>ENA-OQEX01000046-OQEX01000046.1-human-gut-metagenome-genome-assembly--contig:-NODE-46-length-66466-cov-7.261822_pt1 | contig 66466 bp, 67 predicted proteins | sample MGYA00242802_ERZ504649 | MGnify/ENA primary metagenome ERZ504649 (study PRJEB26092, sample SAMD00036194) | human gut metagenome | host: Homo sapiens | study: EMG produced TPA metagenomics assembly of...
TCTTTTTTTTCTTTATTCTTTACTACTTCTTTCCTACGACTTTCCTGTCCAAAATATTTACTCCTTAAATCCTTTTACTATTTCCTTAAAGATACGTCCGCGCTCCTCATAGTTAGGAAACATGCCCCAGCTTGCACATGCAGGTGATAAAAGCACTGCATCACCTGAAACAGCATGCTCATAGCAATAATTTACTGCATCCTCAAACGTATCCTTCTTTACAGTATTCATGAATCCGTGTCTGTGTGCACATTCTTCGATTTTATCTGCAGTCTGACCGATAAGCACAAGCTCCTTTACTTTACCGTCAAAGGCCTCTATCCACTCATCATACTCCGACTGCTTATCATATCCACCGCCAATGAGAAGTGTCGGTCTGTTCATGGCACGTATACCCTGAATGGCTGCATCAGGATTGGTGCCCTTTGAATCGTTGTAGAATCTGACTCCACGCTTTTCGGTCACGTACTCTATCCTGTGCTCAACTGCCTTAAATTCCTTAAGTACCTCGACAATCTTATCCATCGGTACCCCAAAGCTTATAGACATGGCACATGCTGCCATTACATTCTCAAAATTATGCTTTCCAAGGAGATTCAGCTCGTTTACATCAATTACCTCATGCGTACACCGTCGTGTGCGTATATGATGATATCTCCGTCCAGATAAAAGCCCTCTGAAAGCTCAGACTTACTGCTGAAAAATATAACCTTAGCCGGGCACTCTGCTGCAAAATTTCTAAGCACCTCGTCCTCGTAGTTTAACACGCAGTAATCATCTGCTGTCTGATTTTTTGTGATATCCTCCTTTGCCCTGATGTAATTTTCCATAGTATGGTGTCGATTCAGGTGATCGGGTGTGATATTTAAAATTGCGCTTACATGTGGCTTAAATGTATCTATTGTCTCGAGCTGGAAGCTTGATATCTCTGCAACCGTTACTGTCTCACCTGTGCTTCCTGTGACCATTGATGTATAAGGGATTCCGATATTTCCTACCACTCTCACATCCTTAAAGTAATTCTTCATTATCTCACCTGTCAGCGCTGTAGTGGTCGTCTTTCCGTTGGTTCCTGTAATAGCGATGATCTCACCTGCCCCAAATGTGTATGCAAGCTCTATCTCACCCCATATTTTAACGCCCCTGTCACGTAAGGAATTGACCATAGGAATGTCTGTTGGTACTCCCGGACTTAGCACAGCCACATCAAACTCATCAATCTGTTCATCTGTCAGGTCGCCTAAAATAAGCGGCACCTCCTTAAGCTTTGGTGCTTTCTCATAAAGTGTTTTTGAATCCAGTTCTTTATTTCCATCAAACAATACTGTATCGATACCATTTGCGCACAAAAGCTCTGTCGCTGCAATGCCACTCTTTCCTGTTCCGACAACAAGTACCTTTTTTCCTTGTAAGCTCATTTTTATTCCTCCATCTTTTATTGCAGCCATCCGTATGGATATGTTTAACAAATCAATTTCTCCAAACGACTGCCTTAATCATTAAATTATAGTATACGTTATTTAGTTCTATTTCGCAAGAGCCCGTAAATCAGTTACACACTCCTATCTCCTGTGCATACGGTATGATTTCCCTAAATATTTCAGCTGCAACCGGTGCAGCAATTGTTCCTCCATAGTATGCACCGCCCTTTGGATTATTTATTTTCACAAGCACCATAAGTGCCGGATCATCCACCGGATAAAAACCAAGGAACGAGGCTATATATACATTGTCACTTCTCGGAAGTGTCTGCGATGTAGCAGTCTTTCCTCCTATCGCATAACCTTCAACCTTTGCATTTTTTCCTGAGCCCTCTGCTACCACGCCCTCCAAAAGCTTTCGCAGTGTATCAGAGGTTTCTTCACTGCATATACCTGACGTCTGTTCAAAGGACAGCACCTCTTTTACCGTGCCTTCAGTGCCATGAATCTCCTTACCTATATGAGGAGTAATTCTGTTACCACCATTTATAAGCGATGATACTGTTGTCATAAGCTCGATGGGTGTGAGCTGGAATGACTGTCCAAATGAAATTGTTGCAAGCTCCACCTGGCCTATCTTATCCGGCTTATGCATTATGGTGGAGGCCTCTCCCGGCAAATCAATACCTGTCTTATCAAGCAGACCAAACCTCTTGAAATCAGCATAATACCTCTCACTGCCTATTCTAAGACCTAAATCAATAAAGACCGGATTGCATGAATTCTGTATTCCCTGCACAAAGGTCTCACTTCCATGTCCTGTTCTCTTATGGCAGTGTATGCGTCTGTCCTCCACAGTAATATATCCCGGGCAGTAAAAACTGTCATCAAGCTCACCACATCCTCCTCCAGTGCGATTCCTGCCGTAATTATCTTGAATACGGAACCGGGCTCATATGTATCACTTACACAGCCGTTTCTCCAGGCTTCATCATGGTTTTCACATGAAAAAGGATCATTCAAATTATACTCCGGGTAGTCGGTCATGGCATATATTTCTCCATTTTTAGGGTTTAAGGCAATTATACTCACACTGTCTGCCAGATTTTGTGCATATGCCATCATTGCATTTTTCTCACATACTCTTTGTATATTTATGTCTAGTGTAGTGACAAGTGTGTCTCCTTTTTGGGGAGCTTCTCTTCTCTCCTTATAGCCCTTCACCTCCACCCCTCTGCCATCACATACAGTGTATATCCTCCCGGGTGTGCCACGCAGAATTTCATCATATGTGGTTTCAAGCCCAACAACACCCTGACCATCTGCTCCTGCAAAGCCTATAACCTTTGAAAACAACTCATTAAACGGATAGTACCTGACACTTGACTCGTCAACCTTTATCCCTGCCAGGCCATATGATAGTATTTTATCGCCTGTTTTTTTAGAGACATTGTTCTTTATTTTTTCAATGGATGTAACCTTATCCACCTTACTGCGGATAGTCTTTTCGTCAATCGAAAGCTCACTGCTTAAAACAGAGATGACTGCTTCCTTGTCGGTTATCTGATTGTGTATAACGCTTATGTTATATGCAGTTTCATTTGTCGCTATTATCCTTTCATTTCTATCCACTATATCTCCGCGTATTCCTGCAATATCACGCTCTCTTTCCTGAAGCGCACTTGCCTTTTTACTGTAATAACCGCCTTTTACTATCATGAGATAAAACAGTCTGAAACACAAGGCGATAAGAACAGCTGTCAGTATACTGCAAAATACGCATATTTTTCTTCTGTAGCGCGTATTGTTAAGTATCATAAACAAAAATACCTCAATATTTTTACACTAATATATGCAAAAAATATTGAGGCTATTCTCTATTCGCCCTGCTCACCCTCCTGGGTGACCTTTTCTCCTGTCGGAGGATTTGCGCCTGTTATCGTAAGGTCAGCATTTATACCGGTCTGCTCCTCATCAGGGTATATATTCATATACGGAAGTACTTCCTTTAATATCTCTCTGGTCAGGTTCTGTGCATAATTACTGTGAGGCTGATCCTGTACATTCGGCTGGTCGATTACAGTGTAAATAACAAGCTGCGGATCCTGCGCAGGCACACAGCCTATAAATGATACAAGATAGCAGCCCCTCTTTCTAAGGTGCGTTGTCTCATCATACATCTGCGCTGTTCCTGTCTTGCCTCCCATTGAGTATCCGTCAACCTTTGCCACCTTACCGGTTCCGTTTGCAACTACGTTCTGCAGGTAGTTTTTAAGTGTCGCACTTGTATTCTCTGACACTGTCTTTTTTAGCAGTGTAGGCTCAATTGTCTTTACTGTATTGCCGTTGTCATCTGCGATTTTCTTTACTACGTGCGGCTGATAATAATTTCCGCCATTCACCAGTGAGGAAAATGCACTGACCATCTCTATCATGGTACAGTTATAGTTCTGTCCGAATACGTTTGTCGCTAAATCGACAGGCTTTATATTGTCGAGTGTATACATGAGCGTTGATGTATTTGCCTCACCCGGCAGGTCAACACCTGTCTTTTGACCAAAGCCAAATACACTCTGATAATACAGAAAATTTTCTGCACCAATCTTATATGACATCTGCATGAGTGCATCATTACATGAATCCATGAGTGCCTTTTCAAGTGTCTCTATGCCGTGTCCGCTACGGTTGACGCATGATACCTTTTCACTGCCAAACATCTCGTATCCATCACATAAAAATGTCATATCAGTAGTGAGCGTGCCTGTATCCAGTCCACATGCCACGGTAAAAGGCTTCTGTACAGACCCCGGCTCATATGTATGTGTAACACAGAAGTTCTGCCACAGCTTATTTAGTGCATCCATCTCCTGAGTACTGTCATTTTTAAATGCCGCAAGCTGTTCCTCGCTGTAATATGCACTCATATCCCTTGGATTGTTCAAATCAAAATTCGGATAATTCGCCATGGCCAGTATCTCACCATTTTTAGGATTTTCTATAACTACTGCAATATTTTCTGCGCCAAGTCCTTCTCTTGCATTATTTGCATAAGTATCTGAGAACAGTTTTATCTTATCCTCAACAATCGACTGGATATTTGCGTCTATAGTTGTGTACAGTGTATTTCCGTTTTGTGCAGCAATTACTGTTTTCTGGAAATCATTGTCTGCATTCAGATAGCCGTACTCCCTGCCATTTACACCATTTAAAGTGTCATTGTAATAGTTTTCAAGTCCGGTTGTACCTACATTTCCGGCGGAGGTAAAACCGATAACTGAGCTTGCCAGTGTTTTAAACGGATAATTTCTCTGATACTCTGTCTCAAACCACACACCCTTGATGTTTGGGTTCTTCAGATTGCCCTTTTCGTCTGTTGCATCCTGCAGCTGTACAAATGGCTGAATTGCATCATATGACAGCTTTTTTAACAGTACAATATATTTGTTATCCTTGCTGTTATTTGCATAATCTCAAGTGTTGCCCTGTCTAAATCCGGAAAGCACTGTGTCAGTGCATCTATCGTCGGAGTTATATACTCTTTCTTACTGGTCATAACCGAGCAATCAAGTACAACATTATAAACAGCCACACTCGTAGCAAGCACTGTGCCGTTTGAATCTACAATATTTCCTCTCTGAAACGGTATTGTTTTGCTGTCATATGACTGTAATGATAGTACCTTTTTAGTATATGCGTCTCCGCTTGTATATTCAATAAACATCAGCCTGCCAATGAGTCCAAGCATGGCTACAACTATTAACATAAACAACGCAAACAGCTTTGTTTTCATTTTGCGTCCGATTTTTCTTACCGGTCTTTTTCTTGTCCTGGCTGCCAATATGATTCCTCCAATTTATTCAGGGATATCACTGTACTGATCCATATAGTTGTTCTTATCAACTGAGTAATAAACTATCTGATCCTGTGAAGCATATTTCATGCCAAGTCTGTTGATAGCTGCATCCTTGATTGCATTTAAATCGACAGATGTAGTAATCTGCTTGTATCTGGCATCATTATCAGCCTTCATATCATTTATCCGGCTCTCAAGTGCTGCAACCTCCTTCATCTGCTGTGTCACATTTGACCTTATCTGAATAAGTGAAACAGATACAAGGGCTGAAGCTGCCACACACGCTGTGAGAAAGGCTACAAATGCCCTGTTCATTGAGAGTGCTCTCTCCTGATTTCTTCTTGCAGATGTTCTTCTGTTTTTCTTTCTTCTTATTTCCTCAAGCTCTCTTGTCGATTTCTGTGGTCTTCTGACCGGTGCTGCCTCGTCAAGCTCTCTTACGGCATTCCCATTTATATAATAAGTAGTTTTATTCATTTAGCTGCTCCTTTTGCTGTCATTCTACAATTCATTCTTTTCAAACACACGAAGCTTTGCACTCTTCGAGCGTGAATTCTCTTCAAGTTCCTTTTCTGACGGAAGGATAGGTTTTCTTGTGATAACCGTTCCCTTCGATTTATTACCGCATACACATACCGGAAAACTCGGTGGACATGTACATGGATTTTCGTTTTTTTTGAAATTGGATTTTACTATTCTGTCCTCAAGCGAGTGGAATGTGATTATACATATCCTGCCGCCCGGATTAAGTAAATCTATCATGTCATCCAGGTTGTCCCTTAGCACATCAAGCTCATGATTCAGCTCAATTCTGATAGCCTGATATGTTCTCTTTGACGGGTGACCACCGGTAGCTCTGACCTTTTTAGGTATCGCCGCCTTTATTATCTCGTTGAGCTCTCCTGTTGTCGTTATCTCTTGCTTTTGTCTTGCTGCTACAATGTGCTTTGCAATATTCTTTGCGAACTTGTCCTCACCGTAATCCCTGATGATACGGTACAGATCATTTTCGCTGTAGGTATTTACTATATCCCTTGCAGTAAGGGAATTCCTGTCATCCATACGCATATCAAGCGGTGCATCCTCACTCCTGTAGGTAAAGCCTCTCTTTGGTGTATCAAGCTGGAAGGATGACACTCCAAGATCCAGCATAATACCATCCACCTTTTCAATTCCGAGTGAATGAAGCACATTCTTCATATCAGAATAATTGCTTCTGACTATCGTTACCCTGTCTCCAAACTCCGCAAGTCTCTCTCCTGCTGCCTTTATGGCATCTGCATCCTGATCTATGCCTATCAGCCTGCCCTTGTCCGAAAGTCTCTTGGCTATCTCATATGAGTGCCCGGCTCCTCCGAGAGTACCATCCACATATATCCCGTCAGGACGGATGTTTAAATTTTCAATTGTCTCGTCCCTTAAGACTGAATAATGCTTAAATTCCATGTGGTCTCTCCATTTAATATCAAATGCCTATGCCAAGCTCTGCCATATGATCTGCTATCTCATCCATATCGTCAAAATCAGAGTTCTCAAGGTATCTGTCCTTGCTCCAGATTTCTACTCTGCTGTATACTCCGACAGATACAACTTCCTTATCTATACCTGCGTATTCTCTTAAGTTCGCCGGTAAGAGGATTCTGCCCTGCTTGTCCACCTCACAGGTGGCTGCTCCTGCAAAAAAGAATCTCATAAATTTTCTTGCTTCTCTTGATGTGAGTGGTTTGTCGCGAAGATTTTCCTCAATGCGATGCCATTCTTCGTTGGAATAGACGAACAGACAGCCATCTAATCCCTTGGTAACTACAAACTCATTACCAAGCTGTTCACGGAACTTCGCCGGGACAATCATACGGCCCTTGGCGTCTATTGAATGATTATATTCGCCCATGAACATGGCATCCATCCTCCTTTTCCTCATTTTGAAGCTTTCCACCACTTCACTCCACTTATATGGTATTTTGCTCCACTTTCCACCACTTGAATACAATATTACACCTAACAGCCTACAAAATCAAGGCTTTAAGCCAAATTCCCATAAAAAAGCAACAAAAAAGACGCTCAGTCTTTTCGTGGACTTTGCGTCTTTTTTATAAAATACATATGAAATTTACTCTTTAGTGGTGGATTGTGGTGGAGTGTCCACCATTTTACCCATTTTCATCTGCTTATATCTGACAATACCTATCCATATGGCTGATACTGCCACCAAGTGGCGGCAAGTGCCATAGACACCGGATAATTGATATGTGGGATGAGAAGCTGGTCTGTACGCAGGCTTTCTATCCAGAATCTTCCGATACCATAGCCTAACAAATATAGAAGAAACACCTCTCCGTCAAACCTTCTGTGCTTAAAATAAAGCATCAACAAAATAAATAAGCACAGGTTCCAAAAGGATTCATACAAAAATGTAGGATGCACCGAGATATACTCCACTCCGTCTACCACAGTTGTATGTGACATAAGCTTTTCAGTCAGATCCGATGTCCTGACAGCTGATACCGGAAGCTGCATGGCAAAAAGTCCGTCATAATAATCGCCAAATGCCTCCCTGTTGCAGAAGTTTCCCCATCGGCCAATCGCCTGTCCCAGTATCAGTCCAAGGCCCGCCGTATCACACAACAGTGGAAAAGACAGCTTTCTGACCTTTGCAAAAACGAATGTGGTGATAATTGCTGCTATCACTCCTCCGTAAATTGCCAGTCCTCCCTGCCTGATATTGAATATGCTAAGCAGGTCGTCCTTGTACAAATCCCACCTGAATACCACATAGTATATTCTTGCGCCTATCACCGAGCAAATGATTGCCACAAGTGCCAAATCAAAGTATGTATCCGGATTTTGTCCTGATTTTTTAGCCACATAGCAGGCCACGCCCAGCCCCGCAAGCATACCACATGCTATTATTATGCCGTACATCGCAATATCAAAGCTTCCTATTGATATGCTCTTTATCACATGCTGCAGATATATATGAAGATGTGGGAAATTTATATTATAATCCATATTTTTCCTTTCCTGACTGTAATTGCTGTCTGTAACACCATAATATATACGGCAGCAATCACAAATTACGAAAATATATGTACCCGGAGCACCATAAACCTGATACTCCGGGCAACTGTCATTATGCGCTTATTAGTCTACGCCTGACACTCAAAGCTTGCACACTCTGTACTGCACTTGTTTGGTGTACAGTTTTTCTTGATGCCAATCTGATTGGCCATGCAGCTATTGTGGTCATTGTACTTACACTTTGCCGCATCACAGTGCACATCTGTCTCCTTGTGAATAGCTAACTCTGCAGATACCTCACAGTCACAGGCCTTATTTGAAAAGCTGCCACACTGTGTATCGCAGGCTTTCTTTGCCTTAGTTCCTTTCACATCGATTTCTCTGAGCTTACAGCAGTTATCTGCATTATACGCACATTTTTCAACATTACAATCAAGTCTTGTCATACTTTTGCCTCCTTTGCTTATGCATAGGCTAGTATGTCCTGATTGATTTTTTTTATACTTTTTAATCGATTATCTGTGTTTTTCCTCTTCCGGAAGCTCCACTCTGATTTCCTTTGTACGGATTTCCTTGCAAATCTGGTCGATGAAATCTGAAAGTGGCTTAACACCCTCATTTCCTTCAAAACGGCTTCTTACAGATACTGTGCCGTCTGCCTCCTCATCTGCTCCGACAACAAGCATATATGGAAGCTTATCCATACGAGCCTCTCTGATCTTGTATCCGATCTTCTCAGCTCTGTTGTCAACTGTCACATCGACATCATTGCGCTTAAGCTCATCTGCTACCTTTTTGGCATAATCAGCATACTTCTCTGAGATAGGAAGTACTCTTACCTGCTCAGGCAGAGCCATGTAGGGAACTTGCCTGCGTAGTGCTCGATAAGCCATGCAAGTGTACGCTCATAGCAGCCGAGTGATGTACGGTGGATGATGTATGGACGGATTTTATCGCCGTTTGATCAATATAGTACAGATCAAAATTCTCAGCAATAGCACAGTCGAGCTGTATTGTTACCATGGTATCCTCTTTACCGTATACGTTCTTGGCCTGGATATCAATCTTTGGTCCGTAGAATGCAGCCTCGCCGTCGGCCTCAACAAAAGGAACATTTTCCTCAATAAGGATGTTACGAAGAACCTCCTGTGTTGAGTTCCAGTACTCATCATCTCCTAAATACTTTTCTGTGTTCTTTGGATCCCATTTTGAAAGACGGTATGTTACATCATTCTCGAGTCCCAGCACCTTAAGGACATATCTGTTAAGACTGAAGCACGCCTTGAGTTCCTCCTCACACTGGTCGGGACGGATAACATTGTGACCCTCTGAGATAGTAAACTGTCTGACACGTGTCAGTCCATGCATCTCTCCCGAATCCTCGTTTCTAAACAATGTGGAAGTCTCACCCATTCTGTAAGGCAGATCTCTGTATGAGTGCTGCTTTGCCTTGTATACATAATACTGGAACGGACATGTCATCGGACGAAGTGCCATAACCTCTTCCTCGCCGTCCTTCTCAGGATCTCCGAGAACAAACATGCCGTCAAGATAATGATCCCAGTGTCCTGAAATCTTGTACAGGTCTGATTTTGCCATGAGTGGTGTCTTTGTACGCACATAGCCCCACTCCTTATCCTCGAGGTCCTCAATCCATCTCTGCAGCTTCATAATCATCTTTGTGCCCTTTGGCATCATAAGCGGAAGTCCCTGTCCGATTACATCTACTGTTGTGAAAAGCTCCATCTCACGGCCAAGCTTATTGTGATCACGCTTCTTAGCCTCCTCCATTCTCTCAAGATGTGCCTTTAAATCCTCTTTTTTATTGTAGGCTGTTCCGTAGATACGATGGAGTCTTGCCTTGTTTGAATCACCTCTCCAGTATGCCATTGATGATGCTGTGAGCTTGAAAGCCTTTACGCCCTTTGTGCTCATAAGATGTGGTCCTGCACATAAATCTACAAATCCACCCTGGTCATAGAATGAAATCTCCTCACCCTCAGGAAGCTCCTCGATAAGCTCTACCTTGTACGCTCATCCTTTTCCTTCATGAATTTGATTGCTTCCTCTCTAGGGAGTGTAAATCTTGTTATCTCATGACCCTGTTTGATGATTTTCTTCATCTCTGCCTCAAGTGCATCGAGATCCTCTCTTGAGAATGGCTGTGAATCGAAATCATAGTAGAAACCGTCATCAATTGCCGGTCCGATTGTGATTTTTGCATCCGGGAACAGATTCTTTACTGCCTGTGCCAGCACGTGTGATGCTGTATGTCTGATGACACGAAGTCCTTCCTCATCACTTGCTGTGATTATATTGAGTGTGCAGTCCTTGTCAAGAACTGTTCTTAAGTCAACAATTTCTCCGTCAACCTCTCCTGCACAGGCTGCTCTTGCAAGTCCCTCGCTTATATCCTTTGCGATTTCATATACGCTTTTTGCTTCGCTGTACTCTTTTGATGAGCCATCCTTCAATGTTATCTTCATGGTTATCTCTCCTTTATTTTTAATAAAAAAATCCCCGACACCGCATTGCTGCGACATCGGGGACGATAAGCTTTGTTACCGTGGTTCCACCCACATTCTTTCCGCCTGAAAACATACTGCTTGTCTGTATCCGACAGAAACTCATTTGACTATAACGGTGTCACCGGGCTTTATTGGAGCCACTCCAAGCTGGTGTTCGGTATATCATCCACCGGGGAGCTTTCACCACTCTTTGGACTTTGATGCTCGTCTTCCAAGGCTTCCCTCTCTGCTGCTTTTAATATACTTACTGTGCTCTTCAACGTATTGTTATTATACTGTTGCACATATGTATGTAATATACGCAAACATGTGCCATACATATCTTTGGAACAATTAATGTTTCTTTCAAGAATGATAATATACTTATTTTTCTAATCTGTAAAGTACTTTATGCATTTTTTCCGCAACATTTTTTATATTTCTTGCCTGAACCGCATGGACATGGATCATTTCGGCCGATTTTCTTACCTACTACCACTGTTCCTGACTTCTTCTGCTCGAGGTAAAGCGCATGCTTTGTCTCTGCGTCAAAGATTTCATCCCATGCCGGGAGATTGTAAAGCCAGTCTGCCTTTGCATCTACCATGTTCTTATAGAGCTTCTCCTTATCAAATGCAAGGCTTACCTTTGTGTCCTCATCCATCTCCTCGATTGGGTTTGGTGTGACAAGGCTGTCATTGATTCCGTCTAAGAAGCCTGTCATCTCCATGATTGATAACTCATATTTCTCAGCAAGCTCTTTGACTGTTCCCTCTACTACCTCATCCGGATTTGCGAGGAGCTTCTCATATACGCCCTTCTCCAAGAGGAAATAATGCTGCCAAAAACGCTGTAACTCTCCCTGATCTGCTTTGTCATTGTAGCAATCTTGTGCCACTCTTCTAATAAAGCCATTTTTACTACCACCTTTATCTTTTATAAACTGATATGAGCCAAACAGCCTCAACTTCACATATGGATGTATTATACCAAAATAACAGCTTGACGTCAATTTTGTTTTTTATATTATAATAAATAAAAAACTATTCAGAACCACGGAGAACAATTCATGAAAAAGACAAAACGTATTCTGGCACTGATTGGTGCCATCCTTTTATTACTTTTATATGTTGTGGCATTTGTTGCCACTGTGCTCGATCACACAAGTGACATGCGCTACTGGAAGGCTGCCGTTGCCGCAACTATCATTATCCCGGTGCTTATCTGGGCGTATTCATTTGTATACAGACTTTTAAAGGGTTCTGATGATGTAACCAAAAATAAAACAGATGTCTTGGATAAAAACGACACTCTCCACAAATAGCATCTGTCAATAACCGCATAGATTTATCATCCTTCAAGGAGCATCCATACAATGAAACGCAAAATCACACCTGAATTATCATCTAAAGACTGGAAAGAATTCTGCAGCCGGTTTCATTTTGATAACGATAAGCTGCCGCTTATCCGGGCAATATACACCGCAATGCTTCCATTGGTGGATGCCTTTGCATATTATTCCATAAAACAGGATTTGCCGGGGGTATCCCTGACACACTATGCCTACGGTCTCGTGACACTCGGAAACGGTGTAGACGAGCTGTCAGAACTGTATTTAAACCATGAGCAGCTTGAGGAGGCCTACATAACAGACTGTTTAAGCCTCATGCTTTTGTCAAACGCATATGAGCAGTTTGCAAAGGCTGTCGAAGAAGAAAGCTCTCTTTATGCCATTGAGCTGTCCTTTTTAGGCGATGAATATCCGCTTGAGCTGCTGCCTGAGATTTTTGGACACGTAAGCCCTGATGGTATACATCTCACCGGTTCAAATATGCTCAAGCCACTTAAGACAGCCGCCCTCATAATAAAGCTCAACTCACAAAAGCAGAAAAATATCAAAGAGCTCTGCAATACCTGCGCAAGCTGTAAAAATCTGTCGTGCCCATCAAGAAAGGCCCCCGGTCCTAAGCTGCCACACACCTATGGTGCCATGCAGATTTTCAATATCAGACATTAAAGCCCTTCTTTTTCTCGTAGGAGGCTCTCAGCTTTTCAACCAGAAGTGTCAGATTCCTAAACAGTGACTCAGCCGCAAAGCCAAACACTATCATGAGAAGAATACATATATTTGACAAATCTGTCAGCGCAAACAGTTTCTTTAAGAAGAAACCCGAAAATACCAGACCTGCTATATTTCCGATAATAACAGCATATTTCATTCCATTGAGCGGCTCACTGATTTTAAAGAGAATCATAAAGCCCACTACTGAAAGCACAAGCGTCGCTATCGTTCCTATGCTTGCATCTGATATACAAAATACCTCTCCGCATACAACCAGCGCTCCGACAGCTATTACATCCGTAAGGCCGCCGGGCAGTGCCTTTAGCATAACATTGGTGATAAAGTGTCCCTTTATCCTGTCCTTATTCGGCTCCAATGCCAGCAAGAATCCCGGTACTCCTATTGTAAACATACTAATGAGCGATACCTGTGCAGGCTCAAGAGGATACGTAACCATAAGGATAACCGAAAACAGTGAAAGTAACAGTGAAAATATATTTTCACCAGAAACAGGCTGGCTGAGCGCTGGATATTATTTACCACCCTGCGTCCCTCATATACCACATCCGGCATGTGTGCAAAGTCAGAATCCAAAAGGACAACCTGTGCTGCCTGGGCTGCCGCCTCACTTCCCGATGCCATAGCCACACTGCAGTCGGCATCCTTCATGGCAAGTATATCGTTGACTCCGTCTCCGGTCATCGCAACTGTATGACCTTTAGCCTGTAAAGCCTTTACAAGCTGTTTCTTCTGCTTTGGTGTCACTCGTCCGAATACAGTATATTTATTCACTGCATCGGCTATTTTATCCTCAGTATCGAGTGTTGCCGCATCAACAAAGCTTTCTGCACTTTCAATTCCTGCCTGTATGGCAATCCTTGAAACGGTACGCGGATTGTCACCTGAAATAACCTTTATCGCAACACCCTGACTCTTGAAATACTCAAAGGTCTTTACTGCATTTGCTCTGATAGGATTGGCAAGTGCCACAAATCCAAGCGGAGTAACGCTGCCATTTATGCCATTCTCCACGTTTTCCCCATCGTACTTTGCAAATAAAAGCACTCTGTCTCCTTTGTCAGCATACGGTATGATTTCTTCCTCAATGCGAGAAAAGTCATCGTGCATGATAAATTCCGGTGCTCCGAGCATATATGTTCCGTCAGAAAAAGTAACGCTGCCATACTTAAGGCTAGACGAAAACGCCTGCTGTGAAACCGCTGTACGGTGCAGTGCAGATGTATTATTTGTCAAAGCATCTGCTGCATATGCCTTTAGTGCGAGCATAGTCGCATTGTTGTCAACCGAGGCATTTGCATAATCCGAAATCAGGCTCTTAAGCTCATCTATTGTCAAAGCTGTCTGTGTGCCATCTGCTCCACTGTTTTTACAGAGGAAAATATCCTTAAGCTTCATATCAGGCTCAGTAATTGTGCCCGTTTTATCCACACAAAGCACATCCACACGCGCAAGCGTCTCAATACTTTTCATATCATGAAGCAAAACCTTTTTTCTTGCAAGCTTCATAGTGCTTAAGGCAAGCGCCACTGTGTCAGCAGATATAAGCCTTCCGGTATCATTCCTATAATCGCTGCAACTGTCGATGTAACGCTCTTTGTGATAGACTCGCCATTCACAAAATGACTCTGCCAGAATAATATAAGCCCAATCGGAATAATAACTATGCCAACCCATTTGACGATCAAATTGATGGAGCGTATCATCTCTGACTGCTCCTTGCCGCCCATTGATTTTGCCTCAAGGCTCAGCTTTGAGATATATGATTCATTACCGACCTTTTCAAGCCGTGCATAGCACTCTCCCGATACAACAAAGCTTCCCGACATGAGAGTGCTGCCCTCTGTCTTTTCTACCTCATCGGCTTCACCTGTGAGCAGTGATTCATTTACCTGTATATTTCCGGATATCACAACCGCATCCGCACAAATCTGCTTTCCTGCGGTAAGTAAAATCACATCGTCCTTTACAAGTTCCTCCGTACTAATCTGCTTTACGCTGCCGTTTCGGATGACATCCGCATGCAAAGCATTCAGTAAACTCATTTTTTCAAGAGTCTTTTTTGCGCGGATTTCCTGAACGATTCCGATTACCGTATTTCCAATAATTATAGGCAGAAATGTCAGATTTCTGAAAGAACCTACCATTATGAGAAGTATCGTTATGACAAGAAATATAAGGTTAAAATATGTGAAAACGTTTGAAATCACAATTTCCTTTGTCGTCTTGTCTGTAGATATATCAGCCCTGTTGGTAAGTCCTTCCTCCACTCTCTGCCTTACCTCTTCATCGGTAAGGCCCGTGATATTTATACTGTTGCTGTCTTTGTTCATCTGATTCATGCTATTCACCGTTTTTCCTCATTATTCTACATCATAATAATGATACATTTTGACCCTTTAATCATTATAATGGTACAACATCAGCACGATTTCAATACCTATTTCATTAAAAAAAGATGAACTATTTATTAATCCGTTGCTACTCACTTTCAGTCTCAGTACTCTCACTGTCTTCTGTTTCTACCATATCATCATTTCTTATGCGCTTTTACCTGTAATCTACTTCTTTCTCCTCATTGCCCATACAACGATTCCTATGATAATAAGCAGTATTGGTACAGCTATCATTATGATAAGTCCCGTAATAACCGCCTGCAGCGTATTTATAGTGATATTGCTTAAGGTGTAATCCTTCACCGGTATCACACTTGATGCAAGCTCAACATTTCCGGTCATAGATGTGATAACATCCTTGAACATGTCTGCATTGTTGCCGGAAACAGCATTATCATATGAATCATCAACCACGTAAGGCGTACCAAACACAACAATCGATGCGCCGGTGCTTGAATCATTTACAGCAATACCTGTAGTAAACGGTCCGTTCTCATCTGAGTCCTCTGCCTTCGATGTGGTGATATTCTTCCAGTCCTTCTTTAAAACTGCGCTGTCTGATGTAGAAAGCAGCTTTGTATATGTCACATCATCTGTATCCTCAGGATAACTGATTGCACAGCTTCCTGCCAGGAATACATATCCGTCTGTTGCATCTGAGGTATAATCTGTCGTCTCAACCGTTGGAAGCAGGTAGAGAGGATTCTGATAATATTTTGAGCTGTCATTTTCAGCTACCACACCGGTCTTGAAACTGACATTGTAAGCCGCAAGTATCTTGTTAAAGTTTGTAAGCTCGTCATTATATGCGTAGCAGCCGACAATCAGTGCCTTTCCACCGCCATTTAAATAATCAATCACCTTCTGTGCGTCTTCCTCGTTGAAATCAACAGTCGGAGAATTAATAATAATGGCTGTTGCATCCTCCGGCACCTTTTCCTCGTTAAAGAGCTCTAAACTCTTCAGATTTGCATTTGCCTTGCTTACAACACTCTGGAAATTGCTTCCTATTTCCGTTTCATTGTGTCCTGTTATCTGATAAATTACCGGGAGCTCATCTGCATCCATTGTGACATACTCTATAGCACTTGTAATCTGTCCCTCGGCATCATAGCCTTTGATGCTAGACTGCGACTGATATCCGTAATAATATGACGAACTGTCATATTCATATATATCATTGTAATCAATCACCTTTGAACGGTTTTTGCTCTCGATGATAAGGCTGTTTGTGGTAGGTGTCGTGTCTGTGTAATCCTGATAAAACTTCGGGCTTGTCGCCGGGTCTACATATTTTACCTTTATATGACTCGAAAGATCCTTGTATCTGTTGATTGTCTCATCTATCTTTGCATCCTTTGATTTCTTGGAATTCAAAACATAGATTGTGATATCCTCATCGAGCTTACTTACCCTGTCCTTTGTATCGCCTGTGAGCGAGTACAGCTTTGTAGCCGAACAGTCAATTGATGTGTACTTAGCAGGAAGCGCTGTCACTACAAGATTTACAACCACACAGATTGCACACATTATGACAATCATTCCTGCCGAAAACGCTCCTGTTCCTATCATCCTCTTTGAAAATGCCCATCTTCTCTTCTGGATAGACTGCGTCGTAAGGAAGCATAAAAGCAGAATAACCGTCAGATAATAAGCTGCTGAAGTGACACTGAAGCAGCCACTCACAAAATTCTCAAATGGTGTGTACAAATCAAAGCAATTAAGTACCTTTGTGAGCATGTTTCCGCTTGATGAGATGAGTCCTGTGATGGACTGCATCATATATGAGAGGAATAATGCCGCAAATGTAAGTATTGCAGATATAATCACACTCTCAGATATCGACGATATAAAAAGTCCCACGGCGATGCATGATAAACCGTATAGCCAGTAGCCAAATAAAGCCACATACGCTTCACTTAATGCCACCTTACCGTAAATTGACAGCACGAGCGGTGAAAGTGCAAAAAGTGCTATGTCTATGGTGTATACTGCTGCCATCGCAAAATATTTTCCTGCGACAATCCTTCCGACAGATACAGGCGATGTCAGCATTAGCTGATCTGTCTTTGTCTTTTTCTCATCAGAAAGCGATCTCATCGTGAGGATTGGCACTGCAATCATCATAATAAAACCGATTCCCTTTAAATCATATGAAATATACGGATAACCGTTTTTCAGATTGTATACATAAAAATATAGGCCATACACTGCAAGAAGTGCTGCAACAAACAGCCATCCTATAACGTTTTGGAAATATGATTTGAATTCTCTTTTAAATATTGCAAGCATTATTTCTCGTCTCCTTCCCCTGTAAGCTCAAGGAATACGTCCTCGAGTGACTTCACAACAGTATGCATCTCAAGGATTGGCATATGCATTGCACTTGCAAGCTCAAATATTTCCTCACGTATATCGCAGTTTGCTTTTGCTATAACCTTAGCCTTCACTGTTTTCTCTTCCTCAGACTTTTCAAATGTGACCTTATCAACATTTACTATCTTCTCAAGCATTCCTCTTGCACCAATCTCATCTGATTTGAGGACAAGGTTAATTTCCTGGTTCTTTGACATGAGATTAATCAGGTTCTCTGTGGCATCACTTGCTACAAGCTTACCCTTTGATATGATGAACACATGATCACACACTGCACTTATCTCACTTAAAATATGCGAGCTCAGTATCACTGTATGGTCTTCTCCAAGCTTTTTAATAAGCTCACGAATCTCTATTATCTGCTTTGGATCAAGTCCAACTGTAGGCTCATCCAGTATAATGATTTCCGGATATCCCAGAACTGCCTGGGCGAAGCCACTCTTTGTCTGTAGCCCTTGGAAAGATTCTTTATGAGACGGTTTTTCACCTCCGTGATGCCGGTCATGTCCATGGCATCTGCTATCATTTCTTTTCTCTTTTTCCTGTCGAGCTTTTTTAGCTCCGCCACAAATTTCAGATACTCATATACCGTCATATCCACATAAAGCGGTGGGATTTCCGGCAGATATCCGATACATTTTTTTGCCTCCTCAGGCTGTGCAAATATATCATAGCCGTTTATCTTTACTGTTCCATCATCAGCACCGATATATCCGGTAACAATATTCATGGTGGTTGACTTTCCGGCGCCATTTGGTCCCAAAAGTCCGTATATCTTTCCCGGCTCAACAGTCAGCGAAAGATGATCTACGGCCATATGGTCGCCATATTTCTTTACGAGATTACTAATTTCTATCACAGTAATACTCCTCCTGCTAAATTGTTATGATATTAGAGTATAAAAAAAGAGTGTTCAATTTGTGAATTCTGAACACTCTTTTGTACATTATTTATAATTTTAATACTATGATATTCTAGCTGTACTAATTGTCTGCGCGTACAATCATAGCTTCTCTGTCAGCACCTGTTCCGATGAACTTAACAGGTACTCCGATGTATTTCTCTATGAAGCTGATGTATTTCTGTGCATTCTCAGGAAGCTCCTCGAAAGTCTTACAGCTTGCAATTTCATCTCCCCAGCCACCTTCAAGCTCCTCATATACAGGCTTTGCGTTGTTTAAAACCTTGAGATTTGTGGTAAAGTCCTCTGTTACCTCACCGTTTACATCGTAGCCGGTGCAGACTTTTATTGTATCAAACTTACCGATTGTGTCGAGATGGTTTACAGAAAGTGCTGTAAGTCCGTTAAGACGCTTGGCATATTTTAAGGTGACAAGGTCTAACCATCCGCATCTTCTCGGGCGGCCTGTTGTGGTGCCGTACTCATGTCCGAGCTCACGGATTTTGTCTCCGGTTGCGTCAAGAAGCTCTGTCACATATGGTCCCTCACCTACACGGCTTGAGTATGCTTGATGACACCGTATACATTTCCGATATCTGAAGCAGAAAGACCTGTTCCTGTAAGGATGCCACCGATTGTAGGATTTGATGATGTAACATATGGATATGAACCAAAGTCGATGTCAAGGAGTGTAGCCTGGGCTCCCTCAACAACCACCTTTTTGTCATCCTCAAGTGCCTTGTGTAAGAGGGTGATTGTATCACATACATATGGCTCAAGCTGTGCTGCATAGTCACTGTACTCTGCAAACATCTTGTCGAAATCAAGCTCCTTTGTATAATCAGTCTCAGGATCATATACCTTAAGAAGTGCAAGCTTAAGCTCTGTCTGCTCCTTAAGGCGCTCCTTGAAATCAGGTGCGTATAAATCCTCCATTCTGATTCCGCTTCTCTCATACTTATCGCAGTATGAAGGTCCGATACCCTTTCCTGTAGTACCGATTTTCTTTGCCTTTCTCACCTTCTCAAGCGCGACATCAAGCTTGCTGTGATATGGGAAAATGACATGCGTTTTTTCACTGATTTTTAAGTATTTATCTACATCATATCCGTGCTCCTTCAGGTTGTTGATTTCCTCTAAAAGAACCTGCGGATTTAAAACTACTCCGTTTCCGATCACTCCGATTGTATGTCCTGATAAAAGTCCTGACGGAATAAGGTGCATTGCATATTTAACACCGTTTGCTTTGATTGTGTGACCGGCATTGTCTCCGCCTGTGCATCTTACTGCTACATCAGCGTCTGCTGCAAGGTAATCAATTACCTTACCTTTTCCTTCATCACCATAGAAACATCCTATTACTACATCTACCTTTGACATTTTACATGCCTCCCTTGTATTTTCTGACACGACACATTGTGCCATGTTACTGCTTGATTTTAGTGGTATATTTATTATGCTTTGTAACTATTAATAATTATTTATTACAATACTCTATCTTCTTAGAGCAGGCTATTGCAAGTGCTCCGGTCCTATATGGCATGAGACCGAAAGTGAAAGCGGATTCATGACTATCTCGTTATTTGGAAATGCTGCCTGAACCTCTTCCTTAAATGCCTCAGCTGCTGCAATATCATGCGTGTATGCCATTTCAAGATTTATCTGGCTGCCATCAGGATTATTGAAGCGCTTCTCAAAATCCGACTTCATGGCATCTATCATGATGCTCTTTGCCTGCTTTACGGTACGTGCCTTTGCAAATGCATCAAGCTTCTCACCCTGAATCTGAAGCACCGGTTTAAGCTTTAAAAGTGTGCCAAGAGCTGCCGCTGCAGGCGTGATTCTACCACCCTTTTTGAGGTAGTTAAGAGTATCTACCATGATATATATGGAAGACTCAAACTTTGCATCCTCTAATATCTGCTTTATCTCAGCTGCATTTTTTCCTGCTTCTGCCAGATTCTTCGCATCTATAACCGACTGGCGCATTGTAACTGATATTCTCTGATTATTGACTACCTGCACTTTGCCGTCATAATCCTGCGAGAGCATATATGCTGTCTCACATGAGCTTGAAAGACCTGATGACATTGGAATGTATACAATCTCATCATTTTCCTTTAAAAACTCATCCCATTTATCTGTTACATCACCAACCAAAGGCATAGATGTCTTGATATCGCCGCCTGCCGTAAGCTTCTCATAGAACTGCTCCTGCGTCAGATCGATATTCTCATAATACATCTGCTCATCGATGTAAAAAGGCATTGGAATCACCTCAACTCCAAGCTTCTTTGCCTCGTCAGGTGTGATACCGCTGTTTGAATCGGTAACTACTATAACCTTACTCATTAATTCTCACTCCGATATAAATATTCGTTGTCGTATTTTTTCCAACACCGCTCATTATACCATAGGTGTAATTGTTTGAAAAGAAGTTTTTAGCGCCCTGATAATATTTGAAATGTCAAGCATTAATTGCAAAATTTTTTAAAAAATTTTTAGTGCGTATTTTACCACAAATATGCACTTTCATATACGCCATATTTGTTTTGTCCCACGACTCCTTCAAAGCCGGTTCCACGGAGCATGACCTGTCTTATATAGTCATGAGGTATATAATCAGCTTTCCGCGGATTCAGATAGCCGTATTTTTCTACCTTTATGCGCTGTTCATCCTCTGTCGGCAGCTCTGGCATGAAATATAGTCTGGTACCGGATTCCGGTACAATTTCATTTTCTATAAAGTGTAGATCACTGTATCCCTCACTATTTCCTCTGCCCTGTTCTGGATGCTGTTCATCATTCGTATCCATTTCAGCTGGTCCTGCATCTTCAGCTGTTCTGTCACTCCTTCCTGTTTTTTCATCTGCGGCACGATTCTGTCCATCTCGTCCTGTGCTCTCTTCTGTACCTTTAGGCAGTGTTCCTGAAGTTCCCCGAACATCAGCATCGTATCGAACTTCGCCCTGTAATTCTTTTTGAGCCATGTCCTGTGCATAAGTCCGAATTTCGTCAGCGGCTCCTGTGGTTCCTTGTTCGGTATAAGGTTCGGTATCTCGTAGTCCCCTGCTTTGATATATTCGAGTTCCATATGTTTTATCCTCCCTCTCTGTACTTTTACGCTTTAAAGCATTATAGTCCACACTGGGGTCCCTGTCAATACCATGCACCCTGTCATAGGTTAAAACTGCAATTCCAACTTCACGCAGTGCCTGCTGTGCTGCATCCGTCATGCGTGAGGAAAGCTCACAGAAATCACTTTCAGACATGTCTTTTATAAATGACATATCATAATCTGGAAAACCGCCTGTCGATAAGCCCATTCTTTCCTTTATCATCCGGTTAAGGCCATACCTGAAAAAAACCTGACGTTTCTGCGGTACTCATCCATCTTGTATTTTTCTTCATCAAGGTGAACTACCCATTGTCTTAAGCCAATGGGCTTCCTGCTTCAACGACCTCGTAACCTACTATCTCCACAGGCGTTAATTTGGGCAGTCCCTGCCCTATATATTTCTTTATGCTATTTGTCTTAATCCTTCTGTCAGTATATTTTTTGCGGCATTGATATCCCTGTCATGTCCTGCTCCGCATTTCGGACATATCCATGTCCTCACTGACAAATCTTTTGCATCTGGATTCTGATACCCGCAAACAGAACATAATTGACTACTAGCATAAAATGTATCTATTTTGATGTATTTCCTGCCATTCCATTTTGCCTTATACTCTAACTGTCTTGTCAGCTCATACCATGATACATCACTTATGGCTTTTGCCAGATGATGATTTTTTACCATGTTTTTTATCTGTAAATTCTCTGAAACTATCACTTGGTTTTCGCTGATAATCTCATGTGAAACTTTATGTAGATAATCTTTTCTTATGTTCCTTATTTTCTCATGGCATAATGCTATTTTTTTCTTTGTTTTATAATAGTTCTTACTTCTCTTCACTTTATGTGACAGTTGCCTTTGCAGCTTTACAAGCTGTTTCTCGTATTTTTTTATAATTTTTAGATTCTCATATACCTTCCCATCGGAAGTAATACATAAATCTTTAATTCCTAAATCGATTCCTATGTTATGATTTGTATGTGCCAGTTCCTTATGCTCCGTTTCTACAAGTATGGACACATAGTATTTTCCACTGGAAACCTGCGAAACGGTCGCTGACTTAATCTGCCCACTATATTCCCTGTGTAACCTTGCTTTTACCGCTTTTAATTTTGGCAATTTTATCTTCCCTGTCTCATAATCTACCGCAATATTTCCATTTGTGAAGTTTGTTGTGTATGATTTATGGTTATCGTGTTTACTCTTGAATTTCGGATATCCTGCATGCTCCTTAAAGAATTTTTGATATGCAGCGTCCATGTTATAGATTGCGTTGGTCAGAGCAAATTTATCTATTTCTTTTAACCATTCATAGTCTTTCTTTAATTCTCTGTTACAGTAATTATTACAATCCGTTTTACTAACTGACTTTTTCTCTTTCTCGTATATTTCTTTCCGATATGCCAATGTCTGATTGTAAACAAAACGGCAACAGCCAAATGTTTTTGCAATCTGAATTCTTTGTTCGCTATTAGGATATATCCTGTATTTATATGCTTTTAACACCTACTGTCGCCACCTTCCTACCCTTGATTTTCTATATATTTTCTCAACATCTCTTCTGAAACACTTCCTACACTGCAGACAAAATATCCGTCCGTCCAAAAAGTATGTTCTTTCCAAAAATGTTTTCGTAGATAATCCGGATATTTTTTCCAAATATGATATGTTGTATAACTCTTCATCAGATTTACTATTTTACTGATAGACATTGTTGGTTCTGTTTCTATCATGTAATGAATATGATCTTTATCTGTCTCCATATATCTGATAATGACTTTATGCTTTTGACATATCTCATAAGAAAACTGCTTTATATCATCTGATATTTGTTTTGACATCAGCAATTTCTTTCTATACTTGCATACGAATATAATATGATACTGTAACAAATATTTGTGTCTGTTTTTTGATTTCCACGTTCCCATAACGCAAGTATAGCACAAACCTCCGCTTCCGGCTACCTTAACCCATCGTCTAAAGCCAGTGGGATTGCGGTAGCCCTATTTCACTGAACTGTTACATCCATGCATAGAACCTACTTCATCGTATGACACCAAAAAAGACAACATTATGTGACTTAATGCAATGTACTTGTCGTCATCCATTGCGCTGCCGTCATACCATGTAGATGGGAAATAGCTTGCATTAAAGCCCGGTGCTCCCCAGCAGTAATACGCAAGATTGCGACTCTGTAGTGCCTGCGTTTCGTCTCCGGCATTGCTTACATAATTCTCTACATCATAGTGCTTTTCATATGTTCCGGACTGCGGAGTCTTTTTAGACGGCTGTACACAATAAGCATAATTGCCGCCTGCATACATCTTGTGTGTTTCGTATCCGGCATACTTGGCAGAATCATCTGATACCGTCAGTTCAACCGTATCACCGGCCGCCTTGACCGGCACTGTTCCCATACCGGTTGTGATGATTGTTGGCACAGATAAAATAACTGCCATGGCCAGTGCCAACACTCTTTTAAATTTTTTCATGCGATTTGTCTCCTTAATTTATTTGCACTAAAAAAGGACTGACCGCTATGGTCAATCCCTGCTGTTATGGAGGTCCCCTCTGCATGATGTCTGTTCGTGATATAAGTTTTTTCATCATGTTCTCCTGTCATGTTATTCATTTGGCTTACAATTTGTAACAAAAAAGGAACTGTACGAGACCTCTGTACAATTCCTTTATCATCAATTATATATTACACTATCATCAAAAAGATATCTACTACCACTTACTACCACCCTATTTTGTGGCACCGCATCCGCTGCATCTTTCGCCATAGACATTCTCCGTATATGCTGCCTGATCTACCACATATACCTGCTCTGTTACTGCGTCATGGTGTATGGTTCCGACCTGTACCGGAATACAGCTGTAACTTCCATCACATTCAAATGCATAATGATATGCTACCATATCAGTTTCATCATTATCTGTTCCTAAATCCTTGCCACATTTGTTACATACGTTATGTTCCTCATACTTCGGCTCATCATATGCAGCCTTTACCACCTTTGTCTCATAGTGTCCCTGCTCCGGGTGGTTTATTGTATTGGCCACATACTTTACCCATGTATGGGTATGAGCAGCTGGCTTATTCGCTGTGCCTGATGAGCTGTCTGTACCTTTGCTGCCTGCGGCTGATGCCGGCTTGGTCTGATTTGATGCACCTGAAGACTGCGCGCTCTTTTTACCGCTGTCTGTTTTTGCAGTTGAAGCACCTGTACTTTGTGTGCTGTTGTGGTTCACGGCTGTGGAGGTACTATTCTTTGAACTGTTCTTCTTTACAGTACTGTCATTGTCTTTACTGTCAGCAGACGAAGATGCCGCAGTATCTGATGTATCTGATTTTGATGTACCGGAACCCGGTACGTTTTCACCATCATTTACTGTTGCAGTCATTTCTTCAGACTGCGTATCCCCTGCAGCTTCAGCTGTTCTTTCCGTGCTGTTCTGCGTATCGGATACTGTTTCTTCCTGTGTATTGCTGCTCTTGTTTTCGGCTGATCCACACGAAGCTGCCGAAAATACAACCGTTATCGCAAGTATTGCTGTTATGATTTTTCTCTTCATGCTGTTACCTTCCTTTCTTACTGCTTCATCTCCTGATTATCAAAATCAAAATAAGATTCCTCAAGCTCCGTATCATAATACTGATATGCTTCATTGAAAGTATCTTGAAAATCATTATCATGATTTCTGTAAATATCACCGCCGGTTAGAATAGCTACAAAGATATTCTGTCTGATAACCCTTTGAGCTATAGGTGCTATGAAAATAAATACTGTTGAAATAATAATCACAACAACCATCATAACCGCGCAGAATACCTTCTGAATAGTACGCAAAATCTTATTCTTCATTCCTTTTTGCCTCCAGTCTTTTTAATTCTACCATATATGCAAGCATTCTTTTAGTGTATACAGGACACTCACGATCACCGGATATCCAGTGCCTTAAGGTTCCCATTGGAATACCAAATGTCTCCGAAAATTCTTTCTGTGTCATTCCCAGGGATTTTATCAGTTCCTTGAAGGATACTTTTTCTTCCTGTGCAGACATAACACTCATTTCCCGGTCTGAATATATCATCCAGTCAGTCTTTTCATTTCCCATATATATCCTCCCTTCACTTATAAAGTAATCCAATGGGGTGTTTTTGTCAAGTAAAAATGCCCCATTGGATTGTTTTTGTGAGAGTTGCACAACAAAATGCTGCTCTTTAACCGTGATCACAAAGTTGTATTTGTGCAATATTTATCTTTTTTCACAATTATATAATACCACTTAACAGATATGCTATCTACCTCCACTTACTACCGGTCTTTTGTCGGCCGGAATATCTCTGAACTCCCATAAATGAGACATTTTATGATGATTTTGTAACTTTTAATGCACATCTGCCAAGCAAATAACTCTTACAATTTTATCGTTATTTTGCGGAATCCATATTTATCTATGTAATTCTATAGAAATATTTTATTCAAATAAAAAAAAGAGAAATAAAAATCATACTCTCTATGACCACGAAAGAAAGGAGCGTGTATTCTATGAATGATTTAATCCTCAGGATAATAATTAAATTAGTTTTGAATTTTATTATCCGAAAAATCTTTAGCTTACTTAAATCATATGTATTTAAATATCATCATATGGTTATGACCACTTATATACATATAGGTAAGTATCATTTGACTCTTATAATCATATGGACACTGTGACTGTAATGCAGGTACTGGCCGCATTGTCTATTAAGGCTTGTCTTTTCCCTTGTGAACTACTCCGACTTATAGAAGTCGGAGCTTCCTGCTTCAACCACTACTGCGCTGGCTACGATGATACGTAACGGCTCGTCTTACACAGTGTCCACAGGCGTATAAGTTTGGGCTATTCCATCCCTACTGTCATATTTAATTTCGGGCAACTTCAGTCAGTAGTCGTAATCCTTCCTTTAGGATATTGATAGCAGCGTTCTGGTCACGGCTTATTGTAAGACCGCAATCACATGTCATTTTACGGATAGCTAAATTCTTCATTTCAGGATGTAGCATACCACAACAATGACATATCTGTGATGACGGGAACACTTGTCTACCTTGATGAGATACTTATTCCTGTCAGATAACTTGTATTCAAGCATAGATAGGAGCATGCCATATCCGTTATCAAGAGTAGCTTTGCCATTACCAAAACCTTTATTTGACATAGCTTTCATATTTAAGGATTCTACACAAACAACATCATACTGATTGGCTATCTCAGTAGATATCTTATGCAGGTTATCCAAACGCTGATTAGCGATATGCCTATGTATCTTATTCACTTTACGAAGTTGCTTTATATAATTATTGGACTTAACCTCGTGTTTCTTAGAGCCTTGCATACGTGATAGCTTACGCTGAGCCTTAGCAAGCTTGTTGTGGCTCTCACGATAATACTTATGATTAGTACCTGTATTGCCATTACTATCTACGTATAAGCCGTCGGAAGCATAATCTAACCCGATGGCATTAGTTTTATCGGCTACATAAGGATTTACGGTATTCTCAAACTCAAAGAGTACGGAGATATAATATTTGCCGTCAGATTCCTGTGATACGGTAGCCGATTTAATTGTCCAACTATCGTCAGGCACACGATGGATAACAGCTTTTACCTTTCCAATCTTAGGGAGCTTAATACATTTGTTATCTATGATAGCAACTGTGCCTTTTTGATTGTTTGTAGTATAGGACTTACGGCTATGTTTGGCAGACTTGAATTTAGGAAAACCGTTTTTCTTCTTACGGGATTTACTAAATGTATTACGAAAAGCTTCCTGTAAGTCCATCTGTTTATTAGCAAGAGCAAGGCTATCCACTTCTCTGAGATATGGGTAATCATTTTTGTATTTGGCAGGTGTTACAGTAACAAACTTACCTGTAGACTTGTAGCTCTCAATTTTATCGGAAAGCATGAGGTTATAGACCTTGCGGCAACAACCGAAGGTCTTGGCAAACATAACACTTTGTTCAGTTGTAGGATATGCTCTATACTTAATTGCTCTGTTTGTCATCTTTCTTACCTTGAGATTGTATATACTGCTTGATAATGTCTACGGTAGCACCGCCAGTGGTCAGCAGACAAAAACTCTGTGACCAGAACATCTCTTTCCAAAGAGATTTACGTATCTGAGGAAACTCTTTCTTGATAAGTCTGCTACTTGCAGATTTATACGCATTGATAAACTTACTTATCTCGGTGTTGGGGTGTCCTCGGAACAGGATGTGAACATGGTCAATGTCGTGATTCCATTCCTCTAACGTAATGTTATATGTAGGAGCAATCTTCTCAAATATCTCTTTAAGACGGCTTGAGATTTTGTCATTTATCACCTTATTGCGGTACTTTACACACATGATAAGATGATAATGCAACATGAATACTGAATGATTATTATTATCTAATTTCATACCACTTACAACCTTTATTATGTATAAGACTGAATTGTGATTAGATTATAATATTATCAGATACCAAAGTCAAGAAACGCCGTGTTAATCGCAATTCATCCACCACCTATAGAGGTGGGGGATTTCTTGCTCACGGCGTGTTAAAGTATGCTGTTGATGTTGTGTTCATTTTGCGTCCTCACTTTCTTATAAATGTTAGTAAATCAACTTTTGGCACATAACACCGTGTTTTATTGCATACCCACTGTGTTTTTTGTTACAATGTGTGTGCGGTGAATGTGTGTGTTTTAACATAGTGCCTATAGCGAATGCCACTTTGTATTACACCCCATTCTTTACAACTAAAAAACGCGGTAGAGTTAATTTCTTAACTCTACGCGAGCGGTGTAGAATGCATAAGGATTAACTCTTTATGCATTTAATATAATACTTTACGTGTACTTCGGCATTATTCCGCTACATCGTAGACACGGCTGGATTACTCCAGCTCCGTATATTCGCAATCCGCACTCGCGTGCTACTTGCTCATATCCGGACATTCGTCAAAAAGAAAACCCGCGGTTCACACGAGTGTGACCACGGGGTTTCTTTTTTCCTCATTGTCTACGATTACATCATGCCCATTCCGGCGCCGGCTCCGGCTGGCATTGCTGGAGTGTCCTCTTTGATTGTAGCTACTGCTGACTCTGTTGTAAGGAGTGTTGAAGCTACTGATGTAGCGTTCTGTAATGCACTTCTTGTAACCTTTACAGGATCAAGGATTCCGCTATCAACCATATCTACATACTCTTCTGTAGCTGCGTTGAAGCCTGTTCCAGGAGCTGACTCCTTTACCTTGTTGATGATTACTGCACCTTCAAGTCCTGCGTTTGCAGCGATATAGTAAAGTGGAGCCTCGAGTGCTTTAAGGATAACCTTTGCACCAGTCTTCTCATCTCCCTCAAGTGTATCAACGAGCTCTGCAACCTTCTTTGATGCATGGATATATGCTGATCCACCACCTGCGATAATACCCTCTTCAACTGCTGCTCTTGTAGCGTTAAGGGCATCCTCCATACGAAGCTTAGCCTCTTTCATCTCTGTCTCTGTTGCAGCACCTACACGGATAACTGCTACACCGCCTGCCATCTTGGCAAGACGCTCCTGTAATTTTTCTTTATCAAACTCAGATGTTGTCTCATCAATCTGACCACGGATCTGGCTTACTCTGCCTGCGATAGCTCCTTGTCTCCGGCACCGTCAACGATGACTGTGTTCTCCTTCTGAACCTTAACTGACTTAGCACGACCAAGCATATCGATTGTTGTATCCTTGAGCTCAAGTCCAAGATCTGAGCTGATTACCTGACCACCTGTAAGGATTGCGATATCTTCAAGCATTGCTTTTCTTCTGTCACCATATCCAGGAGCCTTTACAGCTACTACATTGAATGTACCACGAAGCTTATTAACGATAAGTGTTGTAAGAGCCTCGCCCTCAACATCCTCAGCGATGATAAGAAGTCTTGCACCGGCCTGAACAATCTTCTCAAGTAATGGAAGAATATCCTGGATGTTGGAAATCTTCTTGTCAGTAATAAGGATATACGGATCATCAAGTACTGCTTCCATCTTATCCATATCTGTGCACATATATGCTGAGAGATATCCTCTGTCGAACTGCATACCTTCTACAAGGTCAAGCTCTGTCTGCATTGTCTTTGACTCTTCAATTGTGATAACACCATCGTTTGTAACCTTTTCCATAGCGTCTGCTACGAGATTACCAACTTCCTCATCTCCTGCTGAGATAGCTGCAACCTTAGCTATCTGCTCTTTGCCCTTAACCTTCTGGCTCATATCCTTAAGTGCCTCAACAGCCTTGTCTGTAGCCCTCTTCATACCACGACGAAGCACGATTGGGTTTGCTCCTGCCTCAAGGTTCTTCATTCCTTCCTGAACCATTGCCTGTGTAAGAACTGTAGCTGTTGTTGTTCCGTCTCCTGCTACATCATTTGTCTTTGTGGCAACTTCCTTGACAAGCTGTGCTCCCATGTTCTCGAAAGCATCCTCAAGCTCAACCTCTTTTGCGATTGTAACACCATCGTTTGTGATGAGTGGTGCACCGTATGATTTGTCAAGTACTACGTTTCTTCCTTTTGGTCCAAGTGTTACTCTGACTGTATTTGCTAATTTATCTACTCCAGCTCCAAGTGCAGCTCTGGCTTCTGAGCCATATTTAATTTCCTTTGCCATGATTTATACGACCTTTCTATTTATTTATATATTTGATATTTAATTCCAAAATGTAAGCAGCTATGACCGGATATGTAAAACGTACCGGATCTTTAGCTTCTATCCGTAAATTAATCTTACTCTACTACTGCAAGAATATCGTTCTGTCTTACGATGATGTACTCTTCTCCATCGAGCTTAACCTCTGTGCCTGCGTATTTAGAATAAATAACCTTCTGTCCGACTGTTACCTGCATCTTAACTTCCTTGCCGTCAACCATTCCGCCAGGTCCTACTGCGATAACCTCAGCCTCCTGTGGCTTCTCCTGTGCTGAACTTGTAAGGATGATTCCCGATTTTGTTGTTTCCTCTGCTTCTAACTGCTTTAATACTACTCTGTCTGATAATGGAACTAATTTCATTGTATTGCCTCCTTTTATCTCTGTTAGCACTCATTTCTTTCGAGTGCTAATTTCTTTCTGTAAATAAAATATCACTATTGCATTTCAATGTCAACAGTGATATTTTATTTTAATATTTATTTTACATTTTTTATATCAATCCATAATGCTTTAACGCATTTTTCACTCCATCATCTGAAATATCCGATGTGACATATTCCGCAATTTCTTTAACCGGTGGCATTGAGTTTCCCATCGCGATTCCATGTCCTACACTCTCAAGCATTTCAAGGTCATTTACACTATCGCCTATCGCATAGGTTTCATCAAGCGGGATATCCAGATGATTGCACAGCCATTTGATGCCGGTTGCCTTTGAGGTTCCCTTCGGCACGAACTCCACTACATTTTCCACATGCTCGAGTATCAGAAAATCATCGGCAAACTCTGCCTTCACATGTTCATAATCAGTACCATCTATCACGTCAGCGGAGAATTTATTAATTCTTATCTCGCCGTCATATCCTCTTATTATATGTGCATGCTCACCAAGTGACTCAAAAAGGTAATCCACATACGGATCATTCTCAAAGCCCTCGTCATCTATCCAGTAGTCCGTGGAGCCCTCAAGCACTACAGGCATTTTACACTCAGAAAGAACCCTTATGACCTTTTGTACCATATCTGCGCTCAGGTCATTTTCGTATATTACTTTGCCATCCATTTCAATATAGTTGCCACATGCCGCAATTATTCCATCAAAACCCATATTTAAAAGTTTCTCTGACCTCACACTGGCTCTGGCACGTCCTGTACATATAAATGCACGATGTCCGTTTGCCTTAAGGACGGCCACAGCTCCATGGTGCTTTCAGGAATCACCATGTCATCGTCCCATATTGTTCCGTCTATGTCAAAAAATACTGTTTTGCTCATTTGCCGCTCCTAATCTCTTCATTATCATGTCAAACACTGCTATCTTAACATCTTATAAGTCAAATTTCAATTAGTTTATCTGTAGTAACCGCTCCGTTAGAAAACAGTAATTTTTGTTTATACTCATCTTGAATATTTCATCAGCATAAGTTATACTATCCTTATCTTTTTAAATATTTGTGTCTTTTGTGTTCTATAATGTATTTTATTTACCCCAATTTATATGCTTAATTACAGTTTAACACTACTTTAAAAAACTATAATATGGGAAGCATCAGGAGGACATATATGACTCAAAATAACTTTAACAACTCAATGGAAACAGGTATTATAAAAAAATATGAGGATCTTACCATCAGCGATGATTTCATGTTTGGTATTATCATGCGTCAGGCTAAATACTGCAAGCCATTTTTGGAGACCGTGCTTGACATAAAAATCAAGCATATAGAGTATCCAAAAGTTCAGGAAGTTATCAATCTTGATGTAAAAGCCAAGAGCATACGGCTTGACGTATATGTTGACGACGGAGAAAACACTGTCTATAATATTGAAATGCAAAATATCTCTAAACCGGATCAGCCGAAACGCATGCGATATTATCAGGATTTAATCGACCTTGATCTGATTGATAAAGGGCAAAGCTACAAAGAGCTCAAAAATAATATAATTATCTTTGTATGTACTTTTGATCCTTTCAAACTAGGCAGGCATTATTATTCCTTCGAAAACATATGCGTTGAAGATCATGGACTCAGACTAAATGATGGAACCAAAAAGATTATCCTAAACACCAAAGGCATCATTGACGATATCACTATTAATCTCAAGACACTTTTAGATTTCATTGACGGCAGTGCCCCATTAGATTCATTTACCAGGGAGCTTTCTGACGCTGTTGAGGATGCCCGTCACAGTAAGAAATGGAGGTACAGTATATGAACTTACAATTAGCTTATCTAGATAAACTCGATGAAGGAAAAGAAATTGGTGAAAAAATTGGTAAGGAAATTGGTGAAAAAATTGGTAAGGAAATTGGTGAAAAAATTGGCAGGGAAAATACCCAGAAGGAAAATGCGAAGCGTATGATTGCCGCCAAAAAAATCCCATTGGAGGACATCTCTTTCTATACAGGACTCTCTCTTACGGAAGTCGAAACGCTTAAAAAAGAATTATCTGCTCAATAATCATATTTCGCAATTATGCAGAGCTTTAAATCAAAATCCCGGTGCATTGCACCGGGATTTTTGATATAAAATGTATGAAATAAAATTTATTAAGAAGAATTGCTACTGTACTGAGAGATATGAATATCCCATGAGACTCTCATCAACCTCTCTTGCAGCCTCACGTCCCTCTCTGATAGCCCATACTACAAGGGACTGTCCACGGTGGTTATCACCTGCCACGTATACGTTTTTTACGTTTGTAGCGTAATGTCCCTCCTGTGTACTTACGTTTGTTCTGGCATTGAGTTCTACACCAAATGCCTTTGCCACATAGCTTTCTGTTCCAAGGAAGCCTGCTGCTATAAGCACAAGCTCTGCCGGAAGCTTTTTCTCTGATCCCTCTACCGGAACCATCATGAATCTGCCTGTCTTCTCATCCTTTTTACTCTCAAGACTTACAATTGTAAGCTCCTTCAGGTTGCCGTTTTTGTCCTTGTGGAACTCTTTTACGGTTGTCTTGTAGATACGTGGGTCATATCCGAATACTGCAATGGCTTCCTCCTGGCCGTAGTCTGTCTTTAAGACCTTTGGCCACTCCGGCCACGGATTGTTTGCGGCACGCTCTGTAGGCGGACAAGGCATCATCTCAAGCTGTGTGACCGATTTGGCACCCTGACGGATTGCAGTTCCGACACAGTCGTTTCCTGTGTCACCGCCACCGATAATGACTACATTTTTGCCCTTTGCAGATACAAACTTGCCATCTGTCAGGTTTGAATTTAAAAGGCTCTTTGTATTCTGGGTAAGGTAATCAACAGCAAAGTAAATACCCTTTGCATCTCTTCCGTCTGCCTTTATGTCTCTTGGATTTTTGGCACCACAGCAAAGGATTACCCTGTCATATTTCTTGTAAAGCTCTGCCGGCTTTATATCCTTTCCGACATCACAGCCTGTGACAAAATGAATGCCCTCTTCTTTCATTATATTAACTTTTCTGTCAATAATGCTCTTATCAAGCTTCATATTTGGAATACCATACATGAGCAGGCCACCGACGCGGTCCTCTCTCTCATATACTGTAACCTCATGGCCTCTCTGGTTAAGCTGGTCTGCTGCCGCAAGTCCTGAAGGACCCGAGCCAATGATTGCCACCTTCTTGCCGGTTCTGACCTTTGGTGGCTTTGGAGCTGCATATCCGTTTGCATATGCAGTCTCTATTACACCATGCTCATTGTCCCTGACTGACACCGGGCTGCCCCAGTGTCCGCATGTACATGCCTTCTCGCACAATGCCGGACATACTCTTGATGTAAACTCAGGGAAATTATTGGTCTTGTGCAGACGATTATATGCCTGCTCCCAGTTGCCGGTATATACAAGGTCATTCCACTCCGGAACCAGGTTGTGCAGAGGACAGCCTGATGTCATGCCTGCTATTGTCATTCCCGACTGGCAGAAAGGAACTCCGCAGTCCATACAACGGGCAGCCTGTTTCTGTTGATTTTCTTTTGAAAGGAACACATGGAACTCGTTAAAGTTCTTAATACGCTCCTTTGGCTCTACAGACGCTGCTTCGCATCTGTCATATTCCATAAATCCTGTTGGTTTTCCCATTATCTGCGTCCTCCTTAGCCTCTTGTGCTGGCATAAAATGCCTCAATCTGTGCCTGCTCTGCGTTAAGACCCTTTTCTTCCATCTGTACAATAGCCATCTGCATACGGTTGTAATCGTAAGGAATAACCTTCTTGAACTTAGGAAGATACTCACTGAAATGATCAAGGATTTCCTTACCCTTTTCTGAGTTTGTAAGTGTTACATGCTCTTTTATCATTTCCTTAAGCTCTAATACATCGTACTTGTTTGAGACCTCCTCAGTAAATACCATCTGCTTGTTGGTTCTCATGTAAAGGTCATTGTCCTCATCAAGCACATATGCTATTCCACCGCTCATACCTGCTGCAAAGTTTTTTCCGGTCTTTCCAAGGATAACTACGCGGCCACCTGTCATGTACTCACAGCCATGATCGCCGACACCCTCAACTACTGCTGTTGCACCGGAATTTCTTACGCAGAAACGCTCACCGGCAACACCGTTTATGAAGGCTTTACCGCTGGTAGCTCCGTAAAGTGCCACGTTTCCGATGATGATATTATCATCCTTCTCAAACTTGACTCCTGCAGGTGGATATACGATGAGCTTTCCACCTGAAAGACCCTTTCCGAAGTAATCATTTGAATCTCCGACAAGCTCAAGTGTAAGTCCCTTAGGGATAAATGCTCCAAAGCTCTGTCCGCCTGCACCGTTACACTTGATAACAAATGTATCTTCATCCAGCGTATCGTCATATTTCTTTGTAATCTCAGAACCAAATATTGTTCCGAGAGATCTGTTTGTATTTGTTACCTCAATCTCAATCGCGCGCTTTTGTCCGCTCTCAAGTGCGCTCTTAAGCTGTGTCATGATCTCAGTCATATCCTTTGTCTTTGAAAGCTCAAAGTCATATACCTGCTTAGGATCAAATATAACCTTCTGCTTTTTGCCGTCAAACGGATTATTAAGTATGCAGTCAAGGTCAATCTTTGACTGTCTCTCGCTTAGGTTATCACGCTTCTTTAAGAGATCTCCACGTCCAACGAGCTCATCCACTGTCTTTACGCCAAGCTTTGCCATATACTCACGAAGCTCTTCAGCGATGAAACGCATGAAGTTCTCAACGTACTCAGGCTTTCCTGCAAAGCGCTTACGAAGCTCAGGGTTTTGTGTGGCAATTCCTGCCGGACATGTATCCAAGTTACATACCCTCATCATTACGCAGCCCATTGTTACAAGCGGAGCTGTCGCAAAACCGAATTCCTCGGCTCCAAGACACGCTGCTATTGCCACATCACGACCACTCATCAGCTTACCGTCTGTCTCAATTCTTACTTTATTTCTAAGACCATTCATAAGAAGAGTCTGGTGTGTCTCTGCAAGTCCAAGCTCCCATGGAAGTCCCGCATTGTGGATTGAGCTGCTAGGTGCGGCTCCTGTTCCTCCGTCGTAGCCTGAGATAAGCACTACCTGTGCTCCGGCCTTTGCAACACCTGCTGCAACAGTTCCTACACCGGCCTCAGAAACGAGCTTGACTGAGATTCTTGCATCTCTGTTTGCATTCTTTAAGTCGAATATAAGCTGCTCCAAATCCTCGATAGAATAAATATCGTGGTGTGGTGGTGGAGAGATGAGTGCAACACCCGGTGTTGAAAGTCTTGTCTTTGCAATCCAAGGATAAACCTTCTTTCCAGGTAAGTGTCCGCCCTCACCCGGCTTAGCACCCTGTGCCATCTTAATCTGAATCTCCTGTGCGCTTGTTAAGTATCTGCTTGTGACACCAAAACGTCCTGAAGCAACCTGCTTGATTGCTGAACAGCGGTTCTTTCCGTCTTTTCCGATTGTGAGACGATCCTTGTCCTCTCCACCCTCACCGGTATTTGATTTTCCGTGCAGATGGTTCATGGCAATTGCAAGTGTCTCATGTGCTTCCTTGGAAATAGATCCGTATGACATAGCACCTGTCTTGAAACGTGTCACAATTGAGTCAACGCTCTCAACCTCCTCGAGCTTGACACCCTTCTTAGGATAGTTGAAATCCATAAGTCCACGGATGTTTGTATTTTTCTCTTCCTCGTCCACAAGTGCTGTGTACTGCTTAAACAGATTGTAGTCACCGCGCTGTGTCGACTGCTGGAGAAGATGGATTGTAGCCGGATTGTACAGATGGTCATCAGCTCCGCTTCTCATCTTGTGTCTGCCCTTGCTGTCAAGTGTAACATCTGTCTCAAGTCCGAGCGGATCGTAGGCCGCAGAGTGAAGCTCATTCACATCGTTCTCGATATCCTGTAATGTAATTCCACCGATACGGCTTACTGTATTTGTGAAATACTTATCAATAACACTCTTGTCAATACCGATTGCCTCAAAAATCTTTGAGCCCTGATATGACTGGATGGTTGAAATACCCATCTTTGCTGCAATTTTTACAATACCTGTAATGATTGCATGGTTGTAATCATCGATTGCTGCATAATAATCCTTGTCAAGCATATGTTCGTCAACAAGCTGCTTAACCGTATCCTGTGCCAGATAAGGGTTGATTGCACTTGCACCAAATCCAAGCAGTGTAGCAAAATGATGAACCTCTCTTGGCTCTCCTGACTCAAGAATAAGCGAAAGCGATGTTCTCTTTTTTGTCTTTACAAGATACTGCTGCAATGCAGCAACTGCAAGCAGTGAAGGAATTGCAACGTGGTTCTCATCAACCCCCCTGTCTGAGAGGATAATAATGTTGGCTCCGTCCCTGTATGCACGGTCAGCCTCTATATAAAGTCTGTCCACTGCTTTCTCAAGACTTGTGTTCTTGTAATATATAATAGGTAAAACCTCTACCTTAAAGCCATCGGCCTTTAAATTCTTAATCTTCATAAGGTCGGTGTTTGTAAGGATTGGGTTGTTAATCTTAAGTACACGGCAGTTTTCCGGCTTCTCCTCAAGTACGTTTCCGGCCTCACCGATATAGAGTGTAGTTGATGTAACTACCTCCTCACGGATTGAATCGATAGGCGGGTTTGTTACCTGTGCGAAGCGCTGCTTAAAGTAGTTGAATAACGGCTCCCTGTTACCTGATAAAGCTGCAAGCGGTGTATCAGTACCCATTGCAGCTGTGCCCTCAACACCATTTTTAGCCATAGGAAGGATTGAATCCTTGAGTGACTCATATGTGTAACCGAAGGCTCTCTGCATTCTCTGGCGCTCTTCCTTTGTATACTCAGGTACTCTCTGGTTAGGAATCTTTAAATCCTTGAGATTTACCATGTATCTGTCAATCCACTCACCATAAGGCTGCTTGTCTGCATATCTCTCCTTGAGCTCATCATCATCTATGATTTTTCCTGCGACAGTATCCACAAGGAGCATCTTTCCCGGACGGAGACGATCCTTTTTCACAATCTTTGTAGGGTCAATCTCAAGTACTCCGACCTCAGATGAAAGGATAAGGTAATCATCATCTGTCACATAGTAACGTGATGGACGAAGTCCGTTTCTGTCAAGCACTGCTCCGACTAAATCACCATCTGAGAATACGATTGAAGCCGGACCATCCCATGGCTCCATCATTGTAGCGTAATACTGGTAGAAATCCTTCTTCTTCTGAGTCATGATTGAATTGTTTGCCCATGGCTCAGGAATCATTATCATAACGGCAAGTGGAAGCTCCATACCACTCATTACCAGGAATTCAAGCGCATTATCAAGCATTGCTGAGTCAGATCCTGCCGCATTGATAACCGGCAGAACCTTCTGGAACTCTTTTTTAAGCTTAGGAGACTCCATGTTCTCCTCACGTGCTGACATCTTGTCAGAGTTTCCAAGAATAGTATTAATCTCACCATTGTGTACGATAAATCTGTTTGGATGAGATCTCTCCCAGCTTGGGTTTGTATTTGTAGAGAATCTTGAATGTACTGTGGCGATTGCTGACTCATAATCAGGATCCTGTAAATCCATGAAGAACTGTCTGAGCTGCTCTACAAGGAACATTCCCTTATATACGATTGTTCTGCTTGAGAAGGAAACCACATATGTATTGTCGTTTGACTGCTCGAAAACACGTCTTGCAACATACAGCTTTCTGTCAAACTCAAGTCCTCTCTCAACATCCTCAGGTCTTTTTACAAAGCACTGCATGATGCATGGCATACAGTCTCTGGCTTTTTTAGAAAGCTTATCAGGCTCTGTAGGCACTTCTCTCCATCCGAGAAATTCAAGGCCTTCCTTCTCCACGATAACCTCAAGCATCTTCTTTGCCTGAATAGTCTTGAACTCATCATTAGGGAAGAAAAACATTCCCACACCGTAATCTCTCTCGTCTCCAAGCTCTATTCCAAGTGGCTTTGTAACCTTCTTAAAAAACTTATGAGAAATCTGAAGCAGGATGCCGACACCGTCTCCGGTCTTACCGTCAGCGTCTTTTCCGGCTCTGTGCTTTAAGTTCTCAACAATCTTTAAAGCATTCTCGACTGTCTCATGTGTTTTGATACCTTTGATATTTACTACTGCACCAATTCCACAGTTATCATGCTCGTAGCGAGGATCATATAATCCCTTGGCTGTGGCTGTGCTTTCATTCCATTGTTTACTCATAGGTTCTTCCTTTCCTAGTGTAAATTTGTTAACGGATAACTTATTAAGAAGTGAATCATTTCCTGTTTATGATTTTACAACTATGAAAGCTCAATGTAAATAGTTTTTTTCTTGATATTGTCTGATTATTTGATAACTTAATATTATAAAGTTATTTTTCTGACTATAGTCGTATTTTTATCTTTTTCATAAGGGTATACGCACAATTTACTTTTTAAAATTCCAAAACTTTTTTTCAATAAAGTAAGGCACAAAACACTGTTTCAGCAAATTGTGTCTGAATTGTGTATGTGTTTCAGTAGTTTTTCATGTCTTATATCATAAAAAATCAGCTATACTTTTATTGTATAGCTGATTTTTATAAACATCCAGTAACTATCCTAAATCGCATTGCTCATATTCGTAAAACTGCACGATACTCATATTTTGTCTGCACTCCGTTTCGGTCCATGCTAAACAGTTCCTTCTGTGTGCTTCGCATAATAATAAAATATCACAGCACCAACACCAAGGCACATGACAGATACCACCCATGCCATTACACTGCCATCAACAGTCCACTTCAAAATACCGGTCTCTGTCCTTATAACAGCAAACGCATTTGCGGCGATATGCCCAATCATGGCCGCATACACATGCCCTGACTTATACATAAAAGCTGCAAGCACAAGGCCAAGTAAAAAAGCATAGACAAACTGCACTATATTAAAATGAATGAGTCCAAACAAAAGCGCCGACAAAAATACAGCCTGTGGCACATTCATTATTTTGCGCATATTTCCAAATACAATGCCTCTGAAAACAAGCTCCTCCATAATCGGAGAAAGAATTGCCGAGCCAATCAGCTCAATTACAAGAGTGCTTGCATAAAAGCTCTCATTCGCCCTGGCATATCCTTCTGAGAGCCCGATAAGCGGTGACATGGTGATGATATTATTGAGCGCAAATGAAATGAAAAGTGTAATCACAATCACCCAGAGCACATTTATAAAAAGTGCCCTGCCTATCTTTGGTTTTTTGACAAACATCTGCTGTGTCGGCTTATAGCTTGCAAAATACATAAATGGTATTGTAATTGCTGCAGATATTATCTGCGCTATCATGTATGTCGAAGCTGTATGTCCGATAAACGCAAAAATAAAGTACATTGCGCTCAGAAAAACAATGTAGTAAAGCACAATCGGGACAATTATCTCCCACACTATCGCTCTTAATTTTAAATTCTTATTCATGAAATCCCATTCCTATCTACTGTTTATAACCTCAGGTCTCAATGCATTGCATTTTCATAAAAGCTAATCGAAAAGCTTGGAAAGTACATCAGGAAGCTGCCTTAAATCATCTATCACAGCTTTTGCTCCTGCACTCACCATCTCGTTAACATCGCCGAAACCAAGCTTACCGCTATGCTTGGCACATTAACACGGTTTGCCCCTTCAATGTCAAACATAGTATCTCCGATTAAACACATCTCATCCCTTGGAATGTCTGACCACCGGCGCATCACCTCGTTAAGCACCTCTTCCTTTGTATCTATCCTGCCGTCAAATGTAGCTCCGACCACCTCATCAAACATATCCAGTATTCCAAAATGCTCCAAAATACGCTCACACGATTTTTCCGGCTTCGATGATGCAAGTCCTATCCTATAGCCGGCTGCTTTAAGCGCTCCATGCATTCCTTGGCTCCCGGAAAAAGCGAACATTCAAATATACCTATTTTGTTATAGCGCTCTCTGTACTTTTCGACCGCTTCAAGTGCTCTCTCCTTAGTAAATCCGTAATGCTCCATAAATGTGTTTATGAGCGGCGGTCCTATAAAGAAAAACAAGCTGTTTCTGTCAGGTTCATCTATGCCAAAGTGTGAAAGTGCATATTGTGCCGACTTTGTGATGCCCTCTGATGAGTCAATCAGCGTTCCGTCCAAATCAAATAATATTGCTTTCATTTGTTATCTCCATTGCTTTAAATTTATTGTACTTTTAATTAAAATGCTAGGTCAGTATCTCATTTAACACTCGTCCGACAGCATCGGCAAACTCGTTGATACTCTTTATCTTCACGAGACTTCTGCCGAATATCTTTGTTGCAAGCTCACTGTCATGCGCACTTCCCATGAAGATGCCAATTACGTCTATTCCATGGTTTTTAAGCCTCTGCACCTCATTTACGGTGTCCTTAACAGCAAGAGTATCAGTGTACTCCCTGTCCTTATAAAAGGCTCCCTCCCCTGCTATCTGATCATCCTGTGGACTTGCATCTGAAAACATGAAAAGTAACTTCTTTGGCTTTGGGCTTAGCTCCATCAGATGTGATGCTGCGCGCAGAGCAAGGCCATCCCTGTTATTTCCTGCTGCAACAAAATGAAACAGCTCATCCTCCACGCCATAATCGTCATATTCCTTAAAAATATGCATCACCGTATAGCCTCTTATGCTACAGTATGAGTAAATCTGCACCGGTATGCCACAGTTTGTCAGGCTCTTTGACAGTACATATGCCTGTGCTGCTATTTTCTGCTGCATCTGTTTTCTGGAAGAAGACGCATCCATCAGTATGTCGACAGAAAAGCCCGGCGTCTCCACCTCATCTTTTCGCTCAAAAACACGCGGATTGTCCAGATACAGCGCCTTCCATACTCGCGCAGGCTTTATACGGCCGTGTGTTGAAGCATCCATAAATGTCTCATCTGCTGTCTCCAGGTGCATTCTAAGGCTTTCTGTAAGTCTCCTTATACTGTTTTGATACATTGCCATGTTTTTTTCAAAATGCTCTTTATTCTTGTCGTATTGCATGGCTGTCTCTTTTGTAAATGCAAGAATTTCCCTACGCTCTCTTTTGTTGTCAATCTCATCAGGTACAGTCTGCTTTTTCTCCGGCGCAATACCTCTGGTAAAAAGCAAGTGACAGTTTTTGTGATTTCCTACACAGAGTTTTTTCTCCATCTCGGCCTGCTGCCTGTCAGAATACATGCTTTTTCCAAAGCAGGCTGTCACGTACCGCTTCGCTTCTATTGGATCTTTCTGCAGTGCAAACTGCAGCAGATATCTCTTTGAATGCTCCATAGACAAAGCTGCTGTGTCCGAGGCCATATTTTTATCATAAAGCTATTCGCTCTGACATACTGTGTGCTGACTTTTCCTATTGAGTGAAATGCTCCTGCTACCTTCTGTAAAAAATATATACCTGTGGCTTTGCCACCTTTATCGGCTTATACGAGAAATACTTCCACAGATTTTCTCTCGTTTTCACTATAATCTCATCCGTTGTCATATCAGGTGTAAAACAAAAAGCATGCAGTATCTCTTCATCCTCTTTGCAAAGACCTGATGGCTTTCCAAGTATCCTTCTGCAATGTGCATTTCTGATTATATCAATCCTCGAATACTCCCTGTTTTTATTGACTCCTGCAAGGCTCTTTTTCGCATACTCAAGCCTTAAATCATATAAGGCAGGCCTCGTTTGTCTCTCCTTTTCATACAGGGCATTTTCCAAACCTATCCATAAAAGCCCCTCATAAAGCATGGCGTTTTTTCCTGTCAGCTGATTGAATAAGGCATCTATCTTGTCATGCTCATACCACTTGTATTCAAGCCCAATAATCAGATTCAGATAAATATCAGCGGATCCATCAGGTGCAAATGCCAGAAAAAGCGGCTCTATGTCATAGTCACAGGCCGCCATCCATATGAAGTTTCTTGCTCTTTTTGCTTCCTTTATATCCTGTTCTTCCATATGTTCCATTCCTTCATATGTCACAAGCTCATATCAACAAAACAGCTGCTCTCTGCTCATCTTCCTTGAGATTCTTGCACGGATTGTATCACGGATAAGCGTCTGCTCATATTCATCAAAGCTCTTGTTTGTTATACCCATATCCAGAGCTGTATATATATTTAAGCCCTTTTCCATCATACCAATTGAACCGATGAGACCACGCAGATCAAGTGCCTTTGATGATATTTCGCCATTTTTGCACTTGGTATGCAGTTCAAGAAATACCTCCGCAAGCTCATTTGCTCCCGCTTCACGTATTGCAGGATAATATTCCTTTATGAGCTTCACAAGGCTCTCTTTTGAAATCATAGGCATCCGGATTACCGCAAAACGTGATACAAGGGCCTCGTTCAGCTCCTTTGTACCGGCGTAGCCGTAATTCATCGTGGCAATAAATCTTGTTGCCGGATGAAGCGACAGTCTGTCATAGCCCGGCACATCTATTGTACGTCTGAAATCAAGTGTGGCATGAAGCACTGCCATAGCCTCGCTTTTTGCCATATTTATCTCATCAAGCACCGCAAAGCCGCCGGTTTTTGCGGCTGTATACACAGGTCCCGGCCTGAAGGTTACCTCTCCGGCACTAAACGTATCCGTTCCGATAAGTGATGCTGCATCCATATTTACGTGAAATGACACATCCCAGCGTGGTCTGTTAAATACACCTGCCAGATTCTCTGCGAAAAGATTCTTTCCTGTGGCCTTTTCTCCTACTAAAAGCAGATTTTCTCCACATAAAACGGCGGTTATAGCCTGCTCCCACACATCGCTTCCGTAATAAAACTGTGTAGGCACGGGGATTCTTGACTCATACTCCTTGTCCACCGGATACTGCGAGCGAAACTTTTCAATTTCCTTAATCAGATTTTCTGAAATGCCAAGCTCTCTTAATTTGTCCAACAAGCTCATCGCTTCCTTTCATGTCAGATATTTTAACTGTTATAGGCCATACATACTCAAAACCATACACAGTTTATGCTTTACGTTATATTGTCATGCGATATATTATTTCTTTACGCCCTTAGTGTCACGGTTTGCAATGTGCAGCCTGTGAAGTGCCACCTGCTTACCCTTTACCTCGACCTCTTTTTCCTCCTGGTCATAAAGCAGATAAATGTCAGTAAGCTCATCCTCTCTGTCAAGCCTCATTCCCCTGACACCTACTGCTGCCTTTTTCTTTTCAGGAATAGTGCCACAGTCGATTCGAAGGAACATCTCCTTCTTTGAACGCATTACCATTGTAGCATTCTCTGAAAGCATGTCAACAAATAACAGCTCATCATCATCCATGAGCTTTGTGGCCTGCGAGGTCTTTCGTGTCACCACAAACTCAGCACCATCCACGAGCTTTATCATGGCTGACTTCGTTCCAAATATAAGCTTGTGCTTTTCAACATCCATAAGAGGTGCTATAAATACTATATCCTCCTTACTGCTGTCATAGTTGCTTACATTGTCAATAGGTGTGCCCTTGTCACGGAATTTGCCGTAAGGCAGGTCTAATACCTTGACAAGATGCATGTTTGCCTTGTTTGTAAAAATGCACAGCTTATCTATATTTTTGACCTTTAATATCAGCTTGTTCTCTGCGTCCGCAGTCTCTTTGTTTCTCTCATAGGTTGAAGTATCTACTGTCTTCACATAGCCGAAGCGGTCCATAAGCAGCACTACATCCGATACCTCAAGCTCTTTTTTGACCACAACAGCTTCCTCGAGATTGTCAAGCTCTGTGCGTCTGTCCCTTGCATACTCCTTGCGGAACGCTTTAAGCTCCTTCATAATGACCTTTGCCATGGATGAGCGATGCTCTAGAATATCGCTGTACTCTGCAATCTTTGCCCTGGTCTCCTCGTGCTCCTTAATCAGAGCCTCAATTTCGAGTCCAATCAGCTTGTACAGACGCATTTCAAGGATAGCAGCTGCCTGACGCTCAGTAAAGCAAAGCTGGGCTGCCATGGCTTCTGAAGCCTTTGACTTGAATTTAATCCCCTCTGTCTCTCCGTTTATGAGACATGCCTTTGCCATTTTCTGGTCACGGCTTCCTCTTAATATTTCAATAATCAGATCTATTACGTTGCAGGCCTTTATGAGTCCCTGCTGTATTTCTTCTTTCTCCTGCTCCTTTGCAAGAAGTGTCTCATACTTTCTTTTTGCAATCTCATACTGGAAATTGACATGATGCCTTATGATGGGTACAAGACCAAGCGTCTCAGGTCTTCCATTTGCGACGGCCAGCATATTTACACCGAATGTATCCTCCAGCTTTGTCTTTTTATACAAAAGATTCTTAAGTGCCTCAACATCAGCACCTTTTTTAAGCTCTAAGACAATTCTTATTCCCTCTTTCGATGACTGGTTGGTTATATCCACAATATCCGTTGTCGCCTTTGACTCGACAAGTGAATAGACATCATTTAAGAATTTTCCTATATTGGCACCAATCATTGTGTATGGGATTTCTGTAATGACAAGCTTGTCCTTTCCTGCCTTTCCCTTCTCTATTTCGATTCTTCCACGGATTTTTATCTTTCCCTGTCCGGTCTCATATATTGCTGCAAGATCATCCTGATTTGCAACAAATGCCTCCTGTCGGAAAATCAGGCCCCTTTATATACTGCATCATCTCGGCTGTGGTGATATCAGGATTTTTCATATAAGCAATCACACCGTCCACCACCTCGCCAAAATTGTGTGGCGGAATGCTTGTAGCCATGCCGACTGCTATACCCTCAGCTCCATTTATCAAAAGGTTCGGCACCTTGACCGGAAGCACCTCTGGCTCTTTTTCTGTCTCGTCGTAGTTTGGAATGAAATCAACCACATTTTTGTCAAGATCAGCAAGATATGCTTCCTGTGTGATTTTTTGAAGTCTTGCCTCAGTATAACGCATGGCAGCGGCTCCGTCTCCCTCGATTGAGCCAAAATTACCGTGTCCATCGATAAGCGGCATGCCCTTTTTGAAGTCCTGTGCCAAAACAACCATCGCATCATAGATTGATGAATCACCGTGTGGATGATATTTACCCATTGTATCACCGACTATACGCGCACTCTTTCTATATGGCTTGTCGTACCTGATGCCCAGCTCATGCATATCATAAAGTGTACGCCTTTGTACAGGCTTAAGCCCATCGCGCACATCCGGCAGGCTCTTGCTATAATGACACTCATCGCATAGTCAATATATGATTTCTGCATCAGCTCCGAATATTCGGTCTGAATTATATTGTTGTCTACATTGTTATCTATATTTCTATCCATGTCTTTCTCCGATTATAAATACTGCTTAACTATTCAGAACCACTGAGAACCAAAAGCAGAAGCGTCATGCTTACACATCCAGCTCCGCGTCATGCGCATGCTCGTATATGAACTCTTTTCTCGGTGGCACATCACTACCCATAAGCAGTGATGTCACATCATTTGCCAGACGCCCATCCTCTATTTCAATACGCTTTAGCATCCTTGTTGCGGGATTTAGTGTGGTATCCCAGAGCTGATCCGCATCCATCTCTCCAAGACCCTTATATCTTTGCAACGTAAACTTGCCTGTATGTGTCTTTCTGTACTTGTCAAGCTCCGCATCATCATACAAATATTTTTCCTCGCCCTTTGACGGAATAGCCTTGTAAAGCGGAGGCATGGCAACATATACATGTCCCTCTAAAATAAGCTCAGGCATAAACCTGAAGAACAGAGTCAAAAGCAGTGTGGAGATATGTGCTCCGTCCACATCGGCATCGGCCATAATGATGATTTTGTCATAGCGAAGCTTTGTTATATCAAAATCATTTCCATATCCTTCCGAAAATCCGCAGCCAAACGCATTTATCATTGTCTTTATTTCAGCGTTTGCCAGTACCTTATCAATACTTGCCTTTTCAACATTCAAAATCTTGCCTCGAATCGGCATGATTGCCTGAAACATACGGTTTCTTGCCATCTTTGCCGAGCCTCCGGCCGAATCTCCCTCGACTATGAAAATCTCGCACTTAGAAGCATCCCTGCTCTCACAGTTTGCAAGCTTTCCGTTTGAATCAAAGGAAAACTTCTGCTTTGTGAGCAGATTGGTCTTTGCCTTCTCCTCAGCTTTTCTAATCTTTGCGGCCTTCTCAGCACATGATATTACCGTCTTTAAGACTCAAGATTCTTGTCAAAATAAAGCGGTACCTCATCATTTGTCACCTTGGCAGTAGCACGGTTTGCATCCTGATTGTCAAGTTTTGTCTTTGTCTGACCCTCGAATCTAGGGTCAGGATGCTTTACTGACACTACAGCAGTCATGCCGTTTCTGACATCTGCTCCGTTGAAATTCGCATCCTTGTCCTTTAATATACCAAGCTCTCTGGCATATGAATTTATAATACCTGTAAAGGCTGTCTTAAAACCTGTGATATGCGCTCCACCCTCAGAATTGTATATATTGTTACAAAAACCAAGTATATTTTCATGGAACTCGCTTGTATACTGGAAAGCCACCTCAACCTTTATATTCTCACTCTCTCCTGTAAAGTAAATGACATCATGCAGCTTTTCTATATTTTTATTTAAATCCTTTACAAAACCGATAATACCCTCAGGCTCATGATACTCAATATGCTCTGTCTCATCGCCTCGTTTGTCCTCGTATATGATTGTAAGCTTCGGATTGAGATATGCAGTCTCCTTCAGTCTGTTCTTTACATCCTCTTCCTTGAATCTTGTCTTCTCAAAAATCTCCGGGTCAGGCAGAAAATTAATCCTTGTTCCTGTTTTTTTGGTTTTGCCTAAAGTAGGGAGCAGGCCATTTTCAAGCTCCACAACAGGAACACCCTTTTCATATCTGTCATGGTGGATAAAGCCATCTCTGCTTATTTCCACATCCATATATGTGGATAATGCATTTACAACCGATGAACCAACTCCGTGCAGACCTCCACTGGTCTTATATACAGAATTGTCGAATTTACCTCCTGCGTGCAGTGTCGAGAATACAACACGCGCCGCAGATACACCCTTAGCATGCATACCTACTGGTATTCCACGTCCGTTATCCTCCACCGTACACGAACCGTTTTTCTCAAGAGTTACCCTTATGGTATCACAGGCACCTGCCAGATGCTCATCTACGGAGTTGTCCACAATCTCATATATCAGATGGTTTAGTCCCTTGGTTGTGACACTTCCTATATACATACCCGGTCTTTTTCTGACTGCCTCAAGTCCTTCTAAAATTGCTATGCTCTTCTCATCGTATGTTTGCTTCTTGGCCATACTTGTCTCCTACTTCTTTAAATTGCGTAATAATTATATTATCTGCCCTGCCTGCTATCCTTGATATGCGCTAACACCATCGTAGCTATTTTAAATATCATAGCATCATCAAAGGTTCTGATATCAAGACCTATCGACTTCTCAATACGCTCAAGTCTATAAACAAGCGTATTTCTATGCACATAAAGCTGTCTTGCAGTCTCTGAAATGTTCAGATTGTTCTCGAAGAACTTGGAGATTGTAGACATTGCCTCCTCGTCATCAAGTATCTGTGGCACCTCATCACCAAAACCTCACGGATAAACATCTCACACAGACTCATCGGAAGCTGATAAATAAGTCTTCCTATGCCCAGCCTGTCATATGCCATAATTTCCTTTTCCACGTAAAACAGCCTGCCGACCTCAAGCGCCATTTTTGCCTCCTGATAAGACTCTGCAATCTTTGGAAGAACATCCGTCGGATTGCCATAGCCCACCCGTACCTTAATCATAGCCTCTGCAAGCAGATTGTCAACCAGACTTCCTGCAATAGATGAAAGCTTTTCCTGAAGCTTTGGTGAATCTATATCCTCAACATCTTTTACCAGCACTACATTATGCTCATCCATCGCCACCACAAAATCACCGCTTCTGATATCTGCCAGATTCTTTACAAGCTCAACTGCTATCTCATTGCTGTTCTTTCCGGTATCTATAACATATACTACTCGTTTTCTGTTTTCTATATGTAATTTCTTGGCACGGTTTATTATATCAGAACCAAGCATATTGCCAAGAAGAATATTCTGAATAAAATTATTTCTGTCATATCGCTCTGACTCACCGAGCACAAGTGTACGAAGCTGACAAACTGCCATCCTGCCTATTACAAGATTCTCACTCGTATACGGGCAGAACATTACGAGCACATACTCAAGCTCTGAATCAATTTCAACCGCAAATGCGATTGCATCGTTTTTTTCCCTAACATCCTCTTCGGATACTATAAACTCCTTCACAAAAATGTCGCTATGTTCCGGCTCTTCCACCGTACCTGTCAGATGCTTTCCCTTGGCTGAGTATAAAATCGCATCAAACGAAGTAATATTTTTTATTTCCTCAAGTGATTTTTTCAGTTTCTGATTCGTAATCATATTCTTATCCTCTCATTACTGTTCTGACGCAGGCAAGTAAAAAGCCTCCATGAGGTAAGCTCTGTACACCTGCTGTAGTTTAACACCATAACTTAACTATTCAGAACCATACATTCGCGTCAGAACCTAACATTTGCGAAAGAAAACCGGGTGTAAATTATACACCCGGTCTGTCAATTTACAACTATTTAATTTTAACGAACTAGTTAGTAATTGTCAATTCTGTTTCTTTATCAAATACATGAATCTTGTTTGGATCAAATGCAAGCTCAATGTGATCACCGTAACGAGCCGGTGTATCTGAATCAACTCTTGCTGACATATTTGCGCCTGCAACTGTGAAGTATAATAATACCTCTGCACCAAGTAACTCATATCCTGTAACATCTGAATCAATCTTGCATGTAGCAAATTTATTAAGATGCTCTGCTGAATCGTAGATATCCTCAGGTCTGATACCGAATACTACGTTCTTTCCTGCATAACCGCCATCGATAAGCTTCTTAGCCTTTGCCTCTGGAAGCTCAACCTGGTATTTATCGAATTTAAGGAATGCCTTTGCTCCCTCAACAACACACTGAGCATCTACAAAGTTCATCTGTGGTGATCCGATGAATCCTGCAACGAACAGGTTGTTTGGCTGATTGTAAAGCTTCTGTGGGCTGTCTACCTGCATGATAACACCATCTTTAAGAACAACGATTCTTGTTCCAAGTGTCATAGCCTCTGTCTGATCATGTGTAACGTAGATGATTGTTGCACCTAATCTGTTATGTAATGAAGAAATCTCAGATCTCATCTGTACACGAAGCTTTGCATCAAGGTTTGATAAAGGCTCATCCATAAGGAATACCTTAGGATTACGAACGATTGCACGACCCATGGCAACTCGCTGTCTCTGTCCACCTGAAAGAGCCTTTGGCTTACGGTCTAATAATTTCTCAAGGTCAAGGATTCTTGCTGCCTCCTCAACTTTTGCCTTAATCTCATCCTTTGGAACTTTTCTAAGCTTAAGTCCAAATGCCATGTTGTCAAATACTGTCATATGTGGGTAAAGAGCATAGTTCTGGAATACCATTGCGATATCACGATCCTTTGGCTCTACGTCATTCATAACCTTTCCGTCGATGATAAGCTCTCCTGAAGAAATCTCCTCAAGACCTGCGATCATACGAAGTGTTGTTGATTTTCCACATCCTGAAGGTCCTACGAAGATGATGAACTCTTTATCTTCTACTTCAAGGTTGAAATCCTTAATTGCCTCAAATCCGTTTGGATAAACTTTGCAAATGTTCTTTAATGATAAACTTGCCATTTTAAAAATACCTCCTAAGTATTATGTACATATATGTAACTGTTCAGTGCCATGACTGTCTGTTACCTTGTTTCTTTGTATCTTTATAATACAAAACATATCGTCAATTGCTATAGTCAATCCGCCAAATAATTTAACGTGTTGTTGTCATTATGACGAAACACAGTCTGATATCGAAACAATTACAAGGCAATTACTGCAATAAACGTACTAATTACAGCTTAGAATATCCAAAGCCATTGACCATAGCCTCAATCGGCAGCCCCTTCTTGCAGAATGGACACTCCGTAACAGGATATGTCTGGTAGTTTACCACATCATCGTCATCAAACAGCTTATCAATCTTTACTCCATTGACCTCATCTATGGTTGAGAATATGGACGCAATACATGTGACCATACCGCCATAATAGTTGATACACTCCATCGCTCTTCTGATTGTCTCACCTGTTGTGGTAGTTGCCAGAAGAAGTACAACATGCTTGCCATCTATAGCACCCTTATTGTTATCCCTGAAAAGCATCTGTCCGTTGTTAATCTCAGGCGATACAACGTAAATTGTCTCGTGCTTATTCACAGACATAAGTCCGTTTCTCTCAATCTCCTGGCTTAAGAATGCACCAATCATTTCTGTTCCATCCATACATACGATTGTATCTATATATGAATGATGCGGTACCTTGGTGTAAAGAGCCTTTGCAGCTTCCTTTGCCTCGGACACACGGGTCTTGATGCTTGTCACATCTACATAATAATTAATATGCGAATGACTTGTAGCGAAATGTCCCGGTATAGCGTGTAAGTTTAAACCTGCACTCTCCTTTGATTTAAATTTCACAATACGATTTTCCATGATAAGTCCCCCTTTTTAAGTAAAGATTAGTTTTAATTGTAACTCATTTGTGATTAATTAGCTCCTGTAGAACCGAATCCACCGGCACCACGCTTCGTATCAGAAAGCTCTGACACCTCATTAAACTCAACAGCCAGATATGGCATGACCACAAGCTGCGCTATACGATCTCCGGGATTAATAGTGCGTGCCTGCGTTCCATCATTGTGAAGAGCTACAATATACTCTCCCCTGTAATCACTGTCACACACACCCACGCAGTTTGCCGGGCGAAGTGCCTGCTTTGCAGCTAAACCACTTCTGGCAAAAACTGCCCCAAAATATCCGTCAGGAATCTCTATCGAAAGCCCCGTGCCTATCTTTGCTGTCTCATGTGGCTCAATGACAAGCTCCTTAGTAATGTCGGCATATAAATCATAGCCTGCTGCATATTCACTTCCCCTTGTAGGGATTTTGGCTGTGGTTGTCAATTTTTTTATATTTATTTTCATTTTATAATTTCCCCTGATGTAATTTTATATATGACCGTCTATAGCCATTTATTACCCAACCTGTTAACTAATTATTTCCACTCCAGACTTGAGTGCTCAATCTTCCTGTCACGAAGCATAAGCTCTGAGACAGCCTCCTTTGCCGGCTTATCCTCAAAAAGCACTCTGTTTACTTCCTCGATAATCGGCATCCTTACATCATATTTTTCTGCAAGGGCAAGTGCAGCCTTTGCTGATAGATGCCCTCTACAACCATCTTGACTTCTTTTGTTGCTTCATCCATTGTGTATCCCTGGCCTATAAGCATTCCGGCCTTTCTATTACGGCTGTGACGACTCTCACATGTAACAATAAGGTCTCCGATACCTGTCAGTCCAAAAAGTGTCTCAGCCTTTGCTCCCATCTCAATCGCAAGCACAGATATTTCTGCAATTCCTCTGGTAATAAGCGCTGCCTTTGTATTATCTCCATAGCCAAGTCCGTCTGCCATGCCTGCTGCAAGTGCTATGACATTCTTGAGGGAGCCTCCAAGCTCCATTCCAAGCACATCAGGACTGGTATACACACGAAATACCTCATTCATAAAAAGATCCTGTACTATCTCAGCGGTCTTCTGTGTCCTTGCTCCTGCAACAACAGTCGTAGGAAGCAGCTGTCCGACCTCCTCTGCATGTGAAGGTCCGCACATCACAGCCACATCAGCGCAAGGTATCTCACTCTCTACCACATCGGATATAGTCATCAGAGTATTTTCTTCAATTCCCTTTGCCACACAGACAATTATCTGCCCATCCTTCACAAAAGGAGCCATCGCTTTTGCTGTGCTTCTGGTAAAAACAGACGGTACCGCAAGCACAAGTATATCGTTATTTTTGATTGTTTCCTCAATATCTGTTGTAAAGGTAATGCTGTCTGGAAGCTTTACTCCAGGAAGCTTATCAATATGCTCATGCTTTTCTTTAAGCATATCAATCTCTTTCTCCACGATTGACCATATTTCAACAGAATGTCCGTTATTTGCAAGCACCAGGGATAATGCTGTTCCCCAGCTTCCCGCACCTATAATACCAACTCTACTCATTTTTATTCCTCATACTCTATATAATGATATGAGGGTCAAAAGGTTTTTTGCCCCTCATTTATTGTAATCCAAAAATATTATTTACTTTGCCTTCTGACCAAATTTATTTTCAGTTCCGCTTAAAAGTCTCTTGATATTGGCTCTGTGTCGCCAGATAGCCATCGCCGTAAAACAAGCAGCAAGTATATCAAACTCGACCGCATAATTGCCACTTACTCCAAGCAGCCCCATATGGTTAAACACAATTGCCTGAATCAGAAACGATATAACAACCAGTATAGAACCAAGTGAGACATATCTTGTTATGGCTACAGCAAGAATAAACAATACCAGGCATATCGGAGCCGCTATCGGACATACAGCAAGTATTACACCTGATGTACATGCTATTCCCTTTCCTCCCTTAAAACTAAGGAAGAACGGAAAATTGTGTCCAAGCACCGCTCCAAAGCCTGCATAAAGCTCTATGCATTTAACAGCTTGTGGGTATGTATTTCTATATATGAAATAAAATATCAAAACTGCTATGATTGCCTTGAACAAATCACCAAAGAAGGTAACTGCACCGGCCTTCCATCCAAGTGTACGAAGCGTATTGGTGGTGCCTGAATTGCCGCTTCCATGCTCTCTTACATCTATTCCATGTGCCTTACCATAAAAATATCCGGTCTGAAAGGTTCCAAAGAAATACCCTACGACCAATGCTAAAATCCTAGCCAGTATCATCTTACTCATTTTCCTTTCGTTCTCTCGTAATAAACTTAAGTGCAGTTCCCCTGAAACCAAATGTATCCCTGATTCTGTTCTCGAGGTATCTGGTATATGAGAAATGCATAAGATTCTTGTCATTTACAAAGATTACAAAGGTAGGCGGCTTAACAGAAACCTGTGTCACATAGTATATCTTTAGTCTCTTGCCCTTGTCTGTAGGTGGCTGCTGCATAGCAACTGCTCCGTAACTATCTCATTTAACACTCCTGTTGCAACACGCATTGAGTTATTTTCTATAACAACATCAATGAGCTCAAATATCTTGTTGAGTCTCTGACCTGACTTTGCCGAAATAAACAGTATCTCTGCATATGGAATAAAGCTTAATATCTGTCTGATTTTCTCTGTGTGCTGCTTTACAGTATTATTATCCTTTTCAATGGCATCCCATTTATTGACAGCAATGATAATTCCCTTGCCTCTTTCGTGGGCAATGCCCGCAATTTTAGCATCCTGCTCTGTAACACCCTCAGTAGCATCTATCACTACTATGACAACATCAGCTCTTTCCACTGCAGAAACTGCACGTATAATACTGTATCGCTCTATATCCTCTTTTATCTTGTTCTTGCGCCTAAGGCCGGCTGTATCGATAAATATATATTCCCTGCCATCATACTTTATAGCTGTATCGATAGCATCTCTTGTGGTGCCTGCTATATCAGACACTATCACCCTGTCCTCGCGGGCAAGCTTGTTGATAAGTGATGACTTACCTACATTAGGTTTACCTACTATAGCAACTCTCGGCCTGTCATCATCGTCATCCTGCTTTGATGAATCAGGGAAATGCTTCACAACCTCATCGAGCATATCTCCGAGTCCCAGCATCGAAGCTGCTGAGATAGGATGCGGATCACCTATTCCTAAGTTATAAAACTCATACACATCCGTCATGTACTTTTCAAAGCTATCCACCTTATTGACAACCAATACAACCGGCTTGTGTGAACGGCGAAGCATATCTGCCACCTTTGAATCTGAATCAACAAGCCCCTGCTTCACATCTGTGATAAAAATAATAACATCTGCTGTGTCGATGGCAATCTGTGCCTGCTCTCTCATCTGCGACAGTATCACATCTCCTGATTCCGGCTCAATACCACCTGTATCAATCATGGTAAAATTGTAATCAAGCCATGATACATCCGCATATATTCTGTCTCTTGTAACACCCGGAGTGTCCTTTACTATAGATATCCTCTCTCCTGCAAGCGCATTGAAGAGAGTTGATTTTCCAACATTTGGACGGCCTACAATGGCCACTACTGGTCTGCTCATATACTCTCCTGTTCTAAATTCATATTAGCCTATAGAATAATTGTAACTATTTAGAATAATTATAAAATGATATCTTTTAACCATTTAATCATAAAATAATAAACAAAACATCTATAACAGAGTAATTATATCACAATACCATTTACAGAGACAACTATTCATATGTCAAAAGTGGTTCTTTTGATGAAATTAATCCATTTTCTTTAAGAACAGCTATCAGATTAGTACAGTTTTCGCCAAAACTAATGTTGACCGAATACGTTTCAATACCATCGGAACGGGCATCCCCAAAATCAGAATACTCCTTTGTCACACCCAGTATATCCAACAGCTCCTCATACCATGTGAAGCCATAGACATTCCAGCTTTTTCCAATCCTGTTGCCCTTTGGCACTGTAAAATTCAGCATAAGATTGTACATATAGCTGTTATCCTTATCCACTCCGTCAAGCATTCTCTGCAAATTATATTCCTGCATCACACCGGCCTCAACATCCTTCTTCACAGCCTCAAAAATATCCGCTGCAACTTTTCCGTTAAAACTCTCCTTCAGCACATCAACATATTTATCATCATACTGCTCTGCCGAGCCATCGATAAAGGTAATATCTGTCGTATCACACTGCATTATGGCATTAATAATATTCTGTGGTTTATTTTCCTCCGCCATAATCGCCTTACACTGCTTATGTGGATTAAAATCATCCGTTGTATGATATACACGGTTGACCTTTTCTCCATTTTTTAATGTATATGAGATTGTAATATACCCGGAATCATCATATCTCTTTTTAAAATAATCCTTTTTCTGCGCCATAAGTATCTTTTGAGTCTCTAAAATCTTTTCAACATCCTTTCCCTCCAGATTGATATCAAAATCTATGGCTATACAGGCAGAATCAATATCCGCAAGCTTCGGTATATAATTTTCCTGCACATTTCCGTAAACTGTTATGCCTCCAAATACAACTACAACAAAAGCACCAAAAGCAATGATTTCCTTAAATAGTGCTTTAGAAAAAATTTTAAAATTCTTCCTTATAATCATCTCTAAAAGTAAGAAGGCTATGATTCCAAGCACCACTGCCAGCATCATAATTGCAGGAACACCAATGCTGATTCTAAGTCCAAGCAAAAGCGACGCTGCAACAATAGATAAAATCAATCCTCCCAAACTGCCAAGCCCCCATCTGAAAACCGGCTTAAGCTTTGGAATAGCTATAAAACTTCCTGCATTTTCCAAATCTCTATGCTTATAAATCTTATAAGAAATAAAGTATATAACTGCAGCCGCGATGACATAGACTACGATAGTATTTGTGCCTCTGAAGGTATATTTAATGCAGTAATAATCATCCCCTGCATTCTTCATGGTCGGATGAAAGCCTACCCGATTGAGAAGCTGTAGCATGGGTGCAAACCACGTAGCACTTATTTTCCTTACAAATTCCATATATGAAAGCCCGTACGATACATATGTGAGCACATTGGCAATAGCAATAACTGCTCCTCCATACAGCAGATTGACAAGCGCATACATTACTGCTACAGAAACAAGCTGTCCTGTAATCATTGCGCACAGACACACCAGGCTGTACATAAAAAAAGATATTCCCATTGTAGCAAGCAGATTGATTCCAATATGTACCACCTTTGTATTGCCATATGATATACATATAACAAACGACATAATGTACTTAACTATCTGCGGAATCCACATAAACAGCAGGCCTGTCAACACATTAGTCGAAAAAAGCTGACGTCTTGTCACAGGCATAGCGTGAATCATATTACATGCTCTCGAATTGTACAGGTAACTGAACATTGCCATGCCTGTAACCAATGCCATAACAAAAATAAAAATCATATCTGCCTCCATGCTGATAGCCGGGGACATTATATCAAGCATATACTTATGCCAGTTCGTGCCATAAATAAAATATGCACTCTTAAATCTGCTCCACATAGAAAAAGGGCCGTTAAATAATAGCACTATTGTATACAGTGTCCAGATTGGCCAGTAAAGCTTTACATTCTTTTGCAGCATTGTTTTATTAATAAATGATGTCTTTGACTTCATAGTCCTCTCCTCCCATCTCATAGATAAATATTTCCTCCAGAGTAAGAGCAGTACATCCACTACCTGCGGACTGTCCTTGCCATCTGTAATAGCCTTTACAACAGCCTCAGGCTCTCCACGCACAATAACTGTGTATACTCTTCCTATATTTGACATATGAAGAACTTTAAAATCCTGCGGTATCTTAGGCATGCCATATGGACATGCAATCTGAATCTTTGAAATATTACCCTGCAGCTCTGTAAGAGAGCGCTCTATCATAATCTTTCCCTTATTGAGAATACCTACATGATCACACACATCCTCCAGCTCGCGCAGGTTATGAGACGATACAACCACTGTAGTATTATTTGCAGCCACATCATCAAGCATGATAGACCATATCTGTCTTCTCATGACAGGATCAAGCCCATCAACAGGCTCATCGAGTACAATAAGCTTTGGTTTACAGCACAGCGCAAGCCAGAAGGCAACCTGCTTCTGCATGCCCTTAGAGAACTTTCTGATATTCCTTTTAACATCTATAGATGGAAAAAACTCCTGCATCCTGTAAAACTGCTTCTCATCAAAGCCCGGATACATTCCCTTATAGTAATGCATCATATTAATCGTATCAGACTGCAAAAAATAAAACATATCATCCGGTATATAAGCCATCTGCCCTTTAATCCTTGCATTTTCATATACCGGCTCACCATCAATAAACACTTCCCCTGCATCCTGTCTCATTACGCCTGTAATATGCCTGATAAGTGTAGACTTTCCGGCTCCGTTTGGACCAACAGCCCATAGACAGCACCCTTTTCCACGTTCATATTCACGCCGTTGAGTGCTGTAAAATCATCAAATTTTTTCACTAAATTATTTATCTGTATCATCATTACCCTCTGTCACCGCAGCTTCTGCCCGTATCTGTTGTATTACAAATCCGGATGCATCATCTTCAATATCTAAATTTGCCTTCGCACCATCCATCCTGGTCATCAGTTCCTCTACCGGTGTATCAAGCACAAATAACTCTGTCACCACCTGGTCAAAAAGCAGCTTCAAATGTTTTGCCCTGCTCTGCCTTGCATTGTTAGCATCTGCAACAAAGGTTCCTTTACCACTTTGAGTGTAAATAAATCCTTCCTCCTCAAGCTCTCTGTATGCCTTTGCAATAGTGTTAGGATTGATTGCATACTTGCAGGCAAGCACCCGGACAGACGGAAGCTTTTCGTCCTGTTTGAAAACATTCATAACAATCATTCGTCTGATGCCTTCCTTAATTTGTTCATAAATAGGCTTTGAATCTCGATAATTTAACTGCATATCGTTCTCCCTGGTTCATATATGGCAGTACCGCTGTAGCTTTTAATATTAACTCAAAAAAGTATAAAACTGTCTGACCGCATCAGTTCCCGCACAGTGTACTATCCAACGTGTTACACCTATTTTAACATATATAGCTTTAGGCGTTTCTTATTATTTCCTTAATAGATTGTGCAAAAATTACTTAAGAAACATAAAAGCTCCAAGATTTCCCCTCTTTCCATGACTTGCTCTATGCGAAAATAAAAGAGTGGGATTACAACAGGTACATATATTGGTTATGGCAATATTGGCTTCCTGCACTCCTGCTTCCACAAGTACTCTCCTGTTACATTCCCAAAGGTCTAGCTGATATTTTCCGTCTCCCTTATAGCGCAGAATATCACTCGCATGAGGATCGTCCGTTGTCGCAAACTCATCCACAAAATGCTCTGCAACATCCTGACTTATCTCATAGCAGTCCTGACATATTGAAGGTCCTATCGCAGCTATAACATCATGTGCCTCGGTACCAAACTCCCTGTTCATAGCAATAAGTGTCTCTTTTCCCATGCGATTTACAGTACCTCTCCAGCCCGAATGGCTAAGCCCTATTGCCCTATGTACCGGATCAACAAAATAAAGCGGTACACAATCAGCATAAAATGTGGCAAGCACAACATTTGGTTCATTCGTGATAAGTCCATCCACATCTGTATATGGTCTCTTTCTTGTCACCCCAATGCCGCACTGCTTTTTTCCAACTCTCAAAACATTGGTAGTATGTGTCTGGTCTGTCGTAACAATCTGCCTGCCTCCGCTCCGATTGCCTCCGCCACTCTTTTATAGTTTTCTAAGACACTTTTCTTGTCATCTCCACGTGTAAAGCTTAGATTTAAGCTATCAAACATTCCTGTACTGAGGCCGCCAAGACGTGTTGTAAAGCAATGCTCTATCATAGAAAGCTCATTTAGCTTCTTAAAATGTAACAAAGGAACAACACTTCCGCTTGAAAGAACGTGCTTTTTTAATTCCAGAACATCTTTATCATTCTTTGCCACAAAATCATTTATAGTAATTTCATCAACACCTTTGTGTATGTTTTCAGCCTGTATATTCTTATCAATCTTTATATTCTTATCAATCTCTGTCTTCATATTTATATCTATGCAATTATATATTTCCGATAACTATTGCTGCTTATAATTACTATTTGTAGTTATGTTACTTCTTATAATTGCCTGCTCCTTATCTGTTTTTATGAAATAGTCTGTCCAAACGTTTATAAATTAACGGTCCAGTAATACCTGTCCATCACTGCCGAGATAATAGTTATTGACTGCCCTCAAATGCATTCTTCAACACCGTAACCTCGTCATCATCCACTGCTATCACATCGAATCTGCATGGTGTCCATTCACTCAGACCATGTGTCATAAGATAATAGCGAGCAACTGATATGATTCTTTTCTGTTTGCTATACCCCACTGCTTCAAGAGCGCTTCCACAACCATTATCCCTACGATATTTCACCTCGCAAAAACATATTGTATCCCCATCCTTTGCTATTATATCTATCTCTCCATAGCGATTTCTGTAATTGCGAATAAGTACCCTGTATCCCATATTTATTAACTGCTCAGCTGCAAGCTGCTCGTATATACTTCCAACACTTCTTTTATTCATAACTGCCTCAAATACTGTAAACCTTCACATTACCGTTGATCAATTTTTGCCTTAAGCTATCCAGATCATTAACAAAAACAAGTATCTCCGCAACAACCTCATACAACTCCGGTGGAATCATATCACCTATTTTAAGCTTAGACAGAGTATCAGCAAGCTTATCATCCTTATATGTAGGCACATTGCTTTCCTTTGCCCTCTCAATAATCCTGTCAGCTACAATGCCCTTGCCTGTAGCTAGTATTTTGGGTGCTGCTTCTCCCGGCACATATTCTATAGCTATGGCTGTTTTGCCTGTGTCTATTCCATTATTGTTGCGATTATTCTTTTCGCCATGCATACAACTCACCTGTCTTTCTAAAGTAAGCTTTAATTATGTAACTATTCATAAATTATCTTATACACCGCTATGCTCTCATGTCAAAGGAATATCTATGTACCTGACCTGTAGGTGGCAAATCTTTTTTAAGAAATCCAGCGACAAAATTCATCTGTTTCGAATCACTATTTACAGTCAATTCACAATTATAGCCCTTATCCTGCAATCTTTTTCCAACACTGGCAGAAATTGCTTTACCATTGCATATGACTCATCACTATCCAAATAGAAATTAGTTGTCACCTTCCTATGAAGCATTTTAATTGACACATCTGTCCCACCAAGATACTCTAAATCCAAATGTAAAAATGCTGATAATTCTTTGTCAGGGTCCGATATACTTTTCTTATTTGTGTAAACATACAACTGTCCGCTGGCATTTCCTTCGTTCATCCTCAATGGAACCTGCATGTATGTATATGCTTCATTTATCTGATTCATAAATTCTATATTTCCACGGATATTATCTGCCAATGCCTCTGCTTTAGGATTCACCACTCCAGATGTTTTTAAAATATTTTCCATATTAATTATCTGTTTTTCAATTTTATCGTACAAGCCATCAATCTTCTTAGGATTCTTTTCTAAATCTCCCGGTTTTATCATCCATTGCTGTTCTAATGTCTCCTTTAACATAAGCTTAAAGGCTTCTCCTGAAAACAAATGTCTCAGTGCATCGGCATTTGCCGGTGTGTTTTCCAACATACTATTTATATCATTAAGTATTCCAACAACACTGCTATCCTCTGAATACAAAGAAATATTATTTTCCTGTAAATCAGGAAGCAGCTTCCTGACCTGTTCATTAAGCTCCTCTATCTGCTTATCTGATAAAATAAATCCAATAGTATTTGATTTTGCTTCATTCCCCTGTAAAAATATATTATCTATTACTGAGGAATTATTTATTTTTTGTGTTGTCTGAATATCCTGTGATTCACCGGAAACACTGTTTAGTGATTCGAATAATTCAGCAATATTAAAGTGCTTTTTTACTACAGGTGCAGATTGATTATCACGCATTATGGCTTCATACTGAGACATATCTGCGTCTTCATTTGAAATAAATGCATCTTCCGGCAACCCATCTGTAACAATATTTAAGATATCCCTTGCCTGACTTACAAGCTTATACATTGATAAATCTTCGGCTGAAAGAGCATTCGGCAGTTCCTCTATCAAACTATCCATGGCAATTGTAATAGCCTGTTTGTCATTAGCATAATTTTCAAACTGAGCTGCGTTTACCTGATTAATTTCAATTCCAAGCCTCTTTAACTCAACCAGTGTAGTCACATTAATCCCCTTATTATCCTGCACAAGCTGATACATCTGATTAAGGCTTATCTTATCAATCGGCATCTGCTCCTCCATCATCTTATTCACCATCGACAAATTGGTGCCATCTACCGGCAGTCCTGCGGCCTTTAGTGCATCCATAAGTGTGAGGTTGACTCCCTCTCCATCAACAGTATATGGTTTTATTTCTATAGTGCCTCCATCATTATTTTTCACCTGAAAAAACACAGACTGCCCCTGTTCAAATGAAAACTTCCCTGCTAACCTTGCTAAAATCTGCTGACCATTTGACAAGGCAAGCTTAACCTGATTTCCGCGGACACTGCTTACTGTTCCCTCAAATATCATCCCTTTTGACATTTCATTTAAAGAAGATACCAGCTTCTCAACGCCCTTTGCTCCTGTCATAGGCTCACCATTTGCCACTGAATTGTTATATTGACTTACCAAATTAGATATCTGCATAGCATCACCCTGATATAATATGATATGAGGGTCAAAAGGTATTTTACCCCTCATTTATGATTAAGTATATATTTATAAATTGTATCATTTATTGGTATTTCTGTCACTATATTACTGTTCAAGCCATACTACGACCAGCAACAATTACAGGCTTTCAAAAATCAGGTAAATTCCACCATATTCTTCCTATACCACTTTGGACAAAGATTGCGCTGACATTGTGGATTGAATCGTTCCTTTATATCAGTGTACTCAAAATACACCTTCCATAATTGTTCAAAATCATCTGTCTTCCCCGGCACACTTTTCTCAAGCTGTTTAAAATCACTTTCATTGATATAAAAGCACTCCTTAAGCCTCGGGTGAACCACTGCATACCTTCTTCTCTCATCATAGATTACAAAATTCTCCCCGGGATACCTGTCAACAAAATGCCACATAACAATAGGTATCATATCGCATTTCGGCTCAAACTGAGCCAGCAGATAGTTTCCATTATCACTGAAACGAATAAAACCTCTTATCTTGTCAGCTTCTTTATTTACCTTTCTTGAAAGCTCAAATACCTCCATAACATATTTATCGGTCATATGCTCCATAATCCTTTGTCCCACCTTAAATGCTCTGACAAGAAATCCAAGCACTATTGTTGCTCTATTACCAGAATAATGGCACAAAGCATCAAATACAGTCTCATATATCTTAAAACCAAGCTTCTTTTGAATTGTCAAAATTGTCTTTTGGACCTTTACCTCATCTGTTTCAATATCTATCATCTTTGAAAAAAGTGTATAGTTTCCTCCAATGCCTATCTCAATAGAAATATTGTCCCGGTATATTTCGTGATTTTCTTTTTGCATTTGATTTTTATATACAAAAGCATCATATATCGCAGTAAAAATCCCATTTATATTATTGTCACATCTCAATATTATATTATCCACGCATACTTCTCCTTTAAAGTTACAAAATATCAGTAATTATTCGGATATAAAATCAAATATACTCATCTGCTCATATGTACATGATTTATTGTCAGCTAAAAGCATTGTATCCGGTCTTTCATTATATATAAGGTGCCTTGTAATATAGCTTTCATCAAGCTTTGTATTGTACATCATACGACCATCACAGGTAATAAAGTACAGTGCCCTTTTGAGCACAACACCCATTTTCTTCAAATCGGTAAACGTAAGCTTTGCATGCTTTCTGGCTTTTATAATACGCCTGACACTGTTAGTGCCTATGCCCGGAACCCTGAGAAGTGTATAATAATCTGCAGTCATAATCTCAACCGGAAAACACTCCAGATGTTCTACAGCCCACTGACACTTTGGATCAATATAAGCATTAAAGCTCTGATTATCCTCTGACAAAAGTTCGCCAGCCTTAAAGCCATAAAATCTCATAAGAAAATCTGCCTGATAAAGCCTATGCTCTCTCATTAGCTGTGGTGGTTGCCCGATACCCGGCAATGACTCATCCATATTGACATTCACAAAAGCCGAGTAAAATACTCTCTTCATATCAAACCTGTTGTACATTGCTTCTGCTACAGATATAATCTGATAATCACTCTCTCCGGTTGCTCCCACTATCATCTGGGTACTCTGCCCAGCCGGCACGTAATATCTGTCCGGTCTTTTGATGCTTAAGCCTGTTTTATTAATATAAGCGCTATTTCCATAAGAAGCGTCCGTTGTCTCACAGACAACTCCCGGATTTAGCTGCGCTCCCAATCCCCAGCTTTTCTCAGCAAGCCTATCTGCCTTCTCACAATCTGAAGCAACACTAAGACTTCTGTGATACTCTGACAATCTGGCAGTACTATCTTTTATTTCGGCCATCTGCTCATAATATGCCTGCTCATCTATATACATACGGTTTTTCATACTTCTATTGCCATGATACATCCGGCTGTCCTTTATACCATTTTGAATAAATCTCATAGGTGTAAGAATGTTTTTACGCACCTTATTCGGAGCAACTGCCCTAAGCCCTTCCGCGGTGGGCAGCTCAAGATTAACGCTCATCCTGTCACAAAGATATCCTATCATCTCAAGAATCTCAGAGGAAGCTCCCGGTATACCCTTGATGTGTATATACCCATTGAAATGATATTTATTTCTAAGAAGAAAAAGTGTAGTATACAAAAGCCGCATGGTATGCTCAGGCGATTCTATGATACCGGAGCTTAAGAAAAGTCCCTCTATATAATTGCGTCTGTAAAACTCAATGGTGAGCTTACATACCTCCTCAGGTGTAAATGTGACTCTTTCAACATCATTAGTGCATCTGTTGATACAGTACCTGCAATCATAAATACATTCATTTGTAAAAAGTATCTTGAGAAGTGATATACACCTGCCATCAGCTGTAAACGAATGACATATTCCACTGGCAAATGTGCTCCCCATATCCTTTCCATTGCCCAAACGGGATGTACCACTGGAAGTACATGCAACATCAAACTTCGCCGCATCCGACAAAATCTTAAGTTTTTCCATAATATCAGCACTGATTAACGTTAACATAATGCCTCCCGCCATCTCTCGAACATTCGTTTGTATTATATAACATATGTTCGAGAAAATCAAGTGGTATTTTCTGGAGACAATATTAGGATAAGCCATAACAGGAATTTGTTTCTAATTTAAGCTGCCAAAAATATCAAAATACTTCGGCAATACTTAATATTTCCATTGATTTCAAAAATAAAAACCATAGATATCTTAAAAACATTAAGATACTATGGTTTTATGATTGTCCATAATTATTCAGTTGCTAAAATATGTAACAGCCTTTATCAACATACTTTATTCCCACTTGAAATAACATTTTTAAAAGCTGCAATTTGACATAATTTACCCTAATTTAGTCTTGAAAAACTCGATTATTTTATCCCACAGCTCATCCTGGAAAAACTGCAGATCAGCATGGTCAGCATCTTCCAATGCAATCAAATCCGCGTCACAGCCATTTTCAATAAGCTTATCATAAAGCTCCTCGCTCTGCTCAAATGGAACTGTCTGATCATTTATACCGTGAATAATCAAAAATGGAGGAGCATCTTTTGTCACCTTGGAAACAGGAGAACTATTGTATGCATCCTTTATATTTCTCATAATATTATATCCGAGTAAAAGCGACTCCATAGATGCTGCACTCTCCTCGGCATCTTTATACTTAAATGTGCTAAGGTTAGTCGGTGGATACCACGGGCAGGCTGCCTGAATGCTGCTTGACTCCTCAAGATAGTCTCCAACATCATGAGCCTTATCATGATCCAATGCTGCCATACACGTCAAAAATCCTCCTGCTGATTCTCCCATCGCACCAAAATGCTCCTTGTCAATTCTGTATCTATCTGCATGTGCCTTCAAATACCTGATTGCAGCCTTTACATCCTCTATCTGTATAGGATAACTACCCTCATTTGATGTGCGATATTCCACACTGCAAACAACAAAGCCTTGATGTGCAAGCATGCTAAGATACGATAGATGTGCTGACTTATCCATCCTCATCCATGCACCACCGCATATCCATACAATACAGGGATAACGCTTGTCAAACTTATCCTCCGGATATATTAAATCGAGTTTTAAATCTCTGCGACAGTGATCATACCACGAATCCACCTGCGCATATGTAATATCAGATATCTGCACATATTGTGGCTTTGTAACATTAATCTTAAGCTTTTCCTTCATTAAAAATCCTCCTTACATTTGTAATCCATTTTGAAATACAAATTTATTTCATTATAATTACCAATAAACACTTTATTCCCATTGTAATACATATCTTTTTATTATTAAACATAAAAAACCTTGAAACAACTATATCGCTTCAAGGTTTAATAACAGGGGATGAGAGAATCGAACTCCCGCTAAAAGTTTTGGAGACTTCTGTCATACCATTTGACCAATCCCCTATATTTAATTATTATATCAAATATAGAAAAAGGACGCAATAGGAATTACGTCTTATTTTCAATGTACCTTCAAAACTTCATACAAATCCGATTTGTTTTTCTCAGTTATTAACCAGATTAAGCCCTCGACCTATTAGTAACAGTCAGCTCCACATGTTGCCATGCTTCCACCTCTGCCCTATCTACCTTGTAGTCTTCAAGGGGTCTTACTCCCGAAGGAGGGATATCTCATCTTGAGGGGGGCTTCACGCTTAGATGCCTTCAGCGTTTATCCCTTCCAGACTTGGCTACTCTGCCATGCCGTTGGTCGACAACAGATACACCAGTGTCCGTCCATCCCGGTC
>ENA-OQEX01000047-OQEX01000047.1-human-gut-metagenome-genome-assembly--contig:-NODE-47-length-65181-cov-8.079349_pt1 | contig 65181 bp, 68 predicted proteins | sample MGYA00242802_ERZ504649 | MGnify/ENA primary metagenome ERZ504649 (study PRJEB26092, sample SAMD00036194) | human gut metagenome | host: Homo sapiens | study: EMG produced TPA metagenomics assembly of...
TTTGTACTTTAATGACGGTATTGCGGTTATCGAAACAGGCGAAAAGACTATGGCTATTGTCACACCTGACGGTGAAGTAAACGAATTTGAAAACAGTAAGATAACTGCTAAAGGAGATAGAAAGAATACCAAAGTATATGGTAACTGTTTGGTTTATGCGGAATTAGATGATACTAAGTCGGTAGAAACTTACAATGTAAAAGAAAAAACAGTTTCCAAAATGGATAGTGATTATATAGGCAAACTGAAATTGGTATATACTTCTCCTCATTATATGATGTTTCCTGAACCTTCCTACAATAATGACGGAATTTTATTCTGTTTTAAGGGCGCTGACGGATTAAATTATTGCGGATTATTTGACTATGAATTAAATTGTAAACTTGAACCAACTAAGGCTACCGATTACATAGCCAATCAAAACGGAACATTTGTCATATATAATGGTTCCAATACCTTATATGATAAAAACGGTAATAAGTTATATTCATTTTCTGAAAAAGGGTACAACATAGTAGTTAATAGTTCGGATAAGTATGTTTTGGTTATCGGAAACAAAGGACAGGCAACTCTTGATAAAGACACTCTTAAAATAAGTGGAGATGCAACAAAATATAATTTTGCTGTGCTTGATGAAAAGGGAGAAGTTGTTTTTGACAGCATAGATACCTCATCGGTAAAAACAATTGATATTTACAACACGGCACAGTAACAAAAACAAAAGCGAAAGTCGAATACACGGCTTTCGCTTTTTGTGATGCTTATTTAATTGAATTATATTAAAATCAGACAAATCAAGCTAACCAAATTACTCGGTTTCTCTGATTTCCTGCGGATTTTCGGGGAAGCCTTCGATTTGAAAACGGAGTCCGCAGGTGGGGCATTCAAGGTATGGCTTGCCGTTGTTGAGGTTGTCCTGAATAATCATCATTTCGCTTTCACAGAATGGGCAGAGTTTATTATTTTCGCTGTTCATATTTTTACCTCCGAGTGGATTGTTTACGATATAACTTAATTATACATTTAAGCGGTAAAATGTCAACCGAGATATTAAAAATGTATGGGCAACAGGGTTGGATTTTAACGGCTTTTGTGCAAATTCCGCTTTACAAATTGACGAAAAAAGGCTAAACTATATCTATACTTCTGCGTTGCAGAATATACAATCTCATTCAAGGTGATTATTATGAAAAAAGAAAATATGGCTATGCTGTGTGACTTCTACGAATTTACAATGTCAAACGGCTATTTTAAAAACGGTTTTTATAAAAAGAATGTCTATTTTGATGTGTTCTTCCGCAAAGTTCCCGACAACGGCGGTTTTGCGATTATGGCAGGTCTTGAACAGGCTATTGAGTACATCAAGGGACTTCATTTTGAAGACGAGGATATCGAGTATCTCAAGAGCAAGGGCATTTTTGACGAGCAGTTTCTTGAGTATCTCCGCAACTTCAAATTCAGCGGTGATGTTTATGCAATCCCCGAGGGAACTCCTATTTTCCCGAACGAGCCTGTTATGACAATCAAAGCGCCTGCAATTGAGGCTCAGCTTGTTGAAACATTCCTTCTCCTCACAATCAATCATCAGACGCTCATTGCGACAAAGGCTAACAGAATTGTCCGTGCCGCTCAGGGCAGAGCCGTACTTGAATTCGGTTCACGCCGTGCTCAGGGTGCAAATGCCGCAGTTGACGGTGCAAGAGCTGCATATATCGGCGGCTGCAAGGGTACAGCCTGCACACTTACAGATGAGCTTTACGGTGTTCCCGCCGGCGGTACAATGGCACATTCATGGGTTCAGATGTTCAACAGCGAGTATGATGCTTTTAAAACTTACTGCGAGCTGTATCCCGATAATCCTACTCTCCTTGTTGATACATACAACACATTAAAGAGCGGTGTCCCGAATGCCATTAAGGTGTTCAAGGAGGTTCTTCTTCCACAGGGTAAGACTAAGTGTGCAATCCGCCTCGATTCGGGTGATATTTCCTATCTTTCAAAGAAAGCAAGAAAAATGCTTGATGACGCAGGTCTTACTGAATGTACAATTACTGCGTCAAACGCTCTTGACGAGTACCTTATTCGTGACCTTATGATGCAGGGCGCTCAGGTTGACACATTCGGTGTCGGTGAAAGACTCATCACTTCATCAAGTTCGCCTGTATTCGGCGGTGTTTATAAGCTTGTTGCCGTTGAAAACGACGGCGGCGAAATTGTTCCGAAAATCAAGGTCAGCGAAAATACAACCAAGATTACAAATCCGCACTTCAAAAAGGTTTACCGCTACTTTGACAAGGACAGCGGTAAGCTATTGCCGATGAGCTTTGCATTTATGATGAGGTTGTTGACGATTCAAAGCCGAGAACAATTTTCGATCCGAATGCAGTTTGGAAAACAAAAATGCTTGATAACTATACCGCAAAGGAACTTCTTGTGCCAATCTTCAAAAACGGCAAGTGCGTGTATGAGTCACCGTCAATTGAGGAAATCGCAACCTATTGCCGTGAGCAGATTGACCTTCTCTGGGACGAGGTTAAGCGTTTTGAAAATCCGCATAACTATTATGTTGACCTCTCAAAGAAACTCTATGACATCAAGGCTCTTTTGCTCAATATCTATGAAAAGTGATTTTTGATTATTTTTTGATTCAATCTGAAAATTGAAAAGTAAAATTTACGGTCGGGTAGTTCGTCTATCCGACGTTTTTATATGTATGGATATTGTTTGCCGTTACAATTTTGTGATTGTTTTAAAATTGTCTTATTTGGATAATTCTACGAACGAAATATAATTCTATTCCCAACTATTTTGGGCAAAAATAAACGGCGGTTTTTGACCGCCCGACACACTATATTTAATTTAACTTATATACCCTTATTACCAACCGATTTATTATTGCAAATCAATTCTTTAATCAAATTTCGTTCTAAAATAAAAAAGGCGGATACTCTCCGCTTACATCTTACTATATATTACGCAGTATCACGCATCTGCCATTGTTTTAATTCTTTCATCAATTCGGATTTTGTTTTCGTAGGTTAGTTGTCTGAAATGTTCAATCAAATCGGCTTCGTTCGGTGTAATTTGTGAGTTGCTGTATGGATTTTTGATATCTGACATACCGATAAGGTAGTCAACCGTAACGCTGAAAATTTCCGCCAAGCTTTTGAGCGTGTCAATAGACGGCTGTGTAATGCCCTTTTCATATTTTGAAATCGCACTCGCCTTTAAATTCAGCTTTTCCGCAAGCTCTGTCTGTGACATATCGTTGTCAACACGCAATTCTTTTAATCTGACTGAAAACTCCATAATAACACCTTTGCCCATAAGTTAATTTTGATAGATTGCAAGTACAGCGGATAGACTGAATTCCATATCCGCCTTAGATGCGGTAACATTTGCATTTAGATTATACCATTCTTTCCACAAATCATAAAAATATTAGCCAAATCAGATTAAAATATGTTGACAATTGCAAAACAGGAATATATAATTATCTTAACAAGATAATTATTCTTGCTGTTATATCTTATTAGGAGGTCAATTATGAGAACTAAAGTCAAAAAATTAACATCGGTTATTCTTGCGGCTGTAATGATGCTCGGCATCTTGACAATCGCACCGCTCACCGTAAGTGCGGCAACCTACGGCGACTTTGAATATACCCTCGAAGATGATTATACATGCACGATTACCAAATACAATGGTTCTGCGGCTAATGTTACTATACCCTCAACTATTTATGGTAATAAAGTTTGTAAGATTGGCGAAGGAGTCTTTGAAAATAATAAAAATGTTCAATATATAAAGGTTCCGCAAACGGTAAAAGTAATTCAAGTGGGTGCATTTTCATATTGTAAAAAGTTAAAGAAAATTGATTTGCCTGAATATGCAAATGAAATTCAAGATTATGCATTTGCTCATTCTGCTATTGAGAATATTGTTTTACCTAATGGCATTACTTACCTTGGAAAATTTTTATTTTACGATTGTGAAAATTTAAAAACAGTAAAAATCCCAAATACAGTTACATGTGTAAGACCATATGCTTTTGTGTATTGTACATCTCTACAGAGTATAATCATACCTGATAGTATTAACCATTTCGATGATAGTTTAACTTTTAAAGATTGTGTAAATTTAAGAAGTATTACGATTGGTTCAGGATTAGAAAATAATGTTTATATGTGTGATGGTACAGATAATTCGTATTTTTATGGTTGTTCGTCTATTGAATCTATCACCGTTAGTAATAACAATAGAAATTATTGTAGTATGAATGGAGTGTTGTATAGCAAAGATAAAAAGAAATTACTTTTATATCCTCCTGCAAAGAAAGACAAAGAATATGTTATTCCAAATGGAGTTGAAACAATATATTATACATTTAGCAATTGTAAATATTTAAAAACAATCACTATTCCTTCCAGTGTTGACGACATAGGTAATAGCCTAGATATTGCTGGTATTGGTTATTGTAATGGCAAGATATCTGGTTTTACAATCAAAGGTTACAAAGGTACAGCCGCAGAAAGATATGCACGAAATAATGATTTTAATTTTGTGCAATTGCAGGTTGTTCCAACCTCGGTTGCCCTTAACAAGACAACTTTAACACTTGATACTGGGAAAACCACAAATCTCAGAGCAACAGTATACCCATCAAATGCGTCAAATAAAAAATGCACTTGGAGCAGTTCAAACACAAGCGTTGCGACTGTTGACAAAAACGGCAAGGTAACTGCCAAAGCGTCGGGAACTGCAACAATTACGGTGAAAACTTCTAACGGCAAAACCGCAACTTGCAAAGTTACCGTAAATCTTCCCGCTCCGCAGATTACAGGTCTTGCAAACACAACAGGCGGTATCAAAATTTCGTGGAACAAGGTTGACGGCGCTTACGGCTACAGACTTTATTACAAGCCTGCATCAGGCGGTTGGAAACGCTTTAAGGACACAACCGCCACATCGTTCACCGATTCGGGAGTAAGTCCTAACAGAACCGAAACATACACAATCCGTTGTATTGACAAAAACGGCAACACAATCAGCGGATTTAACTCGACAGGCTGGTCGAAAAAATATACACCTGTTGCTCCGACAATTTCAAAACTCGATATCACCACAGGCGGTATCAAGCTTAGTTGGAACAAAATCGCAGGTGTTTACGGCTACAGACTTTATTACAAGCCTGCGTCTGGTGGTTGGAAACGCTTTAAAGACACAACAGCCACATCGTTCACCGATTCGGGAGTAGTACCGAATAAAACCGAAACATACACAATCCGCTGTATTGACAAGAACGGCAATACCGTCAGCGGTTTTTATTCAAGGGGTTGGTCGAAGAAATACACTCCTGTTGCTCCGACAATTACAAGGCTCTCAAACACATCAAAGGTGTAAGCGTAACTTGGAATAAAATCGCAGGCGTTTACGGCTACAGACTTTACAGAAAATATGACGGCGGAAGCTGGACAAGGGTAAAAGATACAACTTCAACCTCTTTCACAGATTCAGGTGCTAAAAAGGGTAAGAAGGTAACCTACACAGTCCGTTGTATTGACAGGAAAGGCAAAACGGTAAGCGGTTTCAACTCAAATGGTTGGTCAATTACAAGAAAATAGTATTTTAATCAGAAATCCCGACAGGTTTTGTGCTGTCGGGATTTTTGCTTGTTTTTACCATTGAAAAGACTGAATAATAATGTTATAATAAATCCGAATATCGGAAATTGTGAATAACTTTATCGAAAATGGGAGATGAAAACTAAAAATGGCAATAAAGGTAACGCTCCTTACACACACACCTAACCCTGAACAGACGGTTGCAATGGCGGCAAAGCTTTGCTACTCGCCGTCAGGGATTGAAGATATAAGAGAAGGTCTTGACGAGGAAAAAACTTCCTCATTTATTGATATGCTTGCAAGCCTCGGCCATGCAAGTCCGACCGAACACGCATATTTTACATTCGGCATTGAGGGCATTTCAAGAGCCTGCTCACACCAGCTTGTCCGCCACAGAATTGCGTCCTACAGTCAGCAGTCACAGCGATATGTTGACGGCACAAGGTTTGACTTTGTAACTCCGCCCGAGATTGCAAAGAACGAAAAAGCTCTTGCCGCCTATGAAAAGGCTCTCAAGGTTGAGGCTGACGCTTACAAGGAAATCAGAGATGCACTTGCTGTCGGTTACATCAACGAGAAATGTCCCGATAAGTACAGCGGAACGGATGAAGAAATTATCAATGCCTACAAGGCTGACGACAAAAAATCCTGCAATGCTTTCATCAAGAAAGCCAATGAGGACGCAAGATTTATTCTTCCGAATGCATCGACAACAAAAATTGTCTGCACTTTCAATGCAAGAAGCTTGCAAAACTTTTTTGCACACCGTTGCTGCAACAGAGCACAGTGGGAAATTCGTGAGGTTGCCGAACAGATGCTTTTGCAATGTCTTGAGGTTGCTCCGCACCTTTTCAAAAACTGCGGCCCGTCATGCCTGTTCGGACCATGCCCCGAGGGCAATATGTGTTGCGGAAAGCAAAAGGAAATGCGTCAGAAATACGGCAGAGAAAAGTAAGGTATATATATGAAAAGCAAAATTATTGTTATTGAGGGACTTGACGGCAGCGGAAAAGCTACGCAGACAAAGATTTTGTGCGAAAAATTCCGCTCTCGGAAAAAAGGTCATAAAGCTTGAATTCCCTAATTATGAAAGTCCTGCCGCCGCTCCCGTGAAGATGTATCTTGACGGAGAATTCGGCGACAAGCCCGATGATGTCAATGCCTATGCGGCGAGTGCATTTTATGCGGTTGACCGTGTTGCAAGCTATCTTCAGTTTTGGAAAAAGGAATGTGACAACGGCGGTGTAATTTTAAGCGACCGCTATGTGACTTCAAATATAATTTATCAGATGTCCAAACTCCCGAAAGAGGAGTGGAACAGCTTTATTGATTGGCTGAACGATTTTGAATACGAAAAGCTCGGGATTCCGAAACCCGATCTTGTAATCTACCTTGATGTTGAACCCGAGGTTTCGCAGAAGCTTATGGAAAAACGCTACGGCGGTGACAACAGCAAGAAAGATTTGCATGAGAAAAATCTCCGTTTCCTTCTTGACTGTCGAAAAAGTGCAGTTTATGCCGCTAAAAAATGCGGCTGGAAGGTTATTAATTGCTGTGAAAACGGAGAGATTAAGAGTATAGAAAAAATATCGGAAGAGATAGAGAGGGCAGCGGCTGAAATTTATGCTGAGCTTTAAAAAAATTGAGCAAAGTGACATAAACGAACTTAAAAAATACTACGATTATGATGAGTGCATGGGTTGCGATACCAACCTTTTGAACGCTTATCTTTGGCGAAACGAATACAATATTAAATTTGCTTTTTATGATGATACAATTGTCAAGGTGTATTGTAATCCCGACGAGTCTGTTTGGGGTTACTGTATGCCAACAGGCAAAAATATAAAGGGTGCGCTTGAAGAGGTTTTCAAAGATGCCGAGGAGAGAAACGGCAATTTGCAAATTGTTATGCTGACAAACGGCAATCGTGCAATGCTTGAAACAATGTTTCCCGACAAATTTGATTATGTCCGTTCACCCGAAAATCAGGATTACATCTACACTTCCCGTGACCTTGCAACCCTTGCGGGCAAAAGGTTTCACGCAAAGCGTAACCACATTTCAAAATTTTACAGAACCTACACCGATACCCGTTTTGAAACTCTGTCGGATTCAAACATTCCCGATGCATTAACGGTTGCAAAACTGTGGTGTGCGGAAAATGACACCGATCCCGAAACTTCAAGCGAAATTACGGCAATCAGGGAAATGTGCGACCTCAAAGACGAATATAATGTCAAGGGTGCTGTACTGTATGTTGACTCAAAGCCTGTTGCCATGACACTCGGAAGTGAAATTTCACCCAAGGTGTATGACATCAACTTTGAAAAGGCACTTCGTGAATATGACGGTGTTTATGCCGTAATCAACAACGAATTTGCCAAAACTCTTACGCAGTATGAGTATATAAACCGTGAGGAAGATATGGGACTTGAGGGACTCAAAAAGTCTAAACTTTCATACAATCCCGTTATTATCCTCGACCGCTGGAATGCAATACCGAAAAAACGATGAAAACGATATTTCGCAAAACCGAAAAATCCGATACCGAAAGCCTAAAAAAGCTGTGGCTTTCGTGTTTTGACGAGGATGTAACTGCCGTCAACCTGATTTTTGACAGCGACCTTTTTGACGGCTGCTGTGCCGTTGTTAACGATAGAATCGTTTCTGCTCTTTACCTTGTAAAAGGTACGCTCAACGGCGAAAAATCGCATTATCTTTGCGGTGCGTCAACCGATAAATCTTTCCGTGGTAAAGGAATAATGTCAAGGCTGATTAATTTTGCACTTGTTGACGCAAAAAATAACGGTGATGTCTATTCTCTGCTTTTTCCTGCAAATGACGGCTTGTATGGCTTTTACGCAAAACTCGGATATGCTTTAAACTGCACCGTAAAAAGCCGTGAAATTTCAAGGCAAACGCTTGAAAATTTTGCAGAGAAGGGCTTGAATATCGGCTGTTCAAAAGAAAATTCTTTCATATATAATGAGAATTTTTTTGAATTTGCAAAGTCCTATTATGAGATTTACGGCTCAAAGGTAATCAATAAGAATGACTGCTTTGCCGTATTTGATGAAAACGAAAATACTGCCGATGTTTTTTACTCGGCTTATAAAAATATAAACGAACTTTCCGCACTTTTGCTTGAAAATACAAAATCAGAAAGGTTTGTGTTTACGGGCAAATCCGATAACGCTCTTTTTGAAAACTGTAGGTTACAAAAATGCGGAATGATTAAATCACTCGACAAAAACCATAAAATTCCCGACGATGTCTATATCGGGATTACTCTTTCCTGAAAGGAAGTTTACTATGTTCTATGTATTTCTTGCAGAAGGCTTTGAAGAAACAGAGGCGCTTGCCCCCGTTGATGTAATGCGCAGGGCAAAGCTTGATGTTAAAACAGTCGGTGTAACAGGCGAATGTGTTACAAGCTCACACGGTGTGCCTATAAAAGCCGATATCACAATTGACAATATTGACCTTGACGATGTTCAGGGTGTTGTACTCCCCGGCGGTATGCCGGAACTCTCAATCTTGAGGCAAACGAAAAGGTTATTGAGGCTGTTAAGTATAGCTGTGAAAACGGCAAAATCGTTGCCGCAATCTGTGCTGCTCCGTCAATTCTCGGTCATCTCGGAATTCTTGACGGCAAAAAGGCAACCTGTTTTCCGGGCTTTGAAAAGGAACTCAGGGGTGCAGACTATACAGGCACTCACACCGTAACGGACGGCAATATTATTACCGCAAAGGGCGCAGGCTGTGCAATTGAATTCGGTCACGCAATTGTTTCTCTCGCAGTATCAAAGGATGCCGCCGACAAGGTTATCGGTGATATGCAATGCCTGTGAAAAATGTTCGTGAGCTGAAAAGTCAGCTCCGTGCAAAACATAAAAAAATCCGAAAAAGCTGTCCCCCCGAAAAAAAGCAACAGCTTGACCTCGCCTTGCAGAACGCTTTTCTGGCAAGTGAGGAATACAAAAGCTGTGATGTGCTTTTTGCCTTTGTTTCATCACCGATTGAGGTTGACACCTCGCTTATTCTTGAAACAACGCTGAAAGACGGCAAAAGGCTTGCTTTGCCAAAGTGTAAAAATAATTTCGGTGAAATGGATTTTTACCTTGTAAATTCACTTTCTCAGCTTGAAAAGGGTGCGTTTTCAATCATGGAACCAAACCCCGAGGTTTGCGAAAAGTACGAGGATTTCTCACACGGACTCTGTCTCGTTCCGGGACTTTGCTTTGATATGCAGGGATTCCGCCTTGGATTCGGCAAGGGTTACTACGACAGATTTTTACAGAATTTTTCGGGAACAAGCGTTGGGCTTTGCTACTCCAAATGTATAGAGCATACTCTGCCTCGGGAGTGTTCGACCGCCCCGTTGACGCCGTGATTACCGAAAAATATACCAACCGAACAAATAACGAGTTTGTAAAGGAATGATACATTATGAACCCTGATAATTTTAATATGAGCGAACAGGAGCTTAACGCTCAGCGTCGCAGAAGAGCCGAAAACTTTAAACTTAATATTGATGAAAGCGAGTATGAGGACGATAATTTCGTCAAGTCTGAGGATGAACCGTCAAACCTTAATTCATACAGCGGTCAGGATGTCAAAAAGCAAATGGCCCGTGAATCAAAGCAGGTTTTAAAGCAGAAGAAAAAGGAAGAAAAAAAGGCTCTTAAAGCAAAGAACAAGTATAATCGCAGAACCTTCCGCTTTATCTGGATTGTCTCGGTTTTAATTGTCGGAGCAATGGCGGCTGTGTATATGATAACAGGCATGAACGATTTGCTTGCCGTGAACAGAACCGACTCCTCAACCGTGAAAATTGAAATTCCCGAAAATCCGACTGTTGACGATGTTACAAAGGTACTTGTTGACAATAAAGTAATCGGTGAGCCGTCATATTTCAAGCTTTTTGTCAATGTCACAAAGTCTGCCGATGATTTTACTCAGGGTACATATGAAATTCGCAGAAATATGGACTACGAGGCAATCATCAACTTCCTTTCGAGTAGCAACAACAGAACCGACACGGTTTCCGTTACAATTACCGAGGGCGAAAGCGTTCTTGAAATTGCCAACACTCTTGAAAAGAACGGTGCTTTGGGCGACAGGACGAGTTTCTTTCGCTTTGCAATTCCGAAAAGTTTGACAGCGACTTTGACTTTATCAAGGCTGAAACAAATGCGGACAAGCGTTACTACAAGCTTGAGGGCTATCTCTATCCGGATACCTACGAATTCTACAGAAACGAAAATGCAGAATCCGTAAATCTACAAATTTCTCAACAACTACGAAACAAAGATTAACGAAAAGCAGACTGTTGACGGCTATTCAAAGAAAACAACAGTTTTGAAAATGGTCGAAGAGAGCGACACAAAGTATTCGCTTGATCAGGTTATGACAATCGCATCTATCATTCAGGCAGAGGCGGCTGACAAAGAGGATATGTACTACATTTCCTCAATTCTCCACAACCGTCTTACAGCCGACAGCAGTCTCGGCGTGTCAAGCCTCGGTCTTGATTCAACAAAGTTCTATCCGTACAGAAGTCTTGAGGATGTTCCCGAAAACGACAGAAGCACCTACAAGAGCAGATATGATACATATGACAGGAAGGGACTTCCTTACGGTCCTATCTGCAACCCCGGTATGGATGCGATAATTGCCGCACTCAATCCGAACAGCTCGGATTATTACTTCTTCTGTCATGACAGCAAGGGACAGGCTTATTACGCATCAACACTTGAACAGCAAAACGCAAATCTGGAGTATATTGAAAGCTATGATAACTAATTTTGAAAAACCCGAAATTTTGTCACCGGCAGGTGATATGGATTGCCTTAAATCCGCTTTAAACTTTGGCGCAGACGCAGTTTTTCTTGCAGGGAAAATGTTCGGAATGCGTTCCGCGCCGCAGAATTTTGATAACGATCAGCTCAAAAAGGCTTGTGACCTTGCCACGCAAAGGTGCAAGAATCCATGTGACCTGCAACACACTTCCACGCAATAATGAAATTCCTCATCTTCAGGAATTTATGGAAAATGCTCAGGCTTGCGGAGTTGATGCGTTCATAATTGCCGACCTCGGTGTTTTTGAGGCGGCTAAAAAGTATGCGCCAAAGGTTCAGCGCCACATTTCGACTCAGGCGGGAGTAACAAACTATGCGGCGGCAAATGTGCTTTACAATATGGGTGCGTCAAGGGTTGTACTTGCAAGAGAAATTCCGCTTGATGAAATTGCCGAAATGCGTGCAAAAGTTCCGAAAGAGCTTGAAATTGAATGCTTTGTACACGGTGCAATGTGTGTTTCATTTTCAGGCAGATGCCTTATTTCAAGCTATATGACAGGCAGAGATGCGAACCACGGCGACTGTGCTCAGCCGTGTCGCTGGAAGTATCATCTTTACGAAGAAAACCGTCAGGGACAGTATTTTCCTGTTGAAGAAACAGGTGACGGCACATATCTCTACAATTCAAGAGATCTCTGTATGATTGAGCATATCCCCGAGCTTGTAAAGGCAGGTATTTCAAGCTTTAAGATTGAGGGCAGAGCAAAGTCGGCTTACTATGTCGCTGTTACAACAAACGCTTACCGTCACGCTGTTGACGATTATTTTGCAGAGGGTGACGATTATGTTCTCAAACCGTGGATAAGGGAAGAACTTGAAAAAATCAGCCACCGTGAGTACAACACAGGCTTCTATTTCGGCAGAGAACCAGGTCAGGTTACGGGCAACGGAGGATATATCCGTCATTATGACAATGTTGCATTGTGTGAAGAGCTTGTTGACGACACAACCGCAGTAATCACTCAGCGCAACAAATTCTATGTGGGCGACACACTTGATGTACTTCCGCCAAGCGGAGTGCCGTTTGAAATCAAGTGTGAATCACTTACAACCGACGAGGGTATGCCCGTTGAAAGTGCGCCGCATCCGATGCAAAGACTTACAATGAAATGCAACGCTCCCGTTCCGTCAGGCTCGGTTATCAGAAAAAAGCGTGATTAATCCCGAATTTTGCTATTGACAACACAAAGAAACAGTTTTATAATCTAAGTACTGATGTTCCCCACCTTAAAAACGGTGGGGAACAATTCAGCCTTTCAGCGTGAGCAAATCTCTCGCTGAAATACTGAGGAGCTGACGCTCCTATGCACTTGATTGCAATCTGTCGCAAACTCTGCTCCTTGCAAGCAAAGCAGAGTGTTGCTCCGATTTAAATTATTTGCTACAATTGAATTACAATATTCGGCTGTGACGGGATTAACCGAAATGTCAGCATTTCAGAGAGAAAGCCGTTTTGGTGCAAGGCTTTTATGTGAAGTTTCGGTGCGCTGCCCCTGAGCTCTGTGTGATTAAGCACAGCGTATTTCTGCGTTAAGGAAATGTAATCTATATGACGATTACTCAAAGCGGACGCTTGGCGTCAATTTGGGTGGTACCGCAGGATATTCCTGTCCCATTGTATTTTTATACAATGGGATTTTTATTTTGCTCGGTTGCATACTTTAAACAAATTTGAACGAATATTGTATTCCCCTGTGAATTTGTATAAGGAGAGATTTTTTATGAAGTGGACAGGACTTAACGAATTAAGAGAAAAGTTCCTTGAATTCTTTGAATCAAAGGGTTGTTTAAGACTCCCCAGCTTTTCACTTGTTCCAAAGGACGACAACAGCCTTCTGCTTATCAACAGCGGTATGGCTCCTATGAAAAAATATTTTACAGGTGAGGTAACACCTCCTCGCAAGCGTGTTACAACCTGTCAGAAATGTATCCGTACTCCCGACATTGAGCGTGTCGGCATCACAGCCCGTCACGGTACATTCTTTGAAATGCTCGGTAACTTCTCATTCGGCGACTATTTTAAGCACGAGGCTACAGCATGGGCATGGGAATTCTTTACAAAGGTTCTTGAAATGCCGCCCGAAAAGCTCTATGTTTCAATCTATGAGGACGATGACGAGGCTTTTGACATTTGGACAAAAGAAGTCGGCGTTGATCCGTCACATATGGTAAGACTCGGCAAGGAAGATAACTTCTGGGAACACGGTTCAGGCCCCTGCGGTCCGTGCTCCGAAATCTACTTTGACCGTGGCGACGAAAAGGGCTGCGGCAGACCCGACTGTCATGTAGGCTGTGAATGTGACCGTTTTGTTGAGGTTTGGAACCTTGTATTTACTCAGTTTGAGAGTGACGGCAAAGGTAACTACACTCCTCTTGAACATCCGAACATTGATACAGGTATGGGACTTGAAAGACTTGCCTGTGTTATGCAGGGTGTTGACAACCTTTTCCTCGTTGACACAATTCAGAATATTATGAAACACATCTCACAGATTACAGGTGTTGAGTACGGCAAAAATGAAAAGAGCGATGTTTCGCTCCGTGTTATCACAGACCATATCCGCAGTACAACATTTATGATTGGTGACGGTGTTCTTCCGTCAAACGAGGGCAAGGGCTATGTGCTTCGCCGTTTGCTCAGAAGAGCCGCTCGTCACGGCAGACTTCTCGGTTACAACGAGCCTTTCCTCTATAAGGTTTGCGATACGGTTATCAAGGAAAATCTCACAGCTTATCCCGAACTCAAGGAAAAGCAGGAGTTCATTACAAAGGTTATCAAGGTTGAGGAAGAAAGCTTTGCCAAGACAATTGATCAGGGCTTTAAGATGCTCAACGGCATTATGGACAGCGAAGATGTTAAGGTTCTCAGCGGTGAGGACGCATTTAAGCTTAACGATACCTACGGTTTCCCGATTGACCTTACAAAAGAAATTCTTTCGGAAAAAGGCATTAAGGTTGATGTTGAGCGTTTCCGTGAGCTTATGAAGGAGCAGAAAAAGCGTTCCCGTGACGCAAGAAAGAACGCAGGTGCAGACGCTTGGATTTCTGATACAACAGACCTTTCGGATGTTGCAAATACAGAATTCGTAGGTTACACAGACCTCAAGTCAACTTCAAAGGTCCTTGCAATCGTTAAGGACGGTGTGAGAGTTGACAGTATCGGTGAGGGCGAAAATGCTATCATCGTTCTCGACAAAACTCCGTTCTACGGAGAAGGCGGCGGTCAGGTTGGCGACACAGGTGTTATGGAGTCCGGTAGTTTTTCAGCTGATGTTGACAACACAACAAAGAATCCGTCAGGCACAATTTACCTTCACGCTTGTACAGTAAAGAGCGGCAGCATCAATGTAGGTGCAGAGGTTTCAACTGCTGTTGATGAAGAGCGCCGTGCGGATATTACAAGAAACCACACAGCGGCTCACCTTCTTCAGTCGGCTCTCCGTGAGGTTCTCGGCAACCATGTTCAGCAGGCAGGTCAGCTTGTTTCAGACGATTACTTCCGTTTTGACTTTACTCACTTTGAGGCTCTCACAGCAAAGGAACTCATTGAGGTTCAGAATCTTGTAAATAAAAAGATTCTTGAGGCAATCCCCGTTACAACACAGGAAATGCCTATTGAAGAGGCTAAAAAGCTCGGCGCAATGGCACTCTTCGGTGAAAAGTACGGCGATGTTGTCCGTGTTGTAAGCGCAGGCGACTTCTCTGTTGAATTCTGTGGCGGTACACATGTAAAGAATACTGCAAACCTCGGTCTTTTCAGAATCAGACAGGAGGGTTCGGTTGCCGCAGGTGTAAGAAGAATTGAGGCTCTCACAGGTATGGGCGTTCTCAAGTACATCAACGGTATGAGCGCTGTTATTATGGATGTTTGCTCATTACTCAAAATTGCAAATCCAAAGGCAGTTGTTGAGGGTGTTCAGAAGGCTGAACAGCTTATCAAGGAACAGCAGAGAGAAATCAACGAGCTTAATTCAAAGCTTGCCGTTGCTCAGATCGGTCAGCTTTTTGCAGGCACAACGGAGGAAAACGGTGTAAGAGTGGTAACAGGCAGAATTGACAAGGCTAATGCCGACATTCTTCGCACAATGTGCGAAAAGGCAAGAGATTTTGCCCCGAAGTGCGTATGTGTTCTTGCAACTGAAAATGACGGCAAGGTGACATTTGCCGCAGCTTGCGGTAAAGAGGCTCTTGCTCTTGGTGCAAATGCAGGCAAAATCATAAAGGCTGTTGCTCAGAAGGCCGGAGGCAACGGAGGCGGAAAGCCCGATATGGCTATGGCAGGCGCTAAACAGCCTGAGAAGATTTCAGAGGCTCTTGACAGCGTAAAAGAAACTGTTTATGCAATGTTAAAATAATCGTTTAATGTGTATTTATGGCTTACTTGCCGGTTGAATTGTGGAAAATAGCCAAACGGTTACATAAAATCTTGTGCAATTAACAAAAACGGTTTTAAACCAAAACTATTGCAGTTTTGTTATTTTTATAGTATAATAAGCAATACTAAGATATGAAAATCTATCTTGGATATTTATGAACAATTTTAGGAGGAGATTAAAAATGTTCAAGAAAATTGCAGGTCTTTTTCTTGCAGCAGCAGTAATGTGCAGTTCAGCTGCCATCACAGCCAGCGCTGCAGAAGCAGAGGATGACGCTGCTGTTGCTGCAGCAGATCAGTCAGGCGAGGTTTCAGCCGACGGTTCATCAGAGGTTTCAGCTGACGCTTCTTCAGAAGTTGAAGCAGGCAATGTTATTAAGTTTGATGTTAAGAAGTCAGGCTGGAATAATGTTAAGACAGTATTCTGTCACGTTTGGAAGGCTGACGGTTCAGGCGATTGGCCGGCTTGGCAGTCAAAGAAAGAAAAATGTAAGTACGACGCTTCAACAGGTATCGCTACATATGATCTTTCAATGACAGGCAACACAATCTCTAAGTCAGACGGAAGAGTTTACTGTGTAGTCTTCAGTGCTAACACAGGTATGCAGTCATACAACGCTATTATGAACGGTAACTGCATCGGCGACACACTTTATTGCACAGGTAATCAGCTTGAAAACCCTGAGGATTCAGAAAAGAAGGCAAACGAAGCTAAATGGGAAAACAATTCAGACTGCGGTCCTGAAAAGAAGATTACATCAACAGGTAACATCATCGGTTCTGCTTTCCCTGAGGGCGAATCAGATGCAACATTGATGGCTACATACCTCGTCGCTTACTACAATGATGAGGCTAAGACAAGTCTTACACAGAAACTTCTTGACGAACTCAAGGTTAGCCCAACACAGGTTATGGGTGCTGTAACAGATAGGCTCAACGCTACAAACAACCCTGATAAGGATACGATTGCTCCTGCAGTTGAGAAGATTCTCGCAGGTTGCACAGATCCTACAACAGGTAAAAAGGTTGACAAGACTCAGCTCGACAACGCTAAGAAGACAGGTGCTAAGGCAGCAGCCGGCAGCTCAAGCAACGGTTCAAGTTCTTCTTCAAGCAACGGTGGCTCAAGCTCATCAGGTTCAGGTTCTTCAAGCACAGGTGCAGTTAAGTCAGGTGTTGAAACAACTATCGTTTTCGTAATGGCAGGTCTTATGGTTTCAGCAGCAGGCGTTATGTTCCTTGCAAGAAGGAAGAAAGAAGACTGATTTTAACGAATTAATCTTTGATTAAGCATTTTTCGGACACTGTCAATCGGCAGTGTCCGTTTTGCTTTTTTAACTCATGGTACAAAAATATTCAAAAAGTTTTTAAAACATCTTGACAACGCTCGCAGTGTTTGTTAAAATATTAATGTTGCAACGGGATGTAGCGCAGTTTGGTAGCGCACACGTCTGGGGGGCGTGGAGTCGCAAGTTCAAGTCTTGTCATCCCGACCAACTAAAGCCTTTTTGTCTTTTGACAGAAAGGCTTTTTTCTTTACGATAAACTGCTTACTGCAAATAAATTAACGCAAAAGGAGAAAATATGCTTAATATCGGCTCTCATCTTTCAATATCAAAAGGTTTTTACGCAATCGGCAGAGATGCACTTTCAATCGGAGCAAACACATTTCAATTTTTTACACGCAACCCTCGTGGCGGATCTGCAAGAAAAATTGATATCGAAGATGTCAATGCACTTATAAAACTTATGACGGAAAATAATTTTGCAAAAATTCTTGCCCATGCACCATACACAATGAACCTCTGTTCGGCAAAAACCGAAACCCGTGAATTTGCTCTGAACACGCTTACGGATGATTTGAAACGAATGGAATATCTCCCGAATAATCTTTACAACTTTCACCCCGGCAGTCACACGGGACAGGGCGTTAAAGCTGCGGTTGAGCAAATCGGCACAGCGTTGAATACTGCAATGTTTGATGATATGACAACCACGGTATTACTTGAAACAATGGCTGGCAAAGGCACGGAGGTCGGCAGAAACTTTGAAGAACTGCGTATGATTATCGACCGTGTGGAGCGAAACGATAAAATCGGCGTATGCCTTGATACCTGCCATGTTTTTGACGCCGGTTATGACATTGTGAATAATCTTGACGGAGTTCTTGAAGAATTTGACCGTGTAATCGGGCTTGAAAGACTCAAGGCAATTCATCTCAATGACAGTATGAATCCTATCGGCAGCCACAAGGACAGACATCAGAAAATAGGCGAGGGTTACATTGGAATTGATGCGTTCGCAAAAATTATAAATAATGAAAATTTGCGAAATCTTCCGTTTTTCCTTGAAACCCCGAACGAGCTTGACGGTTATGCCAAAGAAATTTCGGCTTTGAGAAATTTGTATTTTGAATGACATTTGCCTTAAAATAAATCAATACAAAAATTGTCAAAAATATTTGTTGCTATTGCAATTTGCGAAAATTAAAAAATTTAAAGTCCTCTCGATTTTTCGAGGGGACTTTTTTCGCCTTTTTACAATAAAATCGGTTTGCCGTTACACATAATTTGAATACGCAGACAAAGATATAATAATTACCCTTGAATCGGGAACAATAGTAAAAACGATTTACGGAGTGATATTGTGATTCAAAACATACGGAAAAATGAATTTGAAAGTTTAATAAAATCATCAAAGCCGGTGCTTGCCGATTTTTATGCCGAATGGTGTTCACCGTGCAGAATGCTTTCGCCTGTAATAGAAGAAATCGGTGAAAAATACAAAGCATATTTTGAAACCGTCAAGGTCAATGTTGACGAAAATCCCGAATTGACAGAACGCTACGGTGTATCGGGAATTCCTGCACTTTTGCTCTTTAAAGACGGCAACGAAATTTTGCGTATGTCGGGGGTTCAGACCGAAGAACGGATAATCTCCGCAATCTCCGAAAAAACGGGTGAGAGTTTTGTATGACCTTGTAATTGTCGGCGGAGGTGCGGCAGGACTTACGGCGCACTCTATGCCTCTCGAAGCGGACTTGACTGCATTGTGCTTGATCCGTCATCACCCGAGGCAGTTCAATTGCCCTCACGGATGCGGTTGAAAACTACACGGGCTTCAGCGATATTGCAGGCTTTGACCTCATCCAGCACTTTTATTCACACGCAAAGTCATTCGGTGCAAATTTGTCAGACAATCCCTTGTCGGCATAAGAAAAAATTATGACGGTTTTATCCTTGAATGTTCCGACAGCGAGGTCAAGACAAAATCTGTTATTCTCTGCATGGGCGCAACCCACAAAAAATTGGGAATTGACGGTGAAAATAAGTTTGAAGGCAGAGGAGTAAGCTATTGTGCCGTGTGTGACGGCTATTTTTTCAAAGACAAAACAGTGGCGGTAATCGGCGGAGGAAACACCGCCGTTACCGAGGCGACCTATCTTTCTCATATATGCAAACGGGTTTTTCTTATTTACAGGGGCGAAGCATTGAAAGCCGACAGAGTGCTTGTGCAAAAGCTTGAAAAATCGGGCAATGTCAAAATTCTTTACAACACCAATGTTGTGAAAATTGACGGTGACGAAAAGGTTAAATCGGTTACGCTTGACAATGAGAAAAATCTGAAAACTGACGGAGTTTTTGTTGCGGTAGGTCTTGAACCGAGAACCGAATGTGTCAAGGGCTTTGTAAAAACTGATGACAACGGCTATGTGATTGCCGATGAAACCTGTCAGACATCCGTGTCGGGAATTTTTGTTGCAGGGGATATCCGCACAAAAAATCTGCGACAAATTATAACCGCCTGTTGTGACGGTGCAAATTCTGTTTACGGAATAAACAAATTTTTGAAATTGTAAGGTTTTCTTTTTCTGATTTTTATGGTATACTATACTTGATATTGTTAATTTTTCCGGATGAATAAAATGAAACTGTTACAAAATAAAAAAATAGCATATTTAACAGCAATTTTCTGCACACTTTTGTGGGGAACGGCTTTTCCGTTTATAAAGGTCGGCTACTCTGCTTTTAAGATTGAGGAGTCGGATATCGGCTCAAAGCTGATTTTTGCAGGAATGCGCTTTATGTTGGCGGGATTTATGGTGTTTCTCTTTTTGTGGATATCAAAAAGAAAACCGCCGACGCTTTCAAAAAAAGATATACTGCCCGTCTGTTCACTCGGAGTGGTGCAGACAGGATTGCAGTATATTTTTACATACATCGGAATCGGTTTTACAAGCGGAACGAACACCTCTATAATAACGGCTTGTGCATCGTTCTTTACAGTACTTTTCGTGCCGTTGTTTTTCAAAAACGACAGGCTCACGCTGATGAAAATTATCGGTTGTATTCTCGGATTCGGCGGAATTATCGCAATCAATTTCGGAGGTACTGTCAGCACGGACACTTGGTTCGGCGATATGATGATTCTCTTTTCAACAATATCTGCGGCGGCAGGCAACATTGTTGCGAAAAAAGTCACAACAGGACGAGATCCGTTCCCTGTAACCGCTTTTCAGCTTTTAACAGGCGGTTTTATATTGCTTGTGTCGGGCATATGCTGCGGTGGCAGTATTGGTTCGATAAATGTTGAAAGTGTTTCTGTGTTGCTCTGGCTTGCGTTCGTATCAGCGGCGGCATTTTCGCTGTGGACAGCACTTCTCAAGTTTCATGATGCAAGCAGAATTTCCGTTTTCAATCTGCTTGTTCCCGTGTTCGGAACAGTTTTGTCGGGGCTTATGCTCGGTGAAAATGTTTTCAGAATCGAAACGCTCATCTCGCTTATTCTGATTTCACTCGGAATTGCGTTTGTAAATATGAATCTAAAAAAATCGGGAGGTAAAATATGAATCCTGATATAAAAGGTATTATTTCCGACATGGACGGTGTTATTCTTGACACAGAAAAGCTGTATGTCCGCTTTTGGTGTGAGGCGGCCAATTTTTACGGCTATCCTATGGAAACGCACCACGCACTCAGTATTCGCTCAATGGCTCGCCCGTTGCAATTGCAAAATTAAAGGGCTTTTTCGGAGAGGATTTTGACTACTGCAAGGTTCACGATAAAAGAATTGAGCTTATGGATAAGTTCATCTCGGAAAACGGCATTGAATCAAAGCCCGGTGCCGCTGAATTTCTCGGCTTTTTAAAGCAGAACGGCTACAGGGTTGCCCTTGCAACCGCAACCGCTCCGGAGAGAACGAAAAAATATCTTTCGGCTCTCGGTCTTTACGATTATTTTGACGAAATAGTTTGTGCGTCAATGGTTGCAAAAGGAAAGCCCGAACCCGACATTTATCTTTATGCCGCAGAAAAACTCGGACTTGCTCCCAAAAACTGCATTGCACTTGAGGACTCGCTCAACGGCATAAAGTCGGCAAGCTCGGCAGGGTGTAAAACGGTTATGGTTCCCGACCTTGACCGTCCGAGTGCAGAGGCAATTCCCCTTCTTTACGGAGTTGCAGACAACCTTATTGATGTAAAACGATTTTTGTAAAAAACATTAACGGACATAAAGCAGGTTTTGCTTTTGTATATTAAACAGGGTAGGTTTATACTAAAACAAGGAGGCGTACAATATGTGGGATGCGATTTCAGCTGTGATGAATAGCTTCAATGACTTCCTGTGGGGTTGGTTTATGATTATCCTTCTTCTCGGAACTCACATTTTCCTCACAATTCGCACAAAATTTGTACAGAGAAAAACTTTTAAGGCAATCAAACTTTCGGTGACAAAGGATCCCGATTCAGACGGTGACATCAGCCCGTTTCAGGCTCTTGCAACAGCGCTTGCCTCAACAATCGGCACGGGTAATATCATAGGCGTAGGTACTGCGATTGCACTCGGCGGACCCGGTGCGGTTCTCTGGTGCTGGCTCACCGGTGTTTTCGGTATCGCAACGAAGTATTCCGAGTCACTCATCGGTGTAAAGTATCGTGTAAAGACCTCTGACGGCAGAATGCTCGGCGGCGCTATGTATGCCCTTGAAAGAGGATTTAAGTTTAAGACTCTCGGCAAAATTCTCGCCGTTCTTTTTGCACTTTTTGCATTGCTTGCATCTTTCGGCATCGGTTCGGGTGTTCAGGTTAATGCAATTTCAAACATTATGAACAACACCTTTGATCTTGGTACGGTGAATCTTTTCGGTCAGGACGCTTCGGTTATTTCGATTATTGTAGGTGTTCTTGTTGCTGCAATTACAGCTGTTGTAATTTTCGGAGGTATCAAGTCAATCTCAAGAGTTTGTGAACTCCTTGTACCGTTTATGGCTGTTTTCTATGTTCTCGGCTGTCTTATTATCCTCGGCATGAACTTTGATGTTCTCGGTAAGACATTTGAAATGATTTTTCAGGACGCATTTTCTCTCAAGTCCGTTGCAGGCGGTTTCCTCGGTTCAAGCCTTATGCTTGCCGCTCGTTACGGTATTGCAAGAGGCCTTTTCAGTAACGAATCCGGTATGGGTTCTGCTCCGATAGTTGCCTCTGCCGCTCAAACAAGAAACCCTGTTCGTCAGGCTATGATTTCTTCAACGGGTACTTTTTGGGACACGGTCGTTGTTTGTCTTATGACAGGTCTTGTGCTTGTAAGCTCAATTATCAAAAATCCTGCAATTGATGTTTCCGACGGCGGTGACCTTACATACAAAGCCTTCCAGCAGATTCCCGTAGTCGCACACCGATTCTTGTTATCGGTATTGCCGCTTTTGCATATTCAACAATCCTCGGCTGGTCATACTACGGTGAACGCTGTGTTGAATATCTTTTCGGCAGAGGCGGTATGATTCCTTACAAGCTGATTTTGTATTTATTCTTCTCATCGGTCCTGTTATCAAGCTCGACCTTGTTTGGACAATGGCTGACATCTTCAACGCACTTATGTCAATTCCCAACCTTATTGCCGTAGTTGTGCTTTCGCCTGTTGTTGTAAAAGAAACGAACTATTACCTTTATGGCAACAGACTGGATGAATACGATAAAACCAAACTTCCTGTAGTAAATAAATAATCACATAAAGCCTGCACTATGCCCATGTGCAGGCCTAAATTTTAAGAGGGAACATTATGGAGAAATCTAGAATTGAAAAGCAATTTGATTTTATAAAGGAAATTGATAAGGAAAAATTCATCATCCGTCAAACCTACCTTTCCGACGCTCGAAAAAAGGAAAACGATGCCGAGCACGCATGGCATATGGCGATAATGACCGTTATGCTTTCCGAATATGCAAATTCGGAAATTGATGTGCTTAAAACAATGACAATGCTCCTGATTCACGATATTGTCGAGATTGACGCAGGCGATACATATGCCTATGATGAGGAAGCCAAGAAAACTCAGGCAGAGCGTGAAATGAAAGCCGCAAAAAGAATTTTCGGACTTCTTCCGGAAGATCAGGGCGAAAAGATGATGAATCTGTGGCTTGAATTTGAAAGCGGTGAAACAGCCGAAGCAAAGTTTGCACACACAATGGACAACATTCAGCCTGCCATGCTCAATGATGCAACCGACGGCAAGGCGTGGGTAGAGCATATTGTTCACCTGCACAGTATTCTTAACCGCAACAAAAACACTGCCGACGGCTCAAAAAAGCTGTGGGAATATTCAAGGGATAACTTTATTATGCCCAATGTTGAAAAGGGCAGAATAATCAACGATTGAGCCGCAATAAATGATTTTGGCAATATAGGTTCTTTACTTGATTTTGAACAGCCGATGTGCTAAAATTAAAACTAACGATACAGAAATTTTCACTGTGTTTTATTATGGAACAATTGAAGAGCTTGTATGTGAATTTTGTTCCGATTTGATAATTATGGAAAGGGTGTTTACAATGAAAAGTTCAGTTATAAAGGACGGCGTAAGTACCGCACCTCAGCGTTCGCTTTTGAATGCTCTCGGTCTTACCGAAGAAGAAATTAAGAAACCTTTTATCGGTATTGTAAGTTCCAAGAACGATATCGTTCCGGGACATATGAATATAGATAAGATTGTTGACGCCGTTAAGCAGGGCGTTGCTCTTGCAGGCGGTGTTCCGATTGTATTCCCTGCAATCGCTGTTTGTGACGGTATTGCTATGGGACATGAGGGAATGAAGTATTCTCTCGTAACCCGTGAGCTTATCGCAGACTCAACAGAGGCTATGGCAAAGGCTCATGCGTTTGACGCACTTGTAATGGTTCCTAACTGCGACAAGAATGTTCCGGGTATGCTTATGGCTGCCGCAAGAATCAATGTTCCGACAGTTTTCGTAAGCGGCGGTCCTATGCTTGCAGGTCATGTTAAGGGCAAAAAGACAAGTCTTTCGAGTATGTTTGAGGCAGTCGGTGCTTACACGGCAAACAAGATTACTGCCGAAGAGCTTGCCGAGTTTGAAAACAAGGCTTGTCCGTCATGCGGTTCATGTTCGGGTATGTACACCGCCAACAGTATGAACTGTCTTACCGAGCAATCGGTATGGGACTTCAGGGTAACGGTACAATTCCTGCTGTTTATTCAGACAGAATCAAGCTTGCAAAGCATGCCGGCATGAAGGTTATGGAACTCCTTGAAAAGGATATCCGTCCTCGTGACATTCTCACGGAAAAAGCATTTATGAATGCTCTTACTGTTGATATGGCTCTCGGCTGTTCAACAAATACAATGCTCCACCTTCCTGCAATCGCAAAAGAGGCAGGTGTTAAGCTTAACCTTGACATTGCCAATGAAATCAGCAAAAAGACTCCTAACCTGTGTCACCTTGCTCCTGCAGGTCACACATATATGGAGGATCTTAACGAGGCAGGCGGTGTTTATGCCGTAATGAACGAGCTTACGAAGGTTGGACTTCTTGACACAGACCTTATCACGGCAACAGGCAAGACTGTAGGCGAGAACATTAAGGGCTGTGAAATCAAGGATACGGACATCATTCGCCCTGTTACAAATCCATACAGCAAGACAGGCGGTATTGCTGTTCTCAAGGGTAACCTTGCTCCTGACGGTTCTGTTGTTAAGAGAAGTGCCGTTGCAGAGGAAATGATGCACCACAAGGGTGCGGCAAGAGTGTTTGACTGCGAAGAGGACGCTCTCAGTGCAATTTATGACGGCAAAATCAATCCCGGTGAGGTTGTTGTTATCAGATACGAAGGTCCTAAGGGCGGCCCCGGCATGAGAGAAATGCTCAACCCGACTTCCGCTATTATGGGCAGTGGTCTCGGAAACTGTGTTGCTCTTATCACAGACGGTCGTTTCTCAGGCGCAACAAGAGGTGCGGCTATCGGTCATGTATCTCCCGAGGCAGCAGTCGGCGGTCCGATTGCACTTGTTAAAGAGGGCGATATGATTGAAATCGACATTCCCGCAAACACAATCAATCTCCTCGTTTCTGACGAAGAGCTTGCAAAGCGTAAGGCAGAATGGAAGCCCCGTCAGCCCAAGATTACAACAGGCTACCTTGCTCGTTATGCAAAGCTTGTTACATCAGGCGCACAGGGTGCGGTTCTCGAATAATCAAGTTTTCAAGGCTCTCGTTTTGAGAGCCTTTCCTTTTGTCAAAAATTGTTTTTTCAGGAAACCCAATCGTTAAAATGCACAATTGACCTTGCAAAAATCTGTATATTTTTCAGCTTAACATAAAATAAAAAAGCAAGTTGCACAATTCATCCCTTGTCCATTTGGGCAAAGGGTGAATTTTTTTATTTTGCCATAATTCGGTTGTTTATTTTATACAAATATGCTATAATAATTCCGTATTAATTGACACTATTGTTTAATTTTGTCGAAATAAGCTTGATTAGAATAGAAATTTTACGAAAGGGGATTTCACTTTTGAAACAATACGACGCTAAAAAAATTCTTAATATTGCCCTCGCAGGACACAGCGGCAGCGGCAAAACCTCGGTTGCGGAGTCAATACTCTATCTCTCGAAGATGAGCGAAAGACTCGGTAAGGTTGCAGACGGCAACACAGTCCTTGATTTTGACAGCGAGGAGATCAAAAGACAGACTTCAATTATGACGGCGGTTGCACCGATTGAATGGAAAATACAAAAATCAACCTAATCGACACCCCCGGTCTTTTTGATTTTGCAGGCGGTGTTGCAGAGGGCATGAGAGCGGCTGACACAGCGCTCGTCGTTGTTTCGGGCAAGGACGGTGTCTGTGTAGGTACCGAAAAAGCAGTTGAGGCGGCAACAAAGGCAGGGCTTACAAAGGTGTTCTTTGTAAACGGTCTTTGCGACGAAAGCGCCCGTTTCTATCGTGTATTCGAGAGCTTGAAGCTACATTCGGTCCTTCTGTTTGTCCTGTTGTTGTTCCGTACATTGTTGACGGTCAGGCAAACACTTATGTTAATTTGTTTGATTACAAGGCTTATGAGTACGGCACAGACGGCAGTGTAAAACAGACTGCACTTCCTGATATGGGCGACAGGCTTGAGGGCTTGCGTGAGGCTATCAAGGAGCTGTTGCCGAAACAAGCGAGGAACTTCTTGACAAGTTTATTATGGGTGAGGAGTTTACTCCCGAAGAAATCATTCTCGGTGTAAGTCAGGGTGTTAAGGACGGCACAATCTGCCCCGTATTCTGCGGTGACGCTCATAATACATTCGCAATTGATCAGCTTTTGAACAGCCTTACATGGCTTGCTCCGTCAGCAGCTGACAAGAGCGGTGAAATCGGTGTTGACCTTGACGGTGAACCCGTTGATGTTTCGGTTAATGACGGCGGTGCGGCTGCCGCAATCGTATTCAAGACGGTTGCAGACCCGTTCATCGGCAGACTTTCATATGTAAAGGTTGTTTCGGGCAAGGTAAGCTCGGACGCTCCTCTCATCAATATGCGTACAGGCGCACAGGAGAGAATTACAAAGGTGCTTTCCGTAAGCGGTAAAAAGCAGTCGGATGTTCCGTACATCGGTGCAGGCGACATCGGTGCAATCCCGAAGCTTGCATCAACAAAGACAGGCGACACACTCTGTTCGCCTCTCAGAAAGGTTGTTCTTGACGGAATTGACTATCCGTCATCATCATATACAATGGCTGTGTATCCCGCAAAGAAGGGTGACGAGGATAAGGTTGCTCAGGGTATTGCAAAGCTTGCAGACGAAGATCCGACAATCAAGCTCGTTTCAAACCACGAAACCCATGAAATGCTAATTTCGGGACTCGGAGAACAGCACCTTGATGTTGTGATTTCAAGACTTAAAACAAAGTATAATGTTGACGCAGTCTCAAAAATCCGAAGATTGCATACAGAGAAACTATCCGCAAAAAGGTTTCCGCACAGGCAGATATAAAAAGCAGTCGGGCGGCCACGGTCAGTTCGGTGATGTGTGGATTGAATTTGAGCCGTGTGATTCGGACGGTCTTGTATTTGCCGAAAGAGTTGTCGGCGGTGCAGTTCCGAAAAATTTCTTCCCTGCTGTTGAAAAGGGACTTCAGGATTCAATCAAGAAGGGTGTTCTTGCAGGCTATCCGATGGTAGGCATCAAGGCTACTCTCTATGACGGTTCATATCATCCCGTTGATTCCTCCGAGATGTCATTCAAGACAGCGGCATCTCTTGCTTATAAGAACGGTATTCCGAATGCCTCTCCGACGCTTCTTGAGCCAATCGGAAGCCTTAAAGCCGATGTTCCCGATGCAAATATGGGCGATGTAATGGGCGAGGTCAACAAGCGCAGAGGTCGTGTACTCGGTATGCAGCCGGGTGAGAACGGAACGCAGATTGTTGAGGCGGAAGTTCCTATGGCAGAAATGGATGACTTTGCAACCTACATTCGTCAGGTAACACAGGCAGAGGATCATTTGAATTTGCGTTTGTTCGCTATGAGGATGCTCCTGCAAATGTTGCTCAGAAAATTATTGAGAAAGCCAAGGCTGACTCTCAGGAATAATCAATAAGCTGATTAAGGCACCGATTTTTCGGTGCCTTTTGCTTTTCTTGCGTAAATATCATTATTGTGATACAATTAGGCTATAGTTATGTGATTATGGGGATGGAATTTATCGCAAAGGATGATGACAATGAAAAATCTTTTACAAAGAGCGAGAAAGACAATCAAAATCAAAAATATGCTTTTTCTCACAATTGCCGGAATTATCAATGCGTTTGGAATTACAATATTTCTTAACCCCGTGAACCTTTACGATAGCGGAATTTCAGGTACGGCTATGCTTGCCGCACAACTTACACCCGAAAGCCTGTCGCTTTCACTTTTTCTTATAATTTTTAACCTGCCGCTGTTTTTGTTCGGACTTAAAAAGCAGGGAAAGAAGTTACATTTTACGCAATTTATACGGTTGCAGTTTATTCGTTCGTTTCATGGCTGATAACCGATGTTCTGCCCGTTGATGTCAGTATGGCGTCTCCGCTTGCGGGAACCGATTTGCTCCTTTGTGCCGTGTTCGGCGGTGTGATTTCGGGTATAGGCAGCGGCCTTGCAATCAAATTTGGCGGTGCAATGGACGGCATAGAGGTTATGGCAGTAATCTTTGCGAAGAAAATCGGTGTATCGGTTGGTTCATTTGTTATGGCATACAATATCGTACTTTATGTTGTATGCGGTTTCATTCTGCAAAGCTGGATTCTTCCTCTTTATTCGATTGTTACATATTTTGCCGCACTTAAAACGATTGACTTTATTGTTGAAGGTTTTGACAGGGCAAAGGCGGCAACGATTATTGCGTCTGTAAGCCGTTGCGATGAAATTTGTAACGCACTTTCGGAGGAATTTCAAAGCGGTGTTACCGTAATGCAGGCTCAGGGCGGATATTCAGGCAAGGACAAGGTGATGATTTACTTTGTTGTCAACCGTTTCCAGATTGGCAAGCTGAAGGAAATTGTGCGTGAAATCGACAAGAAAGCGTACATTTCAATTACGGAGGTTGCCGATGTTTTCAGCCGAAACGATTCGCTGTAAATAAATTTTAGTTGGTGTTTTATTTGACAAAATTACTTGTAAAGCTGTTTGTTAAAGACAGCGACAATTGCGATAATCCAAAGGTTAGAACTGCCTATGGCAACCTTTCGGGTGTTTGCGGAATAATTCTTAACCTGTTACTGTTCGGAGGAAAATTGTTTGCCGGAATTGTTTCGGCATCGGTTTCCGTCATTGCCGACGCCCTCAACAACCTTTCGGACGCAGGCAGTTCGGTTGTTACATTCCTCGGATTTAAGCTTGCAAGCCGTCCTGCCGACAGAGAGCATCCGTTCGGTCACGGTCGTTATGAGTATGTGGCAGGCTTGGGAATTTCCGTTGTAATCCTTTTAATGGGTGTTGAGCTTATAAAAAGTTCGATAGAAAAGATAATTACTCCCGAGGATAAAACGGCATTTTCAACGCTTTCACTCGCAATAATGATTGCGTCAATTTTCGTAAAATTATGGATGTACTTTTTTAATTCGGGATTGTCGAGAAAGATAAATTCAACCGCACTCAAGGCGGCGGCACTCGATTCTTTGACCGACTGCATTGCAACCTCGGTTGTAATAATCGGATTGCTTATTTCTGCCTCAACAGGAGTTCAGATTGACGGTTGGCTCGGCGTGTGTGTTTCGCTGTTCATACTTTTTACGGGTGTCAGCACATTCAGAGAGAGCCTTTCACCGCTCCTCGGCAAAGCGCCCGACCCTGAATTTGTTGATGAGATTAAGGAAACAGTGTTGAAAAATGATATGATTGTAGGTATCCACGATTTGATTATTCATGATTACGGTCCGGGCAGGTGCTTTGTTTCACTCCACGCAGAGGTACCGTGTGACGAGGATATCCTTGAAGCTCACGACGCAATTGACCTGACGGAAAAACAGCTTGAAAACAGGTACAACTGTTTTGCAACCATACATATGGATCCGATTGCCTCAAACGATGCGTTCACAAATGAACTTAAAATGAAGGTGGAGGAGGGCTTGTGTGAGCTTAATCCGGAGTATTCAATCCACGATTTCAGAATTGTAAAGGGCAGTACGCATACAAATGTTGTCTTTGATATGGTTATTCCGTATGGACTTGACCTTACAGAAAGACAGATTAAACAGAGTGCAATCGAGAAAATCAAGTCAATTGACGAAAAGCTTTATCCGATAATCAATGTTGAAAAATCTCTTTCGGATTAAAAGTTCATAATAAAAACAGAGGTCATCGGTTTTTAGCTGATGACCTCGTTTTGTATATATTTTCGGAATTGTTGAAAATTGTGTGTTCGAGTGTAGTAGTCAGTTATACGGTTTATTGTCAAAACGATTTTACAATTGTTTCGATTGGCGGTTATTGACCGTCGCCGCATTATTGTTTTGCAAACTGACTGTTGTAAAGTTTGTTATAGAATCCGCCTTTGGCGAGCAACTCCTCGTGTGTGCCTTGTTCAATGATGTTGCCGTCCTTCATAACAAGGATAACATCGCTTTCCTTGATTGTTGAAAGTCTGTGGGCAACAACAAAGCTCGTCTTGCCCTTCATCATCTTGGCAAAAGCCTTTTGAACACGGATTTCGGTAAGAGTATCAATTGATGAAGTTGCCTCGTCAAGAATAAGGATTGATGGGTTTGTAAGCATCGCCCTTGCAATACACAAAAGCTGTTTCTGTCCCTGACTGAGATTACCGCCGTCCTCGCTGATTACGGTGTTGTAGCCGTCAGACATACGGCGGATGAATGAGTGCGCATATGCCGCCTTTGCAGCGGTAATAACTTCTTCTTCGGTTGCGTTTTCGTTGCCGTAACGCAGATTTTCCATAATCGTTCCGTTGAACAGCCAGCTGTCCTGAAGAACCATTCCGTAGCATTTTCTGAGGTTGTCACGGGTGATGTCCATAATGTCAACACCGTCAATGCTGATTTTGCCACTGTCCGTGTCATAAAATCTCATAAGAAGATTGATGAATGTTGTCTTGCCGCAACCTGTCGGACCGACAATGGCAATGTGACTGCCGCTCTTGACATTAAGCGAAAAGTTTGTGATGAGCGGTTTTTCTTTTGTGTAGGAGAAGTTTACATTCTCAATCTTGACATTGCCTTTGCAATGCTCAAGCTCTTTTGTACTGTTGTCGGGAATTTCGTTATCTGCCTCAAGAACTTCAAAAACTCGTCCTGCCGCCGCAATGCCTGTTTGCAACTGTGTGAGTACGCCTGTAACCTCGTTAAACGGCTTTGTATACTGATTTGCGTAGGTGAGAAAGCATGATAACTGTCCGACCGAAAGTGTGCCTGCAACGGCAAACAGAGCACCCATGATGCCTACTGCGGCATAAACCAATGCGTTTACGAATCTTGTTGACGGGTTGGCAAGTGCGCCTGCAAACTGCGCCTTGAATCCCACTTCAAGAAGTTCATCATTGTACTTTTCAAATTCTTCAAAGGCTCTGTCCTCGTATGAAAAAGCCTTTACAATTCGCTGATTGCCGATATGCTCCTCAACATATGACGAGATGTCACCGTTGAGTGCCTGTTGACGGGTAAAGCGGTTATGCGTCATCTTGCCGATGAATGCCGCAACAAAGAGCGAAAGCGGTGTGAGAACAACAACCACAAGGGCGATTTTCCAGTTGATTGTCAGCATAAATACAAGCGTGCCGACAATGGTAACAATGCCCGAAAAAAGCTGTAGAAACATCTGTGTAAGACCGTCACCAACTGCGTCAACATCGTTGATTACTCGGCTGATAAGGTCGCCGTGAGGTGTTGTGTCAATGTAGGAGAGGGGAACTGTGTTGAATTTTTCAAAAACCTCTCTTCTGAGGTCACGAACAGTACGGTAGCTGACAATGTTGGTAAAGTAGGTCATAATCCACTGGAAAAGTGCCACACCGCCGATGCCTACACCGATGTACACAAGAATCTGAATAACGCTTGCAAAGTCAACATTGCCCTTGTCAATGATGTTGTCGATTGCGTTACCTGTGAGAACAGGAATATAGAGCGTGAGCGAAACGCTGATGATTGCACTCACAAGAGCTAAAATCAGATAAAACGAATACGGCTTTATTTTTTTGAGTACCTTTTTTACAGAGGAGGTTTTTTTTGCTGAATTTTTCATCTTTTTGCCTCCTCTTCATTAAGCTGTGAAAGACAGATTTCACGGTAGGTTTCGCAGCTTTCAAACAGTTCATCGTGCTGACCTTTGCCTACAAGTCTGCCGTCATCAAGCACAAGAATAAGGTCTGCGTTCTTGATTGTTGAGCAACGCTGTGTAACGATTATCACGGTCATATCCTTTGTGTTTTCACGCAAAGCCTTTCTGAGTGCCGCATCTGTTGCAAAGTCAAGAGCCGAAAAGCTGTCGTCAAGAATGAGAAGCTTCGGTGAGCCTGTGAGTGCTCTGGCAATGCAAAGTCGCTGACGCTGACCTCCGCTGAAGTTCTTACCGCCCTGTTCAACAAAGCTGTCAAGCCCTTTGTTCAGCTTGCTTACAAACTCGTATGCCTGTGCAATTTTGAGAGCCTTTATAATATCCTCGTCAGTTGCATTTTCGTTTTGCCATTTCATATTGTCACGGATTGTTCCCTTGAAAAGAATTGACTGCTGAGGAACAATACCAATCTGTGAACGGAGTTGTAAGAACGGATAGTTCTTGACATTTCTGCCGTCAACGCTTACAGTACCCTGTGTTGCATCGTAAAAACGGGGGATAAGGTTGACAAGCGTACTTTTACCGCAACCTGTACCGCCGATAAGACCGACCGTCTGACCACGCTTGATTTTAAAGCTGATGTCCTCAAGCTCGTCATCACCCGTGCCGTATGTGAAGTTCACATTGTCAAATTCGATTTTCGGAGTGCTTTCGCTTTCTAAAATTTCAATGTTCTCGGTAGTGCTTTCACACACACTCGGCTGAGTTTCAAACACTTCGTTAAGTCTTGCCGCACTTGCACTTGCCTTCGTGAGAAGTACAACAAGGTTTGCAACAACAATCATTGCAAGCAAAATCTGCGTCATATAGTTTACAAGGGCAATGATGTCACCCGAAAGCATTCCGCTGCCTGCGTTTACATTCTGAGCGCCAAACCAAATGATGAGAATAATTGCAGCATTGGTGATGATGTAGGTGACAGGCTTAAAAGTGCCGAAAGGATGCTTACTCTGATCGAAGTTTTAGCCAAATCCTCGGTCGAATCGTCAATACGCTTTTTCTCATTTTTCTGCTTTGAAAAGGCTCTGATAACCCTGTTGCCCGAAAGATTTTCACGGCAGATAAGGCTGATTTTGTCGAGCTTTTTCTGCATTTTTTCAAAAATAGGAATACTCTTTGTCATAATGAGGTAAAGAGTAACGGCAATCAATATAGCCGCAATGAAGAAAATAATTGACATTTCAAGGTTGATTGTCATTGCCATAACCATTGAACCGATAACAATAAACGGTGCTCTGGTGAGCAGGCGGATAGCCATTGCAACAGATTGCTGAACCTGATTGGTGTCATATGTGATTCGTGTTATAAGTGACGGAGTGCCGAGCTTGTCCAACTCTGCGTGTGATAACCTGTTGATGTGCAAAAACAAATCTCGGCGAAGTCTTGTTCCTACACCCTGAGATGCCTTTGATGCAAGATACTGACACACGAGCGCACTGCAAAGTCCTACAGTTGCAAGAATAACGAGCAGACCGCCCATTCTCCAAATGTATGCCGTGTCGCCGTTTCGCACACCGTTGTCGATGATTCCTGCCATAACAAGCGGAACGAGCAATTCTAAAATTGCCTCAAACAGCTTGCAAAGCGGACCGATGATACATTCCTTTTTGTAGTATGCAAGATATCTTCGTAGCTTAATCAAAATTTCCCCTTCTCTGCCATAAAATTAACAATACATAAGTAATATTATTTTACACCGATTAACGATATTTTACAACTTAAATTTTGCGTTGCGGGAATTTGCGGCGGTCGCAAGGCTACCCCTACAGTTTTGTGCTAACACAAAAAAGCCACCGATAAAACATCGGTGGCTCTGTATATAATCAGTAAAATAAATTACTTAATAAGGCTTGTGCCGTCCATTTCTTCGGGCTGCTCGAGTCCCATAATTTGGAGCATTGTCGGAGCGATATCGGCAAGTCTGCCGCCCTCACGAAGCTCGCAGTCGTAGTTTACTACGCAGAAAGGAACAGGGTTTGTTGTGTGAGCAGTAAACGGTGAACCGTCCTCTGCAACCATCTTATCTGCATTGCCGTGGTCGCAGTGATAAGAGCAACACCGCCCATTTCTTTGATTGCGTCAACAACCTTGCCAACGCAGGTGTCAACAGCCTCAACAGCCTTTACGGCTGCCTCGAATACGCCTGTGTGACCAACCATATCGCAGTTAGCGTAGTTGAGAATAATCATATCGTACTTACCGCTCTTGATTGCCGGAACAAGCTTGTCTGTAACCTCGTAAGCACTCATTTCAGGCTGAAGGTCATATGTTGCAACAGCAGGCGACTTAACAAGGATTCTGTCCTCGCCCGGATACTGCTTTTCAACACCGCCGTTGAAGAAGAATGTTACATGAGCATACTTTTCTGTTTCTGCAATTCTGAGCTGTGTCATGCCCTTGTCTGATACATACTCGCCGAGTGTGTTCTTGAGAACCTCTGGCTTGAATGCAACTTCAACATTAGGCATTGTTGCATCATACTGAGTCATGCAAACAAAGTTTACGGGGAAGAAACCGTTCTTTCTCTCAAAGCCCCTAAAATCAGGGTCAACAAATGTTCTTGTAATCTCTCTTGCTCTGTCAGGACGGAAGTTGAAGAAGATGATGCTGTCGTTAGGCTTAACCTGAGCACCGCCCTCAATAACACAAGGAACAACAAATTCGTCTGTTACACCGTCATTGTAAGAGTTCTTAATTGCGCAAACAGGGCAGTCTGCCTTGTTGCCCTCGCCATATACCATAGCGGCATATGCTTTTCAACTCTGTCCCAGTTGTTATCTCTGTCCATTGCATAGTATCTGCCCTCAACTGTGGCAACCTTGCCTATGCCGATTTCTTTGAGCTTGTTAAGAAGCTTGTCAGCATATTCAGCGGCACTTGAAGGCGGAACATCACGACCGTCAAGGAATGCGTGAATGTAAACATCTTTAAGACCCTTTTTCTTAGCAAGTTCAAGAATACCGTAGAGATGCTCAATGTGGCTGTGAACACCGCCGTCTGAGAGAAGTCCCATAAGGTGAAGTGCCGTGCCGTTCTTGAGAGCCTTGTTCATTGCATCAACAATAGCCTCGTTATCTTTGAGCTTGTCCTCGTTGATAGTCTTTGTAATTCTTGTGAGTTCCTGATAAACGATTCTGCCGGCACCCATATTTGTGTGACCGACCTCAGAGTTGCCCATCTGACCGTCAGGAAGACCTACATCCATACCCGACGCACCAATCTGTGTGAGCGGATTAGATGCAAAAAGCTTGTCAATGTTTGGCTTTTTAGCAGCCTTGATAGCGTTGCCTTTTTCGGGAGCAATACCAAAGCCGTCAAGAATCATTAAAATTACCGGTTTTTTCATTTTGCGTGTCCTTTCCATAAAGCATACACAATCTTGTTATGCAAAAAACAAAATCCAAAAGCCGATTACAGACTTTTGTGCCGTGCCCAAAAGGACACGGCATTGTGTTTGAATATACTGTTTAAATTACTTGCTTGCAGCCTTTACGATTGCGGCAAACTTCTCGGCAACGAGTGATGCACCGCCGATAAGGCCACCGTCAACATTTGTCTTTGAGAGAAGCTCATCAGCATTGCCGTCATTCATTGAACCGCCGTACTGAATTGTAACAGCGTCAGCAGCAGCCTGATTGTAAAGCTTAGCGATTGTAGCACGGATGAATGCACAAACCTCTTCAGCCTGATCAGCTGTAGCAGTTTTGCCTGTGCCGATAGCCCATACAGGCTCATAAGCGATAACAACATTCTTGAGTTCTTCTTCTGTTACATTGAAGAGGTCAAGCTTAATCTGTCTTGCGATAACTTCTTCTGTGATGTCGCACTCACGCTCCCAGAGGAGTTCGCCAACGCAAACGATTGGCTTAAGACCTGCGGCAAGAGCAGCCTTTGTTCTCTTGTTTACAGTTTCGTCTGTTTCGCCGAAATACTGTCTTCTCTCGCTGTGACCGAGAACTACATATTCAACGCCCATTTCCTTGAGCATACCTGTTGAGATTTCGCCTGTGAAAGCACCGCTTTCAGCCCAGTGACAGTTTTCTGCACCGATTTTAACATTTGTGCCTTCTGTAGCCTCAAGTGCTGTTGCAAGGTCAACATAAGGAACACAAGCGATTACTTCACAACCTGCATCTTTAACAAGGGGAGTAATAGCGTTGAGGAGCTCTTTAGCTTCCTTTGGAGTTTTGTTCATTTTCCAGTTGCCGGCGATAATTGCCTTTCTCTTTGACTTATCCATGATAATTTCCTTTCAGAATATGTTTTTATTATAATAAAGTAACAGGGTTAAATCAGTAAGGGCGGAAAAATCCGCCCTTTTATTTGATTAAATTATTTGTCAGCGATTGCTGCGATACCCGGAAGAACCTTGCCCTCAAGATATTCAAGAGATGCGCCGCCGCCTGTTGAGATGTGGCTCATCTTGTCAGCAAAACCAAGCTGAATAACAGCAGCTGCGCTGTCACCGCCGCCGATGATTGTTGTTGCGTCTGTGTCGGCAAGAGCTTGGCAACAGCAATTGTACCCTTTGCAAGAGTCGGGTTCTCAAATACGCCCATAGGACCGTTCCAAACAACAGTCTTTGCGCTCTTTACAGCGTCGGCAAAGAGTTCCTGTGTCTTTGTGCCGATGTCAAGACCTTCCATGTCAGCAGGAATCTTGTCTGAATCAACAACCTTAACTTCGATTTCAGCATCGATAGGATCAGGGAAGCCTGCAGCGATTGTTGTGTCGATTGGGAGAAGGAGCTTCTTGCCGAGCTTTTCAGCCTTAGCCATCATTTCCTTACAGTAGTCAATCTTTGTATCGTCAACGAGTGAAAGACCGACTTCCTTGCCCTGAGCCTTGAGGAATGTGTAAGCCATACCGCCGCCGATGATGAGTGTGTCGCACTTTTCGAGGAGGTTTGAAATAACATTGAGCTTGTCAGCAACCTTAGCACCGCCGAGGATTGCAACGAACGGACGAACAGGAGTTTCAACGGCATTGCCGAGGTAGTCAATTTCCTTCTGCATGAGGTAACCTACTGCTGTGTCCTTGATGTGGTCTGTAACACCTACTGTTGAGCAGTGTGCACGGTGAGCCGAACCGAATGCATCCATTACGAATACATCAGCGAGTGAAGCAAGTTCTGATGAGAACGGCTCAAGATTCTTTGTTTCTTCTTTTCTGAAACGAGTGTTCTGGAGAAGAACAACATCGCCGTCTTTCATTTCTGCAACAGCCTTTTTAGCATTTTCGCCTACAACCTCGTCATCGTTAGCGAAAACAACATCCTGACCGAGAAGTTCCGAAAGTCTTACTGCTACGGGAGCGAGTGAGAACTTTTCTTCGGGACCGTTCTTCGGCTTGCCGAGATGTGAGCAAAGGATAACCTTGCCGCCGTCAGCGATAAGCTTCTTGATTGTAGGAAGAGCTGCTGTAATTCTGTTGTCGTTTGTGATTACGCCGTCCTTGAGCGGTACATTGAAGTCACAACGAACAAGTACTTTTTTACCTTTTACATTGATGTCATCAACAGATACTTTGTTGAGCTGCATAATATACATTCCTTTCGTGTAAGAAGAAATTTGTAAAAATTTAGTATTTTTACAGTCACCATTATTATATATCAAAAACCCCTTTTTATCAATAGAAAACTTTAAAAAATTCGCCTGTCGGGGTATTTTTTGCACTGTCTTTACAAATACTGATTTTAAGGAAGTTTATGAATATTATTTTTATCCTTATGTCATATTGTTGAGGTCGCTCCACTTGTGATTGTGAAGCTCGCCCTTGTTCTGCAAAGCAGGATAATCCCATTGCCTTAAAACTTCATAAGCCGCAATTGCAACCGAGTTTGAAAGATTAAGACTTCTTGCCTCGTCAATCATAGGCAGTTTTAAAGTATCATCGGGATGCTGCATTAAAAGCTCCTCGGGCAAGCCTTTTGTTTCTTTGCCAAAGAGAAGATAGCAGTTGTCGGGATATTCAACATCGCTGTGGCGGTGAGTTCCTTTTGTTGAAAAGAAAAAGTATTTTCCGCCTTTTGTTTTTTCAAAAAAATCGTCAATGCTTTCATAATATGTGATGTCAAGCAAGTGCCAGTAGTCAAGTCCCGCTCTTTTGAGTTTTTTATCGTCGGGTTCAAAGCCCATAGGCTTTACAAGATGAAGTCTTGTTCCCGTTGCGGCACAGGTTCGTGCCACATTGCCCGTGTTCTGCGGAATTTCGGGTTCAACAAGCACAAGGTTGAGAGTTGCCAAAAGTTATCACTCCAATTTTTATTATTCCATTCTTTTTCTGTTTAAATACATTTTAAATCGTAAACAATAATAATGCAAGTTTTTTTGACAAAGCCGTGTGACAAAGATGAAAAAACACACATTTTGTCAATGAATTTGCAAGATTGGGAGGTGTGATTATGAATACAAGTCCAATGATGAATGTGATGAAAGGCGTTGCAATAGGAATGACGGCAGGCGTCTGCATGGGTATTGTCGGCAAAAATATGGTAGACAGCAACCCAAAACTCAAGAAAAAGGCAAACAAAGCCTTTAAGACAATGGAGTCAGTCCTCGACACCGCACAGTATATGTTCAGATAAAATCATATTCATCATAAACAACCCCCCGACTCAAACGAATCGGGGGGTTAAATAATCAATATTTTATTAAATCAGCTTGTGTAGCCGAGGGGGTCCATTTTTTCACCGTTGAGGCGGATTTCAAAATGGAGGTGAGGGCCTGTTGAGTTGCCTGTTGAACCGACATAACCGATGAGGTCGCCCTGATTTACATACTGACCTGTTACTGCAACAAGTGAACTGCAATGACCGTAAAGTGTTGTGTAGCCACTGCCGTGGTCAATGATAACATAGTTGCCGTAGCCGCTGTTGTCACCGCCTGAGAATGTTACGGTACCGCTTGCGGATGCATAAATAGCTGTCCGTAAACACCGCCGTCTGAAATGTCAAGTCCGCCGTGAAGTCTGCCCCAGCGTGTGCCGAAGTTACTTGTCAATGTATGTGTGTAGGGGAGTGGCCATGCAAACATACCCGATGAACCTGTTGTGTAGCTTGAAGATGAATTTGAACTTGATGAAGAACTGCTGTCTGATGAGGTTGACGATGAACCTGTGCTTGATGAAGTATCCTCAGCCTTGCCTTTTACAACAACTTCGTCAACTGCCTCTTTAATAGTTTTTGCGTCAGTCTGAACTGCATCGGTCTGAACACCGTCAACAAATGTAGTTCTTAACGTTACTTCTTCTTCACCATTAACGCCCTTTGTGGTAACTTTTTTGTATGAAGAAGACTTGTCCTCGTCATACTTTACCTTTGTGTCATAAGCCACATCTCTTGTGTAAACAATGTCTGTTGAAAGTGAGATTGAAAACTTGCCGTCTGCAAGTGCCATAACCTCGTCTGCGGTAATAAGGTCTGTATCGCTTGCGTTACCTGTTACAACCTCCACCGAATTTGCAAACTCGGTTGTTGTTTCGTCATCGTAATCTCTGCGGTAATCAACAAGAACCTGCTCGAGGTCTGCATTGAGCTGATCAATTTCTTCTGTCGCACCGATGAACTTGCCGTCAATATAAAGACTTGCGCATGACGGTGAAATTGCCTTGAGGTTTGCCGATGCCGATTCGCCGTCAATTTCAGTATTAGGAACAGCCTCGTCACTTGTTGCAACAGTGCAGGGGTCTGTACACTGTTGTTATCTTTCATATCAAGTGCGCTTGCAACCGTTACACATGAAAGTGTGATTGCGCTGAAACAGGCTACTACTGCAAGCACAGCCTTTTTTCTGAGCAACTTCTGCGAACGGATTGTCGAGGGTGCAAGGTGAGCATACTGCTTTCCGCTTTTGAACGAAAGTTCCGATACAATCTCTCCGGCACTCTTTGTTGTGCCGTTTCTTGATTCGTTGAATGCTTTGTCAATAGCTGATATCTGTGTTTTTGCTTTCTTTGACGAATTAACAGACTTGATTGTAACAGACTTTAAAGAACCCTTCCTGTTCTCAATTGCCTGTGCGAGTTTTGCGGCTGTGTTTTTTGACATTCTTACAACTGATTTTGCACAAAATGTTGTTGCTCTCTTTACAAAGCGAACAGTTTTCTGTGCTGTTGTAAGCTCACGCCTGCAAACTCTGCGTTTCTTTGTCGGAAGACTCTCGATTTCATTGAAACCTTCCAAACCAATGAACTTTGTCTCCAAAATAATTTCTCCTATCTCATTAACCGTTACATTTTTGTAACAAACACGATACCTTTATTATACCAAATAGTTACGAAATTGCAATATGAGAATTAAAAAATGTCATAATTAATAATAAGACAGGGGATAAAGCTACAAAACAGGGTAAATTAAACAATAATTCCCTATATTAATTATACTGTAAATTATCAATTGTGTAATCTTTTAACAAAGAGTAATATTTATTTAACTCTTTTAAAGCACCGTCAAGGTCGTGTTCAAGGTAGTTTCCGCACTCAATTGCAGTTGTTCCGGGAATTTCCCCTTTGTGCTCAGCACACTGCTTTATTGTGTCTTTTATAAGCTGTAATGCGTCCTCATTTGACATATCACGAACGAGAAAATAAAAACCCGTTCTGCATCCCATAGGTCCAAAGTAGATTACATTGTCGGCAAATTTGCTGTTGCGGGCATATGTTGCAAAAAGGTGTTCAATTGTGTGCATAACGGGATTCGGAAGATACGGCGGTGTGTTTGGCTTTACAAAACGCATATCGTATGTTGTAATATCTCCGTCGATTCTTGAAATGTAAACACCCGGCATAAGTGTGTTGTGGTTGATTGTAAAGCTTGCTATCTTTTTCATATATATTATCCTTTCTTAATCGTAATCGGCTATGTTTGTGAAGCAGATGTTCATATCAACATCGCCCTCAATTCCGTCAACCTTGCCTGATGAGGAATATTGCCACATAGAAAACTGATAATAGAATGTCGGAACATTTGCGTATTCGCAGTACCAGATGTCAAAATCTGCAAGCTGTGTGAGGTCATATTTAAAGTAAAGCTCCTTGCTCGGAGAATAGATAATCGGTGTGTAGCCAAGCTCCTTTACACGGTTGCAGAATGCCTTTGCACAGGCTGTTGCCTGAGCGGCGGAAACGCTGTCGGTTCTTGCGTCATCATCCTTGATGATTTCCCAGTCATATGCAACGGGAAAATCGATTGTTTCATCACCGAGAAGTGTCTTTATATAGTCAGCCTCTTCAATTGCCTCATCGTTATTGACAGCCTGAGAGAAGAAATACACGCCGACTTTAAGTCCTGCCGCCTTAGCACCCTTTATATATGAAAGGGCGGAATCGTCCGAGTACATTTTTCCGTCAGAACCGTAGCCTCTGCCGCCGATGCGAACCATAACAAAATCAATACCCGATTTTTTAACCTTGTTCCAGTCAATTGTTCCGCTGTAGGAGGAAATGTCGATTCCTTCCATTGAAGCGGCCTTGCCGTTTTCACTGTAGTATTTGAAAGTGTCATCAGAGGTGAAGTTATCGTTGTTGAGTGTATTTTTAGGTACACCGTCAAGCTCGGTAATCCAGATTTCACCGAGAGTGCTGTCGTTTATATGTATTTTTTCGCCTGTTGTCTTGACGGTTGTGTCTGTGGCAACAGTTGCCGGGGTTGTACTGCCCGACTGCGAACTGCTTTCACCGTTGCTTGAGCAACCGCACAAAACCGAGGTAAGTGCAAGCATGGCAGCCGTTACGGCACAAATAGTTTTTTTCATTATTCTGCTCCTGACAAAAATTTTTTAACGCTGAAAAATGTCGATTATACGGACATTTTGCGTATCTGTTAGTCAGCATATCATAAAAAAGTGTTGATGTAAACAAAAAAACCGAAAATAAATATTGAAAATCTTGTGAAAATTAAGTATAATCTAAGGTACAAGTGTCCTTCATCAAACAGCGGAGGCATTTATTCGGAAATATAATGATAACAATGTTCCGCAAAAGGCGATAAAGGGCGGTGAGTGAAATTGAATGAAACAAAGGTGCACGGATACCGTCACAAAACAACGGAAGAACTCGTCAAGGCAATTGACGAATGTACCTCTCTCAGTCAGCTTTTCGCTCTCATTCAGCATGAGCATATCACCATTCAGATGCTCACAAGACCGGGTGCATCAAATCTTGCACCAAAAATTTTAAGCCCGAAAGAGATAACAGGCAACCGTGACACACCATTGAAAGACTGCGAAAACAGGTTCGTGAATCTGTGCTTGAGGACGAAAGAAGCTTAAACAGAGCAAGCTGATTGCCGAATGCGAACGCCTTTCTAAACTTAATAAAAATGACAAGATAAAGTAAGAGTAATTAGTGGAAGATTTTTGAAATTTTTTACTAAATACTCTTTATTTTTTTGAAAAAAACATATATATCTAATTATCAAACACGATTGGGGATGGAATATATGACATTCAAATTCAAACACACCTTGGCTGTAATTCTCGCAGTAGTTACCGTAGCTTGTTCTGTTGTCGGAACATTAGCTGTTTCTGCCGCAGAAACAGACTCTCAGCCTGCAACAGAGGCAACTGTTGCATCTGATGTAACAGATACGAGCGTTGAACCAACTCAGGCAACCGAGCCTTCACAGCCGGTAACGGAGCCGCCAGTAACTCCTACGGTTCCTCCGACTCAGCCGTTTAAGCCGAATGTGGGCGCAATCAAGAATCTCAAAAGAACGCAATATACAACAAATTCGCTTTCGTTCAAGTGGGATAAAGTAAGCGGTGCAACAGGCTATGTAATCTACTACCGCAACAATGACGCACACAAGAATTTTTCAAGATTTACATATGTAAAGTCAAATGCCTGTACACTCAAAAAGATTAGAACAGCAACCTGGTATGATGTAAAGGTTGCCGCCTATGTTGAGCATGACGGTGTAAAGTATGAGGGTAAGAGTCAGACCTACAGAACAGCTACTCTCCCGAATGCCGTAAGCGTTTCACTCAAGGAGTCGGGTTCTGCAATTACACTTTCGTGGTCAAAGAACTCACAGGCAACAGGCTACAAAATCTACCGTATGAGCGGTGACACAAAGGGCAGGTATGTTCTTTACAAGACAATCACTTCAAATTCCACAACTTCTTTCAGAGATAAGGGAGTTAAGAACGGCAGAGCATATTACTATCAGATTAAGGCTTACCGTGCAATCAAAAAGAACACTTACTATTCGTCACCGTCAACAATAAGATGTGTGGCAGGTCTTAATGCCGTTAATTTCAAGACAGATACAAGACTTTCAAGAGTAAATCTCACATGGGGCAAGGCAATGACCACTCCGACAGCATATGAGATTTTCTATTCAACCTCAAAGAACGGAAAATATACAAAGCTTGGTGAAACAAAGAATACTTTCTACAACACCAAAAAGCTTACAGTCGGCAAGACTATTACTTCCGTATTCGTGCTTACAAGTATTCGGGACCGAGCAGTAACCCGAAAAAGTACAAGTGTCTCGGCACATTCCAGACAAAGAGTGTAAAGATCAGCAAGAATGCCTACGGTGTTTCAGTCGGCGGCACATATGTTGAAATCAGTATCAATCAGCAGCATATGTGGTACTACAAGAACGGTAAGCTTGTTGTTGAAACAGATGTTGTAACCGGCAACTATGGTACAAACGATACGCCAAAGGGTGCATATTCAATTATTTACAAGGCATCTCCTGCAACACTTATGCTGAATTCCCATGTAACATTCTGGCTTCCGTTCACATCCGACGGTTGCGGAATCCATGACGCATCATGGCGAGCAAGCTGGGAATACGGCGGAACAAGGTACAAGGGTCACGGCTCACACGGCTGTGTAAACACACCGTACAACGCAGCTAAGAAAATCTATAACAACATTTCCTCAGGAACCCGTGTTGTTGTTTATTGATTTTTATCCGTAGCAAAAACTTGATAAAATAATTTAAGGCTGACAGATTTTTAATAACCTGTCAGCCTGATTTTTATATGTTTTTATATGAAAGTTATTGTTAATCAGTAGGGGCGTTCATCGGACGCCCGCAAGTAATAGTGTAAACTATATGTTAAAACAAATTTTATAAAGACCGCAAAACAATCGTCATACTGTAGCGGCGAACCTCGTTCGTCAATCGTATCGTGTGTAAACACGATACGAATAAAATTATATTGGCTACAATTAACTGTGCTTTAATCCCATAATGATACCAAGGGCAATGTTTTGTTTTTCTTTTGGCAGACAACGAAATTCGTTAAGAAGTTTGCATTCCGTTTCCGAAAGTTCCGACTGAGCAATTTTGTCAATCGGCTGTTTGATGTCCGTATATTCAATTATATAATCAACAGATGTATTAAAAATTGACGCAAGTTTTTTGAGCGTCGTAATGCTCGGTTCAACCTTTCCATTTTCATATTCGCTGATTATCTTTTGTGAAAAGTTAAGTTGCATTCCCAATGCAATTTGGTTCATAGATTTTTCTTTTCGTAGTTCCTTAATTCTTTGCATTTGCCGTACCCGCTCCATAAATTATACCTTGTTAGTATAATATTATAACTTTTTGTTGACAATTTTATACAATATAGGTATAATTCAAGTGAATAAAGTATATAAAATTATAGAACTTGCTTTTGCATTAAGTGATTTTTTAATTAGAAATAATTTAAGGAGTACGCAATGATTATTTTATTTAGTAATTGTGGTTTTGCAATTATTGCATTTTTATTTTATCTGTGTGGAAGTAATAGAGTAGCCGAAGTATTTGCTGATTTCATTGTTAACAATTGCTATTTAATATTTGCGGTTTTATTAATTATTACTTTTCTTATATCTTTCTATTTAGTTCGGAAAAATTCATTCAAATCAGTAAAAGTTACATCTACGATTGGGTTTACAATACTTGATTTTGCAAAGGTGTTAATTTTTTATTTGTTACTTGTTACTTGGTCAATAGATTTTGTTTGTCATAATGATGTGCTGAATTCAATTATATCGTTGCTTGTGATACCTCTTGACTTAATGTTCATTAGTTGTATATGTGTAGTACCGACATTTATTTTAAGGTTAAAATATGCAGAATACGGTAATATTTTAAATATATGTTTAGTAATGGCATTGGATTTATTTTTAACAATACTATTTGTCATACTCATTCGTTTGCTAATAGCGGAAAGTTTTCTCACAACCTATTCAATAATATCATCTAATGAATGGTGGGAAAATATTCTTAATATTGCAAGAAAATGATGATTGCATTAAAAAACAGACTGATAATCTGTCAGTCTGTTTTTGTATGAATGTTATTGTTAATCAGTAGGGGCGTTCATCGGACGCCCGCTTTGATGAAATTATTTGTTTATTCACATAATTTTTGATGTGATGAAAACTGTGTATAATCTGTAGCGGCGGTCAGTGACCGCCAATCGTACCGATTGTAAAATCGGTGCGACTTAACACAAATTATGCCCGAGTGTAAAATTGTTACCTTTTCTACAATGCAATGTAGCGGCGAACCTTGTTCTCCCGTCTGAAATATAGTCGCAATGCGTTGCACATAAATGTGCTTCCTATTGCTCGTTATTTCAGACAGCGCATTGCTCCCTTTTTCCGCCACCGGCGGCGGCCGCAAGGCTACCAATCAACACGAAATGAATAAGTAATCGCAGAAAATATTTTGTTTATTAATATATAATTATAAGATGGCAAAGATTATGCTTATCTTCGTTTTGGTTGCAAAACCAAAACGATTGGCGATCACTGATCGCCGCTACATTATTTCGGTAACTGCATTTCATTTATAAAATTTGTTTTAACATATAATTTATGCCTTTACTTGGCGGGCGTCCGATGAACGCCCCTACAGTATGACGGTAGTTTTGCGGCATTAATAAAAATGTTCTCTCACGAACTCGGTTGTGTGGCGGTTTTACTGCACATTTTGCCGTCAACATCTGTGTAGTATTCGCCTTTGAGCAGAATTTGCGAAATCGGAACGATTTCGTAGCCCTCGGACTTGATTGCCTCGATTACCGTCGGCAATGCTTCGGGGGTATTTTTTGCACCGTTATGCATCAATATAATACTGCCGTTCCTGATTTTTTTCATAATATTCTGCTTTATCTGCTCGGGAGTAGGATCTTTCCAGTCGAGCGAATCGACATCCCATTGCACGCAATACATATTACAGCCGTTGACCGACTTTACAACATCATTGTTGTAATCGCCGTAGGGGGCTCGGAACAGGGTGGGAGTTTTGCCCGTAAGCTCCTTGATTTTTTCGTTGCAGGACTGAATCTGACCGACCATATCGGACGATGACATTTGTGTCATATGCGGATGTGTGTTGCTGTGATTGCCCACATCGTGACCGTGCTTTGCAATATCTTTTACGCTGTCGGGATAATTCTTAACCCAGTCGCCCACAAGGAAAAATGTTGATTTCACCTTGTATTTATCAAGAATTTCAAGCAGATGCTCGGTCTGTTCATTGCCCCATGCCGCATCAAACGACAGGGCAACCTGCTTTTTGTCCGTGTCAACATAGTAAATGGGAATTTCACGCTGAGCAGCCGCACTCTGAACGGCTCGAACGGTTGATGTGACTGCAATTGCCCCTGCAAGCACTCCGATTAAAAGACAGAATCCGATTGATATTAGATTTCGTTTTGTTATGATATACAAACGCATAAAATCCCCTCCATACCAAATTTATATGAAGGGGATTTTTATTTATTCATATTTTGTTTTAATTAGGTGCGTTCATTGGGCGATAGCAGTCAAGTTAACCCTCAACATGCCATTCAATGCCGTCTTTTGTGTCCTTGACAACAACTTTCATCTCTTTAAGCTTGTCACGGATAGCGTCGCTGTCGCCCAATCCTTTTCGGCACGGGCTTTTGTACGCTGTGCAATAAGCTCTTCAACTTCCTTGGCAAAGTCATCGTCAGCGTCCGCTTTGTTGCTTTCGGGAACTTTTGTAAGGTCGAGTGAAAGCACCTTGTCAAATTCGCCGATTACATAAAGCTTTGTTGCATCGTCTGCGTCAGCCTTGAGAACATCATAAACGCAGGTGAGAGCAAGAGAAGTGTTGAGGTCATTGTCAAGTGCCTCGCAAAATCCCTTTGTAAGCTCCTCAGCCTTTGCCATATCAGGCTCACCGTCCCTTGAAAGAGCGGAAATTCTCTTTACAAGCTTGTTGTAGGCTGTGGCTGTGTTGTCAAGGTTGTCATATGAGAATGTGAGCGGCTTGCGGTAGTGGCTCTGGAGGCAGAACATTCTGTAAACAAGCGGATTGTAGCCCTTTTCTTCAAGAAGTGAAACTGTAAGGAAACCGCCCTTTGACTTGCTCATTTTGCCCCTTGCATCATTGAGGTGAAGTACATGAAACCAGTACGGACACCACTTGTGACCGAGAAAAGCCTCGCTCTGTGCAATTTCGTTTGTGTGATGGGGGAAAGCATTGTCAATGCCGCCGCAGTGAATGTCAAGATATTCACCGCAATGCTTATAGCTGATGCATGAGCATTCGATGTGCCAGCCCGGATAACCTACGCCCCACGGACTGTCCCACTTGAGCTCCTGTGAATCAAACTTTGACTTTGTGAACCAGAGAACAAAGTCAGCCTTGTTACGCTTGTTTTCGTCCTCTTCAACGCTGTCACGAACGCCGACAGCAAGGTCATCCTCATTCATATTGCCGAACACATAGTAGTTGTCGAGCTTTGAAGTGTCAAAGTAAACATTGCCGCCTGCAATGTAGCATAGCCCTTTTCAAGCAGAACGGAAATCATATTAATAAAATCGTCAATGCAGTTTGTTGCGGGTTCTACAACATCGGGACGCTTGATGTTGAGCTTTTCGCAGTCGGCAAAAAATGCGTCTGTGTAGAACTTTGCAATCTCCATAACAGTTTTATGCTCACGCTTTGCGCCTGAAAGCATCTTATCCTCGCCTGTGTCGGCATCGCTTGAAAGATGACCTACATCTGTGATGTTCATTACACGGTTTACATCATAACCCGAAAAACGAAGATACTTTTCAAGAACATCTTCCATAATATAGGTGCGAAGATTGCCGATGTGGGCATAGTGATAAACAGTAGGACCGCAGGTGTACATATTAACCTTGCCGGGTGTGTGCGGTACAAATTCCTGCTTTGTCTGTCCGAGAGAATTATATAAAATCATTTGCTATTCCTCACTTTTTACATTTTCCTTTTTCAGCTCATCAAGCTGTTTTTGAAGTTCAAAAATTTTATGCTCAAGATTGCACAATGCAAGTGCAACCGGATCCGATACATGAATCTGGTCAAGGGTTTCACTGCGAACACCGTTGACTTTTACTACTCTTGCCGGAACGCCGACAGCCGTTGCATTCGGCGGAACTTCGCTTAAAACAACCGCACCTGCGGCAATTCTTGCGTTGTCACCAACCTTGAACGGACCGAGAACCTTTGCACCCGAGCCGACAAGCACATTGTTGCCGAGTGTGGGGTGTCTTTTTCCCGTTTCTTTGCCTGTTCCTCCGAGAGTAACATTCTGATAAATGGTGCAGTTGTCTCCTATTATTGTAGTTTCGCCTATGACAACACCCATTCCGTGATCTATAAACAGTCCCTTGCCGATGGTTGCACCCGGGTGAATCTCAATTCCCGTCTTGTGACGACTGCGTTGAGAAATCCACCTTGCAAGAAACTTTAGGTTGTGTCGCAAACACCAGTTGGCTTTTCGGTGAGAACGCACCGCCTTGAAACCCGAGTAGAGAAAAAACACCTCTGCTCTGCTCCTTGCGGCAGGATCACGCTCCATAACCGCATCAATATCCGCTTTCAGGGTTTTAAACACGCAATCACCCTCCTATCAAGACCGTGAGAGTCTGTTCTCAGGTCTGAGAAATAAACTGTCTGTTTTGAATTATATATACAACGCCCGAAATGATTGTGAATACAACCGAAATCCAGATGAGAATTTCTCCCACCACAAAGAAAATCGGTTCAAATGTTGCCGTGTTTATAAAATTAAGTCCGACTTCGGGCAGTTCAAGCACGATTTGCATTGCAATTACTGCAATTATAGCAATCATCTGTGAAACCGTCTTTGCTTTGCCCCACATATTAGCGGCGACAACCTTGCCTTTTGAGGCGGCAATCAGCCGTATTGAGGTGACGGAAAATTCACGGAAAAGCACGATTATGACCGCAACGCAGTCACATATTCCAAGCTGTACAAAGCACAGAAATGCGGCAAGCACAAGAATTTTGTCTGCAAGCGGATCTGCAAATTTTCCGAAGTCTGTAACAAGACCGTTTTTTCTTGCAATTTTTCCGTCAAACATATCTGTGAGTGACGTCGCAATAAAAATAATCAGGGCAACGGCATTGTTGAGCGGAAAGTTTGCAAGCAATGCCGCCACAAAGAACGGAACAAGAATTATTCGTCCTACTGTCAGTTTATTTGGTAAGTTCATTTTATGTGCCTTTCAAAGTTAAATATTATGAAATTGCTGAGTCTTTTAGCCACTTAGTCGATTTTGCCGACAAATTCGCCTACAGGATCGCAGCCTGTGTAATCGGTTACACGCACCTTGACAAAATCTCCTGCCTTTGGCTTTTCACCGTCACAGGTGAAGAATACACAGCCGTCAACCTCGGGGGCATCGGCATAGCTTCTGCCGAAGAAACATTCGGCAAGCTTGTCAAAGCCTTCAACAAGAACTTCAATCTCTTTGCCAACAAGGCTTTCGCAGTATTCAGCCATAACCTGCTGTTGGTGCTCCATAATAATATCGGCACGCTTCTGCTTAATTTCTTCGTCAATCTGGTCGGGCATTTCAGCTGCCTTTGTATCCTCCTCGGGAGAGTAGGCAAAACAGCCGAGTCGCTGAAACTTCATCTCAGCGGCAAACTCTGCAAGTTCATTGAACTGCTCCTCGGTTTCACCCGGGAAACCTGTAATAAAGGTTGAGCGGAAGATTACATTCGGAATTTTATCCTTAATCTTGTTCATGAGTGCAGTAAGGCTTTCTCTGTCGCCGTGACGATTCATTCTGCGGAGAATATCCCCGTCACAATGCTGGAGCGGAATATCCATATATTTTACAATCTTATCTTCACTTGCAATTGTGTCAATAAGCTCGTCTGTAATTCTGTCGGGATAGCAGTAGAGAACCCTTATCCATTTAAAGCCGTCAATCCTACAAAGTCTTCTGAGAAGCTCTGCAAGCATCGGTTTGCCGTATTTATCCTCACCGAAACGGGTTGTGTCCTGAGCAATGACATTGAGTTCCTTGACTCCACGTTCAGCAAGACCTTCCGCCTCTTTTACAACATCTTCAATATCTCTGCTGCGGAATCTTCCTCGAATCATCGGGATTGCACAGTAGGAACAACGGTTGTCGCAACCCTCGGCAATCTTGAGATAAGCGGTGTAGGGGGGCGTTGAAAGAATTCTTCCGCCCTCAAGCGGCAGACAAACCTTGTCGGGAAAGCTTTCGCACTTCTGTCCGTCAAGTGTTTCCAAAACGATGTCTGCGATAGTTTCGTTAGCACCGATTCCGATAACCGAATCAACTCGTAAAGCTGTTCGAAATTTCCGACTTATATCTTTGAGCAAGACAGCCTGTTACGATGATTGCCTTGATTTTGCCCTCGTCCTTGAGCTTGCCGAGTTCAATAATTTCGTTAATGCTTTCCTGCTTTGCACTTTCGATAAATCCGCAGGTATTTACAATTACTGCGTCCGCATCTGCCGGATCGTTAACAATAATAAATCCTCTGTTCTTGAGTGTGTACAAAAGCATCTCGCATCAACCTGATTTTTTGCACAACCGAGTGATACAATGCCTACTTTATAATTCATAATCAGTCTTCCTCTGTGTATTCTCTGAGGACGGTCTTAATGTCATCCCATCCGTATCCGAGCCTTTGCAGAGCGGCAACGGCTCTTCGCCTTATTTTTTCATCATTTATGTTTTTATATTTTCTGTCGATAACCGCCCTTATTCCGTCACACGGATCAAAGTCGATTTCTTCGATAATCTCTTCTGCAAGTTCACGGTCAATTCCCTTTTGAACAAGCTGTCTTACCGCACCTCTCGGAGCATTATGTTTTGAAAACAAAAGCTGTTCGGCATATCGTCTTGCAAAGTTTTCGTCATTTACAAGACCGAGTTCTTCCATTCGCTCAACAGCCTTTTCCGCCGATTCCTCGTCACAGGTGCGTTTGATTTTGTCGGTGAGTTCTTTTTTTGAGTGGTCACGATAGGAAATAAGCCACAAAGCCTTTTCCTTTGCACGGCGCTCATTGCTTAGCCTGATAATCTCGTGCAGATCCTCGTCATCAATCTCTCTGCCGACATCAAATCGGTTTTCAATAACTGTGCGTGCGTCAAGATTCATAACATATTCGCCGTCAATGTAGAGCGCACACATCGCCTTTCTTCGTGGTTCAACTGCGGTTATAAGCATCAGTCGTCAACCAGAACATCAATTTTTGCACCGCTCTTTTTCTCTGTCTTATCCGCAGAATCAGGCTTGATTTCTTGGTTTGCAGACGGAACTTCGGTAATTTTTACCTTTGGAGCAGGCTTTTTGCGTTCATAAAGCTTGTCAATATTTTCCCAGAGTTTCTTCTCAATTTCAGCAGCAAGCTCCTTGTCGGTTTTGAGAAGTTCCTTGACCTTGTCACGTCCCTGTCCGAGTCGTCTGCCGTCATAGCTGAACCATGCTCCTGCTTTTTGAACAACCTCAGCCTTTACGGCAAGGTCAAGAAGTTCGCCCTCACGGGAAATGCCTTCACCGTACATAATATCAAATTCAGCTTCACGGAACGGAGGAGCAATCTTGTTTTTTACAACCTTTGCTCTTGTGTGTGAACCGACCATTTCACCGCCTGATTTAAGGGTTTCAACTCTTCTTATATCAATACGAACGGAGCTGTAGAACTTGAGCGCACGACCGCCGGTTGTTACTTCGGGGTTGCCGTAAACAACACCGACTTTTTCACGCAACTGGTTGATGAAGATTGCAACGCAGTTTGACTTTGAAATTGCACCTGCGAGTTTACGCAGTGCCTGTGACATAAGTCTTGCGTGCAGACCTACATGGCTGTCACCCATTTCGCCCTCAATTTCAGCCTTTGGAACAAGAGCTGCAACAGAGTCGATTACGATAACATCAATCGCACCGCTTCGGATGAGCGCTTCTGCAATTTCAAGAGCGTCTTCACCCGTGTCGGGCTGTGAAACGAGGAGTGAATCAACATCAACACCGAGAGCCGCCGCATATGTCGGATCGAGTGCATGCTCAACATCAATAAATGCAACATTGCCGCCGTTTTTCTGTCCCTCTGCAATGCAGTGGAGAGAAAGTGTTGTTTTACCCGAAGATTCAGGTCCGTAAATTTCAACAATTCTTCCGCGGGGAAGTCCGCCGATTCCGAGTGCAATATCAAGCGAAAGCGAACCTGTTGAGATGTGTTCAATGTTCATATGTTTATTTTCGCCAAGACGCATTACAGCACCCTTGCCGAACTGTTTTTCGATTTGTGTGAGCGCAGTTTCAAGCGCTTTGTTTTTATCTACTGCCATTTCATATACCTCCGTACTCCGCAAAGGGAGCTGATGTTTTTCGGTCTGTAACATAACCGTCACTTCAACGGCGGTTATGTTCACACTAAGATTATAAAATATGTGAGTGGAAAATGCAATAATTTGGCGGTAATTTTATCGAACAAAATTTCTAAAATCAGAGCAAAGTCCCAATAATCGCCCTCTGCACACCGCCAAAGTCAAGTGAAATTTTAAAATCCGAAAAGCCTTTGTCAGTCATAAGTGCCTTTACTGCGTCAGCCTGATTTTCTCCGAGTTCAAATGCAAGCGCACCGCCTTTTTTGAGTTTTCTGCTCCAACGGTTCACTATTTCACGGTAAAAATCACAGCCGTCCTCGCCGCCGTCAAGTGCAAGTCTTGGTTCAAGCCGAACTTCTTTTTGAAGTGTTTCGATGTCGGCTGATTTTATATAAGGCGGATTTGAAACAATGAGGTCAAGCTCACCGTCTGCAAATGTTTCGCAGATTTCGAGGGCGTCAGCATAACAGGCTTTACTGACGAATTGTTTTCTTTTACATTTGTTTCAAGATATGAAAAAGCGGTTTCGTCAATTTCAACTGCCGTAACTTCTGCACCCGAAATTTTATCAAGTGCAACGGCAATTGCACCGCTGCCCGAACAGAGGTCAACCGTTTTTTGTCGGTTCTGTTTTTGAGAAAATCAATGCAGAGATTGACAACCACTTCCGTGTCATCACGGGGAATGAGCACGCCTCTGCCTACCTTAAAATCGAATCCCATAAAGCTCCATTCGCCGAGAATATACTGCAACGGCTCGCCTGAAATTCGTTTTTCTATAAATTTTAAAAAGTTATGTAAACAGTTTTCATCGGCTTTATCAGTTTTGTGCATGATAAAGCCGACTCTGTCAAGCGAAAAAGCCTTTTGTAAAAGACTTTGCGCCTCAAATTTTGAATTTTCAATATTATTATTTTCAAGCAGTTTAAGTCCGCTTTGATAAATTTCGTTTACAGTCATTACTTGCTTACAATGTCCGAGCCGTCCTCGGGGATAACAGCCTTGATAGCCTCAATTGCAACTTCAATCATAGTGTCATCAGGCTCTTTTGTTGTGATTCTCTGTGCCCAAAGTCCGGGAGCGGCAATGATTCTTGTTGCGGCATTGTCGTGCTTACCGCAGATTTTGATAAGCTCGTAACCGATTCCGCATGAAACGGGGAGAAGAAGAATCTTGAATACAGGTCTTAAAAATCCGATGCCGAAAGGTGCAACAGGAACGAAAAGACCGACAAGAATGCCGACAATCAGCATAAGAACCATAAAGCTTGTTCCGCATCTCGGGTGAAAACGGCTCTGCTTTTTAACATTTTCAACTGTGAGTTCTTCTTCGTTTTCGTAACAGAAAATTGTCTTGTGCTCGGCACCGTGGTACATAAACACCCTTTTCATTTCTGTCATTTGTGAACATACTATAATATAAAGTAAGAAAAGAAAAATCTTGAGAACACCCTCAAAAACAGACTTCCAGAAAACAGCGTTTCCGCCGTCACCCTTGAAAGCGGGTACAACATTTGCACTGAGGTCAAACAGGAAAGAGGGGACAAAGAAGAAAAGTCCCACGGCAAGCGCAACACCGAGGATTGACGCAATTACCATCATAACCTTAACAAGCTTGTCGCCGAATTTATCGTCAAGCCATTTTTCAAACTTTGACGGTTCTTCTTCGATTTCGGTCGATTCAATTGCCTTATCGGCAGAGAGCATAAGCGCTTTGTAGGAAAGTCGCATTGAGTCAATAAGACCTGCGATTCCTCTTAAAAACGGAAGCTTGAAAAGCTTACATTTTGAGGGAATCGTGTTTATGCTTATATCCTCGCTGTAAATCTTGTCGGGTGCGGTACGAACACACACGGTTGTGCGTTTCGGACCTCTCATCATAATGCCTTCAATCAGGGCGCTGCCGCCGATTGAGGTGATTTTTTAGTAGTATTTTTAGCCATTAGCTGTTCCTTTCTGTATTAGGTTGCACAGAGAAATAAGATTAAAGCTTAATGTTTTCGGGAAGTGAGTTTTCACTGCCCTCTTTATATACAGGGAAGGTGAGCGTTACGGTTGTGCCGACACCCTCTCCGCTTTCGATATCAAGTGAACCGTTGTGGAGGTTCATAATCTCATCGGCAACCGCAAGTCCGATTCCCGAACCGCCGACAGTCTGGTTTGCTTTGTAGAATTTTTCCTTAACCTTTGGAAGATCCTCGGCAGAAATTCCGCAACCCGTGTCGGTTATTACAATTTTGATAATATCGGGTTCATCTTTGCTGTAGATTACCTGAGCGGCAACAACACCGCCCTTTGGTGTGTATTTCAACGCATTGTCAAGCACATTGAGGAAAACCTGCTTGAGCCTGTTTTTATCGCCGTAAACGGCAGGATAAACAACCTCGGGTTCATCATAAAGAAGATGCTTGCCCTCTGTAACGGCTCTTTCCTTTAAGAAGTAAACCGCATCGTCAAATTCGGCAAGAATGTCAAGCTTTTCCTTGATGAGCTTCATTCTTCCGCTCTGAATACGGCTGAAGTCAAGAAGCTCTTCTACAATGCTTGTAAGGCGTGAGCTTTCGCTGATAATAACTCCCATACCACGGTCAAAGGTTTTGCGGTCAAGCTTTCCTCTTTCGGAAAGCTGCATTGTTTCAGCCCAGCCCTTAATCGCTGTAAGCGGAGTACGCAACTCGTGTGATACTCGTGAAATAAAATCGTTTTTCATCTGATCGGCTGTCTGCAAATCAAGAGCCATATCGCTTATTGCATCGCAGAGGTCGCCGATTTCATCATCGTATTTGTACTCAATCTTTTTTGCCTGTGAAAAATCGCCGTGGGCAATCTTGCTTGAAATCTCCGAAAGTTTTCTTATCGGGGTAACGATTGAACGGATAAACATAAGTCCCGACAATATTACAAGGGCGATGATAACAAGACCGCACGCAATAACTGCCGCAGAAACAAGCACAATTGCCGTGTTGACCTGTTCCATGGAAACAATGTATCTTACCGCACCTACGCAGGTTCCGTTTTCGTTGGTGATGATTCTTGTCAGGCTCATTGCACTTTCGTTCGATGAAAGCTTGCCGTTCCAATATGCACAGCCGTTTTCGTTTGAGAGTGCATCATTAAAATCGGGAATCTGCTCGTTGTCATCGGGGGTGAATCCTGTTGAAGTCATGACAACTCTGCCGGAGGAATTGATTACAAGAACCTCCATTTCTTCTTTTTTGTCAAAGTTTTCAACATAATCACGGGCAGACGCCGTAAACGAGGTTGAACTGTCGCTCTGAAATCCCGAAAAGACAAGTGAAAGTTCGCTGCTTGTTGTGTTCAGGTTCTGTTCAACGCTGTTTTGAAAAATATATGTAACAATGAAAATAAGGCTGACAACAATAAGGATTATGATTGTCAGTATAACACTCAATGTGTTGAGCATCCATCTTTTTGAAATACCCTTAAAAATTGTTGCCACCCTCCTCTTTAGATTGTATAAATTTTATGCAGGCTGTTCTGCAAAGTTATTCGAAAGTTATTCGCCTGAATCCCACTTGTAGCCGAGTCCCCAAACCGTGATGATATGTTTAGGATTGGAAGGTTCGTCCTCAACCTTCATTCTGAGTCTGCGGATATTAACATCGACAATTTTATCCTCGCCGACATAAGCATCTCCCCATACATGGTTGAGAATGTCGATTCTGTCAAGAGCAACACCCGGATTCGAGAAGAAGTACTCCATAATCTGGAATTCAACCTGTGTGAGTTCAATCATCTTTCCGCTCTTCATAAGCGCACGGTTGCGAAGATTGAGTGTGAACTCGCCCGATTTAAGCTCTTCTTTAAAGTTGTTTTCGGAATGTGACTGTGCAAGCGCAACTCTTCTGTAGAGTGAATCAACTCTTGCAAGAAGCTCACTCGGTGAGAAAGGCTTTGTAACATAGTCGTCTGCACCGAGCATAAGTCCTGTTACCTTGTCCATTTCCTGAGTTTTTGCCGAAAGCATAATAATTCCGATTCCGCCGTTGCGGTTTCTCAGCTCCTTACAAACCTGAAAACCGTCAATACCCGGCATCATAACATCAAGAATCGCAACATCAAAATCGCCGTTGTTTTCTTCATATTTCTGCAAAGCCGCCTCGCCGCAGTCTGCCTCAACTACATCGTAGCCTGCCCTTGTAAGATTGATAACGACAAAGTCACGAATTGCCGCTTCATCCTCACAAACAAGAATTTTTTTCATATCAAAACCTCCGTTGCTATGATCAGATTCCCGACTGATCAAGTGTGGAAAAACCTGTCTTGATTTCGTCATCACTTAGCGAAATCTGTGTGTCGGGATTTATATTATTAAATGTGTATGCATATTTATCGTCTTTTGTAATCAGCGTAAAATCATCCGATTTGCCCGATTCCCATTCGCTTATGGGGAACACCTTTATTTCAAAAAGCTCCGTGTCAAGCTTAGTGCCGTTCCATGCATAGAATGAGGTGGTTTCGCTTTCAAGGTCGGTAATTGCCGTAACCTTGTTTTCGCTCCACTTATCGGCATAGTTCATCATAAACATATAATCGTAATTTATGATTACCGCCTGTTTTGCAACAAGCGCCTCCTTGGGTGTGTCAAAGCTGTTCCAAATGATTTTGTCGGCATAAATATTTTTGCTGTCACCGCTCTGTTTCGGCAGATCAAGTGTAACGGGAATTTCAAGCTTTCCGTCCTTGTCAATGTCCGAACAGATGATCTGCGATGAACGCCGGGTTATATTTTTTGCTTTTTCTTTAAAAAGAGGATTACGCAGAATTGCAAGGTCACGGCTGTAAAAAATAACCTGTGTGTTCGTAACCTCATTTGCGGAAGTTCCGTCAACGACAATTCCCGTAATATCGTTATTAAGCTTTGTAACGGCAATGTTCTTGTACTTTACAACATTCGGATCCATGTTTGCCATTGCTTTGGCATACAGGCTTTTGCTGTCCTCGTTGTAATCAAGCATTGACGCAAGAGCCTCGTTTTCGGTTGTGTAGAGAACAAGCGACATAATCTCGCTTGTTCCGTCATTGTCAAAATCCCCCGTAACAAAGCTTGAACAGCTTTGTCCCGAACCCACTTCGTTTGTCTTGCCTTCCGAGTAGGAGTAGCAGGAAAGCTTGCCGACATTCGGAGTGTAGGTTGTTGAATTAACGATGATTTCAGCCTTTCCGTTGCCGGTTAAATCCGCAAAGTCAACGCTGTCAATATCGGTGGTTTCAAAGATATTGTCGGACGCAATCTCCCACGAATTGTCTTTTGAGTACATGACAAGCATATGAACCGAAGAAGTTTCGGCACTGTTGCGAAAAAATGCAACAGCCTCGTTGCTGTCGTTTCCGTCAAGGTCGGTCATGATGATTGCACTGCGGAATTTTCCGTTTTTAGGATATTTCAGCGTATAACCGCTGTCAGCCGTTTTGGCAATAAGCTGTTCAATTTCAGCCTCATCTCCGACTGCCTTAGGAGGACGAAGAAGATTTTCTGCGCTGAAATCCGTGATGTTGCAACCGCTCAAACCGACAAGCATTGAACCGAGAACCAAAGCCGAAATCGGCTTTTTAATCTTCACAAAAATCCCTCCCGTCTTTATTTATGGGGCTGTCAAGCTTTTGTCTTGCAATAAGATACTTGATTTTTATGCCCTCTTCGGAGAACATTTTTTCATGCTCTGTTTCAATATTATCGGTAACATCGCTTGCGTGCAAATCACGGGTGAGATACAAAATTTCATATCCGCTCTGCTCAAAGTATTCAAGACTTTCGTCAAACAGCTCGTCATCATCGGTTTTGAAACGGATTTCGCTGTCCGGCTTCAAGAATGTTTTGTACATTTCAAGCTTTTTGTAGTATGTAAGTCTGCGCTTTTTGTGCTTTGCTCTCGGCCACGGATTGCAGAAGTTGATGAAAAGTCTGTCAATCTTATCGTCAGCCGTAATGATTTTGTCAAGCATTTCAACATTGTATTTTACAAGCAAAAGATTTGTAATATCATCCTGCGTTTTGCCGGCGTCCTCAAAAAGCTTTACAATTGTTCTTCTGCCAACGCCGAGCATATCAACCTTGATGTCAAGTGCGATAATGTTTTTGTCGGGATTTTTAAGCGCAAGCTGTCCCGCAAAACCGCCCTTGCCGCAGCCGATTTCAAGATACAACGGCTGTTCCTTTTTGAAAGCCTGCATCCATTTTCCGGCGTTTTCTTCGGGATTCTTTACATAAAAATTGCAAACGGAAAGCTCCGGTTCTGCCCATTTCTTTTTTCTGATTCTCATAATACCTCATTTTGCGGTGCGTACAGACGGCGCACTACCACATATAGTAATTTACCGTATCATTATATCAAATTGTAACAAATTATGCAACAAATATTTTGATAATGATGCTTACAGGTTAAATAAATTTAATCATATCGTCACAGGATTGCGATTTTGTAAAAACAATCTCGGAAAATTCTTTTGAAAGCTTGTTTACAAGCGGTAAAATTACAATATCTTCACTTTTGAAGTGACCTGCGTCAATAATGTCAATTCCGAGTGAATTTGCGGCGATAATCTCATGGTGCTTGATTTCTCCCGTGACAAGCACATCAACACCCGCCAAAGCCGCATCAAACACATTTGAACCGCCTGCACCCGACGATACGGCAACCTTTTTAACCCTGTCTTTAATGTCGGTGTAGCGAAGTCCCTTGCAGTCAAGATTTTTCTTTGCAAGCTTTGCAAAATCGTGAATATCGGTTTCGCTTTCAAGCTCGCCCGTGAACATACACTCGCCAAGCCCCGACAGCACGGGGTTTTTGACTCCGAGTGCGTCTGCAAGGCAGATGTTTACTCCGAACTTTTCTCCGAGATCAAGGTTGGTGTGCATACAAACGGCGGAAATGCCCTTTTGTGCAAGCATATAGGGAACGGAAGAAGGCGAAAGCCTTTTTATAGGGGCAAAAATTACGGGATGATGACTGATAATCAGCTCACATCCCAGACTTTCCGCCTCATTCACAACATCTTCCGTAATGTCAAGAGCGACAAGCACACGGCTTACGGCTGTGTATTTGTCGCCCACAATAAGCCCTGCGTTGTCAAAACTCATCTGAGTTGCACAGGGCGCAAATTCTTCAAAAAAATTAAGTATATCGTTTATGGTTTTCACTTAAAGCTCTCCTCAAGAATGCGTGCGGTTTCGGCACAGACAGGGTTGCCCTTAGCCTGTTTTAAAAGTCTGCGCACACAGCCTTCAATAAATCTGCGGTGCATGGAGTTGTTTTTCGGATCAAGCCCGTAAAGAAAAAGGTCGCTTTCGGATACCGTGCGAACCTCACCGCTGTATTCGGCAAGAATTACAGTGTAGCACTTGTTTGCAGCAGTACAGCAGTCACGCTTGATAACGCTGAAACCGTTTGCAAACAGCCAACGCATAAGCTCTTCACTCTTGGTCATAGGCTGAAGAATAAAGTGCTTTGACCTGTCCTTTGAATACTCCCAGTTTTCGATAATCTGCGAAATGAGTTCTCCGCCCATTCCTGCAATTACTATGTCATCAGCCTCATCGCCCGAAATTTTTTCAAGACCGTTTGAAAGTCTTGCTTCAATTCGATTGTTAAGACCGCTGTTGTTAATTGTTTCAATTCCCCGTTCAAGGGGCAGGGGGTTGATGTCTGCGGCAATCGCTGTGTCGCATCTGCCAATACGGCACAGCCACACCGGAAGATAGGCATGGTCTGTGCCGATATCGGCAACCTTTGCTCCGTCACGCACAAAGTCCGCACAAAGCGCAAGACGGTTATCAAGCGAAAAATCAGATGCGCCGTTCATTATGCAATTGCTTTGTTAAGGTCTGCAACGAGTGCGTCTGCATCTGCACCGTGTACCATACAAGCCTCTTCAATTGTTTCACCTCGTGATGCAGGACAGCCAAGGCAGTGCATACCGATGCTGAAGAAAAGCTCTGCTGTGTCGGGGTACTGATCAAGAACATCACCGATTATTGAATTCTTTGTAATTTCCATTATAAAAAACCTCCTGTGTCATGAAACTGCAACATCGCTTTGATGTCGCACTATAGTAGTATAGCATAAAGCCGTACTTTTTAAAAGTGATATTTTAAATTTTTGTGTAAGGTATAAGTCTTATTTTGCCCAATATTTGCGGTCAAGACTGCGGTATTGAACCGCCTCAAGAACATGCTCGGAGCGGATTATTTCCGACTCGTCCAAATCGGCAATGGTTCTTGCAACTTTCAAAACCCTGTCATACGCTCTTGCGGTAAGTCCAAGACTTTCAAAAGCGTCCTTGAGCGTCTTTTCAGCCTCTTTATCAATTATGCAGACCTTTTCAAACTGCTCTGCGTTAATTTTTGCGTTGCAGGTTGTTTTACTACCCTTAAATCTTTCACGCTGAATTTCTCTTGCTCTGTCTGCTCTCTTTTTGATGTCGGCTGAACATTCGGCAGATGAAGCGTCACGCAGTTCTTCAAATTTCACGGCAGGCACTTCAACATGAATATCAAAACGGTCGAGAAGCGGTCCCGAAATGCGGTTGAGGTAGCGTTTTATCTTCTGTTCCGAACAGGTGCATTTTCTTGTCGGATCACCGTAATATCCGCACGGACATGGGTTCATTGCGGCAACCACCATAATCGAACACGGATAGGTGCATTTCTGACCTGCTCTTGAAATTGTGATCGAGCCGTCCTCAATCGGCTGACGGAGTACCTCAAGCGCAGTCCTTGAAAATTCGGGCAGCTCGTCAAGGAACAGCACACCGTTGTTTGCAAGTGAAACTTCACCCGGTCTGATAGTTCCCGTACCTCCTCCGCCGAGTCCTACGGGCGTTACCGTGTGGTGAGGCGAACGGAACGGCCGTGTTGTGATAAGTCCGTCATGCTTTAGCGTTCCTGCAATTGAGTGGATTTTTGTGGTTTCAATCATTTCGTCAAAGCTCATATCGGGCAGAATTGACGGAACTCGTTTTGCAAGCATACTTTTGCCCGAACCGGAGGGCCTATGAGCAGAATATTGTGACCGCCGGCAGCGGCAATTTCAAGCGCACGCTTCACCTCAAACTGACCCTTTACCTGGGAAAAATCCGGAATGTAGTCCCGTTCTTCCGTGGGAGAATGTGTATTCGGCTTTGCGGGTGCAGGTTCGAGAATGTGATTGAGATAATCTTTCAGTTGAAGAATGTTGTCAATACCATACACTTCAATTCCGTCAACAACAGCACCCTCGCTTGCGTTGGCTTTCGGAACATAAATTTTCTTTATACCGCATTCCTTCGCTTTGATTACCATGGGCAGAACTCCGTTGATTCCTCTGACTTCTCCCGAAAGCGAAAGCTCGCCGATGAATGCGCAGTCGGAGATGTTGCTCTTAATCTGATTGAGCAGTATAAGAATTGCAACCGCAATCGGCAAATCGTAAATAGGCCCTTCTTTTTTGATATCGGCAGGGGCAAGGTTCACGGTCATATGTGCGGCAGGATATCTGAATCCGCAGTTTTTTAATGCACTGAGAACCCTGTCCTTGCTCTCACGCACGGCGGCGTCGGGCAGACCGACATATCAAATTCCCGTGTGCCGTTGTACATTGACGCCTCAAGCTCAACCTTGTAGCCGTCCATACCGCTCACGCCAAAACTGTTGCAGGTAACAACCATAAAAATTCCCCCGAACCGATAAATAAAAATCGTAATAAATTAATAATATAAAGTATAACATTTTCTGCTTCTCTTAACAAGTTTCATAATGTATGTAATTTCGACTTTATTTCAGCTATTTTGCACAAATAATTTCCATATCATAATGCAATATTACAGAAATTGCATTCGGGTTGTTGACATTTGTGCGTTTTTGTTATACTATTAAGCGTATAAGAATAAGTATTAGGGGCAGGTTATGACCGAATTGCAAAAATCCTACGGTACTTTATCCGACGCACAGCTTGCAAATTTTGTGAGTCTTGGTGATGACCGTGCTTTTGATGAGCTTGTCGTAAGATATCTTGACACAATCAGCATAATTGCACGAAAGTTTTCGGCAGAGGGTTATGAACACAATGACTTTGTTCAGGAAGGACTTGTGGGACTGCTTTGTTCCTGCAAAGCCTTTGACCAAAACGTCGGTGCAAGCTTTAAAAGCTATATGTCGGTTGTTGTTGAAAGAAGATTTATTTCGATAATCAGACGGGGAGAACAGAAAAAAGCCATTCCCTCATCAAGCATTGTTCCGATGGACGATGTGGGCGAGTCGATTGAAGATTCCGCCAAAACTCCCGAAGAACTTTTGATGTGCAGAGAACAGCTTGACCAGTTGCTGTTGCGACTTCAAAGTGTGCTGTCAAAGTCCGAATACGATGTTCTTATGCTTTATGGCAACGGCTTGAGCTATAAGGAAATTGCAGAAAAGCTTTCCGTAACCGAAAAGGCGGTTGACAATGCCTTGCAAAGAGCAAGAAAAAAGGTTCACGGCGGTCTGAATGTCGGCTGAGCGGTGAATCGAAATTTAATATTTGTCCTTAACAGTATTGCGGTGCAACTCCGCACGGGGCAACAAACTAACCTCCGAGAGGTAGAAAAAGAGAGGTAAATACCAATGTACGAAGATAAGACACTTGTCTGCAAAGAATGCGGAAACGAATTTGTTTTTACTGCAGGAGAGCAGGAATTTTACGCTGAAAAGGGTTTCACAAACGAACCGCAGCGTTGCAAGGCTTGCAGACAGGCTCGTAAAAATGCTGCCAAGACAGAGAGAGAATTCTTTGAAACCGTTTGCGCTGAATGCGGCGGAATTGCAAAGATTCCTTTCAAGCCTGTTGAAGGCAAAAGCTACTATTGCAGCGAATGTTTTGCAAAAAGAAAAGCAGCTGAATAATTAATTGAATTTTTATTGTTTTAGTTTAATTTCTCGTAACTGAGGTTAAATATTTTAATTTTAAAAGCTTGATTATCTTCAGACTAATTTCAAATTTAAAAAGCTAAACACAAAAACGGTGGGCATCTGCTCACCGTTTTTTATGTTTTTCATAATATCACTTCGTTAAAATCAGCAGGGGTCGAGAGCTACTGCGACCATATACATAATTATCGGTAAGTTGGCGGCAATAATATAGTATGGAGTACATATTGCCGCAAAAATTGCAGCCCGTTTGGCTCTTTCTTTTTTTGAACAGGAAATTTTCTTGAATACTATTGCTTTGACAACAAGAAATTCAATTATGCCTGCCACCAATATTAAAGATAAATAAGAAAATTTTGGGATTGAGATGTGGTAGTAATCAGTCGAGTCTGCAACATATGCAACAGCTATTGCGGTGAATGACGCAATAAAGTTTATAATTGTAAAAATAACAGCTATTATTCCGTAACATTTGTTGTTTATAAGTTTTTTATCTGCTTCATTAGCTTTTTTCTTGGCAAAATGTGTAGCAATGCAGATTGTGATACAAGTAAAAAATAAAGCCGCAAGAATGTTTACTAAAATAGCGGTAAGAGTTGCCGAGTTAAGCATAAATCATCTCTCCTTAAAAGAAAATCATCTTTATGAAAAGTGCATATGGAATAAACAGGTGCCACGGTGCATTTATAACGGCGGTTAAGAATGCAATGTCGTTTCTTTTTCTTTCGGGTATGTCAATCTTTCTTAAAAATGTAAAGTTGTTGACAAGGGTTAAAAACATAATAACAAAAACTACCACCACTATTGTGGGAATAGGAAATACACCTGCTTCTCCCGGTAAGAGAACAAAGCCTACAACCATTTCGTAAAATTCGTCCAAAAATGCAACTATGTCAACGCTACTATGGTTTATTGACATAATAATCAAAGTAAAAAACGCAAGCGGAATTAGAATCACGAGAACTTCTGTAAGAAGTGAAATCAATGACGCTTTGATAATGCTGAAATTTCCGCCGTAGTTTTTCTTGTGAAGTGTGTGCAAGATGAGTTTATTGCTTAGAAGAAGTTTTAAAAAGCTGATAATCACTACGCATATAATGAGAATTACATATGCAGTGTAAGGCACTTTAAAATAATCCATAACCAAACCTCCTTAAACACAAAATCAAAACATCATACGGTCGATAATCATACTTGCAATCTGTCCGTAAGGGATCAACAATTCATACGGTGCGTTTGCAAGTGCGGTGAAAAATGAGAGTTCCCATTTTTTATTGTTTGGTATTCCAAATTTGCGATAAACAAATGTGTAGTTCACAAAAATCAATACCACTATGCTTACGATAATAACGAAAATAAACGGAAAAACATATATCAAACCAAGACCGTATGGACTATCCAAAAATTCATAATTTGCTCCGATAATAGCCATGTAAAATATAGATAAGAAGTCCTGCAATAACTCGTCAAATCTTATGTGTGAGTAAATTGCATCCATCACCATCGTCACAATAAATAAAGAAGCTAAAGCCAATAATATGTATCCGACTCCGAATGAAATAGAAGCTGTTTTTATGACCTTGAATTTACCGTTGTAAGATTTTTAGAAAGGTATTTTGAAATACCGAAATTTACTGCTAAAGCTTTTCCTATGCTTACTGCAACGGCACAAATGCCGAGTATAACATATA
>ENA-OQEX01000048-OQEX01000048.1-human-gut-metagenome-genome-assembly--contig:-NODE-48-length-65037-cov-8.610399_pt1 | contig 65037 bp, 88 predicted proteins | sample MGYA00242802_ERZ504649 | MGnify/ENA primary metagenome ERZ504649 (study PRJEB26092, sample SAMD00036194) | human gut metagenome | host: Homo sapiens | study: EMG produced TPA metagenomics assembly of...
CGCCGAGAAGGCACGCGAGGAGGAACGCCGCCAGTTTGCCGCAGCCCAGGCTGCCGAGGAGGCTGCCCGCGCCGAGGCCGAGGCCAAGAAGAAGGCCGAGCAGGAGCGCCTTGCCCGCGAGAAGGAGGAGGCTGCCCGCGAGGCCCAGCGCCGCGCCGTTCCCGCTTCCGACTCCGGTTCGCGCTTCCGTTCGCTGCTCGACCAGATCGCCGCACAGGAGACCGTGCTCAAGGAGAAGATGGACGCCGAGGACAAGGCCAAGGCCGAGCGCGCCGCCGAGCGCGGTAACCGTCGTGGCGGCAACAATGATCGCCGCGGTGGCCGCCGTAACGATCGTAACGCCTCCGACAACAACTCCGAGCGCAACGCCTCCGAGAGCCGTCCGCACAGCCATCGCACCAACGCCAGCAACAACGTCGCTGCTGGCATGGACTTCCCCAACCCTGATAAGCAGGGCAAGGGCAAGAAGCGCAAGGGCGGTCACAACAACGAAGAGGACCACTACAGCCGTATGGCTCGCGAGGCCGAGGAGTACAGCCGCGAGAAGGTGCTCGAGGAGGCTCGTGCCGCCGTCGAGGAGGCCTCTCGCGAGTCCACCGGTCGCCGCAAGAAGCGCAAGGAGAAGCGCGAGCGCGAGGCTGCCAAGGCTCAGGAGGAGCGCAAGATAGAGGAAGCGCTGGCCCAGGGCGTGAACCCCGAGGAGCTCGACGCCATCAAGGTTTCCCAGGGCGTTACCGTCCAGGAGCTCGCCGAGGCGCTCGACGTTCCGGCCAACGACATCATCAAGCGCCTGTTCCTACTGGGTACGCCGCTCACCATGACGCAGTCCATGTCCGATGACCTCGTCGAGCTCGTTGCCGACGACCTGGGTCGTCAGATCAAGATCATCACCCCCGAGGAGGAGAACACCTTCTCGTTCTACGACGATCCCGCCGACCTTAAGCCGCGCGCCCCGGTCGTCACCGTCATGGGCCACGTCGACCACGGCAAGACGAGCCTCCTCGACGCCATCCGTCACACCGGTGTCGCTGCCGGCGAGGCGGGCGGCATCACGCAGGCCATCGGTGCTTCGCAGGTCATGATTAATGACCGCAAGATCACCTTCATCGATACCCCGGGTCATGCCACCTTTACGGCTATGCGTGCCCGTGGTGCCAAGGTGACCGACATCGTTATTCTGATCGTGCTGCCGACGACGGCGTCATGCCCCAGACGGTCGAGTCGATCAACCACGCCAAGGCCGCCGGCGTACCCATCGTCGTCGCCGTCAACAAGATCGATAAGCCGGGTGCCAACCCGACCGCGTGCGCCAGGAGCTCACCGAGTACGGCGTCATCCCCGAGGAGTGGGGCGGACAGAACATGTTCGTCAACATCTCGGCCAAGCAGAAGATCGGTATCGACGACCTTCTGGAGACCGTGCTGCTCCAGGCAGACGTGCTCGAGCTCAAGGCCAACCCGGACACCTTTGCCTCCGGCAACGTCCTCGAGGCCAAGCTCGACAAGGGCCGCGGCTCGGTCGCTACCGTGCTCGTGACCCGCGGTACCTTGCACGTGGGCGATACGCTGGTCGCCGGCCTTACCTACGGCCGCGTCCGTGCTATGCTCGACCCCAAGGGTCGCGCCGTCACCGAGGCCGGTCCCTCCGACGCCGTCGAGATCCTGGGCCTGCAGTCCGTGCCCAACGCCGGTGACGAGTTCCGCGTGTTCGAGGACGAGCGTGAGGCTCGCGCGCTTGCTGACGAGCGTTCGCTCAAGGCCCGTATCGAGGAGCAGAGCCGCGTCAAGCACGTCACGCTCGAGAACCTCTTCGAGACCATTGCCGACGCCGAGGTCAAGGAGCTCAACCTGATCATCAAGCCGACGTCCAGGGTTCCATCGAGGCCCTTCAGGACTCGCTCGACAAGATGGATCAGTCCGAGGTTCGCATCAACACGATCCACTCCGCCGTTGGTGCCATCAACGAGACCGACGTCGTCCTGGCCGACGCCTCCAACGCCATCATCATCGGCTTTGGCGTCCGCCCCGACGGTAAGGCACGTTCCGCCGCCGAGCGCGAGGCGTCGAGATCCGTTGCTACGACGTTATCTACAAGTGCCTCGAGGAACTTGACGCTGCCCGTATCGGCATGCTTAAGCCCACCGAGGTCGAGGTCTCCACGGGTACCGCGACCGTCCTGGACACCTTCAAGGTGCCCAAAGTCGGTATCGCCGCCGGTGTCCGTGTCGAAGAGGGCGAGATCGCCGCGACCGATTCCGTGCGTCTGGTGCGCGACGGCATCGTGGTCTTCAACGGCAAGATCGCCTCGATGCGTCACTACAAGGACGAAGCCAAGAGCCTCAAGAGCGGTTCCGAGGGCGGCATTGGCCTGGAGAACTTCCAGGACATCAAGCCCGGCGACCAGATCGAGGGTTACCGCATCGACCAGGTTGCCCGTACCGAGTAGGGGGTAGCGCTATGAAGCAAACGCAGGCAACCCGCCGTCTGGGCGAGCAGCTTCGCGAGAAGCTCGGTTATATCCTGCTCTTTGAGGTTTCCGATCCGCGTCTCGACCTGGTTACTTTGACCGCGGTCGAGGTCGCGGTGGACCGTTCGTTCGCGCGTGTGTTCGTGTCGTGCGATGCGAGCCGCTACGACGAGGTCATGGAGGCGCTCGCAAGCGCTAAGGGCCGTATTCGCAGTCTGTTGGCTCGCTCGCTCGATTGGCGTGTTACGCCCGAGCTCGATTTTCGCATCGATCGCTCGACCGATGAGGCCGAGCGCATCACGCGTGCGCTGGAAAACGTTCCCGCCACGCTTGCGATCGAAAAGGACGAGGACGGCTATCCGATAGCGGATGCCGCCCAGGAGGCAGCTTTAGATGACTAATTCCGCCGACCTCGCCTCGTGCGAGTCTGCAGATATTCAGCGACGCATCCTCGAGCTCATCGAGGGTGCGTCCTCCATTGCGATTTCGGGACACACTTCTCCCGATGGCGACGCCCTGGGCTCCGTGTTGGGTCTGGGCCTTTCGCTCATGAAGTTTTTTCCCAACAAGGACATTGCGCTGCTGTTGGCAGACGATGACCCGGTTCCGCGTATCTACCGCTTTATGGAAGGCTCCGATCGCCTGGTGCCGGCATCTGCGTACACTGGCAATCCTGACCTGTTCATCTCGGTGGACGTACCGGTCGTAGAGCGCCTGAACAACTCCGCCGAGGTGCTTCGTCGCTCCAAGCATGTGGTGTGCTTCGATCACCATCCGGCGCGCGAGGAGTTTGCCGAGCTCAGCCTGAGGCGCGTCGAAGCTGCAGCCTGCGCCATGATCATCGACCGCTTCTTGGACAATTGCGGCATTGTCGCACGTGATGGCGTTGCGACCTGCCTGCTGTGTGGCTTGGTTACCGATACCGGCCGTTTTCAGTATCAAAATGCCGATGCCGCCGCGTTCCATGCAGCCTCGCGTCTGGTTGCCCACGGTGCCGATCCGGCGCGTGTGGCACTCGAGGTTTACCAGAGCATGCGCGTTGAGTTTTTGCACCTCAAGTCCATCGTTATGGGCCGCATCAAGACGGTGGCCCACGGGCGCGTCGCGTATAGCTACGCGTACCAGAGTGACCTTGAGGCCTGCGGTGTCACCTCGGATGAGTGCGACGGCCTGGTCGATGTGGTTCGCTCGGTGATGGGCGTCGAAGTCTGCCTGTTCCTGAAGGGCATTGAGGGCGATAGCAAGGTGCGCGGCAACCTGCGCTCCAAGGGCGACCTCAACGTGTCCGAGATCGCTGCTGCTTTTGGCGGAGGCGGACATCCCGCGGCCGCCGGTTTCTCCAACAACGGAACGATTCTCGAGACGCTCACCGTGGCACTTCCCATGCTGGCCGAACTGGTAGGGGAGGATCCCGCTTCGGTGACCGTCGAGCTTTAACTTTTTGGATGGTACATGGCTCGTCGTACGCCTTCTCAACTGAATATGCTGCTCGCCGTCGATAAGCCGGTGGGCTGCACGTCCCACGATGTGGTCTCGCAATGTCGGCGCGCCTCCATGAGCGTCGCGTCGGCCATGCCGGCACGCTCGACCCCATGGCATCGGGTGTCATGGTGGTGGGTGTTGGCCAGGCTACTCGTTTGCTGGGCATGCTAACCCTCGATACCAAAAGCTATGTCGCCGACATCTCGTTTGGCGCCGAGACCAATACCGATGATGCGGAGGGCGAGGCGGTCCGCACGGTGGCTGTTGCCAACGAGCTCCGCGATCCTGCCTATTCCCGTGAGCGCTTGGCCGCTTTGCTGGTCCGCAGATGCAGGTGCCGCCGGCGTTTTCGGCTATCTCGGTCAATGGCGTTCGCGCCTACAAGTCTGCTCGCGAGGGCAATGCGGTGGACCTACCTCCGCGCCCCGTCGAGGTCTATGCCGCCGACCTGATCGCCGTGGGCGGCGAGGGCGATACGTGTGTGTGGACCGTGGCGTTTTCGGTAAGCAAGGGCACCTACATTCGCGCGCTTGCTCGCGATCTGGGTCGCGCCTGCGATAGTGCTGCGCATATTTCCGCGCTGCGCCGTACGGCCTCCGGCGTGGTTTCCATTGGCGCCTGTCATGCGGTCGAGGAGCTTTCTCCCGAGTCTGCGGCCGGCTTCGCCTTGGATCCCATCGCCGCCCTTGGTGCCACGCGTGTCGATTTGCCGGGAAATCTTGCAGACGACCTGCTTTGTGGTCGCCGCATTCCCGTTGAACGCGCGCTTGCGGACTTCGATACGGTGAAGGCACCGTTCGCGCTCGTGCTCGATGGGGGATTGAAGGCGCTCGCCTGTATCGAGGGCGGCCGCTTTGTGATGGAGCACGTCTTTCCGCAGGCGATCGGCGGTGTTCGATGATGCTGGCGCCCCACGAGCTCGCGCGGATCTTTTTCGCGGGTGAGTTGGATGAGGCCCGTATCGTTTCTGCCGATGCATTTGATGGGTGCGAGTTCTTGGGTGCCGCGTCGATCGCCATTGGCGTGTTTGATGGCGTGCATCGTGGGCACCAAGAGCTGATTGACGCGGTTATTCGCGACGCACGTTTCCACGGCAGCAAAGCGGTCGTGGTCACCTTCGATCCTGATCCGGACGTCGTGGTGAGTCCGTCGCCCGCTCAAAAATTGATGACGACGGCCGACCGTCTACATGCCTTGGCTCAGACCGGGGTCGATGCGGTGGTGGCCGTTCCCTTTACGCCTGAGGTTGCGGCACTCGACCATGTTGCTTTTCTCTCGCTGGTGTCGCGTCTGGTCGACATTCTTTCGATTCGCGTTGGCAGCGACTTTAGGCTGGGTCGTGGCGGTGCTTCTGGTGTTGCCGAGATGCGCTCTTGGGGTTCCGAGCGCGGCGTTGACGTGTATGGTCACGACCTGCTTTGCGAGGGCGGTGAGGCCATTTGCGCCACCCGCATTCGTCATGAGCTGGGACAGGGCCATGTGGAGCTTGCTGCTGAGTTGCTCGGCCGCCCGTATATGCTGCGTGGCGGTGTTATTCGTGGCCGTCACGAGGGTTCTGACATGGGCTTTCCCACGGCAAACCTGCAGGTTCCCGACGGCATTCAGGTGCCTGCCGATGGTGTGTATGAGGGTCTGGTGCTCGTCGATGACATCGCGTGGCCCGCTGCCGTTAATGTCGGCCTGCCGCCGACGTATGCCGACGATGCCGCTTCATCGCATCTCGAGGCTAACTTAATTGGTTATACGGGCGACCTGTACGGCGCTTCCGTTTCGCTGGCGTTTACGCGCTGGCTGCGTCCCTCGCGTGTGTTCGAATCGCTGGATGAGTTGATCTCGACCGTCGAGGGTAATATCGAGGATATTCGTCACAACTTGGGCGAGCAGGGGGTGAGTATCCGTGATTAGCGATGAGGAAAAAGACCAGGTACGCGCTGCGTCCGACTTAGTTGCCATCGTGCAGGAAACGGTTGAGCTCAAGCCCCGCGGCCATGAGTTTTGGGGTTGCTGCCCCTTCCATGGCGAAAAGACGCTTCTTTCCACATTATCCCCGCTACGCAGGTCTGGCACTGCTTTGGCTGCGGCGAAGGCGGCGACGTCTTCACCTATATCATGAAGCGCGAAAACCTGAGCTTTCCCGAGTCAATCCGCTATTTGGCCGATCGTGCGGGTATTGAGCTGCATGACACCGGAGATCGTCGCGAGCGCGGTACCAAGCGTGCCCGCATCTACGATCTGTGTGCCGAGACCGCCCAGTTCTACCACACCATGCTTATGCGCGGTAAGGACGGCCGTCCACGCGAGTACTTTGCCAGCCGTGGTATGGGTGGCGACGTCTGCCGCCGCTACTGCCTGGGCTTTGCACCGGGCCGCAACGCGCTGGTGTCGCACCTGTCCCAGGCGGGTTTTACCCCGCAGGAGATGATCGACGCCAACGTTGCCGTGAGCCGCGGGCGCGGGCGGCTTGCCGACCGCTTCTACGACCGCGTGATGTTTCCCATCTTTGACGAGCAGGGTCACAACATTGCCTTTGGCGGGCGCATCATGGGTGACGGCCAACCCAAGTACCTCAACACCGCCGAGACGAGCGTGTTCCATAAAAAGCGAAACCTCTATGGCTTTAACTGGGCCAAGGAGTTTATCGTCGCGCAGGATACGGCCATCGTGGTGGAGGGCTATACCGATTGTATCGCCTGCTGGGAGGCGGGGATCAAAAACGTTGTCGCCACGCTGGGCACCGCGCTCACGGAGCATCACGTCAAGACGCTCACCCGCTTTGCCAAGCGTATCGTGTATATGTTCGATGGCGATGCCGCGGGCCAGAAGGCCGCCCGTCGCGCGATTCAATTTATCGAGCAGGATTCGATGGACCTGCGCTGCGTGGTGCTGCCCGACGGCAACGACCCCATGGAGTTCATCACGGCGCATGGTGGACAGGAGCTTCAGGCGCGCATCGACGCTGCCGAGCCGCTCATGGACTTTGTCTACCGTTCGCTGCAGGAGTCGAGTGACATCACCACGCCGGGCGGTCGTGCCAAGCGCTGGAAGATGCGCTGACGCTTATCTATCCGCTGCGCGATAGCTATATGATCGACACATACTTTATCCAGATTGCCGATCTGCTGGGTTTGGATCTGGAGACGGTTCGCGCGAGTTCGGGTCGCGTGTTTCGCGATGTCGCCAAGCGCGAAGATGCGGAACGACGTCGTGAGCAGAACTATGAACGCCAGCGGGCGCAAGCCGAGCGCTCTGGTAGCGCGGGCGGTCGGACGTCTGGTTCGCAGGGGGCATCTCGCGGTGCTTGGGCATCGGGCGCGACGCCGCCGGTGTCCGCGCCGGTCGAAGAAGAGCCGTATGACTACGTCCCGCTCGATGCCTACGGTGCCGCGCCCGTGGAGGTCGTCGACGACCTGCCGCCGATCGATGTGCCTGATGGTATGGGTGCTGTGCCTGTGACTGATGGTTCGGGCGCTCCGGCTGCGGCGGCGCCGATGGTTCTTACTGATCTTGAGCGCAAGTCCTTGGCAGGGGAGCGCGAGCTGTTGACGATGCTCACGAGCTACCCCGACCTGTTCCGCACGTATGCCGACCGCATCTGCTCTATCGAGTGGGTTGACCCACGTCACGAGTCCATCGCATGGGCCGTTCTGGCAACGCCGCCGGGAACCGATCCTGCAGCCTGCATGGATGCGGCGCGCTCGGTCTGTCCCGAGGCGGCAACGCTTGTGAGTGCCGGGCGCATCTCCGCGACGAGCAAGCACCCCACCGAGACGAACATCGTGTTCATGCTCGATACGCTCGAGCTCTACACCATCAAGCGCCGCATGCGTGCCGCACAGGCCAAGCTGCGCCAGGACCGTTCGCTCGATGATGAGGCCCGTCGCGCGTTGACCGTGCAGGCCGCGCAGGATTCGCAGCGTCAACGCGAGCTGCAAAAGTCTATCGGCGGCGTGGCGGACCCGTTCCGTTTGATCGGTCTGGAGGCCGCAGGCACCGAACAGGCCTAGATGTTGTGGTCAACCAGCGTATTCTCGCCTATATCCAGTCCTCTTTTTGGGTATAGACGCCTATGTGTGTGCTAAAGTATTGAGTCCTGTGGACTATGAAGGGAGAATCTGTGCCAAAAAAGACTGAGAGCACGGGTACTGGGCTGGAATCCTACGTTGCAAAGCTCATGGGCAACGGCTCAAACAGGACTTCGGTAACCGAGGACGAGATTCAGGTCGCCCTGAAGGATATCGATGTTTCTGACGAGCAGCTCACCGCGGTGTATTCCGCGCTGCGCAACAGCGGCATCCAGATTATCTCCGCGAGCGGTAACGACGACGCCCGATGGACGTCGACGATGACGATAACGATACCGACGATTTCGATGACGACGACGAGCACGATTCCGGCTCGCTTGACGATCACGAGCTTAAGATGGCCCGTCAGGCCGATGCCGAGATGGGCTCTTCCAAGAGCAAGAAGAAGCGCACCGTGCGCACGTCTCGTTCGCGTTCGCGCGTGCGCGGCATCGATGCCTCCACGGTGATGCTGACCGGCGACCCGGTTCGTATGTACCTCAAGGAGATCGGTAAGGTCGACCTGCTGACCGCATCTGAAGAGGTCGATCTGGCCATGAAGATCGAGGCCGGTCTCGAGGCTACCGAGAAGCTCGAGGCTGCCGATGCGGGCGAGATCGAGCTCACCCGCGCCGAGATGCGTCGTCTTACGCGTATCGAGAACGTTGGTCTTGAGGCCAAGCAGGCGCTCATCAGCGCAAACCTACGTCTGGTCGTCTCCATCGCCAAGCGCTATGTTGGCCGTGGCATGCTGTTCCTGGATCTGATCCAGGAGGGCAACCTCGGTCTGATTCGCGCCGTCGAGAAGTTCGACTATCAGAAGGGCTTCAAGTTCTCCACGTACGCCACGTGGTGGATTCGTCAGGCCATTACACGCGCTATTGCCGACCAGGCCCGTACCATCCGTATCCCCGTGCACATGGTCGAGACCATCAACAAGCTCGTCCGCGTGCAGCGCCAGCTCCTCCAGGACCTGGGTCGCGACCGACCCCCGAGGAGATCGGTGCCGAGATGGACATGAGCGCCGACCGCGTCCGCGAGATCCAGAAGATTTCGCAGGAGCCCGTGTCGCTCGAGACCCCGATCGGCGAGGAAGAGGATTCCCAGCTGGGCGACTTCATCGAGGACTCCCAGGCTATCGTCCCGCCCGATGCCGCCAGCTTCTCTATGCTGCAGGAGCAGCTCACCCAGGTGCTCGATTCGCTTGCCGATCGCGAGCGCAAGGTTATCGAGCTGCGCTTTGGTCTCGTTGACGGACATCCCCGCACGCTCGAGGAAGTCGGTCGCGAGTTTGGCGTCACGCGCGAGCGTATCCGCCAGATCGAGTCCAAGACCCTGGCTAAGCTCCGTCACCCCAGCCGCAGCAGCAAGCTTAAAGACTATATTGAAAGCTAGTCAAGCAAGAAGCGCCCTCAAGTACATCCGCTTGAGGCGCTTTCATGTAGTCGTTGGGTACGTTCTTAAACGGCCAGGTCGGAAAATTTCTTAAAAAAGTTCTTGCCCTTCGCCCAATCGTCCGTATAATAAACTTCGTTGCTTGAGAGCACGCACCTATTCCTCGGTAGCTCAATGGTAGAGCACGCGGCTGTTAACCGCGCTGTTGTAGGTTCGAGTCCTACCCGGGGAGCCAGGTTGTGAAACCCGTCGCTTATGCGGCGGGTTTTTTCATGTCTTGATCGCCTGTGGCGAACGTTACCGTATCAACATTTCGTGTCGAGGATGTAATCGCGAACCCCGCCGCCTTAACACGGCGCGGTCGTTGTAAAATACCGGAATGATTGCTCCCACGACATGGTGCCGCGAGCACCAGAAAAGGAGATTCTTGTGTCTGAGACCATTAACGGCAGCCTGAGCGTCTCGAACGACGTTATTGCCGATATTGCCGGTTATGCCGCGATGACGTGCTACGGCGTCGTCGGTATGGCCGAACAGCTCCAGGGCGCCGAGAGCGTGCGCCTGCTTGCCGGCCAGCGCCTCCGCAAGGGCGTGCTTGTTTCCGCCGACGAGAACGGCCTTACGGTTGACCTTCACGTCGTGCTCGAGAACGGCGTCAACATGAAGTCCGTCTGCCACAATCTTTCGAGCTCCGTCGCCTTCACCCTGCAGGAGATCGCCCAGATCGATCCCGCTAGCCTTAAGATCGGCATTCACATCGACGCGCTCAAGAGCCGTCTGAACTAGCATCCGAATACGGAGATTTCACCACTCATGATTGCAAAGACCATTCGCACCTGTTTTCCGATCGCTGCGGCTGCCGTTTCCGAAAAGGCCGAGGAGATCAACAAGCTCAACGTCTTCCCCGTACCTGACGGCGACACCGGCACCAACATGTCGCTCACGCTCGCTTCGGTGACTAAGGAGCTTTCCGCCCTTCCCGCCGACGCCGACATGGAGGCCATTGCCGGCGCCATCACCCACGGCTCCTTGATGGGCGCCCGCGGCAACTCCGGTGTCATCACCTCGCAGATTCTGCGTGGTGTGGCCGAGGGCCTTGTCTCTGCCGATGAGCCATTACGTCCGCCAATATCGCCTTCGCCTTCCGTCGTGCCGTCAAGGTTGCCTTCCAGGCTGTCCGTAAGCCCATCGAGGGCACGATCCTCACGGTCCTGCGTGATGTTTCGAACAAGGCAGACGAGTGCGAGAAGAAGAAGTTCTCTGCCGAGGATGCGCTCGACGCCATCGTCGTCGAGGCCTACCAGTCCGTCGCCCGTACGCCCGACCTGCTGCCCGTCCTCAAGGAGAACGGCGTGGTCGACTCCGGTGCCTTTGGCTTTGCCATCTTCTTGGAGAACTTTGTTGCCGCCGCTCTTGGCCGCAGCACCGTTGTCGAGGATTTCTCCGCCACGTTTGATTCCGCTGGTTCTGCACGCGACGTGGCTCTCGATCGCGTCGAAATCGAGGCCAACGACGACTGGGAGGGCTCGGAGTTCCGCTACTGCAACGAGTTCCTCTTTAAGGCCGACGCTCCCTTTGACGAGGACGAGTGCCTGAAGTTCCTGGGCTCCATGGGCGACTGCGAGCTTCTCGTGGGCGCCTATCCCGACTACAAGATCCATGTGCACTCCAACACCCCCAACCTGGTGCTCGAGCACATGCTTCAGCTCGGTCAGATCTACGAGGTCTTTATCCACAATATGGAGATGGAGGCCCACGACCGTACCGCTAAGATCCACGAGGACCAGGAGAAGGCCGCCGAGCCCGCGAAGGCCTGGCTTTGTCGCTGTTGCCGCCGGTTCCGGCGAGGCCGACATCCTCAAGTCCCTCGGTGTCGATGTGATCGTGTCGGGTGGCCAGACCATGAATCCCTCGACCGCCGACCTGCTGGGCGCCGTCAACCAGGTCAACGCGACCTCGGTCATCATCCTGCCCAACAACGGCAACATCCGCATGGCCGCCGAGGCCGCTGCCTCCGCCTGCACCGACAAGAAGGTCGCCGTCGTTCCCACCAAGACCGTCCCGCAGGCCTTCTCCGCGCTGTTCGCGGTCCTGCCCGATTCCGAGCTCGAGGACGCCGTTGCCGCCATGGTCGACGCATCAGCGAGGTTCGCGATGGCGAGGTCACCCGTGCCGTGCGCGATTCCAGCGCCTCCGATGGCTCTCCGATTCACTCCGGTGACGTCATGGGTATCATTGCCGGCTCCATCGACGTGGTCGGCTCCGACGTGAAGCAGGTCACGCTCGACTGCATCAACCGCATGCAGGAGGAAGAGGAGGGCGACGCGCTGACGATTTTGGCCGGTGAGGACCTGTCCGATGAGGCTTCCAGGAGATCGTCGACGCCATCGAGGAGGCTCAGCCCGATCTGGAGATCGACGCCCATCGTGGCGAGCAGCCGCTCTATCCCGTGATCTTCTCGATCGAGTAGGCTCTGCCTATGTCCGAGCTGTGCTCCGTGCCGCGCGTCTCGGAGCGTTTTGCCCAGAGCAATGCGCTCGATGAGGATATCGCGCGACTCAAATATGTTTCGGGTAAACGTGAGGAGGCCCTTCGCCGTCTGGGAATTCGGACGGTGGGGGACCTCCTTCTCCATATTCCTCATCGCTACCTGGACTTCACTCGCTCGTGGTCCATCGAGATGGCACCCATCGGTACCGTGTGCACCATCATCGCCACGGTCGATCGCATCGTTCAAAAGCAGCCCCGTCCGCGTATGCAGGTGACTGAGGTCTCGCTCGTTGACGAGACGGGCGTGCTGCAGGTCGCCTTTTTCCGCCAACCCTGGATTGCCCAGCAGCTTAAGCGGGGCGATCGCCTGGCCGTGATGGGCAAGGTCGAGTTTGCCTACGGTTTTAAGCAGATGGCCTCGCCCCACTTTGAAAAGCTCGAGGACGGGCGTGCCGCGGGTACCATTTTGCCGGTCCACTACGTGAGTGATGGCGTGAGTCAGGCATGGATGCGCCGTATCGTGAGCGGTGCGCTCGAAGTGGCTGCCAATCCGTTCGATCCCATTCCCGCGCCGCTGCGCGCAAAGCGGAAGCTCATGAGCAATGCCCGTGCGCTGCGCTCGATCCACTTTCCCTCGAGCATGGCCGAGCGTGACATCGCACGCCGGCGTCTTGCCTACGAGGAGTGTCTCTGCTTGCAGCTCGCACTGCGTCTGCGCAACGATGGCGGTATGGTCGACGTGGTGCCTTATGCGCATGCCGCGGGAGAGCATTTGACTGCGCTTAAACAGGCCCTGCCGTTTTCGCTGAGCGATGAGCAGGAGGCTGCATTTCAAGACATCCTGCATGACATGTGCGATGGCGGTCGCGTGATGAACCGCCTGCTGCTGGGCGATGTCGGTACCGGTAAGACCGCTGTTGCCGCCTGCGCGCTGGCGGTTACGGCCGATAGCGGCACCCAGGCGTGCGTCATGGCGCCCACGGGCGTGCTGGCGCGTCAATATGCCGATAAGACCGGCCCCTTGCTCTCACAGGCCGGCATGACCTGGGCTCTCCTGACAGGCGCCACGCCGGCGGCCGAGCGTGAACAGATTCATGCCCGGCTCCAGTCTGGTGAGCTCGACGTGCTCTTTGGTACGCATGCGGTATTTTCGGAGAACGTTACGTTCAAGCATTTGTCGCTTGTGGTGATTGACGAGCAGCACCGCTTTGGCGTGGGCCAGCGTAACGCCCTACGCGCAAAAGGCCCGGGTGCCGACTTGCTGGTCATGACTGCCACGCCGATCCCGCGTACGCTGGCGCTTTCGGTGTACGGCGACCTAGATACGAGCATCATCCGCCATCGTCCCGTTCCGGTGCCGGCGTGACGACGCGCGTCCTCACCGAGTCGAGTCATGACCTGGCCTATGGCGCCATTCGCGAGGCGCACGAAAAGGGGCAGCAAGCTACGTGATCTGTCCGCTCGTGGAGCCGAGCGATTCGGCCGATGAGCTCGAAGACGTACCCGGCATCGCTCGCGACGACGAAGGCCGCGTGACCGTGCCCGTGCCGTTGCATGACACGGCGACCGAGCTCGATCGCCTCCGTCTGGCATTACCGGGGCTTACCATCGAGCGTCTTCATGGTCGCATGCCGGCGGGGGAGAAGGACCGGGTCATCGATGCCTTTAAGCGCGGCGAGATCGATGTGCTCGTCTCGACCACGGTGGTCGAGGTGGGCGTCGACGTGCCCAACGCTACCGTCATGGTCATCGAGAATGGCGAGCGCTTTGGGTTGGCGGCCTTGCACCAGCTGCGCGGGCGCGTGGGCCGCGGCAGCGTGTCGGGTACGTGCCTGGTCATGACGCACTCCAAGGGCAACGGCGGCGCGTCGGCGGCACAAGAACGCCTCCAGTCGCTCGAGAAGACTTCGGACGCTTTACGCTCGCCCAGATGGACTTGCGTCTGCGCCACGAGGGTGAAATCCTGGGTTACCGCCAGCATGGCGGCGTGACCTTGCGCTTTGTTGACCTCGATGCCGACGAGGAATTGATCGAATGGGCCCATTTGGACGCGGTCGAGCTCTTGCGGTATGCTTGCAACCTTGACTCCGTGGCGACGCGTCCCTTGCGCGATGCGGTCGCCACGCGGTATCGACACATCTTTAAGGAGGTCAGCGGAGGATGAGAATCATCGGCGGCGAATGGCGCGGTCGTAAGATCGAGGAGCCCCGTGGTCGCGATGTCACCCGCCCCACGACCGATCGCGTGCGCGAGGCGTGCGCATCTATGGTCATGTCGGCATTCGACTTCGATCTGGACGAGGTCCGCGTGCTGGATGCCTTTGGCGGCTCCGGTGCCTTGGGCATTGAGATGCTCTCGCGTGGTGCCCGCTCGCTCACCACGTTCGAGATCGATCGCAACGCTGCTCGTCTGATTACCAAGAATATCGAGTCGCTCTGCCGTGACCGTGCGCGCTGGCGCGTGGTGGGCGGCGACGTGCTGGCAAGCGCTTCGCGCGGCCGCGTGCCGGGCGGTCCCTTTGACCTGGTCCTGCTCGACCCGCCCTATGCTTTTGGCGCCGAGCCGGTCGAGGAGCTGCTGCAAAACCTAGCTCAGCAAGGCTTGCTGGTACCGGGTGCCTATGCGCTGTTCGAGCACGCTGCCGCCGATGCGGGTGCGCATCCGGCAGGCTTTGAGACCGTGCGTGAGAAGCGCTACGGCATTACCTCGGTCGACCTGCTTCGTTGGGTTGGCAACGGCGAGGATGATGACAACGATAGCGACGCACCCACGGAGGATGCACATGAATGACACCATCAACCGCGTAATCGTCCCGGGCACCTTCGATCCCATCACGTTTGGCCACATCGACGTGATTCGCCGTGCCCGCCGCATCTTTCCCAGCGTGATCGTGGCCGTTGCCGAGTCGCAGGGAAAAAACGGCGTCGGCACCACCTTTATGCTCGATGAGCGCGTGGCGCTGGCCCGTGAGGCGCTCGGTGATATTGACGGCGTCGAGGTGCTACCCTTCACCGGCCTCTTGGTCGATTTTGCCCGCGAACAGGGAGCAGGAGCCGTGGTCAAGGGCCTGCGTGCCATGACCGACTTTGAGTACGAGTTACAGCAGGCCGACCTTAACTACCGCCTGGATAACGAGCTGGAGTCCATCTTCGTCATGAGTGCGCCGCAGTACGGCTATATCTCGAGCTCGGTGGTTCGCCAGATTGCCTCGCTCGGTAGTGACGTCTCTAATTTTGTTCCGCCCAATGTGGTCAAGGCGCTCAAACATCGCTTTTCGTGACGTTTTTTAATGCCTGGTGGCATGTGGTAAACTAACACGATGATATGTTACCTATGAAAGGAGACCGGATGCCGGGCGAGAATTTTCCTGGCGACAGGATCGTGAGTCTTGTCGACGAGCTCGAGGGGCTCATCGAAGAGGCTAAGACGCCGTTCGGCAAGAACGCCCAGATGAAGGTTATCGACGCCGACGTCTTCTTTAACATCCTCGACGAGATCCGCATGAGCTATCCCGAGGAATGGCAGAAGTCCCGCCGTATCCTCAAGGAGCGCGAGGAGCTTATGGCTTCCGCCGCCGCTCAGGCCGATTCCATCATCGCCGATGCTCAGCAGCAGGCCCTCACCATTGCCGGTGAGCAGGAGATCGTTCGCTTAGCGCAGCAGCAGGCCGACGATATTCGCGACCGTGCCCAGCAGTATGAGCGCGAGACGCGCTATGCCGCCGAGGACTACGCCGAGCAGGTCTTTACGCACCTCGAGGAGAACCTCAAGAGCCTGACCGGCACCGTCACCCGTTGCCGTCAGCAGCTCAACGAGGGTGCCGCCCAGCAGAATGGTCAGTGGTAATGGCTGAGTTCCCGAGCGTTACCGTCGATCTTTCCGAGCAGCTCGAGTTTCCCGGAGACTCGTATCCGCTGACCGGCAAGGTCGATGTCGCCACCTATACGGTGGGCGAGAAGGAGTACCAGCTGCAGGACGGCATTGATTATGATGTGGTCTTTACCAATGCCGGCACCGGTGTTCTGCTTACGGGCATGGTCCGCGCGCACGCTACCGGTGAGTGCGACCGTTGCCTGGAGCCCGCTTCGTTTGATATTGCCGGTGAGATCGAGGAATTCTATCTCTTTAATGAGCCCGAGGACCCCGAGGCCTACGAAGATGGCTACGAGCTGCTGGGCGAGGATCGCATCGTCGATCTGGGTGAGCCCATCAACGACGCGGTCGTCATGGACACGCCGTTCGTTGTCCTGTGCAAGCCTGATTGTCGCGGCCTATGCCCCACTTGTGGCATCAATCTCAACGTCGAGCAATGCGATTGCGCCGCTCAAGCAGAGGCCGAATGGGCCGCTGCCACGGAAAATCCATTTGCAGCATTAAAGAATCTCAAGCTTGACGAGTAAAACTGTGGTAGTATCGCTACTTGCGCGTAATCGCCACACTGGATAGTTCATAAGGAAGGTCACTATGCCCGTACCTAAACAAAAGCAGGGTCGTATCCGCACTCACACCCGCCGTTCCGCCAACATGAAGATCTCGGCTGCGGCTCAGTCCACGTGCCCCCGTTGCGGTGCTGTTAAGCTCCCGCACCACGTGTGCCCCAGCTGCGGTTTCTACAAGGACCGCGAGGTTATCGTTACCGAGTAACTGTATACTCTGGATGCGATGCCGTTCCAACTGGAACCACAATGGCCGGCTCAATGAGTCGGCCATTTTTGTATAAGGAGTATGTATATGAGTAACGTTCGCGTTTGTGTAGACGTTGTGGGTGGAGACGAGAAGCCACAGGTTGTCCTCGACGGTATCGAGGCGGCGCTTGCGGCGGATCCCGATATCGAGGTCTTGGCCGTCGGTCCCGCAGAGATCGTGAACCCCTTTGCCGCGGCTCACGCTCGCGTTGAGGCCTTGGAGGCGCCCGATGTCATCGCCATGGATGACGATCCCATTCGAGCCGTGATGACCAAGCGCAAGTCCTCGATCGTGCTTGCCTGCCGCGCTATCAAGAAGGGTAACGCGGACGCGTTCTTCTCTGCCGGCTCCACCGGCGCCATGACCGCTGCCGCTACCGCCTACGTGACGCCGTTTCGCTATCAGGCCGAGGGTAAGAAGCAGCCGGTGCGTCCGTGCCTCACCAATGCACTGCCCAACCGCGCCGGCGGCCTGACGGTCCTCTGCGACATGGGCGCTAACCCCGATGTCGAGGTCGACGACATGGTGCGTTTTGCCCAGATGGGTAGCGCCTATGCCCGTGTGGTTTTGGGCATTGAGCATCCCCGCGTGGGCTTGCTTGCCAACGGCACCGAGGACGAGAAGGGCTCCAACTTCACCAAGTCGTGCTTCCCGGCCATGAAGGCCGCTGTTCCCGGTTTTGTGGGCAACTGCGAGGGCACCGATCTTACGTCGGGCAATTTTGACGTCGTGGTTGCGACGCATGTCGGGCAACATCGCACTCAAGGCCACCGAGGCGCTGCCAAATTTTTGCTGCAGGAGCTCAAGGGTGTCTTTATGTCTTCGCTCGGCACCAAGATTGCCGCGCTGCTCATAAAAAAGCAGATGCGCGAGATCAAGGCAAAGCTCTCGGGTGATGCTAAGGGTGGCGCCATTCTGCTGGGCCTGCGTGGCGTGGTTCTGATCGGCCATGGTGCCACCTCGGTCGAGGCCGTCAAAACGGCACGCTCGCCGCGGCGGAGGCCGTGCGCGCCGGGCTTGTCGAGAACGTCGCCAACTCTATGGACGGCATCGTTTTGTAGGAGCGAGTTAGGGCGCTGTTATGTGCCCCGCGGCCTGCGTCGTGGGTAGAATCAAAACCGTGTCTTGGCGTTGCGCTTGCGGCGCCAGCGCGTTGATGTTCATGCAATACGAGAGGAAGCGCTATGGACCGCTCCGAAATCTTCGATAAGATCGCCGAAGTCGCCGCTGACGTTCTGGGCGTCGATGTCGCCGACATTAGCGACGAGACCACGTTCGACGATCTTGATGCCGATTCGCTCGAGCGTCTGCAGTTGGTGACGGCCATCGAGGACGAGTTCGACCTCGAGATCGATGATGAGACCCTGCTGTCGCTCAACTCTGTCGCCGACGCTGTCGACGCTATTGAAAACGCCAAGGAGGCCTAAGTCTTGGCTTTATCTGAACGACTCGCGCGCGCCCAGGAAATCCTGGGCCACGAGTTCAATAACAAGGTGCTGCTGCGCGCGGCGCTCACGCACCCTTCTGCCGTGGAAGGTCAGCCCGTCTCGGCGAGCTATGAGCGCCTTGAGTTTTTGGGCGATTCCATTTTGGGCGCCGTGGTTGCCCGCTCGCTCTTTGAGTCCTATCCGGAGTTTGACGAGGGCAAGCTTACGCGCCTGAAGGTGTCCCTTGTCTCGGGCGCCACGCTGTCCGAGGTGTCTCACGAGCTGGGCATCGACGACATCATCATCTTTGGTGCCTCCGAGACCGGCACGGGCGCGCGCGGCCTGCATTCGGCGCTCGAGAACGTCTACGAATCGCTCGTGGGCGCCCTGTACCTGGATGCTGGCTGGGACGTTACGGCGGAGTTCATCCACCGTACGCTTAAGCCGCACCTGGCCTCCGAGCGTGCCGAGCACCCCGCGAACCCCAAGTCGTTTTTGCAGGAGTGCGTGCAAGCCGACGGCCACGAGCCTCCGGCGTACAAGCTCGTTGGCTCTGAAGGCCCGGCGCATGCACCGACCTTTACCGCCGTGGTGCTCATCGACGGTATTCGCCAGGGCCGCGGCACCGGTTCCTCCAAGAAGGAGGCCGAGGGAGCCGCTGCGCTCGAGGCGCTCGACCGCATGGGTTACACCACTAACGGCGTGATTCTCAACAAGAAGCCTGTTTAAGCGAGGAACCGTGTATCTCAAGTCCCTCACGCTCAAAGGGTTCAAGTCGTTTGCCGACCGCGCCCATATGACGTTTGAGCCGGGCCTAACCGTCATCGTCGGTCCCAACGGCTCGGGAAAATCGAACATCTCCGACTCGATTCTGTGGGTCCTGGGCGAGCAGAGCGCCAAGCAGCTGCGCGGCCAGGCCATGGAGGACGTCATCTTCTCGGGCTCGTCGGCGCGTAAGCCGGTGGGTGTCGCCGAGGTCACGCTGGTGCTCGATAACTCGGACCATATGCTGCCTGTCGACTTTGACGAGGTGGCTATCACCCGCCGCATGTACCGCTCGGGCGAAAGTGAGTACCTCATCAACTCGAGCCCGTGCCGCCTGATGGACATCCAGGACATCCTTCACGACTCGGGACTGGGCAAGGATACGCATTCCATCATCAGCCAGGGCAAGCTCGATGCCATTTTGCAGAGCCGCCCCGAGGAGCGCCGTGCCCTTATTGAGGAGGCTGCCGGCATCTCCAAGCACAAGCGCCGCAAGGAGCGTGCGCTCAAAAAGATCAAGTCGATGGACGAGCATCTAACCCGTGCCCGCGACATCAATAAGGAGATCGCCCGTCAGCTGCGGCCGCTGGAGCGTCAGGTCGATCGCGCGCGCAAGTACAAAGAGCTGTCCTCGCGCGCGAACGAGCTTACGCAGATGCTGGCCGTCGACGAGCTTCGTTCGCTGCAGTCGCAGTGGAACGACCTGGAGAGCCGCTCTAAGGAGGGCGCCGCCGAGCTGGAGCTTGCGCAGTACCGTCTGGGTGAGAAAGAGCGCGAGCTCGAGAAGCTCCAGGTCATGCTCGAAGAAAAGGGCCTGTTTGTGGGCGACTTGGGCGAGCAGCGCCGCCATATGCAAGATGTGGTCGGCCGCATTAATTCCGACATGCGCCTGCTCGAGGAAAAGGGCCACAACATGGTGTCGCGCCTGTCCGACATGCGCGGCCAGATCTCGAGCTCCGAGCATCAGCGCCGTCGCGTAGTCGAGGAGCTCGAGGATGCGCGTGCCCAGCTTGAGGAAGTGACCGGCGCGCATATGCAGGCCCAGGAGGACGTCGACGCCGCCGGCCCTGCCGCCGCCCAGCTCCACGAGCGTCGCGTTGCGCTCGACAATCAGATTTCGCAGCTCACGCGCGAGCAGCGTGATGTGCAGCGTGTGGCCGATAACGCCGCGCTCGAGCTCGCCAAGGTGAAGGATTCGCTGAGCAACGCCGAGGTCGAGGACAACATGTACGCCTCGCGCCTGGAGCAGATTGATGAACAGCTCGAGGAGGTCACAGCATCGCTTGATAGCCGCCGCGACCGTGCTGAGGAGCTTGAGAGCGCCCTTGAGGCGGCTCGTCAGGCCCAGAACGATGCGCGCGAGGCCACCGAGGTCGCCCGTGCGGCGTTGAAGGACTTGCGTAATCGCGAGGGCGAGGCACGCAACAAGCTGTCCGAGGTTCGCTCAGAGCTCGCGAGCCAAAAGAAGCTCGATGCTCGCATGGCCGACAGCTCGCCGCTCGTAAGCCGCCTGGTGGGCGCGCTGGGCGACGATGTTTCGGGCCGTCTGGGCGATGTGCTCGAGGCACCGCGTGAGCTCGAGGGCTTGGTCGAGCAGCTGCTTGCCGGCGATATTGATGCTCTTTTGTTTGATGACGCCGCTACGCTTGAGCGCGCCGGTCGCGCTGCCCTGGATCAGAAGAAGGCCTCGGGCGAGGCGCTGCTGGTGGCGCGCGGCGTGAGTGGCTCTGCGGCCGCCGAGGGTGCCGCCGGTACCCGTCTTGTTGACCGCCTGTCCGTGCGCGCCGGTTATGGTCCGGTTGTCGAGGCACTGCTCGGCGGCTATTACGTGGTCGATGATTTGGCCACCGCGCTGGCCGCGCCCGTCGTTGACGGTGTGACCTACGTGACGCCCGATGGTGCCCGCGTTGCTTGCGGCGGCCTGGTTCGCGTGGGGCTTGATGCCGGCGAGGCTTCGGGTGCCTTGGAGCGTAAACGTCGTATCCGCGAGCTGGAAGGCCTGGAGCCCGATCTCGCTGCCGTGTTTGAGCATGTTTCGGATCAGGTCGTCGAGGCCAACACTGCCGTTGAAGAGGCCCATGCTGCCGAGGGCGATGCTGCCGGCGAGATTGCCCGCCTTGAGGCGAGCGTCGCTCCCTGCTGTCCGAGATCGGCCGCCTGGAGCAGAGTGCCAACAATGCCGAGGTCGAGCGGGTACGGATTTCCAAGCGCCGCGAGCAGGCTGCCGAGCCGTGCGTGCCGCACGTCCGCGCGTGGATGAACTTACCCGTTCACGTGACGAGGCCCGTGCGCAGGCGAGTGACTTAGGTCTCCAGATTGCCGAGGCCAACGACGAGCTCGATCGCGTTCGGCGCGATGACTCCGAGGCCGCCGGTAAGCTCGCCGACGCTAAGGTGCGCCTGGCTCAGACGAGCGAGCGCCTGCGTTCGCTGAAGGGCCGCGTGCCCGATCTTGAGCATCGCCTGGAGGGTATCGACCGTCGTATCCGCGGGACGCGTCAGGCCTCACGCTCGCTCGAGCTGCTGCGCCTTCGCGTCGATCCCATGCATGAGCGCTATTCTGCCTGTTGGAGCGCGCCTCGGACTGGGCTGCGCGCCTGCGCGATCAGGCATCGCTTGAGGAGCGGACTCGGCTTCGCTTAAGAAGACCATCGAGGACGCCAAGGCCGAGGTCGCCCGCGCCAAAGAGAGGGTCGATTTTGCCGCCACGACGCAAAATGAGTTCAAGGTGGCGCGCGGCAAGCTCGAGGTGCAGGTCGAGGCTGCCATTAAGGCCATCACTGCCGACGGTACACGGTGCTTGAGGAAGCGCTCATGCTGCCGGCACCCACCGATCGCGACGCCGCCGAGCGCGAGCTTAACCAACTCGTGCGCCAGATCAACAACCTGGGTCCTGTGAACCAGGTCGCCATGGAGGAGTACGAGCAGCTCAAGCGCCGCGCCGATTACATCGAGGAGCAGCTGGCCGATCTTGAGAGCGCGCGCAAGGCGCTCACCAAGATCACCGTGGCAATCGATCGCAAGATGCGCAAGGCGTTCCTGGTGACGTTTGAGAAGGTTGATGCGAATTTCCGCGAGATCTTCGCCATGCTTTTCCCGGGCGGTCAGGGTCACCTTGAAATGACCGATCCTGAGCATCCGGCCGAGACGGGCATTGAGGTCGTGGCGCAGCCGCGCGGCAAGCGCATCACCAAGATGATGCTCATGTCGGGTGGCGAGAAGAGCCTGACGGCGCTTGCCCTGCTCTTTGCCGTGTACCGTACGCGCACAGTGCCGTTCTATGTGCTGGACGAGGTCGAGGCTGCGCTCGACGACGCCAACCTGTCCAAGCTCATCGGCGCCCTCGATGTGCTGCGTTCCGATACGCAGCTCTTGGTAATCTCGCATCAGCGCCGTACTATGGAGGATGCTGACGTTCTCTACGGCGTCTCGATGCAAGCCGATGGCGTCAGTCGCGTCGTCTCGCAAAAACTCGATCGCGAAACCGGAAAGGTCGTGAATGCATAATGGGATTCTTTGACGCACTCTCGCGCGGACTTGAGCGCAGCCGCGAGGCCCTCAACGAGGTCTTTTACTTTGGCGGCGAGGTCGACGAGGATTTTTGGGAGGATCTTGAGGACACCCTCGTTATGGGTGACATGGGTGCCGAGGTCGCCATTCAGGTCTCCGATGACCTGCGCGACGCCGCGGCCAAGAAGAACCTCAAGACCGCCCCGCAGCTTCGCCGCGCCCTGCCGAGCAGCTCGAGGGCCATTTTGTGCCTGTTGAGCGCGATCCGTTTTCCGATACGCCGAGCTGTGTGCTGTTTGTCGGTATTAACGGTGCCGGCAAGACCACCACGGTCGGCAAGATTGCAAGCGCTATGGCCGCCCGCGGCAAGAACGTGGTGATCGGTTCGGCCGACACCTTCCGCGCCGCCGCCATCGAGCAGCTCGATGTGTGGGGCCAGCGTGCCGGCGTACCGGTTATCAAGCGTGATCGCGGCTCCGATCCGGCGAGCGTGTGCTATGACGTGCTCGACGAGGCCGATAAGCGCGGCAGCGACCTCGTGCTCATCGATACCGCCGGCCGTCTGCACACGAGCCCCGAGCTCATGCGCGAGCTTGCCAAGGTGGTCAACGTGACGCGTAAGCGCGCCGCCAATATGGCCGCCGGCCCCATGCCCGTCTCGGTCGTGCTTGTGATCGATGCCGCCACTGGTCAGAACGGTCTGAACCAGGCGCTCGAGTTTAACGAGGCGCTGGGCCTGGACGGTATTATCATGACTAAGCTCGACGGTACGGCTAAGGGCGGTATCGCCATGGCCGTGGCCGAGAAGCTCAAGCTCCCGATCCTGCGCATCGGCGTGGGCGAGCAGGTCGATGACCTGCAGGAGTTTAACGCCAAAGATTTCTGCCGCGCCTGGTGGGCGAGTCCAACTAAGGAGTGACTAGTGTTTGATTCTCTGAGCGATCGCCTCAACGACACATTTGACCGCCTGCGCGGCAAGGGTAAGCTGACCGAGGCCGATATTACTTCGGCCATGCGCGACATTCGCATGGCGCTGCTCGAGGCCGACGTTAACTTTAAGGTCGTCAAGGAGTTCGTTGCCAAGACCAAGGAGCGCTGCATGACCGCCGAGGTCATGGAGTCGCTGTCGCCGGCGCAAAACGTCGTCAAGATCGTGCTCGACGAGCTCACCGAGATGCTCGGCTCAACCGAGAGCAAACTCGTCTTTAGCAACCGCATTCCCAATGTCATCATGCTCGTGGGCCTGCAGGCTCCGGTAAGACCACGGCGGCCGTGAAACTGGCTACCTGCTCAAGAAGCAGGGCCGCTCTCCGCTGCTCGCCGCGTGCGACGTCTACCGTCCCGCCGCTGCCGACCAGCTGGCCACGCTCGGTGGCGAGATCGGCGTGCCGGTCTTCCGCGGTGACGGAGCGCACCCGATCGACATCGCAAAGGGCGCCATCCAGGAGGCCGTCGACCACCTGCGTGACGTGGTCATCGTCGATACCGCCGGTCGTCTGCAGATCGACGAGCAGATGATGCAGGAGGCCGTCGACATCAAGAAGGCCGTCAAGCCCGACCAGGTGCTGATGGTCGTCGACGCCATGACCGGCCAGGATATCGTCAACGTCGTCTCGACCTTCGCCGAGCGCACCGACTTTGACGGCGTGATTATCTCCAAGCTCGACGGTGACGCCCGTGGCGGTGGCGCACTTTCGGTGCGTCAGGTGACCGGCAAGCCCATCAAGTTTGTGAGCATGGGCGAGAAACCCGATTCGCTTGAGCCGTTCTATCCCGATCGCATGGCCAAGCGCATCTTGGGCATGGGCGATGTTGTCGGCATCATCGAGAAGGCCCAGGAGGCAGCCGATGCAGAGCAGCTTGAGGCTGCCGAGCGTATGCTGCGTGAGGGCTTCACCATGAACGACATGCTCGACCAGATGAAGGCCGTCAAGAAGATGGGCGGCATGAAGGGCATTCTGGGTATGCTTCCCGGCGGCCAGCGCGCGCTCAACCAGATGGGCGGCAACTTGGACGAGGGCATCTTCGATAAGAACGAGGCCATCATCATGTCGATGACCAAGGAGGAGCGCCTGCGTCCCTCCATCATCAACGGCCAGCGTCGCGCCCGCATTGCCAAGGGAGCCGGCGTAACCCCCACCGAGGTCAACAGCCTTATGAAGCAGTGGGGCGAGATGAATAAGATGATGGGCCGCATGCGCACGATGGCCAATCAGCACAGGCCGGCGGCAAAAAGGGCAAGAAGGGCAAGAAGGGCAAGAAGATGCGCATGCCCAATATCCCTGGCTTGGACGCTATGGGTCTGGGTGGCATGGGCGGCCTGGGTACGGGCGGCCCCAAGTCCGATATGGAACTGCTGCGCCAGATGGAAGCGCAGATGCGTAATAAGAAATAGAGCTGTAATTCCAGCTTGATATGGCAAAGGCCACTCGGAAGCTACCGGGTGGCCTTTGTTGTTGGCTTTGATTGTTGGGTTGCGTTCAGCGTCGCGCCCCGAGCTCGCGGTGCCGTGCCGTTAGTGGCAGCCGCAGCCCTCGTGGCCCTCGTGCTCGTGATGGTCGTGGCAGCTGCAGGACTCGCCATGTTCGTGGGCGTGGTCGTGGTCGTGGCCGTGGCAGCCGCACGTGGCCTCGCTGTTCTGTGCGAGCGTGCCGGCGATAAGGGCCTCGACGCAAGCGTCGCAGCTGCCTTGGGCACCTGCGTATACCGTGATGCCGGCTTGGGCAAGCGCGTTGATAGCGCCACCGCCGATGCCGCCGCAGATGAGCGTGTCCACGCCGCCGTTGGCGAGCAGGCCCGCAAGGGCACCGTGGCCGGTGCCGCCGGTGCCCACGACCTGCTCGTTGAGTACCTTGCCGTCCTGAATGTCGTAGATCTTGAACTGCTCGCTGCGGCCAAAGTGCATAAAGATGTTGCCGTTGTCGTACGTGGTTGCCACCCTCATGGTGCCGACCTCCTTTGCTGGCCATGCGGCCGTTGTCGTGGTGACGGGGGAGTACGCGATATTGCCGCCTTCGATGATGAGCGCCCGACCATTGACCAGCGCGTTTGCCACCTTGCGATGCGCGCGGCTGCAAATAGCCGCCACCGTGGCGCGCGCGATGCCCATCTGCTGCGCGACTGTCTCTTGGTTAAGGCCTTCCAGGTCGCACAGGCGCAGCACCTCGAGTTCGTCGACCGTCATGTCGATGGCGTCACCACTGGCTAGGCCGTCGGGGGTAAAGCCGCGATATTCGGGGATAATCCCAACGCGTCGCAGTTTCTCGCGTCTTCCTGCCATGTGCTCTCCTTATCTGACATATGTCAACAATAGAATAACGAACGCGCAGATATACGCAAGGAATTTCTGGCATATGCCAGAAAACGAGGGCTTATGTTTGGGCTGTGGGGCCGCGTGCGCCTGGGCTACAATGAATCTCGCTTGTAGGCGACTGACAGGAGGGTCAATGAGCAAGGCTGATCAACAGTTTGTAACCATGTGCCGCGATATTCTGGACCATGGCACCACCACCGAGGGCCAAAAGGTCCGCCCGGTGTGGGAGGACGGCACCCCTGCCTATACCATTAAAAACTTTGGCGTCACGGCCCGCTACGACCTGCGTGAGGAGTTTCCGGCGCTTACCCTGCGTCGTACGGCCCTCAAATCTGCCATGGATGAGATCCTGTGGATCTATCAAAAGAAGTCCAATAACGTGCATGACCTCAACAGCCATATTTGGGATGAGTGGGCCGACGAGACTGGCTCCATCGGCAAGGCCTACGGGTATCAGATTGGGCAGAAGAGCCATTATGCCGAGGGTGACTTCGATCAGATGGATCGTGTGCTGTACGACCTTAAGAACACGCCGTACAGCCGCCGCATCATGACGAACACCTATGTGTTTAGTGACCTGTCCGAGATGCACCTGTATCCGTGCGCCTACAGTGTGACGTATAACGTGACGCAGCGCCCGCAGGATGACAAACCGACGCTCAACATGATTCTCAACCAGCGCAGCCAGGATATTTTGGCTGCGAACAACTGGAATGTGTGCCAGTACGCCATTTTGCTGATGATGGTCGCGCAGTCGGTCGATATGATCGCTGGCGAGCTCCTGCATGTGATCGCCGATGCCCACATTTACGACCGTCATGTCGATATCGTCCGCGATCTTATCGAGCGTCCGCAGTTTGCCGCGCCTAAGGTAACGCTCAACCCGATGTGCATGACTTCTATGCGTTTACGACCGATGATCTGATCATCGAGGGCTATGAGCACGGTCCGCAGGTCAAGAACATCCCCATTGCGGTGTAGGTGACGTGCATGACGTGTATGCTTTCCGCTATTGTCGCCGTGTGCGATGACTGGGGTATTGGGTGCGAGGGTGACATGGTCGTGTCCAATCGCGCGACATGCGTCATTTTGTGGCGTGCACCAAAGGCTGCCCGGTCATTATGGGACGCAAGACGCTTCTAAGTTTTCCCGGCGGCGTCCGCTCAAGAATCGCCGCAACATTGTGCTCACGCGCGACCAAGGCTTTGCGCCCGAGGGTGTCGACGTGGTGCATAGCGTTGACGAGGCCTTGGCCGCCGTGGCCGATGAGCCCGTTGCGTGGGTGATCGGTGGTGGCGAGGTGTATCGGCAGTTTTTGCCGTATTGCGCCGAGGCCGAGGTCACGCATAACCATTGCGTGCATGACGTGGATACGTACTTTCCCGATCTGGATGCCGATCCCGCGTGGGAGATTGCGCGGCGTGGCGGTGCTGCCACGATTGCCTCGGGCGAGGGCGACGAGGGCGTCGATTATGAGTTCGTGACGTATCGTCGCGTTGATGCGTAAATCGTCTGGCGTGAACGGTATCATCGGGTTGTTTGAATGCATGGGGCGGCGCTTAGCGTCGCCTCGTTTGGTATAGATGTGCTGTAAAGAAGGGTGCGGGCTGGCTGCTATGACTGATGCCGTTGAGGTGCTGCGAATTGATTCGCTCGAGGACGAGCGGCTCGATGCCTACGTGCGACTGACCGAGCGCGAGCTGCGCTGCGTGCTGGAGCCGCAAAAGGGCATCTTTATCGCCGAGAGTTCCAAGGTTATCGAGCGCGCGGTGCGCGCCGGATACGAGCCGGTGAGCTTTCTTTTGGGCGAACGCTGGCTCGATCAGATGGTGCCGCTGTTTGAGCGCCTGGTTGTGCGCGAGGGCGCGGGTCCGGTTCCTGTGTTCGTTGCCTCCATGGAGCTCATGGAGCAGCTGACGGGCTTCAATGTGACGCGCGGTGCGCTCGCGGCATTCCGTCGTCCACGTCAGATTCCGGTAGCCGAGTTCTTGGGTGGCGTCGTCGATGCGGCGGGGGAGCGCCCGGTGCGCGTGTGCGTGCTCGAGGGCATTGTCGACCACACCAACGTCGGCGCGATTTTCCGCTCGGCGGCTGCGCTGAACGTCGATGGTATTTTGGTGAGCCCCACTTGCTGCGATCCGCTGTACCGTCGCTCGGCCCGTGTGAGCATGGGCACGGTGTTCCAGGTGCCCTGGACGCGCATTGGCAGCGAGGCGCGCGTATGGCCGCATGATGGGCTGGCGGCGCTGCACGATGCCGGCTTTTCGTGTGCCGCCATGGCGTTGACGGATGATTCGGTGTCGCTGGACGATCCCGTGCTGCAGGAGATTGACCGCCTGGCAATCTTTATGGGCACCGAGGGTGCTGGCTTGGGCGCCAAGACCATTGCAGGCTGCGACCGCGCCGTGCGTATTCCAATGGCACACGGGGTCGATTCGCTTAACGTGGCCGCGGCAAGTGCTGTCGCCTTTTGGCAGCTGTGCCCGCATGTGAGCAACGAGTACCACTACCAGCCGGGGCTGTATCACTAGGCAATTAATTCGCACTGGGCTCTGGTTCGGGGTGTCTCGGCCGATACCGGTCGGTGCTAAGCTGGTATTGGCTTTGGTCTTAAATTGCCGTTTTGTTGTCAAACGTACGCTAGTGGGGAGGGCGTGTGGCTAAGAAATCTACGGCTATCGATGTAACGCAGGGCGTTATTTGGCAGCAGCTGCTGTCGCTGTGCGTCCCTATCTTCTTTAGCTCGTTTTTTCAGCAGGCTTACACGCTTATCGGTACCTATATCGTCGGTCAGTTTGGCGGCAAGCTCGCGCTGGGCGGCATTCAGGCCACGATGGTGCTCACGGAGCTCTGCATTGGTTTTTGCGTCGGTGTGGGTGCTGGCTGTGCGGTCATTACGGGCCAGTTTTTTGGCCAGCACGATGACGAGTGCCTGAGCCGATCGGTCCATACGGCCATGACGCTCGCGCTGGTGGGCGGCATTGTCATTTCCATTCTGGGCGTGGTGTTTGTCGAGCCGATGCTTGTGCTGATGAATACACCGCATGAACTGTTGGCCGAGGGTGTGGCGTATGCCCGTTGCTACTTTGCCGCCATGTTTGCGGCGTTGCTGCTCAATATGGGGACGGCGTTGTTGCGCGCCGTGGGCGACACGCGCGGTCCGGCGGTCATTATTGCCTCCGGCTGCTTCGTCAACGTGGCGCTCGACATTCTCTTTGTCGCCGTGCTGCACATGGAAGCGCTGGGCTGCGGCATCGCGGTGGCGCTGACTATCTGCACCAATGCCACGATGATTGTGATCCGCATGATGCGCGCTCCGGGGGCGTGGCGGTTGTCGCTATCCAAGCTCGGTATTGATCGCGGCATTTGCAAGAGCATGCTTTCGTGCGGTTTGCCGCTGGGCGTTCAGTCTGCGGCGTATTCGATCTCCAACGTTTTGATTCAGGTGTCGGTTAACTCGTTTGGAGCCGATGTCACGACCGCTTGGGGCCTTTCCGGCCGCCTGGACGGCATTATCTGGATGGTGACCGAGGCGCTTGGTGTGTCGATCACTACGTTCTCGGCGCAGAACTTTGGTGCGCGCAATTACGATCGCATGCGAAAGGGATATCACACCTCGCTCGTGCTTTCATTTGTGCTTATCGGTGGCCTGTCTGCCGTGCTGCTGGTGTTTTCGGGCCCGCTTTCGCGTTTGTTTATCGACGATGCCGCGATTTCGACCTACACCACGACGATTCTTCATTTCATCGCGCCGTTCTACGCGATCTTCTCGATTATCGAAAACGCGTCCGGCTCCATCCGCGGCGCTGGCGTGAGCTTCCAGCCTATGATGCTCACGATATTCGGCACGGTCGTGCTCCGCGTGGCGTGGGTGTTCGCGATTATGCCGCTCGACCCCTCGCTCGAGCATCTGCTGCTGGTCTACCCCGTAACCTGGGTAATAACCGCCACGATGTTTACCGTCTACCACCACAGCGGCAACTGGCTAGGCCGCGCCACTGCCTAATGATCCCTGGGGGGCGGAGGAAAACGGCTCATTGCTCTTCGTCGTGATGTCGATGATTCGTTTTCCTTCGTCCCCTTCGGATCAATTAGTATTCGATGCCTTGGCGGGCTAGGAGGCCTTCGTCGAAGTAGTGTTTGACGGGGCGCATTTCGGTTACTAGGTCGGCAAGGTCGGCGAGGGGCAGCAAGCCGCGGCCGGTGAGCACGAGCTCCGTGGTGGTCGGTTTCATCGCGATCAATGCTTCGACATCTTCGCGCGTTACAAAGCCCCGTCGCATGGCTTCCCCCAGCTCATCCAAGATCAGCACGTCGACCTGGCAAATCTGCTCGCGCGCCAGCTCCATGATCTGTACGGCACAGGCTTCGGGCGTATCGCGATTGGCTTGTACGATGCGTAGCCCCAATCGAGGTGCTGCGTCATGTTCGGCGCAGTGCAGCTTCTTGGCAAACTGAAGCATGAGCACGTTAAGTCCATAGCCCGTGGCGCGCAGCGCGAGCCCCAGCGCAGCCGTCGTCTTGCCCTTGCCGTCGCCCGTATAGATTTGAACCTTGCCGACTTCCAGTGATGCCATCTCTGTCCTTTCGTGCCCGGCGTCGGTTTATCGCCGTTCGGGTTGGGTATTCTAGATAGCATTATCAACCCCAGTAGATGGAGTTCAAGCAGATGGAGATGGATGACAACAAACGTAGACGGAATATGATCCTCTACGTGCTCATCGCCTTCGTCGTCTACCTCGTGCTCTCGACCGTTCTGTTCCCCAACATCGGTCACACGCAGCAGATTACGAAGACCGATTATTCGACGTTTGTCAAAGCGCTCGATAAGAAGAGTGTCGACAAGGTCGAGTACAACACGGACGATTACTCGATTTATTACACCAAGAAGGGCGAGGACGAGAACATCGCCTACAAGACGACCGGCGTGCCGAGTGACACGGGCTTTACCGATCGCGTGCTCGAGGCCGGCGCCTCGCTGGAGTCGGTGGTTCCCGATAAGAACTCGGGCCTGATGACTTACTACTTGCTCACGCTCGTCCTTCCCATGGCGATTTTCTTCCTCATCGGCTGGTGCTCAACCGCCGTATGAAGAAGGCCATGGGCGATGACGGCCCGTCCATGAATTTTGGTGGCGGCGGCTTTGGCGGCGGCGGTCTGGGTAAGTCCGGTGCGCGCGTTATCGCCTCCAAGGATGTTGGCGTGACCTTTAAGGATGTTGCTGGTCAGGAAGAGGCCAAGGAATCCCTGAAGGAGGTCGTCGACTTTCTGGAGAAGCCGCAGCGCTATGAGGAAATCGGCGCCAAGCTGCCGCGCGGTGCTCTTCTCGTGGGCCCTCCTGGCACTGGTAAGACCCTGCTTGCCAAGGCTGTTGCCGGCGAGGCGGGCGTACCGTTCTTTAGCATTTCGGGCTCTGAGTTCGTCGAGATGTTCGTCGGCCGTGGCGCCGCCAAGGTGCGCGACCTGTTTAAGCAGGCTAAGGAAAAGGCCCCCTGTATCGTATTTATCGATGAGATTGATACCATCGGCAAAAAGCGTGACGGTGGCGGCTTTAGCGGCAACGACGAGCGTGAGCAAACGCTCAACCAGCTGCTGACCGAGATGGATGGCTTCGACAACCACAAGGTATCGTCGTCCTCGCTGCCACCAACCGTCCCGATAGCCTTGACCCGGCCCTGCTGCGCCCCGGTCGTTTTGACCGCCGCATCCCCGTTGAGCTGCCCGACCTGACCGGCCGCAAGAACATCCTCGAGCTTCACGCCAAGAGTGTGAAGACCGAGCCGCCGATCGATCTGACCGCGATTGCCCGCGCCACGCCCGGAGCCTCGGGCGCCGACCTGGCCAATATCATCAACGAGGGCGCCTGCGCGCCGTTCGCGAGGGTCGCAAGCGTGCAACCCAGGACGACTTCGAGGAGTCGGTGGAGGTCGTCATCGCCGGCCAGCAGCGTAAGTCCACGGTGCTGTCCGATCACGAGAAACAGGTCGTGTCCTATCACGAGATCGGCCATGCCATCGTTGCCGCCCGCCAGAAGGGTTCTGCGCCGGTTACGAAGATCACCATCGTGCCGCGTACGAGCGGTGCTCTGGCTACACCATGCAGGTCGAGGAGGACGAGCGCTTCTTGACCACGCGCCAGGAGGTGCTCGACAAGCTCGCTGTCTACTGCGGCGGACGTGCTGCCGAGGAGCTCATCTTTGGTGAGATGACGACTGGCGCGGCCAATGATATCGAGCAGGCCACCAAGCTCGCCCGCAACATGGTGACGCGCTTTGGTATGTCGGAAGAGTTTGGCATGATGGCGCTCGGTACCGTTCAGAATGCCTACCTCAACCAGGACACGTCGCTCACCTGTGCCCCCGGTACGGCCGAGCGCGTCGACGCGATCGTCGCCAAGCTGATCGAGGACGCACATGACCGCGCCCTGCAGATCCTCAAGGAGAACAAGTTTAAGCTCCATGAGCTGGCTCGTTATCTGTACAAGAAGGAGACGATCACGGGCGAGGAGTTCATGAATCTCCTCACGCGCGAGAATCCGCTGATGCCAAAGCAGCAGTAAGGCTGGTTGCACAATGTCGAACGCCCCATTTGAGTTCTATCTCAATGGGGCGTTTTGTTTGGGAGGGATATGTATGAAGATCGTGGTGAGTGCCTGCTTGATGGGAGAGAGCTGCAAATATAACGGGCTCGACAATTACCATCGCGCGTTGGTCGAGGCCTGCGAACGCACAGGGACCGAGGTCCTGTTGGTGTGCCCCGAGGTTTTTGGCGGCTTGCCCACACCGCGCAAGCGTCCGAGATTGTGAATGGCGAGGTTTGTACCTGCGAGGGCATCTCGGTCGATCGCGAGTTTCGCCTGGGTGCAGAGCGCGCGCTCGATATGTGCGAGCAGGCGGGCGGCCCGTCCGAGATCGCTGCGTGCGTCTTACAGGACCGTAGCCCCTCGTGCGGTGCGGGTCGCGTCTACGATGGCACCTTTAGCGGCACGCTCACTGTGGGCAATGGTGTTTTTGTCGATCTGCTGCTGCGTCACGGGTACCGTGTGATTCCGGCTAGCGAGTTCGATCCCAGCATACTGGAACATTGTCCACAGCACTCGAACCCAACACTTCCTCACGGGTGACCGTTTTGGCATCATCCGTGAAGTTGATATTGAGTACGACCCGGTCATCAAAGACGTAGACCGAGTTGACAGGCGCCGTACCCATGCAGCCCCTCCCCACGGCCCTCGCGCAGGAACGCGCACACGGCCTTCCCGTCTCTTGCGCCTCTCCCGGAACTGTCCACATCAGCGTAGCCAATCCAGTCCGCCAAGGGCTGCAGCCCGGACAACGCGGCGATGGAGGGCTTCTTCGGCCTGCTCAAGAAGGAGTTCTGGCACGGCAGGGACTGGTCGGACTGGACCCCCGCCCGCTTCATCGAGGAACTCGGGGGCTGGATCGGCCGATACAATACGGAGAGGCGCAGCGATGCGCTCGGTGGCCGCACCCCGGCCGAGTTCCGCTCCGCGCTGGGAAGGGCCGCGTAACGGTCCAAGAAATCGTCCGCAGCCCCATTCTTGCCCCTTTGGGACGGCTTCTTGTTGGGGCGTGCCTGCCCCAAACCCTGCTAGGAACGAGTGCAGCAAACTGGAATTTTAAATTACTCTTTGCAAATAACCTTTGAACCTTCACCATCAATTACAATTCCCTGACGATTGTTAATTGGGCATAGATTCAAATCCGAAAACTCAGTTATTATTTTCTCGGTAACTTTCTTAAATGGTGCTGTAAGAAAATGCGGAAGAACATAGAAATCAATCAAATTAAGCCCTGCATCATCTTCTTGTGAGTAGTCCTCCGGCTTTTCATCCATTTGCTCGATATATTGGATGCTTGGAGCGCATACAATCGCACCTGCCGATTCACCAATCATCAGTTTTCCTTTTGCCAATTCTTTCTTCAACAGCTCATCCGTTCCCGTTTTACGGAGCTGGTCTATAAGGAAAAAAGAATTTCCGCCGGTAAAATAGATCACATCCGCATCTTCAAAAAGAGACTGTATCGTTGAATAAGCCTCCGTTGAAATATCAATTTCAGTTACGATTGCTCCCAACTTTTTGAATAAATTTCGAGCCGAGCCGACATAACCGGTGTAGCCTTCACGCAGCGAAGCTGTTGGAATAAATGCGACTTTTTTATTTTCAATTTCTTCCTTTATCAGACTTCCTACACTTGAAAAGTGAGAACATAAAAACAGTTTCATCAATATCCTCCTTTATGTATTAATTCTTATTTGTTGAACTAAGCCGTGTATACCATACTCTCCAATGAAAGAACGCCCTAATATAGCGAAATTTTGCCGTTTTCCTGCGTACGTGCGTACACACTCCACAGGAATTCTAAGGTGCCTGCCCCCTTAGCACACGGACTTTGGAACAAAGTCTAGTGTGTTACGCCTTGCCAGAGGTGTACAGGCTCCCGGTATGCACGTACGAAGCAATTGCCATCAATGCGCCATATAAGTGGCGATCAAGTTCGCACAAAGCGACCTTGATCCCGCAAAACAAAAGGCAGGATACCATCACCACGATGATACCCTGCCTTTGTTCGTTCCTGTTTACCGTTCCGAGTAGTCCTTCCGTAGAATTTCCGATAAACAAAAAACGTATCCGAACCCTTTCTCGTAAAGAACCGGGTTCGAGTACGAACTGAATGGTGGAGCAATAAAAAACCACCACAAAAGGTGCCTGTCCCCTTTGTGGTGGTTTTGGGCTGGGCCTAGAGCGTGTGGCCGTAGGCGTTGGCGCCTTGATGGCGGCGGCGAACTTTTCGTCGGTGAAGGGCTCGGGGTTTCCCTGCTTCCATTCGTTGGTGGCGTGCGCGTATTCACACAGGGCGGGGATATCGGCCACGGAAAGCCCGACCTGCTCAAGCGTTACGGGCAGCCCCATCTGCTTGTTAAAGGCGGCGTAGCGCTCAAGGTTCTCGGTGTCGCCCGTGTAGGCAAAAAGCACGAGCACGCCCAGGCTCACGACCTCGCCGTGCAGGTAGGTGCCCTCGCGCGGAATGCTGCACGTGGCGTTGTAGAACGCATGCGCCACGCTCGAGTTGTAGTAGTAATCGTTTTGGTTGGTCAGGTTGGAGACGTAGCCCGTGTTGACCACGATATCGAGCGCGATCTGCTTGACGGCCTCGGTCGACAGGTTCTGGCGAACGTCCTCAAGACCCTGCACGCCATAGGTAAACAGCGGCTCGGAGCAGGTGTGTGCGAGCGCCAGGCCAAGACCGGCGGTGTGCTCCAGGTTGCGGCGCTCGTGGCGTATTCGACCTCGGGCTGCTTGGACAGGGCATCGCCCACGCCGGCCCAGAAGTACTCCGCCGGAGCCTCGGCAATGATCTTGGGGTTGATGAAGATGTGTGCTGGGCGGTTGGGGTACGAATAGCCCTCGAGCGAGCCGTCGTCGTTGTAGACAACGGCAATGGCGGTCGCGGCCGAGCAGTTGGAGCAGATCGTCGGTACCGTAAAGACGATCTTCTTGAGCTCGATGGCCGCTGTCTTGATGGTGTCGAGCGCCTTGCCGCCGCCGCATGCGATAAGAACGTCGGCTTCTTGGCAGGCAGGGGAGTTCACAACCTTGGCGATATTGGCGCGCGTGCTGTTGGTGCCGTAGACGCGCGTCTCCAGAATCTCGACGTCGGTGCCTTCCAGCGCCGCTTCGATACCGGGAAGCGCCGCTGCCAGTGCTCGTTTACCACCGATAATCGCGACCTTGGTCGCTCCGTACTCGTCCAGTGCGCCGGGCAGCTCGTCAAAGCAGTTCTCGCCGACGGTGTAGTCGCTCATTCCAATCGTGCGCATAGCGGCCTTCTTTCGCTAGATAAAGTGCTTTCAGGTATTTTGCTCCAAGTGAGTGCTTGCGACCGCGAGAAGTTTCTAAAGTATGAAACCGATGTTGAGGGTTTTTCGCCGGCGTTGACCGTGCTACCATACAGCGCATAAGCGTTGATGGGGACGAGTAGTCGGCCGTCCGCATGCTACAGAGAGCGGGGAGCGCTGAGAACCCGTGCATGCGACCGATGAAAATCACCCCGGAGCTGCGGTCCCAACGGACGCGCCGTGTAGGCACGTCTTAGTAGACATCGCCGAGATGGTCGTCGATACAGGCCAGCCGAGTAACGGATGCGAGCGCGCTATAACGCGGGCGAGGGCATCTAAGCTGGGTGGTTAAGCGAAGAGCTTTTGCGGGCACATAGTCCGTTTTGTGGCGCTTCGTCCCAGCTTGTAGGGACGGGCGCTTTTTTGGTGCCCAACGGGCGTGCGCGCCCACGACATGAAAGGGGTACCGTGGCAAACGAGTACAAGCAGACGATGAATCTGCCAAACCGGTTTCCCATGCGTGCCGGTCTTTCCAAGTCCGAGCCCAAGCGACTCAAGGACTGGCAGGACAACAAGGTCTACGAGCAGGTTCTGAAGAAGAACGAGGGTCACAAGAAGTTCGTGCTGCACGACGGCCCTCCGTACGCCAACGGTCCGATCCACATCGGCCACGCCATGAACAAGATCTCCAAGGACATGATCAACCGCTACTGGATGATGCAGGGCTATGAGGTCCCTTATGTCCCGGTTGGGACTGCCATGGCCAGCCGATCGAGCACAAGGTCGAGGAGAAGCTCGGCACCGAGAAGTTCAACCAGACCTCCACGGCTAAGATCCGCGAGCTCTGCAACGAGTTCGCTGTCGAGAACATCGAGCTGCAGAAGGCCGGCTTCCGTCGTCTGGGCGTGCTCGGCGACTGGGATAACCCCTACCTGACGCTCTATCACCAGCATGACGCTGCCGACATCGAGGTCTTTAAGGCCATGTTCGACAAGGGCATGATCTATCGCGGCCACAAGCCGGTTCACTGGTGCAAGCACTGCCATACCGCGCTGGCCGAGGCCGAGATCGAATACTCCGACGAGACGAGCCCTTCCATCTTCGTACGCTTTGAGATGACTTCCAAGCCCGTCGGCCTCGAGAGCTTCGATGGCCCGGTCGACTTTATCATCTGGACGACTACGCCGTGGACCATCCCTTCCGACCAGGCAGTCTCCCTTAAGCCCAGCGCTGCCTATGTCGCCGTTGAGCACGATGGCCGTGCCGAGGTCATGCTCGAGGACCTAGCCCCCAAGTGCTGCGAGGAGTTTGGCTGGGAGTACACCCCGGTCATGGTCGACGGCAAGCCCTATGTGGTTCCCGCCGAGACCTTCCACCACATCCACTACAAGCAGCCGATCTTTGACGGCGTTGAGGCGTGGCGCTGCTGGCCGATTACGTCGGTGTCGATGACGGTACCGGTATCGTTCATAACTCGCCCGGCCACGGCGTCGACGACTACTTTGCCTGCCTCAAGGAGGGCATCACCGACATCTGCATGCCGGTCGATGACGACGGCAAGTTCTACACCGGTGAGGAGTTTGGCACCGGCGGTCCCTTTAGCGGCATGGATACTGACGAGGCCAATCCGCACATCATTGAGTTCCTGCGCGAGCGCGGCACCCTGGTCCTCGAGAAGAAGATCACGCACAGCTATCCGCACTGCTGGCGCTGCAAGCACCCGGTGCTCTTTCGTGCTACCGACCAGTGGTTTGTCTCGATGGACAAGACCGATTTGCGCGAGCAGGCTGGCAAGGAGGTCCGTGAGAACGTCAAGTGGTATCCGGCCCACGCGGCCAACCGCATCGGTGCCATGGTCGAGCAGCGTCCCGACTGGTGCATCAGCCGTCAGCGCAACTGGGGCGTGCCTATCCCCAGCTACACCTGCGCCGACTGCGGCGAGAAGGTCATGAACGACGCTACGCTCGACGCCGTCATCAAACTCTTCCACGAGAAGGGCTCCGACGCCTGGTTCACCGACGCTCCTGAGAGCTATCTGGGCGAGGCCTGCGTCTGCCCCAAGTGCGGTGGCCATCACCTCAAGGCTGATAAGGACATCCTTGACGTGTGGTGGGACTCCGGCGTGTCTTGGAAGGCCGTCTGCGAGTACCGTCCCGAGCTGGAGTACCCGGCGGACGTCTACCTCGAGGGCTCTGACCAGCACCGCGGTTGGTTCCAGAGCTCACTGCTCACCTCGGTGGGCGCCAACGGCCACGCTCCGTACAAGGCGGTCGTCTCGCAGGGCTTCACCCTCGACGGCCAGGGCCGTAAGATGTCTAAGTCGCTCGGCAACGTCATCGACCCCAACAAGGTCTGTGACGAGATGGGTGCCGACATCATCCGTCTGTGGGTCGCCTCCGTCGATACCAGCTCCGACGTCTCCATCGACCACGAGATTCTCGCTCGTACGTCCGATGCCTACCGTCGTTTCCGCAACACGCTGCGCTTCCTGCTCTCCGAGCTCGAGGGTCAGTTTGTGCCCGAGACCGACGGCGTCGCCTTTGCCGACCTGCTGCCGCTCGACAAGCTCATGGTTGCCCGCCTGACCCAGGTCCAGGCCGAGGTCGACGACGCCTACGCTAGCTACGAGTTCCCGCGCGCCTACCGTGCGCTTTACGACTTTGTGGTTACCGAGCTGTCCAACGTGTATCTCGACGCCCTGAAGGACCGTCTGTACTGCGAGAAGCCCGGCTCGCTCGAGCGCCGGAGCGCCCAGACCGTGCTTGCCGAGCTCTTCTCGATGCTCATGCGCGACCTGCAGCCGATCCTGTCCTACACGGTCGACGAGGCCATGGCCTATGCACCCACCGGCTGCGTCGATCACCAGAAGTACGCCGCGCTGCTCGATTGGTATAAGTCGCCCATTACGGTCGACGAGGCCAATGAGTTTGAGGGCGTGCTTGAGGCTTCGCTCGAGCTCCGTAGCGCCGTGACCAAGGCCCTTGAGGATGCCCGCTCCGCCGGCACCTTCACTAAGAGCCAGCAGGTCCGCGTCAAGGCAGTCGTTCCCGCCGAGATGTATGCGCTGCTGACCGGCGACAAGGCCGTCGACCTGGCCGAGTTCTACATCGTCTCCGCTGTTGAACTGACCCAGGGCGAGGACCTCTCCGTTGCCATCGAGGCTGCCGAGGGCGAGTGCTGCGACCGTTGCTGGAATTACCGCACCACCGTTGGCGAGTACAACGGTCACGCTCACATTTGCAAGAGGTGTGCGAATGCCCTTTAAGGCACGGTAACTCGGCATTTTAGTTATAGGGAGAATTTGACGCCTTCGGCCCATTTGCTCCGCTGAAGAAAAGCGACATTCCGTTATCCGGAATGCCGCTTTCTTTTATGCTGGTTATTTATCTGACGTTAGCGTATGTGTCGTGTGCTCTGCGTGTGGCAATATAAGATGGTTATTTGCGTTAAACGGAATTTGATTATCTGAGGGTAGGGGATTTCTTTGGGTCGTGGTGCGGATATGACGCCGCCTTTGCGTTGGCGGTTGGGTGCTGCTGGTGGGGTGGCGCTGGTTGTGCTGCTTGTTGACCAGCTGACCAAGCTTGCGGTTCGTGCCGTGGGCGACGCTTTGCATGTGACCGTCATCCCAGTTGTTATCGACTTTATGTTTGTCCGCAATATCGGTGCTGCCTTTAGCATGGGCGAGGGGCATGGCATCGCGTTTGCCGCGCTGGCGTTGGCGGTCATTATCGCTATTGCCGTGTACCTCGTTCGTGCACCCCAGCTCGCCCATCTTGAGGTTGTGGGCATGGCGATGGTTGCGGGCGGTGCTATCGGCAACGCTATCGATCGTTTGGCCTTTGGCTTCGTGACTGATTTTATTGCCACCACCTTCATCGACTTCCCCGTCTTCAATGTGCCGATATCGGCATCACCGTAGCGTCGTGCTTGCCCTCTTTGGCTACATGTTCTTGAGCCCCGCGGCCCGTGAGGTCGATGCGACCGCCGAGCTTAACGCTCGTGACGAGGCCCGCGCCAAGCGCAAAGCCAAGCAGCGTGGGGAGCGTGCCCGCAAGATTCGCGAAAGGAATGAGCGCTAATGGCCGACATCCATATCCTTGTTGCCGACGATGCCGCTGGTCAGCGCCTTGACGCCTATCTGGCGCCAATGACGCTGCCCTACGCGCTCTGCCTGCGCGCATCTGATCGAGGGCGGCGCCGTAATCGTGAACGGCGAGACCTGTTTGTCAAAAAAGTATGCCGTACGCGCCGGTGACCGCATCTCGGTTGACCTGCCCGAGCCGCACGATCCGACTGACGTGATTCCCGAGGCCATTCCCCTCGATATCCGCTACGAGGACGATTACCTCATCGTGCTTTCCAAGCAGCGCGGCCTGGTGTGCCATCCTGCGCATGGTCATGAGAGCGGTACGCTCGCGAATGCCCTGGTCTATCACTGCGGTATCGACCATCTGGGCACCGTGCAGGGTGAGGACCGCCCCGGCATCGTGCATCGCCTGGATCGCGATACCTCGGGCCTTATGCTCGCGGCAAAAGACGACGACACCCAGCGCGCGCTTCAAAATCTCATCCGTACGCGTACGCTCGACCGCCGCTACATTACGCTCGTTCACGGACATATCGCCATGGACGAGGGCACTATCAACACCGGTATTGCCCGCTCAACGCGCGACCGCGTGAAGATGGCGGTTTCTGATGACCCTTTGCGCGCCAGGCCATCACGACCTTCAAGGTGCTCGAGCGCTTTGATTCCACGCGTTTCGACGACGGCTACACGCTCGTCGAGTGCCACCTTTTTACCGGCCGCACGCATCAGATTCGTGTGCACATGCGCCATATCAACCACGCTTGCGTGGGCGATCCGCTTTACGGCAAGTGCGATGCGCGCGCCGATCAGGGCCTGACCAGGCAGTTCCTCCATTCCTGGCGTGTGGCGTTCGATCATCCCGTGACGGGGGAGCGCATTGACTGCGCGATGAGCTGCCGTGGGATCTCGCCGCCGTTCTGGATGACCTAGCCCCGCGCTCGCTCGGCCGCACTGCCGCCGGCGACGAAATCGTTCCGCAGCTCGGTCTGCTCGAACCCTAACCAGTATTAGGTGCTTTCTTGAACTCGGTTAGCCTGCGGTAAGATATAGGGTTGTTTACGTAACGCGTTCCTGGGAGCCTGCATGCTCGCCTTTTTACAAACCAACACGCCCATCGTGATCTTTAACCAGATTGTGGTTACGCTGCTCACGGTCTGCTTTCTGTACCAGGTGGTCTTCTTTGTCATTGGCGCCCTGCGCGGTGAGGTCGCACCTCCCAAGGCCAAAAAGCTCCATCGCTATGCCTTCTTTATTGCGGCGCATAACGAGGAGGCGGTAATTGCCAATCTCGTGCGCTCCATCAAAGACCAGGACTATCCGTCCGAGCTTATCGAGGTCTTCGTGGTTGCCGATGCCTGCACCGATAACACGGCGCAGCTCGCTCGCGAGGCTGGCGCCATCGTCTATGAGCGTAACGACCTGGCCCGTAAGGGTAAGAGCTGGGTCATGGACTTTGGTTTTGACCGCATTCTTAACGAGTATCCCGATACCTTTGAGGGCTACTTTATTTTTGACGCCGATAACGTTATCTCCCGCGATTACGTATCCAAGATGAATGACGCCTTTGACCAGGGCTTCCATGTGGTCACAAGCTACCGCAACTCCAAGAACTTCGGCAGCTCGTGGATCTCGGCAGCTAATGCCACCTGGTATCTGCGCGAGGCACGCTTTCTCAACAACGCGCGCAACATCTGCAAGACTTCTTGCGCCGTCTCGGGTTCGGGCTACCTCATCTCCGCCAGTGTTATTGAGGGCATGCACGGCTGGCAGTTCCACACGCTGACCGAGGACATTCAGTTCACCACGTTCTGCGCCATTCACGGCATCCGCATCGGTTATGCGCCGGCAGAGTTCTTTGACGAGCAACCCGTGACGTTCAAGGCGTCCTGGAAGCAGCGTATGCGCTGGACCAAGGGCTTCTACCAGGTGTTCTTTACCTACGGTAAGCATCTGTCAAGTCGACCTTCCGCTATCATCGTTTTGCCGCCTACGACATGTTTATGACGATTGCCCCTGGTATGCTGTTATCGCTGATTTCGATGCTCGCCAACGCCACGTTCCTGATCGTCGGTGGTCTTTCGCATGGCTTTTTGGCTACCGAGGTTGAGATGCAGGCGTGTGCCGCCTCGCTCATTATGACCTTCGCGATGATGTATCAGACCTTCTTTATCCTGGCGCTACTTACGACCATCTTCGAGTACAAGCACATTCATTGTGCGCAAAAGTGGCGCCTGGTGACCAACCTGTTTACCTTCCCGATCTTTATGTTCAGCTATATCCCCATCACGGTGGCTGCGTTGTTCCTGAAGGTCGACTGGGTCCCGACGCAGCATGCCGTCAGCGTTACCCTCGACGAGGTCATGCAGGGCGCTAAATAACCACCACCAAAACCACCACGAAGGGGACAGGCACCTTTGTGGTGGTTTTTGCTTTTGAGTGACTGCCACGGGAGGTGTTCAATGGTCTATATTCCCTTTTGGATCTGCGCCTTTGCCGGTGCGGCGATTGATGTCCGTGAACGGCGGTTTCCCAACGCGCTTGCCGCCGCATGCGCCGTGGCGGCGTTTGCAGGCGTTTGGCTGGACAGGGGCTTGAACACGGCGCTTGACCACGCCGGTCTTGCCGTTATCGTGTACCTTTCCCTTGTGCTGACCGAGTCGCTTTGGCGGCGTTTCCGCCAGGCCCCCGGCATCGGCATGGGGGATGCCAAGCGCTTTTCGCGCTTTGCACGCTCGACCCTCTGGGCGGCATCGTGGCATTTGCCGTTGCGCTCCTGGTCCTGGCCCTCTCCTGCCTCGTCACAAAATCGCGCTCCCTGCCATTGCTCCCGTTTTTGGTGCCGATATTTGCCATAATCGAGGTCGTGGGCTGGACATTGTAACCGATTGCGCATCCTTTTTAAGGAGCATGCCATGGCAACTAATCAAGAAACGGCCGTCATTAAGGCGCGCATGGACCGCATTCCCGCGGCGTTGTCGCCCGAGCTGGTCGAGCGTATCGCCGCCGACCGCGCCTCGGGTGTCGTTAATCCTTATCGATGCTGCGACGACCAGGTCATTCGTCGTATAGATCGCGCTGCCGACAAAGGCACGCTTATGCGTCCGGCGTTTATGCGCGATACCGAAAAGATTCTTCATCTTCCTGCGTACACGCGTTATGCAGGCAAAACGCAGGTCTTTAGCTTTCGCAGCAACGACGACCTGTCGCGGCGCGGCCTTCATGTGCAGCTCGTCTCGCGCATTGCCCGCGATATCGGCCGTGCCCTGGGCCTCAACTGCGATTTGATCGAGGCGATTGGCCTGGGCCACGATTTGGGCCACACGCCCTTTGGCCATGCCGGCGAGCGTTTCCTCAACGATATCTATCACGAGCGTACGGGGCGTTATTTTTTCCATAACGTGCAGTCCGTCCGCGTGCTCGACGCGCTGTACGGCCGCAACGTGTCGCTCCAGACGCTCGACGGCGTGCTGTGCCATAACGGCGAGTACGAGCAGCGTGTCTTTGAACTCTCGGACATGGCGTCGTTTGACCAGTTCGACCGTACCGTCGAGGACTGCATTGCCAAGGGCTATGGCGCGATCGAGCACCTGCGCCCCATGACCCTCGAGGGCTGTGTGGTGCGTATCTCGGATATCCTCGCCTACGTCGGTCGTGATCGTCAGGACGCCATTGCGGCGGGCCTGCTGTCGCCCGACGCTTTTGACGATGGTCGGGGCGGCGCCTATAACAGCTGGATTCTCACGCACGCTTCCATCGATATCGTTGAGCATAGCTATGGCAAACCGCGTATCGAGATGAGCGAGGACCTGTTTGAGGAGATCCGCCGGGCGAAGCGCGAGAACTACGAGAAGATCTATAGCAAGGGCGGTATCGAAGGCGATTCCGAGGCAGAGTTGCGTGAGGCCTTCGAAAAGCTCTACGACCGTTGCCTGCAGGATCTAAATAAAGGTGACGAGTCCTCTTACATCTTTAAGCATCATGTTTCGCGCATTGAGCAGCAGCTTTCCTACTACGATCGCACCTATGCCTGGCAGGACGACAAGGATCAGGCCGTCGTCGATTACATCGCAAGCATGACGGATGGTTATTTCTGCGAGCTGACGAGCAAATTGTTCCCAGGTCTAAAGTTTCCGCACCGCACCTATATTAACGAACGGTAGTTCGTATCCTTTCGGTATACTGTTGGTCAACAACGATTTTGATTAATGCACGGGATGGCTATGGACGACCTTTTTTCTGCTTCGACGCGCGAGCGCTCCTTTAAAAATGCGCCGCTTGCGGTGCGTATGCGCCCCAATTCGCTCGACGAGTATGTGGGCCAGCAAAAGGCCGTCGGTAAGGGCTCGTGGCTGCGCGCCGCGATTGAGCACGATGTGCTGTCGAGTGTGATTCTGTACGGCCCCGCCGGTACGGGCAAGACGACGCTGGCCCATATTATCGCCAACCATACCAAGAGTGAGTTTGTCGAGGTCAGCGCCGTGACGGGCACTGTGAAGGACCTGCGCCGCGTGATCGACGAGGCAAAGACGCGCCTGAATACGTACGACCGCCGCACCATTCTTTTCATCGACGAGATTCATCGCTTCTCTAAGTCGCAGCAGGATGCCTTACTGCATGCGGTTGAGAACCGCACCGTCATTATGATTGGCGCCACGACCGAGAACCCGTACTTTGAGGTCAACTCCGCACTGTTGTCGCGTGGGCGCGTGGTAGAGCTTGAGCACCTGAAGGACGAGGACATCGCCACGCTCATTGAGCGTGCGCTCGAGGCGCCGCAGGGTTTAAACGGTAAGTTCTCGGCCGATGAGGATACAGTCAAGACCATTTGCACGTTGCCGCGGGTGATGCGCGCTCGGCGCTCACGACGCTCGAGCTTGCGAGTGAGATTGCCGTTACGCGTCCCGATACCGAGGGAACGCCAGCGCCGGCGGCGGGGGAACGCTATCCCATTACCGTGGATGACGTGAAGATCGCCAATCCGCGTCGTGGGTTTTCGTATGACAAAAACGGTGACATGCACTACGACATTATTAGCGCGTTCATCAAGTCCATGCGAGGCAGCGACCCCGATGCCACCATTTATTGGCTTGCGCGCATGATCGATGCGGGGGAGGATCCCAAGTTTATCGCTCGCCGCATTATGATTCAGGCTTCCGAGGATGTTGGTAACGCCGACCCGCAGGCGCTTTTGGTGGCACATGCCGCATTTAAATCTGCCGAGGTCATTGGCTATCCCGAGTGTCGCATCAACCTGGCTCAGGCTGCGCTCTATGTGTGCCTGGCGCCTAAGTCCAACGCGTGCGAGGCCTCGATCGATGCGGCGCTGGCCGATATCCACAGCAGTGGTCTTCGCGAGGTGCCCAGCTACTTGCGCGATCGTCACCGTCCCGGCAGCGACGAGTACGGTGTATACAAGTACCCGCACGATTATCCCGAAGGCTGGTCGATCAGCGCTATTTGCCCGAGGGGTTGGAGCGCGGCGCGTTCTGGCAGCCTGCCGGCCGCGGTTGGAAGAGTGGCGTGTGGAGCAAAGCGAGCGCGACCGTAGCGGCAACGCTCCCAAGTAGGCCATTGGCGCCTCGCACATTCCCTTTGGGTATCTTTGCCCTTCTTTGGGGTACCATGAAAAGCGTCTGTATTTCGATTCCTTCGGGAGGCTTGTATGAGTCCCATTCAAATCGCCCTGCTGGTGCTCGCCGTTGCCGGCGTGTGGGCTGTTGTCGAGCTCGCGCTCACGCTGCGCAAGACCCGCACCGTCGTCGACTCGCTCGACAAGACGGTGAGCGACCTCAATAATACGCTCGCCGAGGCACGGCCCGTGGTGGCAAAGCTCGATGGCGCCGTTGACGAGCTTACGCCGGCACTTGCCCAGATGGAGCCGCTCCTCAAGTCGAGCAAGACTGCCGTTGACGCCCTGACGTCTAACCTCGTTGAGGTTGAGGCGGTCGTTCGCGACATCTCCGAGGTCACGGGCAGCGTGGCCGAGGCTAGCAATGCCGTATCGAGCGTGACTGATTCTGCTGCTGGCGCCGTGCAGAAGCTCTTCAATAAGGTGAAGGCTCCTGCAGCCGACGCCGATCGCAAGCTCGCCGCTGCCGCCACCGAGGCCGAGCAGCTACTGAGCGCGTTCTGATTGGCGATGACGATGCCGCTGCTGACGACGATGATGTTCAGAAGCCCGCTGCTAAGCCTGCTCAGTATTACACCTATACGCCTGCCGAGACCTCCGAGGAGTCCTGCGATGAGTAGTGAAGCAACCTGCCCCATCACGCTGAGCGTTGCCGGTGATCCTCGTCTCGCGCGCTTGGTGCGCATGACGGCCGCCAACGTCGGCGCCCTGTGCTCTATGTCCGTCGATCGCATCGAGGATATCCGCATGGCTGCCGAGGAAGCTTCATCTTTGGGTGCACCGCGGTCGACTGCGACGACATCACGATCAATTTCGATGTGGACGAATCTCACGTCGGCATGACCTTTACCTTTGGGGAACAGGCCACCGTCGACGAGGATGACCAGGCTACTGTGTATGCCGAGCTCATTCTTGCAAGCGTGTGCGATTCCTACGAAAAGACTGCGGCGCCCCTAACGCTTTCCCTCGACCTCAAGGCGGATATCTAATATGACCGAACGTTCCCGGAGTGGCAAGACCGCTTGGGACAAGGAGAAAACCCGCGAGCTGTTTCGTCGTTATAAGGAGACCGGTGATCCGGATGCTCGCGAGCAGCTCGTCATGTCCCATATGAACCTGGTAAGGTTTCTTGCCAACAAATTCAAGAACCGCGGCGAGCCGCTCGATGACCTTTTGCAGGTCGGGTACTTGGGCTTGCTCAAGGCTATCGACCGCTTTGACCCTGAACGCGGACTCGAGTTCACGACGTTTGCCACGCCCACCATTTTGGGCGAGATTAAGCGCCACTTCCGCGACAAGGCTGGAGTGTGCGCGTGCCGCGTCGTCTGCAGGAGCTCTCTGCCAAGGTTAACCAGGCCACCGATAAGCTCACCAACGAGCTTCAGCGTTCGCCCAAGGTTGAGGAAATCGCCGATTACCTTGGCGTGACCGTTGACGAGGTGCTCGAAGCCATGGAATCGTCCTCGGCCTATACCTCGGTGCCCATCGAGGCTCCCGGCGCGTCCGACTCCGACGATGCTCCCTCGATTCTCGATCGCTATGCCGACGACGACAACGAGCTCGACTTTACCGATGACCGTCTGGTAATCGAGGAAGCCATCCGCGATTTCTCGCCTCGCGAGCGCGAGGTTATCGAGCTGCGTTTTGTGAAGGGCATGACCCAGATCGAGATTGCCAAGAAGCTGGGCATCTCGCAGGTGCAGGTTTCGCGTCTGCTGCGCCGCACGCTTAAGAAGATTCAAGATAAGATTGACCCCGACGGAGTGATGGTTCGTTCATGAGTGAGCACCCCCAACAAATCGACCGCACGCTTCGCGATACCCGCATTCTGACGCTGCGTATTTGGGGCGTCGTCGCTGCATTGTCATCGCTGCCGTCATCTTTAACCTTATGGGCATCCTGGCACCGGTCATCGAGTTTCTTGCTGTCGGTTCCATCATCGCTTTTGTGATGTCTCCGATCACCAACTGGCTCGAGCATCACGGCGTCGGACGTGGCTCGGTTCGCTCATCGCGCTCATTGTGGTTGTTGCCGTGCTCGTCGGCGTCGTCTGCATCCTATCGCCTATTTTGCTCGGTCAAATCATGGAAGTCCTGAGCCGCCTGCCCGAGCAGCTTCGTGTTGCGGGTGGCGATCTCAACGAGATGCTCTCGCACGCCAAGACGCTCAACAACACGCCGCTCAAGGAGTATCTGGACGACAATCTTTCTTCGCTGGTTACCGTAGCGTCCAAGTACGTCTCGCAAATCGCTGCCGAGCTCGGTCGCGGTGTATTCCCGCTTATTACCAATACGGCCTCGCAGCTGTTCGTCATCTTCCTGGGCTTGGTGCTTGCCTATTGGTTGGCCTGCGACTATCCCCGTATGCACCACGAGGTCTGCACCATCATCGGACAGGAAAAGGAGACCTCGTACCGCTTTATGGTTGCCATCCTTTCACGCTCGGTCGGCGGCTATATGCGCGGCATGGTCGTGACTTCCATCTGCGGTGGCTTTTTGGCTTTTATCGGCTTTACGCTCATTGGCCATCCATACGCAGCACTTATGGCCATCTTCACCGGCATTATGCACTTGGTTCCGGTTGTCGGTCCCTGGGTGAGCGCGGCGATCGCCACAGTGCTCGGGTTTATGTTCAGCCCTATGCTGGCGTTATGGACGCTTGTCGTGACCATGGCGGCTCAAAACGTCACCGATAATGTCATTTCGCCTAAGGTCATGCAGAGCTCGGTGCAGGTGCATCCCGTCATGAGCCTTACGGCCCTCGTTATCGGTTCGGCACTCATGGGTCCCATCGGCATGGTTATCGCTATTCCGCTGTGCGCGGCCCTCAAGGGCATTTTCGTCTACTACTTTGAGAACGAGACCGGCCGTCAGCTCGTGGCATACGACGGTGCCGTGTTTAAGGGCACGCCGTATCGCGATACCGAGGGTAACCCGGTCGCCGCCTACGACGCGCTCGGAGACGATACGTTCATCTATGAGTCCGAGCTCATCGGCAACGAGACAGCACCCGAGGCCAAGGCTATGCCCAAGCCCGAGCTCGATAATCCCTGGATTAAGCTCTCAGGCCTACAGCCCGACGCGACGGTTTCTTTAAGAACCCCTTTGCCAAGGACGACGACACAAGCTCTGACGACGACACCAAAACCGGCATCGACGGCTCCATGGACGATTCGGATTCCAAATAGGCCCTGTTAGCGTTTCTTGATGTTGTAAATAGCAATAAACGCGATCAAAGCGATTGATAAGGGGCCAGCCACATAGAAAAAGATGGTGTCAATTGCGCTTAGGGTGTAATACGCTTTATCGCCAGATGTTACTGCGTACAATGCGTAGCCAAATCTCGGCTGGTTCACATACCAGCTCGAGTAAGCGAAGATTGCTAAAAGGGCTACTGAGGTTAGTGCATTCACGACAAACCGTTTGCTATTCATCGATCGCTCCTTCCGGACGATTCTTTATTCATCTATCGCTCCTTCCGGACGATTCTTATATGAAATTTTACCAAAATCATTTTTTTCAAAGTATTTGACAGACCATAATAACGTGCACTTTCGCTGGAGGGTCGCTGTTTGGCGGCCCTCTTTTTTGCACAGGCGCGGTGGGATGGTAATATCGTTACGTTTGAACTGTTTCGATGTGAAACCGAGGAGATTCCCTCTATGAGTGCTGACTACCCGTCAATGACTACGGCCGAGATTCGCTCCAAGTTCCTCAACTTCTTTGAGGAGCGCGGTCTTAAGCTCTATCCTTCTTCGTCCCTCGTCCCCGACGATCCTTCGCTGCTGCTTGCCAACGCCGGCATGAACCAGTTTAAGGAGTACTACCAGGGCAAGAAGACCATGAAGGAGATCGGCGCGATCTCCTGCCAGAAGTGTGTCCGCACCAACGACATCGACTGCATCGGCGAGGACGGCCGTCACCTGTCCTTCTTTGAGATGCTCGGCGACTTCTCCTTTGGCGGCGTCTCCAAGCAGCAGGCCTGCGCTTGGGCCTTTGAGCTCATCACCAAGGAGTTCAAGCTGCCGCTCGACCGCCTGTACTTCACCGTCTTTACCGAAGACGACGAGACCCACGACGTGTGGCGCTCTCTGGGCGTTGCCGAGGATCACATCTCCCGCCTGGGCGAGGACGACAACTTCTGGGCCGCTGGCCCCACCGGCCCCTGCGGTCCGTGCTCCGAGATCTACTTTGACATGGGCGAGGAGGTCGGTTGCGGCAGCCCCGACTGCAAGCCTGGCTGCGACTGCGACCGCTTCCTTGAGTTCTGGAACCTCGTGTTTACCCAGTACGACCGCCAGGAGGACGGCTCCATGCCGGAGCTGCCGCACCGCAACCTCGATACGGGCATGGGTCTGGAGCGCATGGCCGCTATCATGCAGCACAAGACCGCTAACTACGACGGCGATCTGATGCAGCACCTCATCAAGCTCGGTGAGAAGATCAGCGGCAAGACCTATGACGCCGACGATTACTCCGGTGCCAGCCGCTCCCTGCGCATCATCGCCGACCACTCCCGTGCCGTCGACTTTATGATCTCCGACGGCATCCTGCCCGGCAACGAGGGTCGCGAGTACGTCCTTCGCCGCCTGCTCCGCCGTGCCGTGTTCCACGGTCGTCTGCTGGGCATCGAGGGCGCCTTCCTGACCAAGTTCATCGACGAGGTCAACGCTCAGATGGGCGAGGCTTATCCCGAGCTGCTCAAGAACGTCGCGCTCGTTAAGGGCATCGTCGCCTCCGAGGAGGAGCGTTTCTCAACGACGCTCGACAACGGCCGCATTTACCTTGACGAGGCCCTGGCCGCGCTCGCCGACGGCGCTGTCCTTCCGGGCGACGTTGCCTTTAAGCTGCACGACACCTTTGGTTTCCCCATCGACCTGACCGTCGAGATTGCCGGCGCTGCTGGCCACGACGTCGACATGGACGGTTTCACCGCCTGCATGGAGGACCAGAAGGCCCGCGCTCGCGCCAACGCTAAGGGCGATGCCTGGGGCAGCTTCAATGACGTGTGGGTCGAGCTTTCCGACAAGGTTGCCGCGACCGAGTTCGACGGCTATGACAACGATGTGATCGTAGGCGCCAAGGTTGTTGCCATCGTGCGCAACGGCGAGTCCGTCGAGTCCGCTGCCGCCGGCGAGGACGTCGAGGTCGTTCTCGACCGCACCCCGTTCTATGCCGAGATGGGTGGCCAGCAAGGCGATGCCGGCAAGCTTTCCGCCGAGGGCGTTGTTCTGACCGTTGCCGACACCAAGAACCACAACGGTCTGTATGCCCACGTCGCGCACGTTGTCGATGGCACGCTGACTGTCGGTGCCGCTGTGACCGCCACGCTTGACGCCGAGCGCCGTGGCTTCCTGCGCCGCAACCACACCGCCACGCACCTGCTCGACGCCGCGCTTAAGCAGGTCCTGGGCGAGCATGTGTCCCAGGCCGGCTCGCTGGTGACGCCTGAGCACCTGCGCTTTGACTTCACGCACTTCGAGGCCCTGTCCTCCGAGCAGCTCAAGGCTGTCGAGGACCTGGTCAACCAGCAGATCTTCGCCTCCAAGCCGGTCTTGACCCGCGTCATGGGCATTGACGAGGCCAAGTCCGCCGGTGCTGTCGCCCTGTTTGGTGAGAAGTATGGCGACGTCGTCCGCGTTGTCTCCGTGGGCGCCGAGGACCAGCCGTTCTCCCGCGAACTCTGCGGTGGCACGCACGCTGCCAACACCGCCGAGATCGGCCTGTTCAAGATCATTTCCGAGTCCTCTACGGGCTCCAACGTCCGCCGTATTGAGGCCGTGACCTCTAAGGGTGCTCTCGACTACATGGCCGACCGTCTGGCGCTCGTCGACGCCGCCGCTGCTGCGCTCAAGTGCCGCGTGGATGAGGTTCCCGCCCGCGTGGAGAACTTGCAGGCCGAGCTGCGCGAGACTTCCAACAAGCTCAAGAAGGCGCTGACCGGTGGCTCCTCCGACGCTATCTCCAGCGCCATCGAGGGCGCCGTTGAGCTCGACGGCTACAAGCTCGTCGTCGCTGAGCTCCAGGGCCTTGAGGCTGCGACCTGCGCAACGTCTGGGATACCGTGCACCAGAAGGTCGCCGGTCCTGTCGCCTGCGTCGTCGCCAGCGTGACCGAGAAGGGCACCCCGGCCCTGCTCGCCGCCGGCTCCGATGACGCCGTCAAGGCCGGTTTCCACGCCGGTAACGTGATCAAGCAGATCGCGGGCCTGGTCGACGGTCGCGGTGGCGGCCGTCCCAACATGGCCCAGGCCGGTGGCAAGAATGCCGCCGGCATCGCCGATGCCCTCGCGGCCGCTAAGACCGCGCTCGGCGCCTAAGAATCTAGGTAGTCGCTGTGGTCGCGCTTGCGCTGGACATAGGGGAGACCAGGATCGGCATCGCCGTCTCGAGCCGTGATGGCAAGATGGCGATGCCTGTCAAGGTGCTCCCGGCTGCAGAGGTCACCGGTATGGCCAAGACGTTCCGCTATCTGGTCGAGGACTATGAGCCGATATCCTGGTAAGTGGCGTCCCCTGACCATGGCCGGTGAGCCCGGTCCCCAGGCCGAGCGTGTTGCCGCTGTTGCGCAAAAGATTGCCGACGAGCTCGATCTTCCGTTGGAGTTTGAGGACGAGCGCCTGTCCTCGCAAGAGGCCAAGCGTATCCTGCGCGAGCAGGGCCTCAACGAAAAGCAGATGAGGGGCAAGATTGACATGATTGCCGCCAGCCTGTTTTTGCAGACGTGGCTTGATCGTAAAAACGAGGAGGTCTCGCATGCCTAGCGCTTCCGATCCGCGCCAGCCGATTCGTACACGTCAGCCTGTGCCGCGCCCTGCCCAGCCTGGCCAGCGTCCGGCACAGCCGACGCAGCGCGCAGCTCAGCCTGCCGCGCGCCCGGTGCAGTCCTCCTCTCGTTTGGCTCAACCTGCTCAGCGGACGGTTCGACAGCCCACTGCTCGTACGGCCCAGCCTGCAGGCGGTACCCGCTTTAAGCAGCAGGCACCTACCAGCGAGCACAGGCCCCCCAATCGCATTCGCATCACGCTCGCGGTTCGCACGGCGTTGCTCCGGCCACGCGATCGAGCTACAACACGCATGCTCGTCGCGGTGCCCAAAAGAAAAGCTCCCCGGTGCCTATGATTATCGGCGTCGTCGTCGCCGTGCTAGCGCTTGTCGCGATCGTTTTCTTTGTCGTGCCGGCCGTCAAGGGCTTCTTTGTCGGTGAGGATTCGAATGTCACGGCTGGTCAGCAGGTTACGGTGACCATTCCTGACGGTGCTTCGGGCGATACGATCGCTCGATTCTCTCTGAGAACCATATCGTCGAAAATCCCAAGGATTACTATGCGGCGGTGAAAAAGCTCAACGCCGATATGTCGCTCAAGCCTGGTACTTATTCGTTCACCACGCTCATGGACGCGACTAAGGTGGTTCAGCAACTCATGGAAGGCCCCAACGCTGGCTCCAATGCGCTGACGATTCCCGAGGGTTTGACGGTCGATCAAGTCGCCGACCGTGTGGCCCAGGCCTACAATAGCATCTCTAAGGAAGACTTCCTCAACCAGGCCAAGGCCTCCAACTACGTGGACGACTATAGCTTCCTTAGGGGCGCGGCCAATGATTCGCTCGAGGGCTTCTTGTTCCCCAAGACCTATTCGCTGGGCGATTCGCCGACGGCCGATGATGTGATTCGCGCCATGCTCGATCAGTTTAAGACCGAGTACAAGTCGCTTGACTTTGCCAGCTGCGAGGCGAAGATCATGGAACGCTACGGTGTGGAGATGTCCGACTACGACATCGTCAACTTGGCCTCTATTGTTGAGCGCGAGGGCCTCAACGCCGATCAACGTGCGCACGTGGCCTCGGTTTTTTACAACCGCCTTGCCGGCAAGCTCGACGGTCTGCGTTATCTCAACAGCGATGCGACCATGATGTATGTCACCGGTGGCGAGGTTACCGCCGACGACCTGCAGAGTGATAGCCCCTATAACACCTATAAGCACGAGGGTCTGCCACCCACGCCCATCTGCTCTCCGTCGCTCGAGGCACTCAAGGCCACGCTTGAGCCGACCGACTCTGATGACCTGTATTTCTACATTACGCAGGACGAGGAGTACTTCTCGCAAACCTACGAAGAGCATCAACAGTCTTGGAATTAGCATGAGGATATTTAGCCCCAAACGATACGTTGCCTCGGTCGATCGCATCGACCTTGATACCCTGTGGGCCGACGGCAAACGCGCCATTCTGCTCGATCGCGATAACACTCTGGTTCCGCGCGACACCGAGCAGGTTCCCGCCGCGGTTTCCGCTTGGCTCGATACCGCCCGCGCCAAAGGCTTTAAGCTGTGCATGGTGTCCAACAACTGGCATCGCGATCAGGTCATGAGCTCTGCACGCGAGCTGGGACTCGAGGCCATCAGCCACGCCATGAAGCCCGCCCCGTTTGCCTTGAAGGCGGGTCTTAAGCGCCTCGGCGCCACGGCAGACGAGGCGGTGCTGATCGGCGATCATCTGTACACGGACGTGTGGAGCGGTAACTTTGCCGGCGTTGACACCATTCTGGTCAAGCCGCAGGCAACCCAGGACCTGTGGTACACGCAGATCTTCCGTATCTTTGAGCGCCGGGCCCTGCGCGACCTTCCCTGCGAGGAATAGGTTTCGCCATGTCCCAGCACATCAAACACGGCTGCGACCATATCTTCTTTATCGGCTTTTTGGGCGCGGGCAAGTCGACGCTTGCGCGCAATGTGGGCACTATGTTCAAGCGTCGATTCATCGATACCGATCGCTTGGTTGTGCGTCGATGCGGCAAGTCGGTGACCGAGATATTTGAGACCGAGGGCGAGGATCGTTTTCGCGAGCTCGAGACCTCGGCACTCCGTTCGCTTCAAAGCGAGCGCAGCCTGCTGGTATCGTGCGGAGGCGGCATCGTCGAGACGCCGGTGAACATTGAGCTGATGCACGAGATGGGTACATGCGTGTACCTCGAAGGCGACTTTGAGGACTCGTTGCGCCAGATTCGTCGCTCCGATACCCGGCCCGATTTCCGCTCGCCCGAGCACGCTGCGCGCTTGTTTGAGCATCGCCGTCCGCTGTATCGCCAGGCGGCCGATATTACCCTTGATATTCGCAACAAGTCCTTCGAGGACGTTCCTACCTTTGTGCCGAGATGCTTTTGGAGCGTGGACTGCTATGATTCGCCGTCAACTTATCAATTTCCAAAACCGCAGTGTCGATGTCCGCGTCGGATTGGGGGCGTTCGAGGAGCTGTCGCGCATGTTTGCCTCGGCTGTGGGCAAGCCTAAGCGTGCGATGGTGGTTTGGAACGACGCCACATCCGAGCGTTTTGGCGAGGCTGTCGAGCATGCACTGGTTGACGCCGGTTTTGCCGTGTCGTTGCTCGTCCTCGAGGTTTCGCCTGCTGGTGCTACGCTGGTCGATGCCGATACCGTCTTTGGCGCCCTGTCGGCTAATGGCATTACCTGTGACGATCTCGTTGTCGCTGTCGGCGACACGGCGACCTGCTCAGTCGTTTGCTGGTGTGCCAATCAGTGGTGCGGTCGCACCGAGTGCGCCTTGCTGCCGACGACGTTTGACGCCATGCTCACGGTCGCGACGACCATGAAGCCGCTCGTTGCCTCGTCGACGAATGCGCTTCCCGCTATCGCGTTCCGTCCCGAGCCGGGCTTGGTCGTGTGCGACCTCGACCTTGTTCGCGAGGCGGACCCCGAGGACCTCAAGCTCGGCTATGCGGTACTTGTTGGCACCATGCTTTCGAGCAGCAAGTCCCGCTGGAATCAGTTTACTGAGACCGTCCCCGAGATTCTCGCGGGCGAGGAGGTCGCGCTCGTCAATGCCGTTCAGTGGTCTCAGACTGCCCGTAAGGACGTACTGATGGCCACGAACCCGAGCGCCCGCCATGCGCTCGATTTTGGCAAGATGGGGGAGCGTACCCTGCGCGCCTGCCTGGGTAAAGCCGCGGCGCAGGTTCCTGCCTACCAGCTGCTGTCTGAGGGCATGCGCTTTGAGGCGCGCTTAGCACATGATGCCTGCGACTTGATATCGATTACGTCTTTGAGGTCGATGACTGCCTGGAGGACTTTGGTATCGAGGAGCTTGCCTTCGATCTGGAGCCTGCCTCATATATCGAGGAGTTCCGCAGACAGCAGTTTGACCGCTCGAACCGTAGTATGTTGCCGCTGCCCGCGGCACTCGGCGCCATTCGTCTAACGAGCGTTGAGGACGAGGTCCTCGACCGCCATGCTCACGCCTACTTGGCTTCTCGCAAAGAACTTCTCTAGGATTATTGACATACATCGTCTTTCGTATCATGTTGAGGGGCGGGTTTCCAATCGGTTGCGAATCGCGCGCGATTCCGTCGTTCGGTTGAGACCCGTTCCGTCTTTATAGAGACAACAAGAAAGGAATCTGCATGTCAGAGTTTGCTGCCGGTCCTGCCGGTCGTATCGAGCGTGTCCGTGCCCTGATGGTTGAGCGTGGCTACGACGCTATCGTGGTGCGCGACGAGGCCAACCTTCGTTGGCTTACGGGCGTCAAGGGCGTCTTCGATTACACCTTCGAGTTCCCGCATGCTGCGTTTATTACGGCCGACCAGTGCCTGTTCCATACCGACTCGCGCTATCTCAACAGCTTTGAGGAGAACACGTCCGCCGGCAGCCCCTGGGTCTACGACATGGACGAGGTCACCATCCCGGTTGGGTCGCCGGCAAGATCGCGGCTAACAAGTGCCGTGTCTGCGCTGTCGAGGACGACATGCAGATCAACTTCTACCAGGGTATCCAGCGTGGCCTTGAGGATCGTTCCGTCGCCTGCATGCTGCCGCTGATGCATGACGACATTCGCAAGATGCGCGCCATCAAGGACGCCGAGGAGATCGAGCTCATGCGCCATGCGCAGTCGATTACCGACGCCGCCTTCCAGCACATGCTCGGCTATATTAAGCCCGGTATGACCGAGAAGCAGGTTCGCAACGAGCTCGAGAACTTTATGTTCGCCAACGGCGCCGACAGCCTGGCCTTCGGCTCCATCGTGGCGAGCGGCCCCAACACCGCCAACCCGCATGCCGTCCCGAGCGACCGCGTGATCGAGAAGGGCGACTTCGTTCTCATGGATTATGGCGCGGGCTATTGCGACTACCGCTCCGACATGACTCGTACCGTCGTGATGGGCGAGCCCACGCAGGAGCAGCTCGACTTGTACGCGCTCGTGCGCCGTGCGCACGAGGAGTGCGTCGCCGCCATCCATCCGGGCGTCGAGGGCAACGACATTTTCAAGCTTTCCAAGAAGATCATTGGCGATGCCGGCTATGGCGATTACTACAACCATGGTCTGGGCCACGGCGTGGGCATTGACATCCACGAGCTGCCCAACTTCAACCGCAGCAAGAATATCATCGAGGTCGGCTCGGTTATCACCATGGAGCCCGGCGTCTACCTGCGGCGTGGGCGGTGTGCGCCTGGAGGACTACGGCGTGGTCACCGAGAACGGCTACGAGCCTTCACCAAGACGCCGCATGACCTTCACGTCATCGATTGCTAGTCTACTTCGGTAGATAGTTTGGGGCGGGGCCTCCGGAGCAATTCGGACGCCCCGCGTTCTCTTTTTATGCGCTCGCTGCAGGCGCCGTCTGCAAGTGTATAATTTCGCTCGTATGTAATTTGGACGCTTGTGCGTTCTGCCCATAACAAGAAAGGTCGCTATGCCTACCATTTCTACCGCCGACTTCAAGAACGGCCTCGGTCTCCGCATTAAGGACAAGGTCTACACCATCGTCGAGTTCCAGCATGTCAAGCCGGGCAAGGGCGGCGCGTTTGTGCGCTACAAGACCCGCGACATCAAGAGCGGCCGCGTCGTCGAGAACACCTGCAACGCCGGCACCAAGTTCGAGAGCGTCATGCTCACCACCCGTGAGTTCCAGTACCTCTACAACGATGGCACCGACTACATCTTCATGGACAACGAATCCTATGAGCAGGTTCCCGTTCCCGAGGACATGGTGGGCGAGAACTCCAAGTGGCTGCGCGAGAACGACATTTGCCAGCTGCTCTTCGCCGACGATGAGCTCATGGGCGTGACTCCGCCGATGTTCATCGAGACCACCATCGTCCAGACCGACCCGGGCTTTAAGGGCGACACCGTCCAGGGTTCCACCAAGCCGGCCACGATCGACACCGGCGCTGTCATCCAGGTCCCCATGTACCTCAACGAGGGCGAGGTCATCAAGGTTGACACCCGCGACGGCAAGTTCGTCTCCCGCGTCTAGCAACCAACTCTTCTAGGAGGACTCATGCCCCAGGAAATCAAGATTGACGGCATCGGCATTTCGCCCGATGTTCTGACCGCCATTGTCTCGCGCGCCGTGTCCGATGTCGAGGGCATCGCCTCCGTTGGCGTCAAGGACCTTGCCACCAACCTTGTCTCCATGATGCTCTCGTCCAAGGCCCCGGCTTCCGAGCCGGCGGTCGAGACCGAGGTCGTCGGCGACAAGCTCGCACTCACCGTGCGCGTTGTGGTGTTCTTTGGCTATCCGTTCAAGAAACTCGCCGAGGCCGTTCGCGCTGCCGTGGTCGCTGCCATCGATGCTCAGGTGGGCGTTGATGTCGAGCGCGTTGACGTTTGCATCGACGGCCTCGTTTTCCCCAAGGAGTAACCTTTGAGCCTTAAGGTTTATCGCGGGCGTACGCTTGCCCGCAGTCAGGCGCTGCAGCTGCTGTTCCAGGCCGAGGCCACGGACAGCCCGCTCGAGCGCGTCCTCGAGGGCGATTTCCTGATCTCGAAGGGCCCCCTCGACCCCTATGCGCTGGAGCTGTGCCGCGGTGCCTACGAGCATATCGATCGCATCGACTGTGCCCTGCGCGCCGTCGCCAAGAACTGGATCTTATGCGCATGCCCGGCGCCGACCGCAATCTGCTGCGTATCGCCGTCTACGAGATGCGCTTCCTCACCGACGAAGAGGTCTCGGACGCTATCGTGATCAACGAGGCCGTCGAACTTGCCAAGGCCTATGGCACCGACCAGTCCGCGTCGTTCGTCAACGGCGTGCTGGGCAAGATCGCGCGCAGCGAGGAGTTGCCGGGCGAGGACCTGTACCAGGAACTGCTGGCCGAGGATCGCGCTCGCGAGGAGGCCCAGGCTGCTGAGGCTGCGCCAAGGTCGCTGCCGCTCAGGCTACCGCCGGTGTACTTGCCGAGGATGTGGACGCTGCTGAGGCCGTCGAGGCCGACTCCGTCGAGGAGTAGCCATGCCAGAGGTTCTGTCCGCAACTTTGACGAGATTTCGGACCGTCTGGACCAGATCATCGCTACCGTTCGCTCCAAGGATACGTCCTTGGAGCGTTCACTCGATCTGTTTGACGAAGCGATTGAGCTGGGCTCCCGCGCGGTCGATATGGTCGACAAGTTTGAGCTGACGCCGCGTGAGGCCGATAAGCTCGAGCAGGAATACGATGAGGATGCGGCAAACGAATCCCAGGATAGCTAGGCCGCATCTCCGGATACGAATGGTTGATGGCATTCATGAAACGCGTGCGTCTTGATGACGAACTGATTTCACAGGGCATCTGCGCCGATCGCGCGGATGCCTTCGCACTCTTATGGCCGGATTGGTCTCGAGTGGCGGCGAGCGCTTGACTTCGCCGGGCCTTAAGGTGATTCCGGGTCTGCCACTGCACGTGAAGGGGCGCATTCCCTATGTTGGCCGCGGCGGTCTTAAGCTCGAAGGCGCGCTTGATGCGTTTGGCATCAATCCGACGGGCCTTAGCTGTCTGGATGTGGGCTGCTCTACCGGCGGCTTTACCGATTGCCTGCTCAAGCGCGGAGCTGCGACCGTTGTCTCGGTGGACGTGGGTCGCGCCCAGTTCGATTGGTCGTTGCGTCAGGATGATCGCGTGACGCTGCATGAGCGCACAAACGTGACGCAGCTGCCTGAGCTTGGCTATGCCGGTGCCATCGACCTGGCTGTATGTGATGTCTCGTTTACCGGCATCGCGAATATCATCGACGCCGTGCTGGCGTGCCTGAAGCCTTCGGGTTCGTTCTGCACGCTCGTAAAGCCCCAGTTTGAGGCGCCGGCTGCGCTGGTGGGCGAGCGCGGTATCGTGACCGACCCCGCCGTCCGCCGCGATACGCTCGTGGCGGCGATTGAGCTTTTTGCCGCCAAGGGCCTGTTCCCGCTTGACGTGTGCGTGTCGCCCATCCATGGCGCTAAGGGCAACGTTGAGTTTTTCCTGTACGGCAGAAGGTTTGCCCCTGGTGAACGCACCGACGATGAGCTGCAATCCCAGGTATCGGCTTTGAGCGAGAAAGCTGCAACGCTATGAAGGTCTTTCTGGTTCCCAATTACTACAAGCAAGAGGCGGTCGAGAGCGGCCTGATGCTCGAGCTTTGGCTTTCGCGCCAGGGCTACGAGGTCGCATGGGCTGCCGACCAGCGATCGAAGCTTCAAAGCACGCCTGATATTGATGGCTCAGATCTGGTCATTACGCTCGGCGGCGACGGTACGTTGCTGCGCGCTGCCCGCATCCTCAACCATCGCGAGATTCCTATCCTCGGTCTTTCCTATGGTCACCTGGGCTTTTTAACTGCTGCGAGCCCCGAGGAGCGCGACATTCTGCAGGTTGTGAGCGATGCTCTGTCCGGCGAGCTCCACGTGAGCCGCCGCGCCACCATCGCCGCGGATATTGTGTCCGTGCGCGAAGACGGCGCGAAGGATGTCGTGCGCACGTTTGCCCTCAACGATATGGCACTTACGCGCGGCCCCCTGTCCGATATGGTCGAATTTGACATCACGGTGTCCGGCCATCATATCGACCGCCTTCGCGGCGACGGTGTCGTTGTTTCGACGGCGACCGGCTCTACCGGCTACGCGCTTTCCGCCGGCGGCCCCATTGTCAGCCCCGATTACACGGGTATGGTCTGTGTGCCCATCGCTCCGCATACCATTCAGGCTCGCGCTTTTTTGACCTCGCCGAGTGATGTCGTCGAGATCTTTATGTCCGATGACCGTCCGAGTGTTCCGGCGATCGCTATCGATGGACAGTTTATTACCTGCGATGCACCGTTGAGAGCGTGGCCGTGCGCCGTGGTCCCGGCGACGTGCTGCTGCTCGATTACGGTCCCGAGAGCTTCTATAACTCGGTGAGCCGCGTGTTCTATGGAGTGCGCCATGATCGATGAGCTGCAGGTTTCCAACATCGCGCTCATTCGCGAGGCGACGTTGGTTCCGAGTGCGGGCCTAACGGTTTTGACCGGCGAGACCGGCGCCGGCAAGACCGCGCTGCTCTCGCGCTCAAGCTCATTTTGGGCGAGCGTGCAGATTCGTCGACGGTGCGCGAGGGAGAGGCGCTGGCGAGCGTCGAGGCGCGCTTGTTCGACGGCCCGCACGACACGGAGGGCTTTACCGTGCAGCGCAGCCTTTCTGCCGAGGGTCGCAGCCGCGTCAAGATTGACGGCCGCATCGCCAGCGTGCGCGAGCTCTCCGAGCGCGTCGGCGTGATGATGGATCTGTGCGGCCAGCATGAACATCAGCGTCTGCTCGATCCGGCGCATCATGTTGCCATGGTTGATGCCTGGGCTGGTCGCTCTGCGCTCGAGGCGCTCGACCGTTACCGTGCCTGCTTCCAGGCGTCGCGTGCGGCTGCCAAGGAGGTCCGTCGCGTGGAGGAAGCCTCACGCGCGCAGGGGAGTCGCGTCGAGGAGGCGCGCTTCGCCCTGGAGCGTATCGCCGAGGTCGACCCCAAGCCGGGTGAGTATGAGGAACTCGAGGAGCTGCTGCCGCGCTCCGAACATGCCGAGGTACTGGTTGCCACAGCTAACGATGCCCATGCATCGCTTGCCGCCGAAGGTGGAGCGCTCGATGCCGTGAACAGCGCCGTGGCAGAGCTTTCCCGTATGGCTACCGTCGATCGCAAACTGGGCGACATTGCCGATGCGCTTTCGGATGCCTGCATCTCCCTTGAGGATAGCGCGAACGAGCTTCGTGCCTATCGCGATGGCGTCGCCTTCGACCCGCGCGAGCTCGCTCGCATGCGTGAGCGGTATTCCGACCTCAAGGGCCTGTTGCGTCAGTGGGGTCCCACCATGGACGATGTTTTTGCCATGCGCGATCGCTCGCAAGAGCTGCTGTCCCTGGTCGATGATGGCGATGAACAGATCAAAAAGGCGCGTGAGGCACTCGGGAGCGCCGAGCGCGAGCTGTTCGCTGCCGCCAAGGCACTTAAGCGTGCGCGTAATACCGCTGCTCCGCGTTTTTGTCACGAGGTTGGCCGCCAAATGGCGCGCCTGGAGATGGGCGGCGCCGAGCTCGTTTGGGAGTCGCGTGATCTTCCGCGCGCCGAGTGGACGCCGGCGGGTCCTTCAAGCTACGAGCTTTTGTATCGCAGCGGTGTCGGCTTGACGCCGCGTCCCCTGCGCCGCATTGCCTCGGGCGGCGAGCTCAGCCGCGTCATGCTGGCGAGCAAGGTGGTCTTGGGTAATGCTGACGGCGTCGACACACTGGTATTTGACGAGGTCGATGCCGGTGTCGGCGGCTCCACGGCTCGTGCTCTTGCTGGTGTGCTGGCCGATCTTGCCACTACGCATCAAGTGATTGTCGTAACCCACTTGGCGCAAGTCGCCGTCATGGCCGACAAGCATTATGTTGTCAGCAAGGAGCCGGGCGATGTTCCCCAGACGCATTTGGACGAGGTAACCGGCGAAGCGCGTACTGCCGAGATCGCCCGCATGCTCAGCGGCGATCAGTCCGAGGCAAGCTTGACCCACGCAAAGCAGATGCTCGAAGAAGTTCGAGGCTAGGTCGTATCAGCGGTGTTGGTGGGACAAAATAGACTGAAATTTTTGTCCCACTACGCGTTTTACTCAACGACCTTGTCCGGCTGGATGAGCTCCTCGTAGTAGCTGATATGTTCACGAGCGTCTTCAATCTCGGGCAGCAGGAAGTTGTAGATAACTTCGATGATCATCGTGGCGCTGATCTTGGAGAACGCAAAGTCACCCGTCGTCAGCAGCGCCTCGTGGTTGACGGTATTAAAAGTGTAGTCTGCCAGGCGCGCGAGTGGAGACTTGCTGTCGCTGCTGATGACGACTACGGTTGCGCCGCAGTCGCGAGCCGCTTTTGCCATGCGATTCAGTCGGCGCGATTTGCCGGAGTTTGAGATGAGCACGATGACGTCACCCGGGCGCAGCGTGAGCGCAAAGCCGATTGATGTCTCGCTTATGGTGCTCGCCATGCAGCGCAGACCCAGCTGCGAAAACTTAAACGTCGCATCGAGCGCGACCGCGTTCGTATTGCCCACAGCTGCAAACTCAATAACCCCTGCATGCTTAAGGCATGCACAACAGCCGCCAGCGTATCGTGGTCGATCCCGTCGATGGTCGCATTAAGCTCGCTCACCTTGGCAGCCAGGATGTTCTTGAGGCTCTGCTCCATATTGTCGAGCGAGACCTCGTCAGTCAGGCCCTCGTTGCGCTGGCTTTCCAAATCCCTCGCCAACGAAAACTGAAAGCTGCGGAAGCTGCCAAACCCAAGCTTGCGGCAGAAGCGCGAAACGGTCGCCTCGGACGTGGCAGCGGCGCGTGAGAGCTGAGCCGCCGTGAGGCGTGGAGCCTCGGACTGGTGCTCCAATATATAGTCGACAATGCGCTGCTCGGACTCGCTGTATCCCTGGTGGGTGCTAATGAGGGAAAGTGCGCTCTTGCTACTATCGGTCATGGATGGCTCCTGGTTGGCATGAAAATCTAATTTGATTCGCAATGCCATAGTATACGGGCATTTTCAATTACAAGATACACCTTGCCGTTTCAAGTGTTGATGGTAAACTTTCACTTACCGTTTACGGTTATGAAAGAACCTTTCACCGGAGAATTGCACCTTGTCTCTTCTCACGCGGACGGTAGGTTGGTATCTTTCAGTTGTGGAAAAATGCGCATCGAAGCGCGTGTAGGGGAGCGCCCGCGGGCGCTGTACTCAAGAAGGAGGGACACATGGCTAAGTTTGACATCATCGCCGCGACCGGTTGCCCGACCGGCATTGCGCACACCTTCATGGCGAAGGAGGCGCTGGAGAAGGCAGCTGCCGAGCGCGGTCTGACCATTAAGGTCGAGACTCATGGCCAGGTCGGTGTCGAGAACGAGCTCACCAAGAGTGAGATCGCTGGTGCCAAGGCCGTCGTCGTCGCAGCCGACAAGGATGTCCAGGCTGAGCGTTTCGCCGGTAAGCCCATGGTTTCCGTTGGTGTTTCCAAGGCCCTGTCCGTTGAGGCCGCCGGTAAGCTGATTGACCGCGCGCTCGCCGCCAAGGGCGACAGCACGGTTGCAGCCGCTGCCGATGTCGAGGACGAGGTCGAGGAGAAGGAGTCCATCGGCCACATCATCTACAAGCACCTCATGAACGGCGTCAGCCACATGCTGGTCTTCGTCGTTGCCGGTGGTGTTCTGACCGCCGTTTCGTTCCTGTGGGGCATTACGTCCTTCGATTCGACGGCGTCTGACTACAACAGCTTTGCTGCGATGCTCAAGATCATCGGCGGCATCGCCATGAACCTCATGGTTCCGGTGCTTTCCGCCTACATCGCCGAGTCCATCGGCAAGCGCCCGGCGCTCGTCCCCGGCTTTGTTGCCGGCATGATCGCCATCCAGGGCCTGCCTGTTAACGCCGAGACCGGCATGATCGACGCCGGTGGCGCCGGCGTGGGCTTCGGCTTCCTGGGCGGCATCGTCGGTGGCTTCCTCGCCGGTTATGTCATCCTGCTGCTCGAGAAGGTCTTTGCCGGTCTGCCCAAGAACCTGGACGGCCTCAAGGCTATCTTCCTGTACCCGCTGTTCTCGACGGCTATCGTCGGCCTGGTCATGCTCGGCATTTCCGGCCCCATGGCTGCCATCAACACCGCCATGATGGACTTCCTCAAGGGCCTGTCCGCCTCTGGCGCCGTTGTACTGGGTCTTGCCATTGGCTGCATGTGCGCCTTTGACATGGGCGGCCCGGTCAACAAGGCTGCTTACGTCACCGGTACCGCTATGCTCACCGAGGCTTTGGCCGCCGGTGTTGGCACCGATACCTACAACTTCGGCACCAACTTCATGGCTGCCGTCTCCGCCGCCTGCATCGTTCCGCCTCTGATTACCACCTTTGCCGTCGTTGTCGGCAAGAAGTACTTCAGCCAGGAGGATCACGACGCCGGTGTCGTCAACCTCATCCTTGGTTGCACCCACATCACCGAGGGCGCCATTCCGTTCATGACCAAGAACATCTGGCCCGTCATGCCCATCATGATGCTCGGTTCTTCTATCGCCTCGATCCTGACCATTATGTTCAACGTTCACGATCCGGCGCCTCACGGTGGCTTCCTGGTCCTGCCCGTTGTCGAGAACGGTCCGCTGTGGGTCCTCGCGATCCTCGTCGGCGCTGTGGTCGGTGGCATCCTGTTCGTAGCCTTCAAGAAGTACGACTTCGAGAAGAACCAGAAGGCCGCTCCTGCAGCCAAGCCCGTCGAGGCCCCCAAGGCCGAGGCTGCCGACTTCGTGAAGGTCGAGAATGTCTTTGTCGCCGAGGACTTCGCTTCTCGTGACGAGGCTCTGAGCTTCGTTTCCAACCAGGCCGTCAAGGCAGGTATCGCCAGCGACGCCGACGCCGTGATGAACGCCTTCCTGGCTCGCGAGGCCGAGGGCACCACGGGCATGATGGAGCTCTGCCATCCGCATGCCAAGTCCGACGCCATTACCGAGGCTGCCGTCATCGTCGTTAAGGACGAGTCCGGCGTGACCGGTTGGGACACCATGGACGGCGCTCCCGTTAACGTGGCTATCGCCCTGCTCATCCGGGTGCCAGGCTGGCACCACGCACCTCAAGATCCTGTCCAAGGTCGCCGAGG
>ENA-OQEX01000049-OQEX01000049.1-human-gut-metagenome-genome-assembly--contig:-NODE-49-length-64716-cov-13.431389_pt1 | contig 64716 bp, 79 predicted proteins | sample MGYA00242802_ERZ504649 | MGnify/ENA primary metagenome ERZ504649 (study PRJEB26092, sample SAMD00036194) | human gut metagenome | host: Homo sapiens | study: EMG produced TPA metagenomics assembly of...
CTTTCCTATGCGCCATGCGGCCCCCAGGGCACGTAGATGAGACCCAGGACACCGTAACGGTGGGCGCCGCCCACCGTCAGCGGCCAGAGCATGGGGGCACGCCCGGTCCCGTTCCGAACCCGGAAGCTAAGCCCCATCGCGCCGAGAGTACTGCGGGGCCAGCCCGTGGGAGCCAGGGCGCCGCTGACCGGTGGACGGCACCGAGCCGTCGGATGACTTGAAGAAGGGGGAGCCTCGCGGCCTCCCCCTTTTTTGCGTTTACGGGGCGTAAATGACTCAATTACACCAGACGATCTTGTTGTTTTCGGTATTGAGCCTTAATTTAAAGAAAATAAATCGTATAACAAGGGCAACTACTATGGCCGCAATGGTCAAAAGCAGAATTGTCAGCTGATGCTGCTTGCGTCGTTTACTTGACGAAACGAAGATTGACTTTCCCTGTTTTGGCGTTTCGAGATAGCGAGCCGAATGCGTCAAGGTTTGCTTGGGTCGAGGCCCTCTTTGTTGATGGACGGCGGATGCTTTCATCGGCTCATCACTAGCTACGCTGTTTTTAGATAATGGTGCGTCTTTCAGATATACAGGGTCTCCCGAGGCGACGCCCATATGTTTGCGCCCCGTTTGTGCTTCTTCGAGTGTTTGATATCGGTTTCTTGTCACATATTTGGGCTCTGGATCATTGATGGGCTCTTGCGAGATGTGGGGGCGATGGAATCGAATCGGTTGCGGGCTGGATGCTTCGTCCTGCTCCGGCATAAACGTGTTGTCCTGTTTTTGATCGTCCATGATGCCCTTTAGCTCGTTACCAACAACGTGTACGCGCTCATTGTAAGCCCCTTGTTATTTGTAGCTGCGAACATACTTGTTATTTAAGCTCTGGTTCAAAGAACCTTAACCTTACTAAAACCTGAGTCATACACACTTAGATATGCTTATAGTACCGGACTCAAAAAACTTTATAGTCGATGTATATATGGGCACTGGGTGGGCATATATAAGAGCGTCAAAAGAAGTCCCAGTCACCTAGAAGATGGCTCGGCAGTCCTTAAAAGGAGTGGTAAACATGGCAAGCATGGTTCCTTATCGTTCGGTTTTTGGCGTTCGTCCTTCTGCTAGCTCGCTGTTCGATCTGTTTGATGATATGACCGACCTTGCAAACAACTCGATTGCCTCCAAGGCGTTCCCCGTTGACGTTGAGGACAAGGGTGATGGCTACGAGGTCAAGGCGTATCTGACCGGTGTCGCCAAGGATGACATCGACGTTGAGCTCAATGAGGGTCGCCTGTCGATTAGCGTGAACGTTGTGGAGGACGAGGAGAACGAGGGCAAGAACTTCCTGCAGAAGGAGTTTAGCTCGTACAGCGCGACGCGCGGCGTGTATCTGAAGGACGCTTCGAGCGAGGGCCTTTCGGCTAAGTATGCTGACGGCATCCTGACCGTTACGGTTCCCAAGATTGTCGAGAAGAAGAACGTTACGAAGATCTCCATCGACTAACGATGGCTCTGCTTCAATCGAGAGTATGAGTTAAGGGGGGCTGGGAAGTGATTCCCAGCCCCCCTTTGTTGTCTTGAGGGGCTATTGAATGGTTGTCGGTTGATACTGGCTTGCAGGGCGTATCGAGAGCTTCCGTGGCCCTTGAAGACGGGTGGCAGAACTGCCGAGTTCATCATCGAGACTTGCATCAAGCGCGTTGGCATAGCTTTTGACGGTAAGGCTTGGACGATTATTGTCCTGGCTGATGTGCATGGCGATGAGTTGTTCGGTGCGATCGGTAACAAGTTCGCGCGCGGCTTCGGCGGCCTGGTTGTTGGAGAGGTGCCCCTTTGTGGACAGGATGCGCTCCTGAAGAAAGCGGGGGTACGCTCCTTCGCGCAACATAGTTACATCGTGGTTACTTTCGAGCGCGAGAACTCGACAGTCTTTGAGGATGCCTATGGCCTTGCTCGATAACTCTCCGGTGTCGGTGGCAAACCCAATGGAATCATCGAGAGCATTAAATCGATAGCCGACAGGATTGATGACATCGTGCGATGTTGAGTAGGTTTGCACGTGGATGCCGGCAATGGGGAGCGTGTCGCCGGGGTCAAATTCCTCTACGGGCAGGTGCGCGAGGTTTTCTTTGCATGAAAGGGTATCCCTGCTGGCAAAGAGGGGACCATGCCAGTGCTTGCACCATACATCGAGCCCCTTGATATGGTCACCATGCTCATGGGTGATTACTAGAGCGGCGACGTCGTCTGCCGAGAGGCCAAGCTCCGCCATGCGTTTAAGTGTCTCGCGGCGGGACAGGCCGTTGTCGATCATGATGAGCCCTGAGGCCCCTCGACGAGTGCGCAGTTGCCTTTTGAGCCGCTGCTGAGGATATGAAGGTGCAGGCGAGACATAAGATTCCAAAGGATACAATGGGTGCGGACGAATAGAGGAGGAAGCGAATGCCAACGGTATCTCAGCACTATGGACATCATGCCGCGCCGAGGACGGATAAGAGCGCCCTGCAACGCGGCAGGCCGCTGCCCCCGTAGTGCTCATGGTATCAGGCGGTGCGGACTCGACGGCGCTGCTCCTTATGGCTTGCACATCAAAGCTGGATATCCAGGACGGGCGCGGCGTCGCTCCCATTGCGCGCGAGCGATTGCACGTGCTGCATGTAAACCATCATCTGCGCGGGGAGGCATCCGATGGCGACGAGGCCTTTGTACGTGACCTGTGCGCGCAATACGGCTTGCCACTGTGTGTTGAGCATGCCTATTTTGATGACGAATCGGGCAATATCGAGGCTGCGGCTCGCGAGGTGCGCTATGCCGCGGCACGGAGATATGTTCGCGAACTTTGTGCCGAATCGGGCGCACCGCGGACGGCGGCTCGTATCTGTACCGCGCATACTTCGTCGGACCGCGCGGAAACATTTTTGATGAACGCCATTAAGGGGTCGGGTCCCGCGGGTCTATCGAGCATTCCGCGCCGTCGGAACATTGTGGTTCGCCCCTTGCTCGACCTCACGCACGATGAGCTCGTGAGCTATCTGCAGGTGCACGGTCAGCCATGGCGGGAAGATGAAAGCAACGAGGACGTTTCGTACCTGCGCAACTATGTACGCCATCGGGTGATGCCGGTGGTGGCACGGCGCAACGCGAGCGTCTGTAAGACGATTGGCGCCGCTTGCGAAATTCTGGGCGACGAAGACGCCTTTCTTTCCCAGCTTTCGGCACAGGCGTTTCGAAGCTGTCTGCGCAAGGAAGCGGCGGGCGCACTGGTGCTCGATGCGCGCCGTCTTGCCGCCGCTGAGGTTGTGATTGCACGGCGTATCGTGCGGTTGGCGATTAAGCGCATCGATCCCGACGCGCGACCGGAGATGCGGCACGTGGAGCGCGTGCTCGCCTGCGTCGCTGCGGGCTCGGGCTCGGTAACGCTTCCTGCGGGAATTGATGCCCGTGTGGAGTTTGGCATGCTGGCGTTCAAGGCCCCGGCGGCGCGCGAGGCTTAGTGGCCGATTGGATCTCCGTTCCCGGTCATCTGCCGCTGGGGGCGGGGCGTATGCTGACAGCAGAGCCGATGGCTGTGGAGCCGGGGCGCGATATCGTGCACCGTGCCCGCGAGCTTGCTGCTGCCGGAGAGGTTGCGGCCTTGGTGGATGCGGCGGCCCTGGGGTTCGCCGACCGCGATAGCGAGCGGATGCTAGCCGGCTCGCGCGGGGAGATTCCCGCCGAGGCGCGATTGGCGCGCCTGTGGTGGATAGCCCTGTGCCGGGAGACGTGATGTGCCCGTTGGGGATGAACGGCCGAAGCAAGAAAGTGTCAGACCTGTTAAACGAGGCGCGCATTCCTGTTTCAGACCGCTCTGGCGTACCCGTGGTAAGAACGGCTCCGGGAGGTGCCGTAGTATGGGTCGCGGGCGTTCGCGCGGACGAGCGTTTTAAATGCACGGCCGCAACGCGCGTGGCATATCTGCTTCGTGTGGTCGATGCGGAATAGCGCTTCGCGCCAGCTATTCTGTGCGACGTTGACGGTATTCCCGCGCTGATGGCGCACGTGCTGGTAAATATACCCCGTGCGCTGCTAGAATGTGTAGTTCGCGTCCATGCGGCGGTGCGTGGGCGATAAGCACAAGAAAGGGTTGTCATGGCTTCTCAACATCCGGATATCGAGAAGGTTCTGTTTACGCAGGAGGATATCGACGGTATCGTCTCTCGCCTAGGCGAGCAGATTACTCGCGACTACGCGGGTAAGGATCTGGTGCTGATTGCGGTCCTGCGCGGCGCCGTGGTCTTTATGGGCGACCTGATGCGCAAGATCGAGCTGCCGACCAACATCGATTTCATGGCTGTTTCGAGCTATGGCGACGGTGTGAAGTCCTCGGGCATCGTGCGTATCATTAAGGACCTGGATATCGACATCCGCGGTCGCGACGTGCTGATCGTCGAGGACATTCTGGACTCGGGCCTGACGCTCAAGTATCTGATGAAGAACCTCGAGAGCCGCAAGCCCGCCTCGCTGGAGGTTGCCGCCTTCCTGTGGAAGGACGTTGAGGACCGTACCTCGGCCGTCACGCCCAAGTATGTTGGAACCCATTGCCCCGATGCCTTTGTGGTGGGCTACGGCCTCGACTATGCCGAGCGCTATCGTAACCTTCCGTATCTGGGCATTTTGAAACCGGAGGTTTATTCGTAAGATGCCCGACGACCGTAACGATAACAATTCCCAGACTCCCCGGGAGCCTAAGATCCCGGGGATGCCCGGAGGCAAGAAGCCCACGCGTACGGGCTGGCTGTATTTTATTTTGGCTTGCGCGCTTCTGGGCTACGCCTTCTTTAACATGGGCTCCGGCTTTGCCAATTCCAGCAATACCGTAAAGCTCGCGACGAGCGAGATGGTCAACGCCATTAAGCAGGATCGCGTCGAAGATTTGACCTATACGGTTCAAGACGGAAGCGTGGCGGGTCATTACTGGAAGACGAAAAAGGACAAGGGTGACACGAGCGAGCTCAAGAGCTTCTCCTCGACCTACGTCGGTTCCGATTCGCTTGCCGAGCTTATGGCGGAGCACCCCGATACCAAGTACATCGTCAACACCAATGACCCCGATTTTTGGGGCGACTTGGCGATGAGCGTACTTCCGACGATCGCCTGATCGCCATCATGTTCTACTTTATGCGCCAGATGATGGGCGCCAACAACAGGAACATGCAGTTTGGCAAGACCAACGCCAAGACCAACGAGGCAACGCGCCCCAAGGTCAAGTTTGAGGATGTTGCCGGTGTGGACGAGGCAGTCGAGGAGCTCGAGGAGATTCGCGACTTTTTGAGCGATCCGGACCGCTATCGCAAGCTTGGCGCCAAGATTCCGCGCGGCGTGTTGCTGGTTGGCCCTCCGGGTACCGGTAAAACCCTGCTGGCCAAGGCCGTTGCCGGCGAGGCGGGCGTGCCGTTCTTTAGCATCTCGGGTTCCGACTTTGTCGAGATGTTCGTGGGTGTCGGCGCCAGCCGCGTGCGCGACCTTTTTAAGGAGCCAAGTCTCAGGCTCCGTCAATCATCTTTATTGACGAGATCGATGCCGTGGGACGTCAGCGCGGAGCTGGCTTGGGCGGCGGTCACGACGAGCGCGAGCAAACGCTCAACCAGCTGCTGGTCGAGATGGACGGTTTTGAGGAAAGCGAGTCGGTCATCCTGATCGCCGCGACCAACCGCCCCGATATTCTGGACCCGGCATTGCTGCGCCCCGGCCGTTTTGACCGTCAGGTTACGGTCGACCGTCCGGACGTGAAGGGCCGCGAGCAGATCTTGCGCGTGCATGCTGAGAACAAGCCGATGGACGAGGACGTTAAGTTTGAGAAGCTCGCCCAGATGACCGTTGGCTTTACTGGTGCCGATTTGGCGAACCTGCTCAACGAGTCTGCGCTGCTGGCCGCTCGCCGTCATCGTTCTGTGATCTCGATGGACGAGGTCGAGGAGTCGATGGAGCGCGTGATTGCCGGACCGCAACGCAAGGGTCGCGTGATGACCGAAGTCGAGCGCACCACGATTGCCTACCATGAGAGCGGTCACGCTTTGGTGGGCCACATCCTGGAGCACTCCGATCCGGTTCATAAGATCTCGATCGTCAGCCGCGGTCAGGCCCTGGGCTACACACTGCAGCTTCCGCAGGAGGACCACTTCCTCAAGACCAAGAACGAGATGCTCGACGAGCTCGCCGTGTTCTTGGGCGGTCGCGTTGCCGAGGAGCTCATGTGCGACGACATCACGTCGGGCGCGAGCAACGATCTGGAGCGCGCGACTAAGATGGCGCGCGAGATGGTCACGCGCTTGGGCATGAGCGAGGAGCTGGGCACGCAGGTCTTTGGCGAGGCGCAACATCAGGTGTTCCTGGGTCGCGACTACGCCGATCACCAGGATTACTCCGAGGAGACGGCGCGCCGCATCGATATCGAGGTTCAGCGCATCATGCGCGAAGCCCATCGCCGTGCGGTCGAGATTTTGGATGCCCGTCGCGATCAGCTCGATCTGATGGCGAAGGTGCTGCTTGAGCGCGAGACCGTCGAAGGCGACGCCGTGAACGCCCTGCTCGACAACGAGTGGGATGCTTACCTTGAGCGCGAGGGCGATATCCTGGCGGCCAAGGAGGAGCGCAACGCCAAGCGGCCGGCATGCCGACCAAGAAGCGCTCGCCTCGCATGAGCGAGGAGGAGTTGGCGGCTGATGCCGCGGCCTTTGCGCAGGCGGCCATGCAGGAGGATGCCGAAGCGCATCCGATGATGCCGGAGATGGCAATGCCGCCAACGCTGACGGCAACACCGACGCGACAAATAGTTCTTGTAGCGAAAGCCTCCGCGGGGAAACCTGTGGAGGCTTTTCTTTTAAGCGCAATGTTGATTGGGGACAGACTTAAATGAGCGTTTTCACGCATTTAAGTCTGTCCCCAATCAACATTGCTGCGGCACTTTGCTCAGCTAAAGCGTACAATAGCGCCTATGCGAAAGGGGAACAGATGATCAACGAAACTATGTATGCTCGCGGTGCGGAAAGCTCCATCATCCGTGAGATCTTTAGCTATGGCCTTGAGCGCAAGGCGCAGATCGGTGCGGAGAACGTATTCGATTTTTCGCTGGGTAACCCGAGCGTTCCGGCACCTGCCGCCGTGGCTGAGTCCATTAAGAAGGCCTTGGAGCTGCCGAGCGACCAGCTGCATGGATACACGCCTGCACCGGGTCTGCCGCAGTGCCGTACCGCCGTGGCCGAGTCACTCAACCGCCGTTTTGGCACGAGCTATGAGGGCAAGGACGTCTTTATGACGGTGGGTGCCGCGGCTTCGCTCACCTGCACGCTCAATGCCGTTACGAACCCGGGTGACGAGGTCATTGTTATCGCCCCGTACTTCCCGGAGTATCGCGTGTGGATTGAGAAGGCCGGCTGTACGTGTGTCGAGGCGCTTGCCGATGAAGATTCGTTCCAGCTGAGCGTGGATAACGTGCTCAAGGCGATTACCGACAAGACCGCTGCCGTCATTATCGACTCACCCAACAATCCGACCGGTGCCGTATATACACGCGACACGCTGACGCGACTGGCCAATGTTCTGCGCGAGGCCAACGCTCAGCGCGATCCCGAGAATCCGATTATGCTCATCTCTGATGAGCCGTACCGCGAGATCGTGTACGGTGCCGAGGTGGCTTGGGTGCCCTCGATCTACGAGAACACCGTGGTGTGCTACTCGTATTCTAAGTCGCTGTCGCTGCCTGGTGAGCGCGTGGGCTGGATTTTGGTCCCCAATACGAATCCTCAGGCAGCTCGTCTAATGCCCGCCGTTGCCGGTGCCGCCCGTACGCTGGGCTTCGTGTGCGCTCCGGCGCTCTTCCAGCGCGTGATTATTGATTGCATCGATGAGCCGAGTGACGTTGAGGCCTATGCGCGCAACCGCATCGCGCTTACCGATGCACTGGCGGAGTACGGCTACACCTATGTTGAGCCGGATGGTGCATTCTACCTGTGGGTGAAGGCGCTGGAGCCCGATGCGAACGCTTTCTGCGAGCGCGCGAAGAAGTATGAGCTGCTCGCGGTGCCTTCGGATAGCTTTGGCATGCCGGGCTGGTTCCGCCTGGGCTACTGCGTGAGCTATGAGACAATCGTCAACTCTCTGCCTGCCTGGAAGCAACTGGCCGACGAATATCGTCGAAAGTAAAGCGCTCTGCTTACAATGTTTTACGTGAAACGGGGTTTGGTGCTAAGCCAGACCCCGTTGTCTATGCCGTTGTGTGATTGGGATGAAGCAGTTTTACGACTGCCGAAAGCTATGCGTACAATGAATATACGCGACGGCCATGCTGGACAAGGAGACCCGATGCCCTACCTTCTTTCTTGTGATATTCATACTCATACGATGTTCTCTGCGCATGCGTACTCAACCATCGAGGAGAACATCTATTGGGCGGCAGAGCGTGGTCTGCAGGTGCTCGGATCTGCCGACCATCTGAGCTCTATGGTTACAGCCTGCCCCAATGACCTGCGCAGTTACCAGTTCTTTATCAACCAGGATATCTGGCCGCGCATTTGGAGCGGCGTGCTGGTGCTGCGTGGTGCCGAGGCTGATATCGTTTCGCTGGACGGAAGCCTGTTTGGCGAGGATACTCCTGTCACGCTCGATATCGCCGGCGATTCGTATAGTCGTGAGCATTCGCTGTTCGATTTGGTGGCGCGCAATTTGGATTATTTGGTGGCAAGCGTGCATAATCCGCAGATTGCCGAAGGCGCGACGCTCGCCCAGACGACCGAGATGTACATCAATGCCCTGGAGCACCCCAAGGTGTTCATGCTTGGGCATACGGGTCGTACGGGCGTGCCGTTCGATATCGATGAGGTGCTGTTGGCGGCCAAGGCCAAGCACAAGATCATCGAGATCAACAACCATAGTCTTGAGCACGGCACGGATGCCGAGCATTGGAACGTGTGTCGCAAGATTGCCGAGCGCTGCGCCGAGCTGGGCGTGGGGATCGGTGTCTCGACCGACGCACACATTGGCATGGCCATTGGCAAGCTCGACCAGGCGCGCAAGATGCTCGACGAGATTCACTTCCCGCTGGATTTGATCGTGACGCGCGACCGCGAGACGCTGCTGCGCGAGATGGCGGCAGCCGGCGTGTGTGACCTGCGCAAGGGGATGTAGCGGAGTTCATAAACCAAGCGAAGGGGGCGGTCCAGACGGGCCGCCCCCTTTCTTGTCCCGAAAATCTACCGGGGTGGATTAGCGGCGCTCGAGGACCGCTACGGTTTCGGTGTGGTCGGTATGGGGGAACATGTCGACGGGCGTGATCTTGAGCAGGCGATAGCCTCCGTCGAGGAGCTGGTGCAGGTCGCGCTCTTGGGTCACGGGGTTGCAGCTGATATAGGTGATGCGGCGCGGCTTGAGTGCGCAGGCGGCTTCGAGGAACTCGGGGGTGGAGCCGGCGCGCGGCGGGTCGATGGAAAGGACATCGATCCGCTCGTTGTTGTCGGCGGCATCTAGGATGTAGTCGGTGGCGTCGTCGGCCATAAACCAAGTGCTGCGGGTGAGGCCGTTGAGCTCGGCATTGCGACGTGCGTCGGCAATGCCGCCGGGTTGCGCTCCACGCCGAGCAGCATAATGCCGATACCCTTGTTCTGGGCATCCTTCGCGGCGCAAAGACCGATGGTACCGCTGCCACAGTAGGCATCCATGAGCACATCGCCCTGGTGCAAATCCATGCCGTCGATAGCGAGCTGATAGAGCAGCTCGGTCTGTTGCGGGTTGGTCTGATAAAACGCGGTGGGGGAGATATCGAACTCGCAGCCGAGCAGCTGGTCGCGCATGCATTCGGCGCCATACACGATGCGAGTTTCCTCGCCGAGGATGGCGTTGCCGGGGCGTCCGTTGATGTTTTGGGCGACGGTGACGATGTGCGGATTGAGTGCGGCGACAGCCTCAAAGAACTCCTGCGCATGCGGCAAGTCGCGCTGAGCGGTTACGAGCGTGACCATGACCTGGTCGGTACGCCAACCGCAGCGGACGACGGCATAGCGGAGCAAGCCCAGATGCTTGTCCTCGTTAAAGGCGGGAATGTGCAGGCGCTCAGCTTCACGCGCGATGCCGTTGAGAATCTGACGGGCGCCCGGTGCCTCGACGGGGCATTCGGGTACGGCAACGATCTTGTGCGTGCCGCGCTCAAAGAAACCGCAACGGATGGTGCCCTCCTTACCGGGAGCAAAGGGAGTGGCAGCCTTATGACGAAAGCCACGCGGCGCAGGATATTTACCCGGGTCGCCCAGGGTGACACCCATGCCACGAATAGGATCTACAGCAATGCCCTCACGCTCACAAAGCGAAGCAAAAAGCTCCTCCATGGCAGCCTGCTTGGCGGCGAGCTGCTTCTTATAAGGACGATTGAGCGCCGTGCACCCACCGCAAGCTTCATGATCGAACAGGGAGACTTGGGGTCCACAGCCTTACGCGCAGACGAAACCCGATCTTTATGCGGGCGCTTAGAGCGAGCCTGAGGTGCCTTATTCTCGTCCCGGCGAGAGCCAGAACGCTTGGCTTTAGCCTGTTCTTGGTCGATTTGCTTTTTGCAGCTTTAGAAGACTTGGATTTCGTAGAAGATTTCTCCTCCTTTGACCCCTCAGCCGCTTCCACCAAAGCACGACGAGCCCTACGCTCCGCACGAGATTCTGCCATGAATTAACCCCACTATTAAATAAAAGAAAAGTCCGAAGCAAGTGTACCGTGCATTCAACGTGCCCGTTTGGAGAGGAGGCTATTTAAGGTTCCGAGCACGTTGTCTCCCGGCTGGGTGGCGCCCGGCGCGGAGTTTAATTTGTCGCGAGTTCCGCACGAACAGGAGGCCACTTAATGTGGCCTCCGTCGTGAGCAGGACTGTAGAGCAGCAAATTAAACTCCGCGCCGGGCGCCACCCAGCCGGGTGCTCCAACCTAGTGCTCCATGCGTGCTTTCCGTCTTGCGCAGGACTGTAGAGCGGGAAACTTAATTACGCGCCGCTCCCCGCCCACGCCGGGCAAACCTTCCCTTGTACTCTATCAAGGTAAAGTGTATGATTCTGAACGTTGCATGACTCACTTTACCTAACTAAAGTGCCATCAAGGGGGAATACCATGAATACCGATATGTCTCGTCGTCAGTTTGTTGGTCTAGCCGGCTCGCTCGCCGCGGTGCTTGGCCTTGGTCTTGTCGGTTGCGGCGGTGGTGCTGGCAAGGGCTCCGCTGCTGGCTCTGCCGCGGCCAAGGATGTGAAGGGCGCCGCGGAGTCCAAGAAGCTCGTGGTGGGCTTTGATAAGTCCTATCCTCCGTACGGCTTTGTGGGCGACGATGGCGAGTACACCGGCTTTGATCTCGATCTGGCCAAGGCTGTTGCCGATAAGCAGGCTGGGAGGTCAAATACGAGGCCATCGACTGGGACGCCAAGGATACGCTGCTCAACTCCGGCGCCATCAACTGCATCTGGAACGGCTTTACCATGGAGGGCCGTGAGGACGACTACACGTTCTCCGAGCCGTACATGCTCAACGAGCAGGTGCTGGTGGTAAAGAAGGATGCGGGCATCAAGAGCTGGGACGATCTTGCCGGCAAGACCGTGATTACCCAGACCGATTCCGCTGCGCAGGATGTACTCGAGGGTGACCAGAAGGATCTGGCGGCGACGTTTGCCACGCTCGACACGATCGGCGAGTACAACACGGCCTTTATGCAGCTCGAGAGCGGCGCGGTCGATGCCGTGGCTTGCGACCTTTCGATTGCCCAGTATCAGCTTGCCGCCAAGCCCGATGCCTATACGCAGCTCGACAAGCCGCTGTCCAGCGAGCACTACGCCGTCGGCTTTAAGAAGGGCGACACCAAGTCCGCCGATGCCGTGACCGAGTCGCTCAAGGCGCTCTACGAGGACGGCACGGTCAAGGACCTGTGCGATAAGTATTCAAGCTATGGTCTTTCCTTCGACAACTGGGTGCTCAAATAGCGGCTTTCCCAGGCACCCGATTTTGCCGTTCAAACCGTCGCTTGCGTACATTTAGTACGCGGCGCTCCTCTTTCACGGCAACTCGGGCACCTGGAAAACCCGCTTTAGCATTGGGTTCGCTGTTCCGTTACTGTGAAAGAGAGCTTGGGTTGTCTATTCAGGTCATGATGCAGATGCTTGGCCAGGGATTCTTGGTCAGCTTGCAGCTGTTTGTGCTGACGTTGCTCGGGTCGATTCCGCTGGGAATTCCCGTGGTGTTTATGCGCATGAGCAAAATTGCGCCGCTTCGCTGGATCGCGCGCATCTATATTTCGGTCATGCGCGGCACGCCGCTCATGCTACAGATGTTTGCCATCTACTTCGCCCCGTACTACGTGTTCGGCATCTCGCTCACGCCCGATTCCAAGTGGACGGCGTGCGTTGTGGCGTTCATCATCAACTACGCCGGCTACTTTGCCGAGATCTATCGCTCGGGCCTGCAGTCGATTCCGCGTGGTCAATATGAGGCCGCCGAGGTGCTGGGCTACTCGCGTCTGCAGACATTTTTGTACATCGTGATGCCGCAAGTTGCCAAACGCATTTTGCCGGCGATGGGCAACGAGATCATCACGCTGGTCAAGGACACATCGCTGGCGTTTGCCATCGGCGTGGGGGAGATGTTCTCGACGGCCAAGGCGCTGGTTGCCTCGCAAGTGAGTATGGTGCCGTTTGCGATCGCGGCGCTGATTTACTGGGTCTTTAACTTTGTGGTCGAGATGCTGCTGGGCGCCGCCGAAAAGAAGCTGGACTATTACCATGACTAGATCGTTCCGCCGTTCTAGCGAACGGCGGACTGCTCGACGCTGCGCGCGTGCCTGACGGCCAATCTGCTCCTCAAACCGTCGCTTGCGTACAGAAGTACGCGGCGCTCCTCTTTCGAAGCACATTGTCTCGTCAGCCACACGCTCGCTGACTTCTCAAACACATGGAGGTTCCCGTGTTCGGAACGGTAATGATGATAACGAACGCGCGTAAGGCGTTTGGCGGCAATGAGGTGCTCAAGGATATCTCACTCGAGGTAAAGCGCGGCGAGGTCGTGGCGATTATCGGGCCTTCGGGCGGCGGTAAGTCCACGCTGCTGCGCTGTGCCACGCTGCTCGAGACGCTCGATGGTGGCTCGCTCTCGTTTGGCGACCTTGCCGTCGCGACAGATGCGGGTTCGGGCGCGGTGTACGCAAGGGGCGATGTACCTAACAGGCGCGCTCGCGGTTTGGTCTGGTGTTTCAGAACTACAATCTGTTCCCGCACTATACCGTGATGAAAAACATCACCGATGCACCGATCCGCGTGCTTAAGCGCCCGCGCGAGCAGGCGGAGGCCCGCGCACACGAGCTTATTGCACAGATGGGGCTTACGGGTAACGAGAACAAGGTGCCCTGCGAGCTTTCGGGCGGTCAGCAGCAGCGCGTGAGTATTGCCCGCGCTTGGCGCTCGACCCGGAAATCTTGTTCTTTGACGAGCCGACCTCGGCGCTCGATCCAGAGTTGACGGCCGAGGTGCTGCGTGTCATTAAAGACCTCGCTGCGCAGAATATGACTATGGTGATCGTGACACACGCGATGCAGTTTGCCCGCGACGTTGCCGACCGCGTGGTCTTTATGGACGGCGGTCGTATTGTCGAGGAGGGACCTGCCGAGCAGGTCATCGACCATCCGCGCGAGCAGCGCACGCGTGAGTTCTTGAGCCGTATCGAGGGATAGGCTCAGGTATTTACTCAACTATTAATTGAGGCGAAGCCGCCGCAGGTCTTACGGTCTGTGGCGGCTTTTGTTTGCGTCGACGGGGTTCAATAATCGACTCACAAGCTTGTCTCTTCCTCTCGCCGCCTGTATTCATACGTGCGCCGAAAGGTATGCATGGACAGCCGCCCGTGAGTAGGGTGGTGGCATAGGACATTTGGAGGGTGAGTCGGCTCGGCTGCCGACCATGCTGCTCCCAGGACGGCACCGACCGCGAACTCTCCCCGTTGGCGTCGCGCATTGCGCGCGGCCCTGCAAGGAGGTCATCATGGGTGCTCCCAAGACCGGTAACGTAAGGAACGTGGTGCTCGTAGGCCAAGGCGGGGTGGGCAAGACTTCACTCGCCGAGGCCATGCTCCACCTTTCCGGCAAGACCGCCCGCCTGGGCGGCCACGACGGCACCAAGCCCACGCTCGACTATGACCCCGAAGAGGTCAAGCGTGCGTTTTCCATCTCGACAACCATCGCGCCGATCGACTGGAAGGCGCTCGTATCAATGTGCTCGATGCCCCGTGCTACCCCGATTTTATCGGCGACGCCTTTGCCGCGATGAGCGTCTGCGAGACGGCCCTGTTTGTGGTCGACGCCGAGGCCGGCCCGCAGCCTACGACGGTTAAGCTCTGGTATGCCGCCGAGGATCTGCGCCTGGCGCGTGCGGTGTTCGTAAACCGCCTGTCGCGCTCCGAGGCCAGCTTTGCGACCACAATGGACCTGCTGCAGGAGCGCTTTGGTACGCGCCTGGGCGCCGTGACTCTTCCCTGGGGCGAAGGCGAGGACTTTGACGGCATCATCGACCTGGTGCGCATGAAGGCGCGCCATTGCAACGGCGCCGAGGCCGTTGAGTCGGAGATTCCCGAGGAGTATCGTGCCCAGGCCGAGGAGGCCCATGACCATCTGTGCGAGCTGGTGGCCGAGGCCGACGACGAACTGATGATGAAGTACTTGGAAGGCGAGGAGACGCTGACGCAGGAGGAGCTTGAAGGCCTGCTGTCGAAGGCGATTGCCGAGCGCATCTTTGTGCCGGTCTTTGCGGGCGATTGCATTAAGGAGCAGGGCGTCAACTCGCTGATGGACGACATCGCGACGTACTTCCCGGCGCCGACCGACTACGGCGAGATGCCGCTCATCGACGGCGATTCGCTTAAGATCTCGAGTGACGATGACCGTCCGGTGGCGTTTGTGTTTAAGACGCTGGCCGATCCGCAGCAGGGTCGCATCAGCTTTATCAAGGTGCTGACGGGTACGCTTGAGCCGGGTCTTGAGCTGATCAACGCGCGCACGCGCAAGGGCGACCGTCTGGCTCACCTGTATGTGATGTGCGGTCGCGACATGACCGAGGTCGGTCACGCCTATGCCGGCGACATCATCGTGGCGCCCAAGCTGGCGGCCGAGACGGGCGATACGCTCTCCATTACCGGTAAGGTCGAGGCTGCGGCGTTTAAGTTCCCCAACTCTCAGTACCGCATCGCCATCGAGGCCGAGAATCGCGGCGACGAAGAGAAGCTCTACACGTTTATCGAGAAGGCCTGCAAGGCAGACCCGACCATGAGCATCGACCGCGACGAGGAGACTGGCCAGACCATTATCTCTGCCGTTGGTGAGGCACAGGTTTCGGTGCTGCTCAACCGTCTGGAGGACCGCACCAAGGTCGCCGCCAAGAGCGTGCCGATCCGCATTCCGTATCGCGAGACCATCCGCCGCACGGCGAGCGCCCAGGGTCGCCACAAGAAGCAGACCGGCGGTGCCGGTCAGTACGGCGACTGCTGGCTGCGCGTCGAGCCGCTCATTGGGTCCGACGGCACGAGCGACGGCTATGAGTTCGTGGACGAGGTCGTGGGCGGTCGCATTCCGCGCTCGCTGATTCCCGCCGTGGACAAGGGCGTCCAGGAGACCATGAAGGACGGTATTATTGCCGGCTACCCGCTCACGGGCATTCGCGTGGCTGTGTACGACGGTTCGTATCACAGCGTCGACTCCAACGAGATGGCGTTCCGCGCGGCGGCTCGCATCGGCCTGCGCAAGGCATGCGCCGATGCCGATCCAGTGGTGCTGGAGCCTATCGAGGAAATCACGGTGACGATCCCCGAGAGCTACGCCGGCGCCGTGATGGGCGACATCTCGGCCTCGCGCGGTCGCGTGACGGGCATGGAGACCGATGAGCGCGGAGACACCGTGGTCATTGCCCAGGCGCCGCTGGCCGAGCTGACGGATTACTCGACGCGCCTGCGCTCCATCACGCGCGGCACGGGCGACTTTACCATGAAGCCCGCGGGCTATGAGCAGGTGCCCTATGACGTTCAGGCCAAGCTGGTCGAGCGCTATGAGGAGGGCCGCGCCAAGTAGCGTGTGGCGTTGCCTGCAACATACATGCCGATGCAAGGGCCGCTCTGGGCAATCCGGGGCGGCCCTTTTTTGATTCCTGGGGGACGGGGGAAACGGACCATGTTAGGTTTTGGGGCAGCTTGGTCGGCCCTAGTCCCCCGAGGCCTGATTGCGGCCGGTGGCGTAGTCGATCTGCACGTGCGGCTGCAGATTGTAGCAATATACGTGGAAGCACAGGGTTTTGCCGTGGTCTTCGATCGATTGTGCTTCCAGACGAATGCCACGACAGACGAGCTCCTCCTCGTTGTACATAGGCGTGACGCGATAGAGCACGTGGTTGCCCGTGTCGCGGACGTAGTCGAGGATCTGCTCTTCAAACGGCAGCATGCCCGTCTCGTTGAGATAGCGCGTGCCGGTGAGGAGATTCTTGCGGTTGGCGTTTTCGCCGCAGAGTGACCAGGCGATGAGGTGGCAGCGGTTGTAGAGGCTCTGGCCTGGAATAAAGTCGTAGCGCTGCTGGTGCCAACCGGCAGGATGGATACGCGAGATATCGCCGCGCTTGCCCTGACCGAGCGATTCGGGGCCCACGCAGGCGAGCGCCTTGCGAGTGCGGCCCAGGCTGTCGAGCTTGGAGAATTTCTTAAAGCAGCCCTCTTCGGTGGCACGATCGTATTCATCGAGTGTGAATGACGGCGTGCCGAGCGGATGCGTGCCGTCGGCGCGGAGGCAACGTAGGGGTTGCCGGCGTAGTCGGGAATGCTGCTGAGATATACACCGCGGGCGCGGTTGAGGTCGGGGTTTTCGACCTCGTCGATGGGGGTGACGTTTGAAGAGGCATCGTCAGCGGTGTCGGTCGTGGCGGATTCAGAGCCATCGCCGGAGTCCTGATCATCTTCGGAGTCCGTGGAGCTCGCTGTTCCCGATTCGAGCCGGGCAACCAGGTCTGCTTCGTCGTCGGTGCGGTTGGGGCTCTCGCTTTGCTTCTCGGCCAGAGCAGCCGCCTGCTCATCGCTTTGCGGCGAGAGCAGCTTGGGCGCTCCGTCGAGCGACCCTGTGAACAGCGCAAACCCCAGCACCACAGCGGTGCCGATGGAAAGTACTTGCTTGTAGGCGGACTTGCGCGACATTGAGGCTCCTGGCTAGACGGTTGGGAATCTACCAGTCTAGCAGGTGCCGCCGCAGGCAGTTTTGCCGAACAGATTCTTAAAGATTGGGGGCGCTACCGATCCATTTGCCCTAGAAGGGGTTGCGATGGTTGGGACGTGTGGGGCTCGACGTTTCCCCAGATAAAACCTGCCAAAATAAATCTGTCCCCTTTTAGAAGGTCGGCAACAATTTATGTGGTTCAGGTCGAGCATGCGCGAGCGAGCAGATTGCCGTGCCCGGGGCCTGCGCAGCGCCGAGCGGTTACGCCGTTTGTAAAACGGCGTAACTTAAGATTCATGTTGCCGTGGATGTAGGGGGCGACCTCGGGGGAGATGTGTCCGCAGCCTAGGTTGCGCAGCGCGGACTCGATGGCGGCGGGCAGCGGGGTCTTTCCCTCGTCGTTGACCACGGTACCGCCGAGGGCGGCGATCTTGGCGACATCTGCCGGGGCGGCTTCGATATGCATGCAGCCGCCGACCAGGCGTGCGCGGACCTGCGCCAGGTCAAGATCGTGCAGATAATCCTCGCAGGCGCGGATTAAATCGACCTTCTCGCGCGTAAGCTCCTCGCCCGTGGGAATGCGCGTGGCCAAGCAGGCGCCTGCCGGCAGGTTCCAGACGGGGTAGCCCCATGCGCGCAGCAGCTCGCGCTCTTCGTCCTTGGTAAAGCCGACCTCCATAAGGGGTGAGCGTACACCGAGCTCTTCTGCCGCACGCATGCCGGGGCGGTAGTCACCGCGATCGCTTGCATTGCTGCCATCGATGACGGTGGGAAAGCCTAGCGACTTGGCGTGGTTGACGATAGCGGTAAAGCCGGCGCGCTTGCAGTGGTAGCAGCGGTCGGCATCGTTGCAGGCTACCTGGGGGAGCTGCAGCTGATCGACCGAAAGATTGAGCACGGGGAGCATAAAATGCGGACCCTCATCGGTTTGTCCGTCAACGGACCGCTCAAACGAAGCCTGCTCGGGTGTGCCGATGAGCGGCGTGGTGAGATGGACGAGGAGGGTATTGGTAGGCATGATGCGGGCGCATACGGCGGCCAAAAAGCTGCTGTCAACGCCGCCGGAAAACCCGATAGCCACGCGCCCGTATGCCAAAAGCAGCTGTTCGAGCGCCGATAGCTTGTCTTGAAGCTCCTCTGCGGGTGCCGTGGTGTCTAAAATCATGAAACGATCCTTATCGTTGAGTACTCGATCGAAAACTATAATCCTAATGCGTTACTTGCCATAAGACTTCTATCTATGTAACGAAAGTGCAATATGGTATATACGTTATATACAAGTTGCCAAATGCGGTAGAGTTACGGCAATGCGACAGCGAGAGTCGATGGGGGACCGATATGATCAAGGCTGTTATTTTTGACATGGACGGAACGCTGGTCGACACCGAGCGTCTGGGCATCAAGGCATGGAAAGCGCCCGCCGCTGAGCTGGGTGTCGCGATTGATGACACGCTGATTCATCAATTTATCGGTCGCACGCTGCCCGATGTCATGGACATCCTTGAGGCGCATTGCGGCAGCAGAGAAACCGCTGAGGCGATCTATCATCGCCACAAGGAGATTCGCGACGAGATGGTCAAGACCGATCTGGAGCTTAAGGCCGGCGCTGCCGAGTGCATAGACGAGCTGCTGGCTGCGGGCTATCACGTGGGCCTTGCAACGTCATCGCGCCATGTCACGGCCGAGCGCAACCTTAAGATGGTCGGTCTCTTTGACAAGTTTGAAACGGTGACCTGCGGCGAGGACGTCGTGCACGGCAAGCCCGACCCCGAGATGTATCTGCTCGCCTGCGAGCGCGCGGCTTTGCCCCCGAGGAGTGCGCCGTGGTCGAGGACTCTCGCAACGGCTGCGTCTCGGGCATTACGGCTGGCTGCCACGTCTTTGCCGTTCCCGACATCGTGCCGCTGCCGCAGGACGTGGTGGATGGCTGCGAGGTCGTGCTCGATACGCTGTTCGACCTGACGGCGGCGGTCAAGGCTGTGCTCTAGACAATTGCGGTGTTGAAACGAGCAATTACCCACGTTTGCGCTTAAGCAAAAGGGGCCCGGCAATGGTCGGGCCCCTTTTGCTTAAGCGGCGACTTGGCATACTTGCGCGCGTGCTACAGATACGCGCCCAGGTTGATGGCGGTGGCTTCGGCCTGGCTGCTTGCCTGGGTGCTGGCACGCTCGAGCAAGAACGGCCGCACGAGCTCTTGGCGGTTGATGTCCTCGATGGCCGTGACCGCGGTGACGGTGCGCGCGGCAGAGCCGATGCGGACGCGTTTGGTCTTGGCGGCGGGCTTGTTCTCGATCTGCTCCATCAGCAACTGAACGCCCTTGCGGCCAATCTCGTAGCCCGGAGGCGCCACGGTGGTCAGCGGGACCGACCCGCTCCAGGCGAGCGGATTGCCGTCGCAGCCTGCCACGCGGACCTGCTCGGGGACGGAGATGGCCTTGTCGATTAACGCCGAGATAACGCCCGACGCCAGTACGTCGGTCAGGCCGATGACAAAATCGGGGCGCTCGTCCGCGGGGCGCTCGGCGATTTGGGCACCGATGCCGTAGCCGTCGGCAGCGGTATTCCATTCGCCGGCGTCGATGACTTCGATCTTGATATCGGGGTGCAGGGCAAGGGCCTTGTGAATGCCAAGTACGCGTAGGGTGAGCTGCATAAATGCTGCTCTGCCCACGACGGTGATATGGCGCGCGCCACGGGCAACGGCGAGTTCGGCGATGATGCGACCTTGGGCTTCGTTATCGGCAGCCACGTAGTGGCCGGGCTCGGAACAGTGGATGTCCAGATGGACGATCGGCACGGGCATTTTAGTCATGGCCGGGTGCCAGTCGGGGGATGCCATGGGCTGAACCATGACGCCGGACATCTGAGTGCCCATAAAGTAGCGCAGGTAATGGTCTTCGAGAATGTCGTCGTTGTCGGCGTTGGCGATGAGCAAGTCATAGCCGTGCTTGCGTGCCTCGTTGTGGGCACCGCTCGCAATCTGGAGCGAAAAGCCGTGATCGAGACGGGGGAGGACCAGGCCAAAGGACTTGGTGGTGCCGCCGGCCAGCTGGCGAGCGCTTTGGTTGGGCAGGTAGCCCAAGCGATTGATGGTCTCGTTGATGAGCTTGAGGGTCTCGGGGCGCAGCTTTTCGGGGTGGTTGAGCGCGTTGGAAACCGTGCCCAGCGAAACCCCGGCCTCGCGCGCGACGTCGCTGATTTTTACCTTTGCCATAGCGGCCCCTTTGATGCGTTTCAAGTACAAGCCAGATTGTAGCATCCCAAACCTACCAAAAAGGGACAGGTTTATTTTGGCAGGTTTTATCTGGGGAAACGCCGTTGCCAGCGCGGCCACCACAAAGGTTCCTGTCCCCATTGTGGTGGTTTGGACCGGCTGGACGTGTGTGCATCGGGTGGTATCTAAGTTGAGATACCACTTCTGGTATATCAGCTTGCGCTTGCGTGAGTACAATACTCGAACGTTATACGTCTCAGCGCCCCCTGTGCGTGGACGTCTTGCAGTCACGCGAACGAAGGGATTTATCCTATGTGCGGAATTGTCGGCTACACCGGCTCTGATATTGCAAAGAACATCCTGGTCACGGGCCTCAAGCGTATGGAGTATCGCGGCTATGACTCCTCGGGCGTCGCGCTCGAGGTGGGTGAGGGCGCCGCGGCGCACCTCGACGTCATCCGCCGCGTGGGCAAGGTCGCGGGCTTGGAGAGCGAGCTTTCCAACATCGACAGCGACGCTACCTGCGGTATCGGCCACACCCGTTGGGCCACCCACGGCAAGCCTCCGTCGTTAACGCCCATCCCCACACCAGCTGCGACGGTCGTATCGCCATCGTCCACAACGGCATCATCGAGAACTTCGCCGAGCTGCGCGAAGAGCTGGAGGGCCGTGGTCACCACTTTAAGAGCGAGACCGATACCGAGGTCTTCGCGCATCTGATCGAAGAGGCTTATGCCGAGACGCACGACCTGATGGCCTCCGTGCGCGAGGCTTGCACCCACGTGGTCGGTGCCTATGGTCTGGCCGCCGTGTGCGCTGACGAGCCCGGCGTGATCGCCGTGGCCCGCAAGGATTCCCCGATCGTAGTCGGCGTGGGCGAAACCGGCTCCTATGTTGCTTCCGATGTCATCGCGCTCATCGACGCCACCCGCGATGTCGTGGTGCTCGAGGACGGTCAGTTTGCCAAGCTCACGCCCGCGGGCGTCGAGTACACCGACGAGGCCGGCAACGTCATCGAGCCCAAGGTCACCCACATCGACTGGGACCTGGACATGGCAGAAAAGGGCGGTTATCCCGACTTTATGCTCAAGGAAATCCACGAGCAGCCGCGCGTCGTGCGCGATACGCTGGTGGGCCGTATGACCCCCGCCGGCGAGCTCGATATCGACGAGCTGGGCCTGTCCCTCGAGGAACTCAACGATATCGACCGCGTCTACGTGATCGCTTGCGGCACCAGCTATCACGCTGGCCTCATCGCCAAGAACCTTATTGAGGGCTGGGCTCGCATCCCCACCGAGGTTGAGGCGGCCAGCGAGTTCCGCTATCGCAATCCCATCATCACGCCGACGACGCTTGTCGTTGCCGTGTCCCAGTCGGGCGAGACGGCCGATACCCTTGCCGCCATTCGCGACGCGCGCATCAAGGGCGCCAAGGTCTTTGGCATCACCAACGTGGTGGGCAGCCCCGTGGCGCGTGAGAGCGACGGCGTCATCTACACCAAGGCCAACAAGGAGATCGCGGTCGCCTCGACCAAGAGCTTTATCGGTCAGGTCGTGAGCCTTACGCTGCTGGCTCTGCTGCTGGCGCAGGTCAAGTACCGCCTGACCACCAAACAGGCACGCATGATGTTCCGCGAGCTTTCCGATACGGCCGAGCAGATCCAGTGGATTTTGGACACGCAGACCGAGGCCGTGCACGAGGCCGCCCTGCTGTGCAGGGACGCGCAGTCGGCACTGTTTGTGGGCCGCGGTATGGGTGCTGCCATCTCCTACGAGGCGCGCTCAAGCTCAAGGAGGTCAGCTACCTGCACGCCGAGGCGTATGCTGCCGGCGAGATGAAGCACGGCCCCATCGCGCTGATCGATCCGGGCTTCCCCGTCATCGCCGTGGCCACCAAGAGTGCCACCTACGACAAGACCGTGTCGAACCTTATGGAGTGCAAGGCGCGCGGTGCCAAGGTCATCGTCGTTGCCACCGAGGGCGACGAGGAGATCAACAAGATCGCCGACTGCATCATCCGCGTGCCGGCCGTCCGCGACGTGTTCAGCCCCATCACGGCGAGCGTCCCGCTGCAGCTGCTCGCCCGCGAGGTGGCCATCCTGCGCGGTTGCGACGTTGACCAACCTCGAAACCTCGCTAAGAGCGTGACCGTCGAGTAATTGTTGTTCCGGCGTTTTACCAAACGCCGGAACTGCTCGACGCTGCGCGAGCCGCATTCACGCCAATCTGACGTTCAATTTCGAGGGCGCGACCAGAAGGTCAGCGCCCTCTCATTTCACGTCACCTTGGCGCAAATGCGGCTCGCTCGCTGTTGGTGACTGACATCGACTATTCCGCAGTTGGTGCTATTTAACAGCCAAGGCCCGGCTCCGTTGTGGCGGAGTCGGGCCTTGTTGCATTTGTCCAGATAAAACCTGCCAAAATAAACCTGTCCCTTTTTGGCAGGTTAGCGGAGCTGCTGGTCTCGAAGTACTTGGGATATTGGTCCAGGACCTCGGTCTGGTTGCGGAACATCATATGCAGGTGCTTGCTGACCAAAAAGCTCGCCTCGATGGGGTCGCGACCGGCGATAGCGCGGCGGATTTTCTTGTGCTCGTTAACAATCTCCTGATTGTCGAGCCTCTGCGTGGCGGCGCGCAGCCAGCGGAAGCGCTCCAGGTCGGCATTGGTCTCTTCGAGCCACGACCACACGGTGCTGCGACATGCGATGCTAAAAATCATGTGATGCATGAGGTTGTCGCTCAAAAAGAAGCCGATGCGATCCTCTTCGGCCATGGCCTTTTCCTGCAGCACGATGGCGCGGTCGAGCTGCTCGATGCCGGCCGACGTGGCTCGCGCACAGCACTCCACAATCACCTGCTTTTCCAGATGTTCGCGGATGTAGCAGGCACTCTCGGCAAGGGTGAGGTTGATGGGTGAGACGTAGGTGCCGCTCTGGGGCACGGTGCGCACCAGGCCTTCCTGCGCCAAGCGAACCAAAGCCTCGCGCACGGGCGTTCGCCCCATATCCAGGTCGTCGCAAGTTGCTTGACGCCCAGCTTTTCGCCCGGCTTGTAGTCAGGTAGACGATTTTGCGTCGAATGGTGTGGTAGGACTGGTCCTGTAGGCTCGTTTCCTGCTCGCCGACGTGCATCGATTCTTCCATAGCGCCTCGCAACTGTTCTATCAAACTCATATGTCAGTTGTTAATTATGCCGCGAATCAGCTCTCCGCGGTGGGTAATTCGGCTGTTGCCTGAGAACTATTGCGGCATCTTAGTCTGTGTTTGCGCAAGGCTGCGCTCAATGTTGCCGTATCATAAGCCGTCGCAAACGTGAAAGAGAAAGAAGGAATCCCATATGCAACTGGCAAATATCGTACGCGAGCGCTGGAAAGGCGTTTTGTTCTGCCTGATCATCGCCATTCCCGCGACGTTGCTCGGCAAACAAATTGAGGTGGTCGGCGGTCCGGTATTCGCCATCCTCTTTGGCATGGTCCTGGCGCTCGTCTTTCCCAAGAATCGTCGCGAACAGCTCGCCGCCGGCGTCACCTATACGTCTAAAAAAGTCTTGCAGTACGCGGTAATCCTGCTTGGCTTTGGCATGAACCTCTCGCAGATTCTGTCCAAGGGCGCCCAGTCGCTGCCGATTATCGTGGCGACAATCTCGACTTCGCTTGTCATTGCCTTTGTGCTCTGCCGCGTTATGAACGTGCCGAGTAAGATCGCGACGCTTGTGGGTGTGGGCTCGTCGATTTGCGGCGGTTCTGCCATCGCCGCGACCGCGCCCGTCATCGATGCCGACGATCGCGAGATTGCCCAGGCCATTTCGGTCATCTTCCTGTTTAACGTTATCGCGGCGCTCGTGTTTCCAACGCTCGGCGGTATGCTCGGACTGACCAACGAGGGCTTTGGCCTGTTTGCCGGCACCGCCATCAACGACACCTCGTCCGTAACGGCTGCGGCGAGCGCTTGGGACAGCATGCATCCCGGCGCTAACGTGCTCGAGAGCGCCACGGTGGTCAAGCTCACCAGGACACTGGCCATTATTCCCATCACGTTGGTCCTTGCGTGCTGGCAGATGCATCTGGCGCGCAAGGCCGGGGGCGACGCCAAAAGCACGTTCTCGCTTAAACGCGCGTTTCCCATGTTTGTGCTGTTCTTTGTGCTGGCAAGCGTGGTCACCACGGTGTTTCAGCTTCCCACGTCCATTACGGCGCCCATCAAGGAGCTTTCGAAGTTCTTTATCGTGATGGCCATGGCGGCTATTGGCTTTAATACCGATATCGTCGAGCTGGTCAAAAAGGGCGGCAAGCCCATCGCGTTGGGCTTTTGCTGCTGGATTGGCATTGCGTTCATGAGTTTGGGAATGCAGCACGTGCTGGGAATCTGGTAGAGGGGTAGCTTGTTTGCGTGCTGGTTGCTGGTGGGCGCAAGCTTGCGGTGGAGCGATAGGAGCTCTTGCGGGTATGGCTTGTCCGCAGGTTTATAAGTCCCGAAGAGCTCTTATCGCCCCGCCAGGATGGCGATGCGGGGCAACACCTATACTCGCAGGACGGCGCTTTCTGCCCTATAGTGTTTGGTGAGCAATATCGTTCAATTTTGAAACACTCGGTCGTGCGACCGTCGGCGGTTGCACGTCGCCGCGGACAGGGGCAAATCATGGATAGCGATGCCAAGCTGAACATCTTGACCGAGGCCCTGGCTGCTGCCGGGGCCTCGGCATTGGCAATCGATGCGCGTGGGGACGTCGCGATTTCGACCATGAATGGCGCGGCGCTTGAGCGGGATGTGGCAGCTTTTGTTGCCGAACGCCTCGACCGTATAGGAGACGGCGCGCGTCTGGTTATGGGGCGTGCGGGTACGCGCCTGAGCCTGACCGTTCGCCCCGCCGACAAAGAGGGCGGGGGCCTTTGGGTCGTCGTGGTCCGCGAGGTGCGCGGCGCCGCGGCGCACGCGGGCATCGAGTGGCTCAACGCCGACGAAGTTGAGGCCCGCTACGAATCGAGCGCGTACGGCATCGTTGAGGGGCTGCCTCGGTGGCTGCGCCGGTCGCCGAGAGCTACGCGCGCGGTGTGCCCCTTATGCTCGAGGGCGAGCTGGGAACGGGTCAGATCGAGATTGCCATGCGCCTCTATCTGGACGGTCCTTTTGTCGATCAGCCCTTTGTTGCCGTTGCGCTCGATGAGCTAACGGATCGCGGCTGGCGCCATCTGCTCAAAAGCGCCGAATCGCCGTTGTTCCAAACGGGGCTGACACTTTGCATTGAGGGCTGGAACACGGTTGGCCCCCAGCGTCTCCGCGAGCTCGTTTCCACGATGGCCGACACCGCGTTGGCGACGCGCTGCCATGTGGTGCTGACGGCGAATGACATGCCGGGCGGCAGCGAAAGTGATCAAGCCGCCTTTGTGACCGAGCGCTTCGCCTGTGCGGTGAGCGTGGCGCCGGCAATCGTCGAGCAGGGAGCCACGTCGCAAAAGATTGCGCGCTATTTGGAATATCTCGCTGGTGCATTTGGGACGGCAGCGCCCACGCTGTCTGCCGCGGCGACGAAGGCGCTCGATGCTTACCGCTGGCCGCGCAATTATCTGCAGCTCCGCGAGGTCTCGGAACGACTGTATATATTGGTGGGGGCGGGCACGGTGGATCGCGCTGTGGCGGAGGAAGTGCTAGCCCAAGAGGACGTGATTAAGACCGCAACCTTTGGCGCCCCGACACTCGAAAGCGACCTGTATATCCTGCGACCGCTGGCCGATACCGAGCGAGATATCGCGCATCTGGTTGTAGATCATCTACACGGCAACCGAACCCGTGCGGCGGAGGTGCTGGGCATAAGCCGAACAACGCTGTGGCGCTTACTGAAGGACGATGACCGTTGAGCGAGGCGCCCGTGACCGCGCGCGACGCGTGTGCTACAGTCCAAAGCGTTATTGTTTCGATTTGGTTACGGCGTGCGGGGGCGTATGGCTGAGACTACAAAACCGAGCCGCAGAAGGCGGAGCGCCGCGCCGGTCAACCGACGCACGACATCGGTGACGTGGGGCAAACACGCCTCGGGGTTTGATGGTTCGTTCAAGCGCACTAAATACGGCTATCCTTCGGCAAGCGCCCGCTTGGCCATGCAGGCAGAGTCCTCGTTGTGGGGCCGCAAGTGCGTGGTGGGCTCAAAGCTCAAGCACGACGGCACGCTCGGTTACATCAGCCGCGGGGCGGCTCGCCGCAGTGGGCTCAATCCTGCTGGTTGGCATCGTTATGTTCCGATCGCGGTCGTCGTTGCAGTGATCGTCATCGCACTCGCTGCGCTTGGCTACGCCGGCGGCGGCGCCAACTTGGACGCGATGTTTAAATCGCCCGAGCTCGCGCATACAGGCACAGAAATTGTCGAGGGCGCTCAGACCCAGACGGGCGTCGCGCCCCAGCGCGGTATCGTTGCGGCAGCCTCCACCATCGCCGACGCTCAAAAGGACGGGGACGAACAAGACGACAGCGCCGCAACGACCCACACGAACGAAACGACGACAACTCCATCGGCAAGATAAGTTGCGAGTGGGTCAGCCGTTCGTTAGAACGGCGGAACTAATTACCTAACGTACACCACGTTGTCGCGGCGGGGTTTGGGCTCGGGTAGCGTGTCTTCGGCATAGCCCAGAATGCAGTGACCGACGCCGCGCAGGCTGCCGTCGGCGGGCAGGCCCCAGCTGGCCAGCAGCTCCAGGCCCTCGAGCGAATCGAAAACCTCGTGGGCGCGATGAATCCAGCACGAATCAACACCCAGCGCATAGGCAGCATTGAGCAGGTTGCCCATGGCAAGCGAACCGTCTTCCAGATGCGTGGGCACGCTGCGGTCGACCAGTACCACCACAACGGTTTTGGCACCGTAGAAGGGATCGCCGTTGCTGCCCATGACTTGCGCATTGAGTTGCGAGAGACGCTCGACGGTCGCGGGGTCGGTGACGGCGACGAACGTGACCGGCTGACGCCCCATGCCGCTCGGCGCGTACTGGCCTGCCTCGATAATGCGTGCGAGCTTTTCTGCCTCGACGGGGCGATCGCTGTAGTTGCGGCAGCTACGGCGATGGATGAGCGCTTCGATGGTCTCCATGGGTTCTCCTAGCGATGACGTTGCAGATGCTCCGTTCTTACCCGTCGTGCCGTAGCCGTAATCGCGCAGAGGGCCCAAACAGCAATAGCCACCAATCGGAAAAGTCGGCTTGAATAAAACTGCGGCAAGAATGTGAGAAACTGATGAGATGGTTAAACGTTTTATCCCGTCTACCCTGCGGTTTTTTACCACTTGCCTAAAACAGGGGCGCATATCAATTGATAAAGGTTTTACTAAAGGGGTACCAACGTTAATCAATGCGCTGTGGTGGCGCTGGGCCAGGAGGTAACTATCATGTTCCAGGCTGGAGATGTCGTCGAGACTGACTTCGAAGGATTTCTGAAGCTGCTGCGTTCCAAGACGCGCGCTTTCGTGTCGATCAACGATCACGAGTACTACATCACGCACACCGATGGCTATTGGCGTGTTCAGGATTGCGAGACCCTCAACGATAAGGGCCACTTTACTGATTGCTCCGAGCTGGTCAACACGGTCTGCGAGGTCGTCGAGCTACCTTGGATCTGCGGCAAGAGCCTGCACGACAGCTTTGCGGGCGCAACGGTCTACGAGGCCGTCGCTGCCTAACGGGCAAATACATCGCTATTCTCGCGTGACCGCCGGCGCCGCCCCCGCGCCGGCGGTCTTTTGTCGATATGCTTATGTAGAGCCGACCATAAACAACGAGCGTATTGACGATAGTCAAAACTCGGACTAATGTAGAGATATAAATTGGTCAAAACTCGGACTATCGAATGGTGGGAGAGATGAATAGTGCAGTTAGCCTGGTCGATTTCGACCGGATGCTTAACGGGCTTGACCGTATCTATTCGGAGTTCGCGCGTACCTGCGGTCTTTCGGACTGCGCCTACTGGATGCTCGTCGACACGAGTGCAGCGGGCGGAAGCGTTGCCGTGAGTCGGCTGACGAGTGAATGGTTCTACAGCAAACAGACCATCAATTCGGCGATCAAGACGCTTAGGGCGCGAGGGCTTGCGACGTTGGAGTTTGCCGAGGCAGTCGTAAGAACAAGGTTGTGCGATTGACCGAAGAAGGCGTGCGGTTTGCCAAGCGCTACGCGTTACCGGCGCAAAAAGCCGAGCAACAGGCATTCGAAGCGCTCGAGCCGTGGGAACAGCGCGAGATCATGCGCCTGGTCGGTAAATTCTCCCATGTTCTGAACGAAGAGTGCGAGGCATTTAAACGGCAAGTGGCCGCCGAGAACGAGGCTGACGATAAGGGCGAGGGGGACACATGCGACTCTTAATGAGGTTTATGAGGCCGTACCGCGGTCTGATTGCGGTGACGCTGTTTGCGGTGCTGATAGATAACGTCGGTACGCTGTTGGTTCCCACGATGCTGGCGAACATGGTCAACACCGGTATTACCACGGGCGATGTCGACTATATTTTACGTAACGGCCTGTACATGCTTATCGCGACCGGCATGGCCAGCGGCGGCACGGTGCTGGGCTGCTATCTTTCGGCGCGCCTGGCCGCCAACGTGGCCTGCGATATCCGCAATGCCGTGTACGACAAGTCGCTCGAGCTGTCCGCCAGCGACTTTGAGCGCTTTGGCACGGGTTCGATGATCACACGCTCGCTCAACGACATCAACGTGATTCAGCAAGCTGTCCTTCAGACGATTCAGCTGGTGTTGCCGGTGCCATTCTTGGCCGTGGCAGGCATCATTTTTGCTTGGTTCATCGATCCCGCCATGGGCACGCTGCTGGGCGTGGTGGTTGCGATCGTGCTGGTGGCGGCGGTCTTTACGGTGCTAACGCCGCGCCGATTTTTATGCGCCTGCAGAGCTTTATCGACCGCATGAACGTGGTGCTGCGCGAGAACATCGTGGGCGTGCGCGTCATCCGCGCATTTAACAAGGAGCGCCACGAGGAGCAGCGCCTGGACGAGGTGTTTAGCGATTACGCGGCCAACGCCATCAAGGTCAACCACCTGTTTGTGGGCCTCGACAGCTCCAGCTTCTTTTTGATGAACATCGCCGAGGTGGCGGTGCTGTGGGTGGGCGGCAACCGCGTGGGCGTCCACGCCATGCAAATCGGCAGCATTTCGGCCGTGTTGGAATACGCGATCCTGATTCTTTTCTTTGTGATGATGGCGCAGATGGTGATTCTGACGCTTCCGCGCGCCGCGGCGTGCCTCAACCGTGCGCAGCAGGTGCTCGAAATCGAGCCGAGCATCGTGGACGGCAAGGCTACGCTGGGCGACGGGGCGCCTGAGTCCGCAGACGGAGCCGACGCGGTCGCCGTGTTCGATCATATGTCGTTTCGTTTTGACGACGCCGACGAGGACACGCTGTGCAATCTGAGCTTTACCTGTCGCCGCGGTCAGACGACCGCGATCGTCGGCTCGACGGGCTCGGGCAAATCGACGGTGGCCAAGCTCCTGCTGCGCTTCCACGATGCCACCAAGGGCGCCATTCGCCTAGACGGCGTCGACCTGCGCGAGCTTTCGCAAGGCGAGATACGCGGGCGCATTGCCTATGTGCCGCAAAAGGCATGGCTGTTCTCGGGCACCGTGGCAAGCAATCTGCGCTTTGGCAATGAAGACGCAACTGAGGCCGACATGCTTCATGCGCTCCAGGTTGCCCAGAGCACCTTTGTGCTCGATCAGCCGCAGGGGCTCGATACGCCGGTATCCCAGGGCGGCACGAACTTTTCGGGCGGTCAGCGCCAGCGTTTGGCAATCGCCCGTGCGCTCATGAAGCATGCCGATCTGTATATCTTCGATGACAGTTTTTCGGCCCTGGACTTTAAGACCGATGCGGCACTGCGCCATGCGCTGCAGGACGAGACGCGCGATGCCGCGGTGCTCATCATCGCCCAGCGCATCTCGACGATCTTGCACGCCGACCAGATCGTCGTGCTCAAGGACGGCGAGGTTGTGGGCTTGGGCACGCATGGCGAGCTTATGGAAACCTGCGAGGTGTACCGCGCCATCGCGGAATCGCAGATGAAGGGAGGTGAGTAGCATGACCGAGGAGCTCAGGAAGCAGGCCAGCGTTGATGACGCCGTTGCCGCGGGACTGGTTGAGGAAACGGCTGCCGTAGCACCCGAGCTGGACGAGGCCGCCAAGGCTGCAGCCGAGCGCGAGCTCGCCGCCAAGCGCTCTACGAGGAAAACGAACGCGCCGAGGACGAGCGCGCCCGCGCTGAGGCAGAGCGCATGCGCGATGTGGACGACGAGGACGAGGACGAGAAACCCCGCGACACCTGGGCGACGGTGCGCCGCCTGTGGAGCGAGGCTGCCGGTGACCATTGGCGCTTCTATATCGTGTTCGCGAGCATCGTGTTCTATGCCATCTTTAACACCGCTGCGCCGGCATATAGCGCCCGCGTGATCGATGAGCTGTGGGGCCACATTCAGGTGGCGTTTGCCAACGACACCACCTTCAACATCACCTGGGAGAACTGCGGCAGGACCATCTTCATCTACTTTATGATCTGGACGGCCGCTGCCTCGTTCTACGCGCTCCAGAGCTTTTTGATGTCGAGCGTGGCCGAACGCCTCAACCTGCACCTGCGTAACCGCATCGCTCAAAAGCTCAACCGTCTGCCGCTTGCCTTCTTTGATGCGCATCGTCCCGGCGAGGTCGTTAGCCGTGCGACCAACGACTTAGACAAGATGTCTGAGAGCATGCAGCGCGGCTTGCTGCAGCTTCTGGTGTCGATCGGTACCGTGGTGGGCGCCGTGAGCGTGATGTTCGTGTTTAGCGTGCCGCTCACGCTTGTCTTTTTGTTCTTTACGGCGCTTTCGCTGCTGGTGACGAAGGTCGTTTCGCGCCGCACGCACGATGTGACGGGCGAGCGCCAGGAGTGGGTGTCCAAGATTACGAGCGCGGTCGAGGAAGGCTACTCGGGCCGTCTGGTGATTCGTGCGTTCAACCGTGAGCGCCAGAGTTCTGCCGAGGTGCACGAGGCTTCGAAGGAGCTGGCGCGCGTGAGCACCAAGGCCGACTTCATGATTAACGCCGTCGGCCCCGCGGTGCGCTTTATCGGCCGCCTGGCGCAGATCGTGATTGCGCTGGTGGGCTGCAGCATGCTGGTTGCTGGCCACATGACCGTCGGCGTGTTCCAGGCGTTCTTCCAGTTTATCTACGAGGCATCCGAGCCCATGACGCAGCTGTCATTCACTTTCAACTCGCTGCAGAGCGCGCTGGCGAGTGCGGAGCGCGTGTTCGACCTGCTCGATGAGCCCGAGATGGAAGCCGATCCGTTGCCGGCGGCCGCCGCCAAGCTGCCGGGCAAGGTGGAGGGCCGTATTGCCTTTGAACACGTGCGTTTTGGCTATGCGCCCGACAAGCCGCTCATGCGCGACGTGTCGTTTACCGCCGAGCCGGGCCAAAAGATCGCGGTGGTGGGAACCACGGGTGCGGGTAAGACCACGCTCATCAATCTGCTCATGCGCTTCTACGAGATCGACGGTGGCCGCATTACCCTCGACGGTGTGGACACGAGCCGCATGGACCGCGGCGAGCTGCGCCAGCAGTTTGGCATGGTGTTGCAGGACGCCTGGCTGTTCGATGGCACCATTGCGAGAACATCGCCTATGGCTGTCCCGAGGCGACGCGCGAGGAGATTGTCGCGGCCGCACGTGCCGCTCAGGTCGACTTCTTTGTGCGCACTATGCCGCAGGGTTACGACACGCGTGTGGCTAACGATGCCGAGAGCATCAGCCAGGGCCAACGTCAGCTGCTGACCATCGCGCGTGTGCTGCTCAACAACCCGGCGATCCTCATCCTGGACGAGGCGACGTCGAGCGTGGACACGCGCACCGAGCTCGCCATCGGCCGTGCTATGGACGCGCTCATGCGCGGGCGCACGAGCTTTGTGATCGCGCACCGTCTGTCGACGATCGTCGATGCCGACCTCATCCTGGTCATGGACCACGGCAATATCATCGAGCAGGGTACGCACAAGGAGCTGCTGGCTGCCGAGGGCGCTTACGCCGACCTCTACCTAAGCCAGTTCGCATAAGGTGACAAAGGGGCAGTCCCGCATGCCACATCGAAAAGAAGGCGCGCCGGGGGCGGATTCCCCAGCGCGCCTTTTGTGTTGGCGTTCATGCTGTGGCGGCTGCCCGCGGCCTTAGCGCTCGTCCACGAGCTTGGCGACGAGGGCTTTGAGCTCGGCCACCTCTTGCTCGAGTTCCTTGACGCGACGGGCGTTTTCGGTGATGCCCTGACGGTTGAGGGCGCTCTGCTCGGCGGCATCGTCGGGCATGTACTCGCGATGCTGCTTGGCGTCGAAGCTCTCCTCGAACACGCGGCAGCCGTTGCGCTTGATGATGCGCCCAGGCACACCCACGACGGTGCAGTTGTCGGGCACGTCCTTGACGACGACCGAGTTGCCGCCGATCTTGACGTTGTCGCCGATGCGAATGTTGCCGAGCACCTTGCGCCCGTGCCCACGGTGACGTTGTCGCCCAGGGTGGGGTGGCGCTTGCCGGTCTCGTTGCCGGTGCCGCCGAGCGTAACGCCCTGGTAGAGCACGCAGTTGTCGCCCACGACGGTGGTTTCGCCGATGACGACGCCCATGGCGTGGTCGATAAAGAAATGCTTGCCGATTTGTGCGGCGGGATGAATCTCGACGCCGGTGATGTGGCGGGTGATTTGCGAGAGCACACGGGCGAGCGAGCGATGACCGTGCTCCCAGAGCCAGTGCTCGGGCACGTGGTTCCACTTGGCGTGCAGGCCAGGATAGGAAAGGAAGATGACCAGACCGCTTTGTGCGGCGGGGTCCTGCGCCTGGACGGTCTTGATGTCCTCGCGAATGGTATTGATAAAGCTCACCGGCCGCCCTCCCTTAGCGCCATGGCAATGCGATTCAATAAAGTATAGCGATTCGCTAGGGATTAGGAAGAACAATCTTGGCGGCTTTGCGCGACAGGTGTCAGTTATGCAAACTTGCTGGTAATGAAGTAAGACTTTTGAGGGGTTTGGCCCGTGCTCGCGCCGCAACCGTATACTGGTCAACTTGGACGTATCCGCGCCCACAACTGAGAGGTTTTACTTCATGGGTTTCATCAATTTCATTGCCGAGCTGCTTAAGGATCCGCGCGCTGCGATCGCCAGCTGGATCGCCGCCGGCCCGCTTATGCCTACGGCTGCGTGTTCCTGATCATCTTCATTGAGACAGGCGTGGTGTTCTTCCCGTTCCTTCCCGGCGACTCGCTGCTGTTTGCCTCGGGCTTCTTTGCCCACAACGGCGGCTTTAACATCGTGGCGCTTCTGGCCACCGCATGGGCCGCAGCCATCCTGGGCGATCAGTGCAACTTTATGATCGGCCACTTCTTTGGCCGCAAGATCATCGCCTCGGGCAAGGTAAAGGCCATGACGCCCGAGCGCATCAAAAAGTCCGAGGATTTCCTGGATAAGTGGGGCCATCTGGCCATCTTCCTCGGCCGCTTCTTCCCGTTCATCCGCACCTTTGTGCCCTTTATCGCCGGCATGGGCGGCATGCATTGGCGCAACTTCGTTGTCTTTAACGTGCTGGGCGGCATTACCTGGTCGACGGTCTTTACGCTGCTGGGCTACTTCTTTGGCGGCATTCCCTTTGTGCAGGAGCACTTTGAGCTGCTGATTATCGGCATTGTCGCCGTGTCGATCATCCCGACCGTGGTCGGCTTGGTTAAGGCTAAGCTGGGCAAAAAGAACGCATAGCTCGAGCCGGCGCACAAATCGTGTCGTTGAGGCCCGTCACCGTTTACGGTGGCGGGCCTCTTTAGTTTCGGTCAAATGAAAATACTTTAGTTAGTTAAAGAAAAACGTTTTATCCGACGCGCGTGCGGAGTACAATCTCGTGCATGCGAATCGACGTGCCATTGGCTTTGATGCCGTTCGCGTGTCCCGTCCGGCTCTACGCTCCGGGCGTGCGACGTTGCGACGCGGTCGGCCTCGGTCCTTGCGTGCGAGTTCGCGAGTATGCAACTGTGTATGTAAGGAGCGACATATGACTGTCGAGAAGAAGGATATCGATTGGGGTAGCCTCGGCTTTGGCTACATGAAGACCGATTACAGCTACGAGGCTCATTGGAAGGACGGCGAGTGGGACGAGGGCGGCCTGACCACCGACCACACCTTGCATGTCTCCGAGTGCGGCGGCATCTTCCATTATTGCCAGGAGGTCTTTGAGGGCCTGAAGGCCTACACCGCCGAGGACGGCAGCATCGTCTGCTTCCGTCCCGACATGAACGCCGAGCGCATGTATAACTCTGCCCAGCGCCTCGAGATGCCCCCGTTCCCCAAGGATAAGTTTGTTGAGGCCGTCAAGCAGGTCGTTTCTGCCAACGCCGCTTGGGTTCCGCCCTTCGGTTCTGGTGCGACCCTGTACGTGCGTCCGTTTATGATCGGCTCCGGTGACGTGATCGGCGTGGCTCCCGCTCCTGAGTACACGTTCCGCATTCTCGTGACCCCGGTCGGTCCGTACTTTAAGGGCGGCCTCAAGCCCGTCAAGCTGCGCGTTTCCGAGTACGACCGCGCCGCACCGCACGGCACCGGCAATATCAAGGCCGGCCTGAACTACGCCATGTCCCTCAAGCCCACGATGGAGGCCCATCGCGAGGGTTATGCCGAGAACCTGTATCTCGACTCCGAGTCCCGCACCTATGTCGAGGAGACCGGTGGCGCGAACGTTCTGTTCGTGAAGGAGAACGGCACCCTCGTCGTTCCTCAGTCGCACACCGACTCCATCCTGCCCTCCATCACCCGTCGCTCGCTCGTTCAGGTTGCCGAGGATCTGGCATGACCGTCGACCAGCGTCCCGTCGAGTGGGCCGAGGTCAAGGCCGGCACCTTTGTGGAATGCGGCCTGTGCGGCACCGCTGCCGTCATCTCCCGGTGGGCGAGATCGACAACAAGGTCTACGGTGCCGATGAGACCGTGACCTTCCCGGCTGGCTGCACCGAGATCGGTCCTGTGATGAAGAAGCTTCGCGAGACCCTGACTGGTATTCAGTCCGGTGCTGTCGAGGATAAGCACAACTGGGTTTACACCGTCGCATAAGCTGCCTTGTATGTCCGGCCCGAGGGCAACCTACTTCGCGCGTCCTCGGACATGAAAGAACCTCGCTGCGCACTTCGTGCGGCGGAGGTTCTTTCGTCCTGCGGAGTGCGCCGGAAAGGTAGGTTGCCTCGGGACTGCGTTACCTCGGTACTGCCGTTACGGGCAATATAGATCTGAATTAAAGATGGTACGCGGCCTTTTGGCCGCGCTTTTGTTTTGCTTCGAGCCATGTGGGGGTGGTGGTGACGTGCATTTTTGCGAGTATTCTGCAATCGAAGGCCCTTGCATACCGACCTCGGGCGAAAAATCGGGATTTATCGATGTTTTCTACGAATGATGGGCGGGGCTATGGGCTGATAGCGTTTGATTTGCAGGATTATTCGCGGTCTTTGGCATTTATCGTGGCGCTCGAAGCTGTCGGGCATGCTGAATACTCACAAAAATGCACGGCGCCTTGAGGGGGACCTTCGCGACAAAGGAAACCGCCCCGTCGAAGTATGCATTCGACGGGGCGGTTTATGCAAAAACGGTTGTGGATGCGTCAACGGCTCACTAGAACTTGACGGTTGGTGCCTGGCGGGCGCCTCGGCGGCCTCGAAGCCCTGGCGCTCCTTAAACTGGAAGATGCCGGCAAAGATAACAGCCGGGAACGTCTGGATGGCGTTGTTGTAGCTGAGCACGCAATCGTTGTAGCTCTGGCGCGCGTAGCTCACCTTGTTCTCGGTGTCCTCGAGCGTGGACTGGAGCTGCGTAAAGTTGGTATTTGCCTTAAGGTCGGGGTAGGCCTCGGCGACGGCAAAGAGCTGGCGCAGCGCACCGGTCAGCACGTTGTCCGCTTCCATCTTGGCCTCGGGGGTGGTGGCGCTCACGGCGGCGTTGCGCGCGTTGACTACGGCGGCGAGCGTGTCCTGCTCGTGCTTGGCGTAGCCCTTGACGGTCTCGACCAGGTTAGGGATCAGGTCGTTGCGGCGCTGCAGCTGCGTGTCGATGTTCTGCCAGGCATTATCGATGCGATTGCGCTTGGTGACCATGTTGTTGTAGATGCCGGCGATGGCGCTGGCGATCACAACGACAACAACGATACCGATGATGACGGGAAGCATGATGTCTCCGTTTCGAATGGCAGCGGCGTTTTGCGCCGGCTGCCGTTGGTGTAACGCTACTAGTATACCCGCAACCTTTGGCGATACCGAACTTTCCGGTAAGCGTTATGTTTCCGCCAAGGAGGGGCCGCCAATATGGAACGGGTGGTACAGGTGTAAGATATGCGACAAATTAAGGAATGCTGTCTACACCTTGAGGATGGCGATATGGATGGACCTTCGCATCAAGAAAACCTATCGTGCCCTGTTCGATGCTTTTACCGAGCTCTTGGAAGAGCATCGGTTTGAGGATTTGACGGTTGCCATGCTTTGCGACCGGGCCCTGATTCGCCGCACGACGTTCTATAAGCATTTTCGCGATAAAAACGATTACTTTGCCTTCTATATCGATGAGCTTATGACGGGCTTGCCGCAAAACCGGACCGATGCAGCGGACGCGGAGCCGCTTGATGACGTACGGGCGCTTCGCCATGAGGTCTTTGACGATGCCATGAATATGATTCTGGCGCATGAGCAGCTCATGGATAACCTTTTGGCCAGCAGCATGTCGGGCATGCTGACCGGCATGATTTGCGACCGCATTGCGCGTTCCATCCGCGAGCGTGTGATGAGCTCGCTTGCCGAAGATGCCCTGGCGCCCGTTTCGCTCGAGACGACATCGGAGTTTATCGCCGGTGGCATTATTCGACTGTTCACAAATTGGTGGGAGTCGGGTCACGATCTTGAGCGTCGACGAGATAGCGACGTGGTCGATGCGCTGTTTGAGCGCACCATGACGCCGGTGAATCACTAAGGTGGCGGAGAGAGGGGGATTCGAACCCCCGGAACGCTCTCGCGCTCAACGGTTTTCAAGACCGCCGCATTCAACCGCTCTGCCATCTCTCCGTGAGTCGTAATGATAGCATCGTTTTGAATTTGCAACAGGGAAGGCGAACGATGACGATCACCGAAATCGACGAGAAGTTCATGCGCGAGGCGCTGGCGGAGGCGCGCGCCGCCGCTGCGGTGGGCGAGGTACCGATTGGTGCCGTGGTAGTGCGCGCGGGCGAGATTGTCGCGAGGGCGCATAATCGCCGCGAGCTCGACCAGGATCCTTCGGCGCATGCCGAATTTTTGGCCCTGTGTGCCGCCGCTCAGACGCTTGGACGCTGGCGCCTTTCCGATTGCACGGTCTACGTGACGCTCGAGCCCTGCTGTATGTGCGCGGGCTTATGGTTACGCGCGCGTGGGGCGTTGCGCGTATGGCGCGACCGATGCCAAGGCGGGCGCGCTGGGTTCGCTGTACGACCTCAATGCCGATTCGCGCCTGAACCATCGGTTTAATGTGACCGCCGGCGTGCTGGCAGGCGAGTGCCGTGAAGTGCTGAGCAGCTATTTTGCTGGCCTGCGCGGTGTCGACGGCGTCGGTTGCGGTTTGAACCTTGAGGCGCATGCGTCTCACGCCGAGGCGCTCGCGGGTGTTGGAGATCTCACCGACGAGACGGTCGACTTTGGCCCCGTGCAGCGCGGCCCCGCCGTGTGCTGCTGGCGATCGACTCCTTCAAGGGCAGCGTGTCGAGTGCGCAGGCGGAGGAGGCCGTTGCCGAAGGCGTGCGCCGTGTGTGGCCCGATGCCGAGCTGGGCGCTTTGCCGCTGGCAGATGGTGGCGAGGGAACGCTCGACGCCATCGCCGCACGCGGTGGCGAGCTTTCAACCTGCGAGGTTGCAGGTCCCTTGGGCGACCGCGTGTCTGCCCGGATGCTGGTGGACGGCGAGCACGAGTCCGCGGTCATCGAGATGGCCGAGGCGGCGGGTATTGGGTATTCACCTTGCACGGAGTCGGCGGCGTTGGCGGCCACAACCTATGGCGTGGGCGAACTGATGCTTCGTGCGCTTCGCGCGGGTGCAAAGACTATCTATATTGGTCTGGGCGGCAGTGCCACCAACGACGGTGGCGCCGGCATGCTGCAGGCGCTGGGCGCCCACCTTGTCGATGAGTGTGGCTGCAATATCGCCCCCGGTCTCGCGGGCCTTGAACACGTGACGAGTATCGATTTGGCACCGGCGCTTCGGGCGCTGAATGGCGCGCGTATCATCGTGCTTTCCGATGTCGAGAATCCGCTCGTGGGGCGTCGAGGCGCACTGGCGGTGTTTGGCGGGCAGAAGGGTCTGCCGACGGGTGATGCCGAGGTGCTGAGCAGGTACGACAGCTGGATGGTCGGCTACGGCCGCCTGCTCGATGCAGCGATTACCGGGGCGCGGGCTCAGGGGTTGTTGCGCGTGCCCGAGGGTGCACGGACATTTGGCTCGGTGCTCGGCGTGCCCGGTGCCGGTGCTGCTGGCGGCTGGGTGCCGCGCTGCTGGCGCTCGGGGCGGAGTTGCGTTCGGGCGTTGAGACGGTGCTCGATCTCGTGGGGTTTGATGAGCGCGTGCGTGATGTCGACCTGGTCATTACAGGCGAGGGCAATATGGACGAGCAATCCGCCGCCGGTAAGGCACCGGTGGGCGTGGCGCGTCGCGCCAAGCGATATGGCAAGTCGGTAGCCGCTGTCGTGGGCGGTCGTGCTGACAACCTGGATGCGGTGTATGGGCAGGGCATCGACCTGGTTTTGCCAGTCTGTCGCAGACCCATGGGCCTTGAGCTGGCGCTCGATTCCCAGGAAGCCATAACCAACCTCATCTGCGCCGGTGAATCCGCCGCCCGATCCTACGACCTCGGCCGACTCTAGTAAAATGATCGTTCGGTTTAGCTTGGATAGCCAAAAAGTAGTCAAAAAAGCCCTGTCCCAAACTAGCTATCTTGCCGTGGCGAGCGAGAGCGGGTAAGATATACCGAGCGCCTAGCGCGTTCGATGGGTTCGGATGACGACATGTTCCGAATCTGGTCAGGTCCGGAAGGAAGCAGCCATAAGGAGCCTCTGTCGGGCATCCGAATCCATCGAGTGCGCAGGCGCTTTTTGGTGCCGCGGCTACCCGCGAGTGCCGGCAGGGCGCTTGGTGTCTCGCTGGTCCTCGGCTTCGCCTGCGGGATCGCGCGACTACCAAGCGCCCTGCCGGCACTCGCGGGTAGCCGACCAAAACCGCCTGAAGGGTCACATTTATCTGATAATTGAATCCCTGGCGTTATGCCGCTCGCTGGCGTTGCCAAAACATCGGCTGCTACATGCCTTGGGCGCTAGCGAACGTCGCCCTTACATCTGTAACGAGTTGCTTACGCATCTCCAGGGCTCTCCGTACTATCATGAATCAGATTGAAGAGAGATGATGATAGGGAGCGCCTATACATGATTGAGTTGCTCAGGCGTTTTGGTGGTAAGTTTCGCCGATATATGGTGATCGGCCCTGCGTGCAAGTTGATCGAAGTGATCTTTGACCTGCTGACGCCGCTGGTGATTGCCAGATGATCGATAAGGGCATTGGCTCGCACGACGTGGACGCCGTCGTCCACTACGGCATGGTGCTTGCCGCCATGGCCGTGATCGGCATCTCGTTTACGCTCGTCTGCCAAAAGATGGCGGCGCTCACCTCGCAGGGCATGGGTACTGACATTCGCGGCGCACTCTACAAGCACATTAATAAGCTGAGCTATGCTGAGCTCGATCGCTTTGGCACGCCGTCGCTCATCACGCGCATTACCAACGACGTCAACCAGGTGCAGCTCGCCGTGGCGCTGGGCGTGCGTATGCTCATCCGCTGGCCTTTCCTGGCGGTGGGCTCCATGTGCGCGGCCCTTGCCATCGACCTTAAGCTCGGCATCATCTTTTTGATCTGCACGCCCGCTATCGGCCTGGTGTTTTGGTTTGTCATGGCGCGCTGCATCCCGTACTACAAGCAGCTGCAGGCAAAGCTCGACCGCATCGCGCTTATCTGCCGCGAAGGCCTTTCAGGCGCTCGCGTGGTTCGCGCCTTCGTGCGCGAGGACCACGAGCGCGAGCGCTTTGCCCAAGCTGCCGATGACCAGGCCAATACTGCCATCGCGGTGGGTAAGCTCTCGTCGATCCTTAATCCCGTCACGTTTTTGGTGATGAACCTGGGCGTGTGCGCCATCCTGTGGGTGGGTGGCATCCAGGTCAACGTGGGTGAGCTCACGCAGGGTCAGGTCATGGCGTTTGTGAACTACATGACGCAGACCCTGACCTCCATCGTGTACGTCGCCAACCTGGTTGTGGTCTTTACCAAGGCGAGCGCCAGTGCGTCGCGTATCAACGAGGTGCTCAATTGCGTGCCGAGCATCACCGATGAGGGCAACCAGCCGGTCGCGCTGCCCAAGCCGGGCAATGCCGCCCCAGTTCCCGCGCTGAGCTTTGACCATGCGAGCTTCTCCTTTGGCGCGGGCGCGGCAAATGCCGTCAACGATGTGACCCTGGAACTCCCACTGGGCAAGACGCTCGGCATTATCGGCGGCACGGGCAGCGGCAAGTCCACACTCGTCTCGCTTATCTCGCGCCTGTACGATGCGAGCACCGGCAGCGTGAGCGTGATGGGCTCCGACGTGCGTGCCTGGCCGCTCGATCAGCTGCGCCATGTGGTCGCGACCGTCCCGCAACGCGCGTCGCTGGTGAGCGGCACGATCCGCAGCAACCTGACCTGGCGTGACGAGTCGGCGACCGACGAGGAGCTCTGGGCGGCGCTCGATATGGCGCAGGCCAGCGAGTTCGTGCGTAACAAGCAGCAGGGCTTAGATGCTCCGGTCGAGGCGGGCGGTAAGAACTTCAGCGGTGGCCAACGCCAGCGCCTGACCATTGCGCGCGCTCTGGTGGGCTCGCCGCAGATCCTGATTATGGATGACTCCGCCTCGGCGCTCGACTTTAAGACCGATGCGGCGCTTCGCCATGCCATTCGCGAACGAAGCATGCGCGGTGCCGCCGAGGGCGGGCTCCCACTGACCACGGTGATCGTGAGCCAGCGCGTCTCGACCGTGCGCGATGCCGACATGATCTGCGTGCTCGACCACGGCTCGGTCGCGGGCCTGGGCACGCACGACGAGCTGTACGCGACCTGCCAGCTCTATCGCGAGATTTGCCAGTCGCAGCTTCGTCGCGAGGAGCTCGAGGGTCAGCAGGGGAGCGTGACGCCCGCGTCCGTCCCAAGTCCCGCATCCGCCCCGGCTGCCCCGGCATCCACTTGCGCAAAGGAGGGCTGCTAAATGAATCCGTATACTTCTTCCGGTTCGGTTGCCACGATGACGGCCAACGTGTCCGGCAACGATAACCTCAACGACTTGGGTGACGGCCCGCGTCAGCCCGGCGACCCCGAGCGCTACCCCGTGGGCGCGGTAACTCGCCGCCTGCTGGGCTACGTCCGCCCGCATCGCATTTCGTTTACGGCGTCGTTTGTGAGCGCTGCCATCTCGGTGATCTTACAACTCTATACGCCCATCCTCATCGGCGAGGGCATCGACCTCATCGTTGCCGCCGGGCAGGTGGACTTTGACGCGCTGCTGCCGCTCGTCACCAAGCTTGCGATTGTCGTGGTGGGCGCGGCGGCCTTCCAGTGGCTGCAGGCTACTGCGTCAACCGCCTGTCCTACGAGACAGTGCGCGACATGCGCGTGGAGGCGAGCGACAAGCTCAGCCGCATGCCGCTCAGCTTTATCGACAGCCATGCCCATGGTGACCTTATGAGCCGCGTAGTCAACGACGTCGACCAGGTGGGCGATGGTCTGCTGCAGGGCTTCACGCAGCTCTTTACCGGCGTTATCACCATTGTGGGCACGCTCGCGTTTATGCTCTCCATCAACCTGACCATGACGCTCGTGGTGGTGCTCGTCACGCCGCTTTCCATCTTTGCCGCCGGTGCCATTGCCAAGCTCTCCAATAAGAGCTTTACGGCCCAGCAACGCATTCAAGGCCAGCTCGGCGGCCATATCGAGGAGTATGTGGGTGAGCAAAAGCTCGTGGACGCCTTCGCCTACGGCACGCACGCTCAGCAGCGCTTCGATGCCCTCAATGCTGAGCTCTACACCGCGGGTGAGCGCGCGCAGTTTATGGGTTCGCTCTCCAACCCCGGCACGCGCTTTATCAATAACATCATCTATGCCGTGGTCGCTGTGATCGGCTGCGTGGGTGTGATCACGGGCGTGCCGGCGGCGCTCACGGTGGGTGGCGTGCAGATCTTCCTGTCCTACGCCAACCAGTACACTAAGCCGTTCAACGAGGTCACGAACGTCATCACGCAGATCCAGACCGCGTACGCCTCGGCGCGCCGCATGTTTGCGTTGCTTGATGCGCGCGAGCAGGAGCCCGACGCGGCGGATGCCGTGGAGCTTGTCGCCCCGCAGCGAGGTGAACTTTGAACACGTGGACTTTAGCTATGTGCCCGACCGCAAGCTGCTGCAGGATATCTGCATCGAGGCCAAACCCGGTACGCGCTTTGCCCTCGTCGGTCCCACGGGCTGCGGCAAGACGACGCTCATCAACTTGCTGCTGCGGTTTTACGATATCGATGCCGGACGCATCATGGTCGATGGCCGGTCTTCGCGTGATTACACGCGTGCAAGCCTGCGCCGCGCCTTTGGCATGGTGCTGCAGGACACTTGGCTGTTCGAGGGCACGGTGGCGGAAAACATCGCTTACGGTTGCCCAGATGCCACGCGCGAGCAGGTTATCGAGGCGGCCAAGCGCGCGCACGCGCACAAGTTTATCGTGCAGCTGCCAGGCGGCTACGATACGGTAATCGGCGAGGACGGCGGCACGTTTAGCCAGGGTCAAAAGCAGCTGCTGTGCATCGCGCGCGTCATGCTCACCGACCCAGCTATCTTGCTGCTGGACGAGGCGACCTCGAGCATCGATACGCGTACCGAGCTGCAGGTTCAGGCGGCATTCGACGAGCTTATGGCAGGTCGCACAAGCTTTGTCGTGGCGCACCGCCTGAGCACCATCCGCAACGCCGATTGCATTCTGGTGATGCGCGACGGCCAGGTTATCGAGCGGGGCACACACGACGAGCTGCTGGCGGCAGACGGCTTCTACGCCGAACTCTACCGCAGCCAGTTCGCCCAGTGAGCAAGCCCGTGGGGCAAATTAATCAGGTTTGTTTGTCCCATAGAGCGATCTTGTTATATAGCGTTCTACCAGCGCGTGAAACATTTTGACGATACTCCGTGACACAATTTGACGGCGTTTTGTGAAACAGTTTTCGGCCATTCGTGAAACGTTCTGCGGCGGTTTCAATCCGAAGTACATACTGTTCGAAATCTGTCCAAAGATGTCGTCTGCGTCGCCAATCGACAGACGGTGGTTTACATCTGTCACGTTAGTACTAAGATATTCATCTAATAAATTGCATTAGTGGCTTTAGTTTTGGGGGAAACGAGGCAACGTGACTATGACGTGCTCTTTGGTGGTTAACAGCAAGAGCGGTAATACCAGGATGGTTTCGGGTGCGATCAAGCGCACTCTGCAGACTGCGGGCGTTGAGTTTGTCCACGCCGCGGCGTTGAGCGACGATGCGGACGCAGATCAGGTTGCGCTCGAGGCGCAGGGCGCCTGCGCGGCCGACACGGTGCTCGTCGGTTTTTGGTGCGACAAGGGCGCGTGCACGCCGTCGGTCGCGGCGTTGCTCTCCGCCTTGCACGGCAAGCGCGTCTTCCTGTTTGGCACCTGCGGCTTTGGGGCCGACCAGAGCTATTACCAGCAGATTATTGATCGCGTAACTTCCAATTTGGCTGAGGATGCCGAGCTTGCAGGTTGGGCGATGTGCAGGGCAAGATGGGCCCCGCGGTCAAGCAGCGCTACGAGGCCATGCTCGAGCAAGATCCCGACAACGCCCGATTTAAGATGCTGCTCGACAACTGGGTTGCCGCGAAGGACCATCCCACCAAGGAAGATATGGATAACGTGGCTGCAGCCGCAAAAAAGGCCGTTTTGGGCGAATAACTTCGCCGCTTGCGGTGCCGCGCGTTCAATCGTACAAACGTGAATGCTCGAGATTCTCGGGCTTTTTTCATGACACGAGGCGCCCCTTTATTGATGGAAGGCCTAATAAGCTGATTGTTCTATGCCGGATGTGTGCGGAGTGGGATGGGATTTCCGGATGGGTGGGGTTGCGGAAGCTGCGTCCCGGAATTTGCCTTTGGAATGGGATGCGGTTTCCCGTTGAGGGGCTCTGTGGAAACCGCATCCCAGTTTTCGGCCGAGAAATGGGATGTAGTTTCCGGTTGAGGGTCTTGGCGGAAAGTGCGACCCGGAATTTGTGATCGAAGCGGGATACGGCTTCCCAACGGGGCCACAAGCGGAAGCCGCATCCCACTCCGGACGGGAATTCTGGGACACGGTTTTCAGAGGGTTATGGGCTGCGAACTAGATGGGGCTGTCATAAAACTCCAGTAAAAGGGGTCGGAAATAAAGGGCACTTCCAGCAATTTGTTTTAATGTGGGGGGGGGTACCATTATTTTAGTTTCGCAAAAAAATAATCCTCTATGGGGAAGTTGCGTAGGGGGTTAGTCACAGATATTGGATAAAGCAGACCAATTTGGGGATAAATGACCGCTTACGCCAAAATTAGTAGCATTTAGCGACAAAACATTGAAAAATGTGTAGCACATCGCTATGTTTTTATTACGAAAAGATTCCAAATTGGCTTATTTCGGACTCACTTTTCAAGCGCCTTGCGGTTCCTGTTGAAACTTGCTGACCTTTGGATGGGTCGAATAGGTCCTCAAGGGGGATGAATTATCACTTTGACGGCGCGTAGACTCAAACGATTTATTGCACTTTTGAGTAGCTTGGCGTTCGCGCTTGTCATAGCCCTTGCCGTTGTTTCTTTTGTTCCTCGTGCATTTGGATACATGCCCTTTGCTGTGCTCTCGGGCTCTATGGAACCCGATCTTCCCGTTGGCTCCATGGTGTTTGTCCGCCAGGTTGAGCCAACGGATATTACCGTGGGCGACAATGCGACCTTTTACCGATCGGACGGCGCCGTGGTGACGCACCAGGTGTACGAGATCGACCCTGCCGCGCAGATGATCGGCACGCAGGGAATTGCGAACAAAAATGCAGACGGAAGCACCATGCACGATGCCGAGCAGACGCCTTTTTCGAGTGTTATCGGCACTGTTTCTTTTTGTGTCCCTTACCTGGCTTCGTTAACGCATATTGCACGACGATGCCGGTTTGCTTGTTGTGGTGGCCGTTCTGGCGCTGCTGGCCGCGGCGTCGATTGTGCTCGATCGGATGGTTCCCGACGAGCCTGCGGGCAAGCATACCCGCGTGCATGCGAGGGAGCGGCGTTCATAGCGGCAGGGAAAAGCGTCGGCGGCGGTAGGGGCCGTTGCCGGGGAAAACGATTCTCGAAAGGAAGAGAACGATGGAAAACAAGAAGAAAAAGCGCTACGGCATCATTGCCGCCCTGCTGCTGTTGGTGCTGGCCGCCGGCGTTGGCACCTATGCATGGCTGACGGCGACCCAAACCAAGGTGAATGAGTTCACGGTTGGCAGCATCGACAAGCCTGAAGTGAAGCCCGACCCTGACCAGCCGAACAAGCCCGGCGACAAGCCCACGGACCCCTCGGTGGATGGTTATCTGTTCGAGACCAAATGGACCGATAAATCCAAGATGATTCCCGGCACCACCATCAATAAGAACCCCAACGTCGGCATCGGCAAGGATTCCGATAGCTCCTATGTGTTCATCTATGTGAAGAACGCAATTGTGAAGACAGACGCCGAAAACGCCCTTGCCAAGACCCCGTACTTCACCCTTAATTCCAACTGGAAACCGGTTGCTACTGACCAGGTGAAGACCAACGGTAGCGAAGGCCAGTACGTGAGCGGTCTGTTCATGTATACCGCTGATGGCACCAGCACTCCTGCAGAGCTTACTCCCGCTGATGGCAAGGCTGCTTACACCGGTGAGCTGTTCAGCACCGTGCATATCCCGGCTGGCATGAACAACGCGGATGTCGTTAAAGATAAAAAGCCCGCTATGACAGTCTCCTGCTACATCTTCGGCGCTGATCAGAAGGGCGACAAGGCCGATGCGGCCACCAACGCCCTTGAGCAGGCCAAGGAATGGGCTAAGACTCAGGCTCAGGCTTAATCCCTCCCCACCGAGATCCCGGCCCGCTCCCCATCCCCATTTTCGGGCCGGGATCTCGGCTCCCCTTTAATCGACGATTGGCGAACGTAATGCTCAACAATCTTTCCGACAATCAGAAACGCACCTTGGCGCTTGCCGCGATGGCGCTGTTGGCCTTGGCGTGCCTGTGCGGCACGCTGGCTTTTACCGTTGATATGGTTCCGGCGAACAACGTTCTATCGTTTGGCAGCGTGAAGGTACGAGTCTGCGAATACACCCTCAACGAGCAGGGCGAGGAGATTCCGTTTGAGCCCAACGAGCACGGGGACTATCCCGACACCAAGGCCGGGGGTTCTGACATCAGCCGCATTGTGCGCGTGGAGAACGTCGGCACGCAGCCTGAGTACGTTCGCGCGCGTCTGCACATGACGTCGGTGGCGCCCGACGGTTCGAGCGCGGATGCTTCGGGCAGCGTTGCGTTTCATGTGAACGCGGGCGAGGGGTCCCCGTGGATCGATGGCGGCGATGGGTGGTACTACTACCGTGGATTGGCCGGGCGTGGCGGCACGCTCGACCCCGGCGCATGACGGAAAGCCTTATGGACTCACTGCGCCTTGTGGGCGACTACCACGATGCCGCGCGCGGCGGCTCATTCAGGCTCGATATCGATGTTCAGGCCGTGCAGGCCAAAAACCAGCAGACAAGCGATACCGCCCTCGACGTACTTGACGTTGTGGGTTGGCCGGAGGCGAACTAGCCTATGAAGAACAAGAATATGAACCGGGGTATGCTTAGCAGGCTGGTTGCCGTCGCAGCGATTGCCCTTTGCTGCGTTATGGCGCTGCCAACGGTGGTGCATGCCGAGGACGTGCCCGAGAACACAAACGAATTCCACATCAAAAACGAGGCTGACTTTTTGTCGTGTGTGGCGCTGTCGCGCGAGCGCGATACGTCCGGCTGGCACGTTTATCTCGATAACGACATTGAGCTCGACAGCGACGACATGAAAGCCATCGTTGCAAACACCGTTAAGCATCTGTCGTTTGGCAACAAGGAGCATCCGTTTAAGGGCGTGTTCGATGGTCAAAACCACACCGTTGAGGGCCTGAACTACGATAAAGACGCTTTTGACCCCGAGCGCGATACGGGATTTTTTGCCGAGACCAACGGTGCCACCATCAAAAACTTCCTGGTCAAGGACGCCAACGTGTGGGCGGACTTCCGCGGTGGCATTATCGTGGGCAAGGCCGTCAATACGCGCTTCGAAAACGTTATGGTCATGGAGAGCACGCTGCACGTGACCTGCGCCAACAATGCCCTCAACCTCATTACCAACGCAGGCTTTGAGGGCGGTCTCATCGCCGGCGAGCTCGACGGCTGCATCCTCTACAACTGCGAGGTCCGTGGCGGCCGTGCCGTCAACAATACGACCTCGGGCGTGCAGGCGCTCGGCGGTGAGGGTCTGTATATGGCGGCGTTTGCCGGCTACGTTAAGAACTCGACTATCGAGTACTGCCGCGTGACGCCGACGCGCAAAGACGACGGCTCGATTGCCGAGAAGGGCATGACCGACGTCACCAATAAGTACGACGTGGCCATTGGCGCCCTGGGCGGCAACAACGTGTACGCCTCGGGTTTTGTGGGCTGTATGGCGGGTGACGCCAAGATTATCGACTGCTTCTCGACGGCGCAGTGCTACAGCTATGCCGCGTCGTACGTGGGCGTCGTCGCCGTGACGCGCGCATGGACGGGTGGCCTGGCGGGCCGTATTTTGACCGCCGAGGGCAACGAGCTCGTCCGCAGCCATTTTGCGGGCGACTTGAGCTCGCGCCAGTACAACCCCATCGCCGTGATCCCCATCATTCAAAACGATGTGAACCTGGGCGGTATTGGCGCGCGCGCCAACAAGGATGATGCCAAAGTTACCGAGTGCTACTTTAAGCCAAGCGTGAGCCTTACTGGCAACAGCCAGGGCAACCCTGCCAAAAAGAAAATCCCCTCGTTTGGCGGCGACGGTACCACTAAGGGCGACGGCTATGGCCCGTGGGACGACGAGCGCTATACCACGCGTGAGCTGTGGGAAGAGCATGACTATGATTTCTGTGCCGGTACTAAACGCTCGACTGCTAACGATGAGCCCTGGGTGGCACGCACGCCAATGAGTGGGCGATGGATTACAAACTGAATATTCCCGTGCATGGCCAGAGCGTTAAGGCAACGACCGATTTTCCCGGCGCGGGCACCGCGACCATCGAGGCAACCAAGCTTGGTATTGATCAGGCGACCTCGGACCCCTACACCTTTGCCGTGAGCGCTGTGCTGGCGGGAACGGCTCAGGGCTTGGCCCAGGGCGATACGTCGGTAACGTTTGAGCAAGAGACCTCCGCAAAGCCTGAAGGCCTGACCGAGGCAAACGAGGATACCGCTTTACGGGCTGGTTCCGCGAGCCCGGGGTCAACGTGAACCACATCGAGGCCGATAACACCTGGTTTGACGGCAAGACCGATGCCGATGCCGTGACTGCCGGCAAACAGGTCAAGAAGAGTGAGGCGCACGAGCATACGTCGACCTATACCGCCGATAATGCCAAGGGGGTCGACGGTTTTAAGGGCAATGACCTGTTTATCGCTTCGTACGAGGCACAGGTGCTGTTCTATAACGTCAAGGGCGAGACGCTCGCGTGGCAGAGCGGCGAGGAGCACGACAAGTCGACGGACTGGTACCGCTATGGCGTCGGTTTAACGCCGGCTGCCCCTGCGGACCGCGGCACTCTTTCTGCCAGCGCCACCTTTATCGGTTGGACGACGCAGCCGAGTGGCGAGGCCGGGATGCATGGCGGTTACGCGGCCATCACCTCGCCTAAGCTTGCCGAGCTAAAAAACGCCGGTGCGTTCTATCCTGCCGGCACCGAGATCACTGTGCTTGGTCCTACCGATTTTTATCCGGTGTACACCGACTATGTGTCGAACATCATGACGGTGTTTGAGGGCAATGAGCAGGATGCAACCGACGATCAGACTCGGCGCGACGGTGTGGGCAAAACTGACGTTAAGGTTGAGACTGCAGAAGATGGCACAAGCGCGTATACCGTACAGGTGCTCGACGTATCCGGTAAAGCTATATCCGAGGAGGGCCAGCTGCCCGACGGCTATCGTTTCCTGGGTTGGTATGAAAACAAGGGAACTGAGGATGCCCCGCTCGAGGTGCGCGTAAGCCGCGACCCCAGCTATACGCTCCCCGCCGATGTCGATTTAACCGCGCCGCATACCTACATCGCCCGCTTTGAGTACCGAGTGGATTATTACGTTCGGGCTTATACCAACCATGAGTTTACGGACAGCAAGCTACTTTGTTCCGTTTGGAATCGCTATCAAACGCCCTTTGAGGAAAACGTCGGTAGTACCTTCGTGCGTGAAAACGTCGTCCACTGGGGCCCGGAGCATGTTGACCACGGTATAAAGGATAGTTATGAAACGTGTGACACGCGCTTCACGAAGGAAACCCTTGTCGTGAGTCCCCTTAACGCGTACTCGCACAACGTTAAAAACGATACGGGAGCCGATACTCTAAAAAACCTCTATGCCGATACCGATTTTCCAGGCGCTGCAACGCTAAGCGATACTTGGACTTCGGCTTCGCTGAACGTAACGGTCAAACCGGTGAATGATGCTATCGCCTGAATTTCTGGACGCTTGAGCGCGATGGTGAATATTGGACATATGTGAAAAATCCCATCGAGAGCATGGTGCGTACAGATAAGAAGTACTACGTTCGCGCGATGATTACCACGGACGTTAATTTCTACAACAAGGGCGATAATGTCGTGAGGACTGCCACGCGGCGCTATGAGAGTAACTTGCTGCAGACCAAGGTGAACGGGGCGGATCCGACGTTCACGTATTACTACCCGCATGTTAATAAGTCGGTTAAAGTGGCCGAAAAGCCAGAAGATGGTGAGAAGGGATCGTATGAGAGCCCCCTGACCCTCGAAGCTTCCCCGACCGATGCCGACATGGCCGTGCCGGGCTATAAGTTCCTGGCTGGATTTCGACCGCCGAGGTTCAGAAGGATTCTGACGTCTGGAAGTATATCTACGACGTCGCCGGCGACTCCTATGTGACGAGTGATCCGGATAAGGCAGAGCCGTATCTGGCGACCGACGAGTCCAAGGTCACCCAGTGCAGGATGCCTATCCCGTCTACGCAAAGTACGACGTCAGCTACACCACCAACCTGCATCGCGCAGGTTTTGAGGGTACGGACAAGGTCAATGTGCCTAGCTACAACATCGCTCCCGTTATCAACGCGGACACCAATCCTGCTACGGCAACGGTGACCCCTGACGTTACGACGCCGGTTTATAAAGCAGGCGGTGAGCTGTATAAGTTGCAGAAGGTTGAGATCGAGCTTCCGAACGGCGAGATCAAGACGCTTCCCTACGATGTGGAGCATGGTACTTGCTCTTATCCGGTGGAACCTGGCGGAGCCTATACATTCGTGGCGTACTATTCGCCGTTGGCGGTTGTGTACCACCTCAATGCCACGGATGTGGACGGCAAAGTTGCTCAGCAAGACGATATGCTCGGCAACCTTAATGGCGGCATCCCGAAGCCTACTTATGACGTCAGCACTATCGATGCGGATACAGGCAAGTTCAACGTCTTCGTGGGCTGGACGGAAGCCGAGCCGGCACCTGGCAAGGGCTATGTCGCTTGGTCAGAGGGCATCCGTATGGTGAGTGCTTCTACCGTGGTCAAGGCCCCCATGGAGCTGTACCCGGTCTACCGTCCCAGCCTGGTTACCGTTCAATCGAACATTGACTCTAAACTTGCGAATCCCGATCTTGTCCGTAGCCTCGGCCGCACTGATTCCGGCGACCAGATTTCTCTTGAGGTCAAGGCCGCCGAGGAGGTTGAGGGCACTGACGGCACCAAGTACGACTTTGTCGGCTGGTCGCGCGATTATGTCAATGACGGGCAGTACACCCTGATGACTGACGATGAGAAGTATCCCCTCGAGGCAGCGAGCCCTTTGAGAGCGTGACCTACACTGCGGTGTACAAGAAGACGCCGCTTAAAGTGCGCTATCACGACACCGAAGGCAACGTCATCTACACCGCTACGGTAGACCCGAACGATACGAGTGTTCTGCGTGGCCAGGATGGCAATGCCGGCTTTGTTCAGACAGTTAAGGTGCCCAAGATGGACGAGAACGGCAACCCGGTCTATGACGACAAGGGTGAACCCGTCATGGAGCCAAAGGAAGTGGCCTACGATCCCGAAGCCTACTCCGCAATCGTCGCATTCCTGGGCGAGCGAGCGGATAGCAGCTTGAAGGAGTTGTTCTTGGAGTGGCAGTGGGTTAATGGCGACAAAGCTGTGGCGTGGAGCGACTTCAAGGGTAAACCGGTTACAGCCAACATGGATTTGTATCCGGTGACGTATAAGGTCGTCGCTAACGACACATCGGACGATGCGAGCCCTAAGAATGTGACCGGGCAGCTCAAGTGGTTGCTTGATCCCAATGCCGCGAACACGATAGATGACAAGAGCGATAAGGCGCCGTTCAAGGCTTGCTTTGCAAAGCCCTTCATGGGCACGCAACTGACGGTGCACGTTGACCGCGTGGGCTATGGTCTTCCTGGCCAGACTCCTGCGCCTGTCAACGGGAAGTATGTCTCGCTTTACAGTTCGGGTTCAGGCGAGGGCTCGTTTGAGCTGACGAATCGTTTGGACTACAAGCTCACGGGCGACGGCACTCAGAGCGATGGCAATGCGGTGTTCGATTTCGCCGCTACGCATACGCTCAAGATCGTCAAGCAAACCCAGGATAGCTGGGCGAAGGGCAAGACGTTCCGCTTCAAGGTTTCCCGGGCCGGCATGGACGGCAACGCCTTGGAGGAGCGCACGGTTGAGGTAACGGTGTCATCGGATGCGCAGCTGAAGGACGGTTCCGCCTGGTACTCCGGCGCTATCGAGCTTGCGGTCCCGGCGGGTATCTACACCGTCGAGGAGGACTCAGCGTGGGCATGGCGCTACAGCAACCAAATCGGCGTCCCTGGCAAGCAGCCGGGCGATAAGGCGCAGGCGACTATCTCCGCTGCATCGAGCGCGAACGATGCCACGTTCACCTGCACGAACACGCGTGTGAACGACAAATGGATCGACGGCAGCAATCGTGCCCATAACGTTTGGAGCAACGGCAACGTAGCAAAGAAGGAGGATTAGCATGTCCAAGCGCAAGCGCATCATCGCCTTGCTGGTGGGGGTTATCCTCCTGGCCGGTACGGCAGGCACGTTGGCCTGGCTTTCGGTTACGGGCGTGCTGGTCAACCAGTTCGGCATCGGGTCGGTGACGCCATCGGTTCAGGAAACGCTCAACGGCAAAGTGAAAAGCGATGTCAAGGCGAAGAACACGGGTACCGCGCCCGCCTATATTCGTGTTGCAGTGGATATCTACTGGCAGGACCAGGATGGCGCACGCCTGTGGGATGAGCGAAGGAGGAGCCGAAGGGTGAGGCGGATTACGAGATTGCGTGGAGCGTGCTGATGCCTCGGGCGCGAACTCGGCTTATAACTGGGTTAAGGCGAGCGACGGGTTCTATTACTGGACGTCGCCCGTCGCTCCCGGCGCGGAAACCGGCGTGCTCATTAATAGGGTTACCGAGCTCAAGGCAACCGAAGGTCGCAATCTTGTCGTGGATATCTCCACTCAGGCGGTCCAGGCGACGCCCGATGAGGCCGTGCACGACGCATGGGGTTGCTCGGTCGAGAATGACGTGCTGGTGCCGCCGCATGGAGGTGCGTAAGTATGGCGTTCCCGATTCGTAAAGGTGTTGCGCGCTCCTTGCGTTGCATGGTCGCGGCCATTTTCTGCGTGGTCGCGCTCGCTGTTCCCGCCCGTGCGTTTGCCGATACTCCCGCGATTGCCTATGACGGAAATGCGCGTCAGCTGACGGTCTCGGGGGCGACGGACTCCTCGGGGGAGCCCGATCTGTTTTTGGCCTTTAAAGATCTGATGCCTGGCGATGTGCGTGATCAGCAGATAGAGATTCGTGCCACGGGCGTAAGTCCCAGGTGCGCGTGTTTGTGCGTGCCGTTGTCGATCACGAGACGGCACGCCTGCTGTCGCCCATTACCCTAACGGCGTCGGCGGGCGATGGCTCTGCAGGTTGGCTCCAGACAGGAACACCGGGCAGCGCGTTCGCTTATCCCACGCAAATCGCCACGTTTACGAGCGATGGCAGCACGGTGCTTAATTTGCAGCTAAACGTTCCGACATCGGTGGGCAACGAGGTTGCCGACGCAAACAAGACCATTCGCTGGGAGATTACCGCCGAGGACGATGGCGAGAAGATTCCCGTGCAGTCTGCTGACAGCAAGAAGCCCGGCTTGCTTGGTCTGGCGGCAACGGGCGACAACACGCTCACGTTGCTTTTGGTGTTGCTGACACTTGCAATCATCGCATTTATAGCCGCACTTCTTTTGTCCCGGAGGGATAAGCGCTAGGTTCATCTTCTAAACGCAACGCCCTCCCGGGCGGCGGGCACGAAGTTCCCTGCTCTACAGTCCTGCGCAAGACGAAGGCCACATTAAGTGGCCTTCTTTGCGTGCGGAACTCGCGATGAACTTCGAGCCCGCCGCTCGGGAGGGCGCCCCTTTATTGACGGAGGCTAATAAGCGGATATTCCATGCCCGGATGTATTCAGAGCGGGACGGGCTTTCCGGATGGGCGGTGTTTCGGAAAGTGTGTCCCAGAATCGGCGCTCAGAGTGTCCCCACTTTCCGGTTGATGTCTTGTCCGGAAACTATGTCCCGGAATTAAGGCTTGGAATGGGATGCACTTTCCGGTTGAGAGCCTTAGCGGAAAGTGACCCGGAATTTACTCTTGAAGTGGGATGCGCTTTCCCAACAGGCCCTCAAGCGGAAACTGCGTCCCATTCCGAAGGCAGATTCCGGGACACACTTTCCGAATACAAAGAAGGCCACTTAATGTGGCCTTCAACTTATATATGTTCAGCGGATACCCCCATGACAAGCCGTGCTCCAACAACAAGGCGTCTGTCCGGGCGGAGGCATATAAGGTTCATCGCGAGTTCCGCACGCAAAGGAGGCCACTTAATGTGGCCTCCGTCTTGCGCAGGACTGTCCGAGCAGGGAACCTTATATGCCTCCGCCCGGACAGACGTTTCAGTTGTGGCTCAGCAGCTAGTCGCTATTTGATCTTGGTTGTACCGGCGCCAGGTTGGGGTCGGTCTCGTTGGCCTCGGTCTGGAAGTGCTCGGTGTAGACGTTCTTGCCGTCGCGGAACATTTCGTAGTACTGCATCTTGGCGTAATCCTCACGCGCCTTGGTGGCGGCTGCGGCTGCGGCGTCGTCACCGGTGACGTTGGAGGAGAGCGCCCAGCGCAGGCTGGCGTCCTCGTAGCCCACGGAGTTGATGACGGGCAGCGACTCGCGCAGCGTCATGTGCGCTTTCTGGTAGTCGGTCAGCGGTGCGCCGATCAGTTGCATCAGCTGGGTGGACAGGTAGTTGGTGGACAGGTCGTCGACCTCGCTCGTCTGGTCACAACCGGCAACGTCGTAGTTAGCCCAAATGATGTAGTCGGTCTGCCACAAGCGCTCCTGGTGGGTGGCGTCGTCCTCGCCGGTAAACCACTTATCGTTGAACTTGGACGGGAAGAACGGCTGGTGGTCGCCCCAGAACACCACGACCACCTTGCGGTCGAGCTTGCTCAGGGCGTTGAGGAAGTAACGCAGCGCTTGGTCGGACTGCTCGATGCACGAGACATACTCGTCAACATCGGAGAGCGTGCCGTCCTCGACGGTCTTAGCGTCCAGGTCGGTCGTGTCGATGTTCAGGTGCATCTGCTTGTCGACCGGCAGCAGACCCTTGTCGTAGCCCGAGTGGTTCTGCATGGTCACATCGAAGATAAACTGCGGATCGGCGTTCTGGTCGAGCAGCTCAAGAATCTTGTCGTAGGTTGCCTGGTCGGTCACCATGCCGCGCAGGGTATCGGCGCCTTGGAAATCGTTGATGGACAGGAACTGGTCAAAGCCAAAGTCCTTGTAGACGTTCTCGCGGTTCCAGTTGGTCGCGTGGTTGGGGTGCATGGCCGTGGTGGAATAGCCGAGCGATTTGAACTGCTCTGCCAGATTCCCGGTCGTTTCCATGTTGTAGATGGTGTAGGGGTACACGCCCGAGCCAGGTTGGCCATGGAGTTGCCGGTCATAAACTCAAACTCGGTATTGGCCGTGCCGCCGCCGTAGGCGCTCACGTAGAGCTTTCCGCGGCTGAGGCAGTTGGACAGGTTCTTAAAGTACTGCGGACCTTCGTAGCCGGCGCGCATGTTCTGGTAGATCGACAAATCCGAGAACGTCTCGTTCATGATAGCGATGACCGTGGGCTTCTCGCTGTCGAACTGCTCCTTTGCGGCGGCGCGCTCGTCGCTCTTGGCCGCGTCGGATTTGTCGTAGGCCTTGGCGTACTTTTTGAGCGTGGCCTTGGCGTCATCGACAGAATAGTCGGCGGGTTTGGGCGGCTTGATGGACTGTGCCGCGCTAATAAAGGCAGGCAGATAGCCCTCGCGCCAGTAGCTCTCGAGCGGACGCCAGGTGTAGACGGTGATGCCGAGGGTGTTGTAGTAGTCGATGAGCGTGACATGCGCGGTCACGCCGCCCAGGCACAGCACCGCCACGAGCAGGTTGATGAGCAGCATGCGCTTGGCGTTGGCGGCACCCTTTTGACGGTGCGGTGCCACCAGGCCGGCGTACTCGCATAGCAGCATGGCGATGGCGGTAAAGCCCATGGACAGCACGCAGAACAGCGAGATGGAGAAGGTGTAGCCGTTGCCGGCGACTGCGGCGGCGGTGGAGATGGCCGAAAGGTCGCCCGGCTGGATGGGCATGGATTTAAACGTGATGACAAAGAACTCGGCAATGCCAGGACAAAGAGGGCAAAGGCCAGGACCGCGGGAGCCGCGCCGTGGCGCTGGAACAGGAAGAACAGGCCGACCATGAGCGTGGTGATGATAGCCACTCGAGCAGGATGCACAGGGGGTAGACCCAGGTAAGTCGTGTTGGACGAGACTCCATGCCCAGCAGCGCAAAGACGCCGGCGAGCAGCAGGCACAGGACGGCGGCGACGAGCGGTTTGCCCACAAAGGCGCCGCGCAGACGGGCGAGCTTGCCGGTGGGAGCGGGGCGTCGGGCGCGGCAAACGCAAAGACGCGCGGGGCGATACGGTCGCGGGCGATGCTGGCCCAAGCGCAGCCGGTGAGGATGGCATTGGTCAGGATGAGCATCACAAAGGCGAGCGGCTCGTTTTGGGCGACGAGGCCAATGGCGCCCCAAATGGTCAAAAAGAGCTGGAACAGGCCGAAGGCGACGCTCCACCCAAGAGCGCTTTTGGCAACGGTGCCCGACTGAGCGCGAATGGCCTTGGCCTCGCGCAAGACAAGGTAGACGGTCGCCGCAAGACCGACGAGCGAGATGGCGGCAGCGAACATGCTGAGACTCCTCACAAACTAAAACCTACGAAAGCGGGGGTTTACCCGATTGTTACCAAGATATACGCTGCATTTGGTGACTGCGCACAACAACCAGCCATAATAACGCGCGTGCGTGGTGGTGTTGCGCAATGTAGCGGCGACCTGCGCGATAATGGACGGGAATTACACGGAAACGTAAAGGCTTCTTAAAGAAATGGCGAGGGTAGGGCGATGAGCGAGCAGGTTTGCAAGGCGGACATGGGCAGCGACGGAGCTGCGGTCGTGGATACATACGGCTATCCGGTCGAGACTACGGGCAACGCGGTACTGGACATCTTGGAGCATCGCTCGTCTACGCGTGCCTTCGCGCGTGATGACGATGACCGTCCCGTGGCGGTGACCGACGAACAGCGGGCGGCGATTCTGCATGCGGCGAGCCGTGCGCCGTCGGCAGGCGCCATGATGATGTATTCCATCGTGAGCATTCGTGAGCAGGCCACATTGGACCGCCTGGCCGACCTGTGCGATCATCAGCATGATCGCCAAGGCGCCCTGGGCACTCATATTTGTAGTCGACTATGCCAAGTGGATCGATCTGTTTGAGCACGTGGGTTGCTTTGAGCCCGAGTTTGTCGAGCGCACGGGCAAGTCGCCCCGTCGTGCGCCGGGCCTGGGCGACTTTGCCATCGCGGCACAGGATGCCATGATCGCCGCTCAAAACGCCGTGGTTGCCGCCGAGGCCCTGGGGCTGGGGAGCTGCTATATCGGCGATGTCGTCGAGAACGCCGAGGAAGTCGCCGCGCTGCTGGACTTGCCTCCCTATACCATGCCGCTGTCGATGCTCATCATCGGCACGCCCCGCAAGGAGCGCCCGGCGATCGCGCATCCCGTGGTGAACCTGGTGCATGAGGAGCGTTATTGTCGCGCCGACGCCGCGACCTTGGATGCGCAGGTGGCCGAGATGGACGCGATGTTTCGCCCGCACGCCCGCGAGGTGGGCGAGCGCGTCGTCGATATCTACACCCGTAAGCACACGAGTCCCTTTATGGCCGAGATGAGCCGCTCTATGGAGTGGTGGTTCAAAAACTGGCTCGGAAAATGACGAATGTGACAAAGGGGGTATCCCTTTGTCACATTCCATATCGCCGCGGTGGCCTAAAGGCCGCATAAATGTTTATCTAGCTGGGAAAACGGTGCCATTAAAATATGGGCTGATTACATATAATCCCGTCGAACGGTAAAATTGGGAGGAAACCGGCTTATGGAACAAAAGGCAAAGGAAGTAGCCTCGCACGCTGCGATTCCTGTGAGCATCTCGGCGATGCTCGTCACGCTGGGCGTGGTGTATGGCGATATCGGCACCAGCCCCATGTATGTAACCAAGGCGCTCGTTGCCGGCAACGGCGGCATCGGAAGCGTCACGCAGGAGTTCGTGCTCGGCGCGCTCTCCCTTGTCGTGTGGACGGTCACGCTGCTGACGACCGTCAAGTACGTGCTGATCTCGCTGCGCGCCGACAACCACGGCGAGGGCGGCATCTTTGCCCTGTACAGCCTGGTCAAGCGCTGCGGCAAGTGGCTCATCATCCCCGCCATGCTGGGCGGCGCGGCGCTCCTCGCCGACGGCATCCTGACGCCTGCCGTTACCGTCACCACGGCCATCGAGGGCCTGCGCACCATCCCGGCGGTCCATGCCGTGCTCGGTGACGACCAGGGTCGTGTCGTCGCCATCACGCTTGCCATCATCATCGCGCTCTTCTTGGTGCAGCGCATCGGCACGGCCAAGATCGGTCACGCCTTCGGCCCCATCATGACGCTGTGGTTTTTGTTCCTGGGCGGCACGGGCCTGTTCTTTGTCTGCCAGTATCCCGCGGTGCTGCTGTGCCTCAACCCGTTGCGTGGCATCGCTTTTCTGCTGAGCCCCAACAACCATGCGGGCATCATGATTTTGGGCAGCTGCTTCCTCGCTACCACCGGTGCCGAGGCGCTCTATTCCGACATGGGCCATGTGGCCGCGGCAACATCTATGCCACCTGGCCGTTCGTTAAGTGCTGCCTGCTGCTGTCCTACATGGGCCAGGGCGCGTGGCTTATCAACAACGCCGGCAACCCGGAGCTCATGGGTATCGCCGACCTCAACCCCTTCTACCAGATGCTCGCCCCGGGTCTGCGCCCCTTTGCCGTCGGCCTTTCCACCGTCGCGGCCATCATCGCCTCGCAGGCGCTCATCACCGGCGCATTCTCGCTGGTGTCCGAGGCCAGCCGCCTGGACCTCATGCCGCATATGCAGGTCTTCTATCCTGCCGAGACCAAGGGCCAGCTCTACATCCCCATGGTCAACAACGTCATGCTCGTGGGCTGCGTCGTCGTGGTGCTGCTGTTCCAGAACTCGGCGCACATGGAGGCCGCGTACGGCCTGGCCATTACCCTGACCATGATGTGCACGACAATGCTGCTCTTCTTCTATCTGCACGTGGAGCGCAATCTCAAGGTCGCGCCGTGGATCTTTGCCGCCTTCTTCCTTTTGCTCGAGGGCTTCTTCTTTGTGAGCTCGCTCACCAAGTTCTTCCACGGTGGCTACTTCACCATTCTCATGGCTGCACTCATCATGGGCATCATGGTGTGCTGGTACAACGGCACGGCTGTTGAGCAGCGCCAGTTTACGCTGCTGCCGCTGCGCAGCTACCTGCCGCAGCTCAAGCGCCTGCGCGATGACGATCGCTACGAGCTCATGAGCGACAATATCGTGTACCTGACCAAGGACACCAACACCGACTATATCGACCGCGATATCGTCTACTCCATCCTGGATAAGCACCCCAAGCGCGCTCGCGCCTGGTGGTTCGTGAATGTCGAGACCATGGACGAGCCGCATACCTTTGCCTACTCGGTCGAGACGTTCGGCACCGACTACGTGTTCCGCGTGCATCTGTACCTGGGCTACAAGATCAACCAGCGCGTCAATGCCTACCTGCGCCAGGTTGTTCAGGACCTGGCTGCCAGCGGCGAGCTGCCGGCGCAGACGCACGACTACTCGGTCTACAAGGACCCGGGCAACATCGGTACGTTCAAGTTCGTCATGATCCGCAAGCTGCTGGCACCCGAAAGCGACGTGGAGCCGAGCGAGCGTACGGCCATCACGCTCAAGTACATCATCCGCCGTGCCGCCGGCACGCCTGCGCGCTGGTACGGCCTGGAGAACTCCAACGTGAGCTTTGAGTACGTGCCGCTGTTCACCAAGTTTAAGGCCGTGAGCAAGATGCAGCGTCTGGCTCCCGACGAGCGCCCGTAGTCGACGTCTGCTGTTTGTCTAACGACCGCAGGCTGCAAAGGCTATACACTTGGAACCACCACAAGGAGGCAACCACCGCAAAGGTGCCAGTCCCCTTTGTGGTGGTTTTTGTTTTTGAGTAGAGGGGCGGGGCGCTGATGGACGTCCGTGCGGACGGCGATATTGCCGAGAACTTTTGGTGGCGGCGTACAACGCTGACGCGTCGCAGCCTCTGTATGACGCCTGCGTATCGGCGGGGCTGCTAGCTGCGGCGACGATTGTGGGCGCGCTGCTCGACCATCCGGGGCTCGCGCCGAGCATCATGATCGTCTATGTGTTCGCTGTGCAGCTGTGCGCCTTCTTTACCTGGAGCCGCCTGTACTGCCTGCTGAGCTCTGCCGCCGCCGTGGCGCTCTACAACTTCTTGTTTGTCGACCCGCGCTACGCGCTGTCGTTTATCGACCGCGCTTATCCCGGCATGTTCTTCATTATGTTTGCGGTCTCGCTCGTGTCGAGCTCGATTGCGCTGGCCCTGCGCCGCGCCTTGGCGCAGCTGCCGCCAGCGACCGTCGCACGCAGATGGTGCTCGAGACCAACCGCATGCTGCAGCGGTGCGGCGATCAGCAACAGATTGTTCATGCTATGGCAACGCAGCTGGCGCGTCTTTCGGACTGTCCGGTCGTGTGGTATAGCGCCGATGCCGATAACGATGACCTGCTGCCGCGCACAACGTACACGGCCGTGGGCGATGCCGCGCCGGTGCACCAGCTGGCGCCGCAGATGCCGCCGCGGCTCTCGCGTCCGCCTATGTGGGAACGCCGCTCGATGCCACCTATGGCGCTTCGGCGTTCTATGGCATATACCTGACTGTGCGCTCGGGTGACACCATGGTGCGCGCGGGCGATCCCGCCTCGGTGGTGGGGGTGCTCGCCATTGTCGCCGAGCCCGATGCGCTGACGCCCGAGGAGCGGACGCTTGCCGATGCCATCGCGAGCGAAGGCGAGCTGGCGCTCGATCGCGCCCGCGCCATGGAGGCCCGTGAGGAAGCGGCGGTGCTCGCTAAAAACGAGCAGCTGCGCGCCAATTTGTTGCGCTCCATCTCGCACGATTTGCGCACGCCGCTTACCAGCATTTCGGGTAATGCCGACGTGCTGCTCGACCAGGGCTCGACCGGCACGGCCGTGCTTGACGACCAGACACGCCGCGGTATGCTCCTATCCATTCGCTCGGACGCGCAATGCTCAATGCTACCGTCGAGAATCTGCTCGCCATCACCAAGCTCGAGGGCGGCGGCATGTATCTGTCGACCACACTCGAGCTCATGGACGATATCGTCGAGGAGGCATTGCGCCACGTAAACCCGGCCGTGCGCGAGCACGACCTTAAGGTGGTGGCGTGCGATGAGCCGGCGCTTGTCAACGTCGACGCGCGTCTGATGGTGCAGCTGGTGGTCAATCTGGTGAACAACGCCATCACCTATACGCCTGCGGGTTCGCATATCGTAATCTCGATTGGCGTCCATGATGGATGTGTGGCGTGCTCGGTGGCCGATGACGGCCCGGGCATTGCGCCCGAGGACCGCGAGCGCATCTTTGAGTCGTTCTACACCGCCAACCATGGTCTGGCCGATAGCCAGCGCAGCGTGGGTCTGGGGCTTTCGCTTTGCCGCTCCATTGCGCTGGCACATGGCGGTAGCATAGGGGTTGCCGCGGCGGCCCCGCACGGCTCGGTCTTTACGATTGAGCTTCCCGCCGCCGACGTTTCGTTTGATAAGGAGTAGCGCTGTGCCGAACTCTGCCGTGAAACCGCTCATCTTGGTCGTTGAGGACGATCCCGCCGTCCGCAACCTTATCGTCGCCGCGCTCGAGGCGCACGGTTTGCGCCATATGGCTGTGGAGACCGCCCACGCCGCCATCGCCGCCGCTTCGTCGCAGGCGCCGAGCATTGTGCTGCTCGATCTGGGCCTGCCCGATATGGACGGCGTCAAGGTGGTGGAGTCGGTGCGCGCGTGGTCGGGCATGCCGATCATCGTGGTTTCGGCGCGCAGCGAGGACGCGGACAAGATCCGAGCGCTCGATGCCGGCGCCGATGACTACCTGACTAAGCCGTTTTCGGTCGAGGAGCTGCTCGCGCGCATTCGCACCACGCTCAGGCGCCTTTCGTATGCGCAGGCGGGCGGTGTTGTCTCCGAGGGCTCGTTCGATACCGGCGAGTTGCATATCGATTTTGATGCCGGCATCGCCACGATGGATGGCGAGGAACTGCATCTGACGCCGATCGAGTACAAGCTCTTGTGCCTGCTGGCACACAACGCCGACAAGGTGCTGACGCACCAGTTATCTTGCACGAGATCTGGGGTACGGCGACCAAGAGCGACCTGGCGAGCCTGCGCGTCTTTATGGGCACGTTGCGTAAGAAGATCGAGTCCGACCCCGCGCATCCGCGTTACATCCAAACCCATGTAGGCATTGGCTACCGCCTAGTCACCCAAGGCTAGATCGCCAACCACCATCCCAATATGAGTTGCGGTGAAATACGGTCTAAATTTGCCTAATTCCAGGCAAAACAGTCCGTATTCCACCGCAACTTTGTTATCTGCCCTTAGGCTTGCTGGCGTAGAACTTCTTCTTTTTGGGCTTGCCGGCGGGGGAGGGTTTGCCGGCAAAGTTGGACTTGCCGTTGCCGGCCTGCGCGTGCGCGGGTACTGCCGCACGGGGCTTGCGGGCCTCGGGGTTGCGCAGCTCCTCGGTTCGCTCGGCAATTTCCTCGGCGCTAAAGCCGACCTCGGCCATGGCGTCCTCGATGGGCAGGCGGCGCACGATATAGCAATGGTGCACCTTCTGGTTGCGTGCGAAGTCCTCGGGGATGGTCTGCGCCGTTATGTCCTGTAGCACCACGCCCGCGCGTGCGAGCTTGCGTGTCTCGGGGCGGAAGCCTCGCAGGTTGCAGCTAAAGATGGCATGGCCGCCCTGTGCGAGCAGGCGCGATACGCCGGCCAACAGCTCAACATGGTCGCGCTGGACATCCCAGGTGCGGCGGCCCATCTTGGACGAGTTCGAGAACGTGGGCGGGTCGACAAAAATCAGGTCCCAGCGGTTGCGCGTCTGGCGCTGGTCGCGAATCCAGGCGAGCACGTCGTCGCGCACAAAGTGATGCTGCGGACCCACAAAGCCGTTCTGGCGCATGTTGCGCTCGGCCCAGTCCAGATAGGTGTTGGAGAGGTCGACCGTCACGGTCTCCTCGACGCCGCCATCGGCCGCGTAGCAGGTGGCGGTGCCGGTGTAGGCAAACAGGTTGAGGAAGCGACGCGCCTGCTTGGCGTGCTCGCGCACCAGGTTGCGGGTGACGCGGTGGTCCAAGAAAATGCCCACGTCCAGGTAGTCGTCAAAGTTGACGGCAAAGGTAAGGCCGCCCTCTTCGATGAGTGGGAGGCGACGGCGTGCGATATTGGCGCGCTCGCCCGATCCGCCCTTGCCGGCGCCCTGCTTGCCGTACTGCGAGCCGCCACGCGAACGCATGCGGGCCTTGGCGTGCACATGCTCGGCGGGAACATCTAGGATACGCGGTGCGATGGCCAGAATGTCGAGCATACGGGCCTGGGCCAGTGCGGGTCGATGGTCTTAGGCGCGGCGTATTCGGCGATGACGAGCCATCGGCCCGGCGTCTGCGGGCAACCCTCGTACAGGTCGATGGCGGCGGAGTAGTCGGGCAGGTCGGCATCGTAGACGCGGTAGCAGCTCACGCCCTCGCGCTTGGCCACTTGCGACGCAGGCGAGCGTTCTTGCGCAGGCGGTTGGCGAACTGCTCGGACTCGGGGATGAGCACGGGCAGCGGCTTGCCGTCACCCAGGTCGAGCGTGGCGGCGGGTTCGGACATGGGGGTGTTGGCGGCTTCGTCTTCGGCATCTGCGGTCTTGTCCTCGGCATCCGTGCTGGTCGCAGCTTCAAATGCCGCGGCAGCGTGGTCAAGCGAGGGCCAAACCTCAATAGTCGCCTCTTCGTTGTTGGGCATGACGGCGATGGAGCGCGCGGGCTCGGCATGGAGCGCGCGGGCCATAAGGCCGTCGCGAGTGAGCGCGGCGACCGGTGCGGTAGCGAGCTCGGGCGCGCGGCGCAGCTCGCCGACCAGCGTCATGGCGTCGTGCATGAGCGAAAGCGGCGTCTCGGTGGTGTCTGCGACCACGGCAACGCCGGCGACAGCACCCGCATGGTCCAGCACGGTGGCGGGCTTAGCGGCGCAAAAATCGACAAAGCGCTTGTAGCCGGCGCACTTGACCATGCGCTCGGCGGTCTTGCGGGCGGCGGGGTCGATGTCCACGGCCACGATGCGCGCCTG
>ENA-OQEX01000050-OQEX01000050.1-human-gut-metagenome-genome-assembly--contig:-NODE-50-length-64630-cov-4.068989_pt1 | contig 64630 bp, 74 predicted proteins | sample MGYA00242802_ERZ504649 | MGnify/ENA primary metagenome ERZ504649 (study PRJEB26092, sample SAMD00036194) | human gut metagenome | host: Homo sapiens | study: EMG produced TPA metagenomics assembly of...
CCCAGCAAATCCACCACAAAGCCGCTCATGGTGTCAAATGCCATATCCTCCGACAGTTCATGCCCAGCAAAGGCAACGTCTCTTCCGGATCAGCGTGTCCATTGATTAGATACAGTGAATCCGTTACACGATGCACCTCTGCCTCTTCTTCATCATACTCATCCTGAATATTTCCCACAATTTCTTCCAGAATATCCTCCATGCAGACTACGCCGGCAGTACCGCCGTACTCGTCCACCACAATCGCCATCTGCGCCTTTTTCCGGGACATCTCCGACAATACGTCATCGCACTTTGCCGTTTCCGGCACAAACAGCGCCTCACGCAGAAATCGTTTTACTGAATAACCGGAAATATCGGGACATCCGATCAGTTCCAGCAAATCCTTGGCATTCAGCACGCCAATAATGTTATCAATATTATCCTGATACACCGGCATCCGGGAATATTTCTCCTCAATTGCCAGCTGCACCACGTCAGAGATTGCCTGTTCCACGTCCACTGCCACCAGTTCTTTCCGGTGCGTCATGACATCTGAAATAGGGATATCATCAAACTCGAAAATATTGTTTATCATTTCACGCTGCTGCTCTTCGATCACGCCGTTTTCATTGCCGGCATTGACCAGATGCAGGATATCCTCTTCGGTCACGTGTTCCTTTGCCGGACGCTTTCCGCCTGCCAGACAGTCCATGCCCTCATAGATTCCATAGACCGGCAGCAAAAGAAGTGCCTCCAGTTTCACCAATCCCAGAGATTTTTCCGCCATTTGTTCCGCCTGTTTTCTGCCCAGTCCTCTGGCGCAGCCGTCCAGGATCAGTACAAGCGCCAATGCAGCCAGCGCCGGAACGACCAGCGTCACCCACGGATTCCACCGATGCGCCCAGCCTTTTTCAAATACCAGCAAATACGCCGCCAGCGCCAGGATTGCCGTAAACGAGATCACCTCCGCCACTGCCGTAATGCGCAGCCGATTCTTGTGTTTCAGATAATACTGCATTTTCGGCTTGTCCTCTGCAAGAGCGCTCATCTGACCGCCCAGTTTCTGTACCGACGCCATCGCCGCCGAGAACCACAGATGCAGTCCGCAGAGCAGCACCGCCGCCAGAATCAGCACAGTACCGACCGCCGAATGGAACGAATCATAATCCATAATCTACTCCTATTGTTATGACAGCGCCGTAGAAAGCCCAGTGCTGCCTTATATTCTTATATAAAAAAACGCCGCCAGATCTATTGCACTGGCAGCGCTTCTGTTTGTATCACGAATTTACCGTTCTTCACAGATCAATTTGATTGCAGTGCGGTCTTCTCCGTCAATCTGGATATTGGCAAATGCGGGATGCAGATCAGATCCACACCGATCGGGGCGAGATAGCCACGGGCAATTGCGATTGCTTTCACGGCCTGATTTGCTGCGCCAGCACCGACAGCCTGTACCTCAACCATCTTTTTTTCACGAATCACACCAGCGATTGCGCCAGCAACAGAATTCGGAGAAGAGTGCGATGATACTTTCAATACTTCCATGATAAAAGCCTCCCATAGTACAACCATTTGTGATATACTGCATCCGATCATTCTGTCCGCCGGTTTCCCGGGGCAGAAAAATGCGTGTAATTTCCCGGAGCGTTGCCGTTCCGGATTCCGGCACATGATTTGCTCACCATCATTATACAACAAAGCCTGCGAAATTGCAAGTCCCTGCCGAAAAATTTGTGCATTATCGAACAATCAGGCGCTCAATTTTCGTACATTTGCCACATTTTTCATCAAACGTAATGATAACGCCGTTCAAAAAGCAGGGATCGCTGCCCTCTGTGAACCGTGTAGGAAAATGGAACCGGAACCGATCCAGCGCCGGCTGTACCGCAACGCCCAGGATAGATTCCTCCGGTCCGGTCATGCCCACATCTGTGATATAGCCCGTATGTTCCGACAAAATCGTTTCGTCTGCCGTCTGCACATGGGTATGCGTACCGACTACCGCCGTCACCCGTCCGGCGAGGAAATAGCCCATCGCCTTTTTCTCCGCTGTTGCCTCAGCGTGAAAATCCACCAAGATATTCGGCGTTTCGATCTCCTCCAGCAGTTCTTCCACTACGGTGAACGGATTGTCCAGCGGATCCAGATACGCCGTTCCGGACAGATTCAGCACTGCCACCTGGCACGGACCAAAGTCAATGGTGCAGATGCCATGTCCCACACAGCCCTCCGGATAATTCGCCGGGCGCAGCACCACCGGGTTGTCATAGATCGCCAGTGCCTCACGCCGCTTAAAGCAGTGATTTCCCGTCGTAATCACATCTGCCCCGGCAGAAAAGATCTGCTCCATGGAATGCTTGGTGATGCCGTTTCCCTGAGCGGAGTTTTCCCCGTTGACAACCGTCATGTCAATTTTGTGCGTTCGTTTGATGTTCGGGAGACGTTCCTGTAAAAAACGGCTGCCTGCCGCACCCACAACATCTCCGATGTGTAATAGTTTCATGTATGATTCCTTTCTAAGAAAACGCCGTACAAAGCCGTTAGAGCCTGTTCAGCGGTTTCATGAGACCTGTTCCAGTCTGGCATTGATTATATCACGTTCCATGCCGCAGTGTCAAGCGGTTTCTGTCGAACGCCGAACGGATTTGAATTCGCCCGTTTCTGCGTCCGCAAAAAATAAAGCACACAAGAGCGTTCCTTGTGTGCTTTACAATGGAAGAGATAATACAATGCAATGGAGCGGATTACGAGGCTCGAACTCGCTACCTCCACCTTGGCAAGGTGGCGCTCTACCAGATGAGCTAAATCCGCATCCGAAACGTATTGCAGTAACACGTTTCATGGTGCCTCCGATCGGAATCGAACCAATGACACGGGGATTTTCAGTCCCCTGCTCTACCGACTGAGCTACAGAGGCATCACAGCAAGGCTGCATTGCTGGCGATCTGGATGGGAGTCGAACCCACGACCTCTGCCGTGACAGGGCAGCGTTCTAACCAACTGAACTACCAGACCGTATGGTGGAAACTATAGGGCTCGAACCTATGACCCTCTGCTTGTAAGGCAGATGCTCTCCCAGCTGAGCTAAGCTTCCACTTGGTGTCTTTTCGGTGTGTTTTGTGTTTTCCTCACCGGCGACTATTACAGTATATCACATTGCAAGGGTTTTGTCAAGCGTTCAAAAAAATCGAAAAAAAGTGCAGTTTGTGACATCTGTATAGTTTCAACATTGTATAATATGATATACTATACAGAAAAGACAGCCGAAATCGCTAATTTCTCCCATTTTCTCCGCTGCGCCGAAAAAGACGCAGCACTTCCAGCCGCAGCGCACCGTGTGCCGGCGCAGAAAGATCCGGGTCCTGCTCCAGAATTTTTTTTGCCGTTTCCTGCACTTCATGGAGCAGCTGCGTGTCATGAGACAGGTCTGCGATCTGTAACGGCGGTAGACCGTGCTGGCGCTGTCCGAAGAAGTCACCTGGTCCACGCAGTTCCAGGTCTGCCTCGGCGATCTGAAAGCCATCACTGGTGCGGCTCATGATCTGCATTCGGGCACGGCACTCCTCCGTCACATGATCTGTCATTAAAATGCAGTAGCTCTGTGCGCTGCCACGCCCCACTCTACCACGCAGCTGGTGCAGCTGCGACAATCCAAACCGCTCCGCATTCTCGATCAGCAGAATAGTCGCATTCGGCACATCCACGCCCACCTCGATCACCGTGGTGCTGACCAGCAGATCCAGTTCGTGGTTCCGGAACGCCGACATGACCGCATCCTTCTCCGCCGCCTTCATTCTGCCGTGGAGCAGTCCCACCCGATACTGTGCAAACGCACCGTTCTGAATGTTCTCCGCATAGCTGGACACCGCCTGCAATTCGCTTTCGTCCCGGTCGTCGATCATGGGACAGACAATATAGCCCTGGTGTCCCTGCTCCAGCTGCTGCCGGATAAAATGATAGGCACGCTGGCGCAGCTTTCCCGTGACCGCAAACGTCTGCACCGGCAGTCTGCCGTGAGGCAATTCTTTCAGCACAGAGATATCCAGGTCGCCGTAGATCATCAGTGCCAGTGTCCGTGGAATCGGCGTTGCGACATGACCAGCTTGTGGGGACAGCCGCCTTTATCTGCCAGCAGTGTCCGCTGTGCCACGCCGAACCGATGCTGTTCGTCGGTAATGACCAGCGCCAGTCGTGCAAAGGTGACCTCTTTCTGAAAAATGGCGTGCGTTCCCACCACCAGCGCCATGCTGCCGTCAGAAAGCGCCTCATAGATCTCCCGGCGCTCCTTGGCACGGACAGACCCGGTCAGCAGTCCCACCGAAACGCCCAGCGGTTCCAGAAACTGCTGCATGGTGTGATAATGCTGCACCGCCAGAATTTCCGTCGGCGCCATCAATGCGCACTGCATCCCGTTCTGCGCCGCAAAATAGCACGCCGCCGCCGCAACAGCCGTCTTGCCGCTGCCCACGTCGCCCTGCAAAAGCCGGTTCATAGGGACATCGCCGCAAAGGTCTGCCGTGATCTCTTCCACGGCGTGTTTCTGCCCGTCTGTCATGGTGAACGGCAGTGCCGCATAATAGGGTGACAGATCTGTGTCCCGGCGCATGGGATACGCCGATTTCGTCCGGTTGTCCGCCCGGCGCAGCAGCATCCCCAGCTGCAATTGCAGCAACTCATCAAATGCCAGCCGCCGCCGTGCCGTCTCCATCAACGCCGGATTTGACGGAAAATGCACCTGCTCCAGCGCCGTTCCCAGGGGCAGCAGACCATGTTCCAGCCGCATCTGCTCTGGCATCCACTCGAAAGGCTGTGCTTCATAAGTTCCAGCGCCTGTTTCACCGCACGCACCAGCAGATTCGCCGTAATGCCGCTGGTCAGCGGATATGCCGGATAGATCAGTTCCTTCCTGTTGTCTGCCAGCACATGAGGCGCATGAATCTCACGCCGCAGCAGATTCCCCTGTATCTTTCCCGACATCCGGTACCAGCTCCCCGGATGCAGTGCCTGGAAACCGTACTGGTTGTTGTACATGACGACCGTCACATCGCTTACGCCGTCGGTTGCCACCGCCTTGAAGATAGTCATGCCCTTGCGGATAAACTGAGGTGCCAGCTTATGCACGATCTGCACCCGGATCACGTTGGTCTCTCCTAAGGATGCCGCCGCAACAGGAACCGGATGGCTGTAGTCCAGATAGCTCCGTGGCACATGATACAGCAAGTCATAGGGTGTCTGTATCCCCAGCTTTGCCAGCGCCTCAGCTCGCTTTGCGCCAATGCCTTTGAGATTGGCGACCGGCTGAAAAAGTGCATCCATATGAGAAACCTCCTTTCTGGTGTCGTTTTTATACGGCTGACGCTTACTTCATACCCTCCGGCGCACGGAGCGGACACTTTCCCGTCAGTTCATAGTGACAGTTGCAGCACTCGTCCCCGTCTCCCAGCGTCTTGGTACGGGAAAAGCCGTTGCCCATGTAATGGGAAACCATATAGTCCACAGAACAGATTCCCGGCAGCATTCCCTCTACGCCGTATTTCTTTGCCACAGTGATAAATCCGCAGCGCCGGATGTCGATCTCAAAGCTGTTCGCATCTATATCCCGGTAGTCGATCAGCCAGTCGTATTCCGAAAAGCCCGGTTTTCCTTGCCGCTGCAAGTGCTGTTTCGCCTTTTTCCGAAAGCTGTTCAGATAGCTTTTCCCTGCCATATGCAGGAAAGGTTTCGGCACAGAAAGCAGCATCTTCTCATTCATCTTCCACATCAGATCGTCCGCCTGCCCGGCATCCAGCCCCAGCTGACGCATAGACCGATACCACGCCACATAGGACGGCGCATAGGCATAATTAAAGGAAAAAATACTGTCCCCGATGTCCGGCAGTTCTGCCGCCACCTGACGAAACACAGCGTCCGAATGCTCCCGGAACGATTTCCAGAACGATTTTCCATATTGCTTTTGGATATACCCTTTGCTCCGGCACATGGTCAGCCGATAAATGAATTTCTGCATGGTTTTCGTCCTTTCTCTTCGGAATTGCCATTGTTTTTATTATACCACATTTTCCTGCAAAAGGCAACAAAAAGCTTTCCCGTCCGAAAACAGGAAAGCTTTTGGTTTTTTCAAAATGTTTTTTATAGGAACACGCCTTACTTGTTGTTGTAGCCGTCGATCACTTCGTCAATAACAGAGGACCACTCATCACGCAGAACAGCCCAGGAATCCTTGTCGCCGTTCAGCAGTGCAGAAGTCAGATTGTTCATGACACCTCTTGTCTCATAGGTGTATTCACCGTCGCCGTACATTCTGCTGCCCATGCCGTAGCCGAAGTCAAATACCGGTGTGATGTTCTTCGGATCCTTGTAATCCTGGAGCGCATCATACTGTTCTTCCGTCACATAGGACTTCAGCTTGCCCTGTGCGTTCACTTCCGGAATGATTGCCTTTTCCTTGGCTGCATCCTTGTATTCGTCGATCATGGATGCCAAACGCTCGCACTTGATGTACGCCGCAACAGCTGCACCCTTGTCAGAGTTCTTGACCAGCATCTTTGCGCCGAAGTTGCAGTTCAGATAGTACTCGTCGCTGCCCGGCTGTTTCGGGAACGGCACGATCATCAGATCGTTTTCTTCTACATAACCGTTATCCTCATAGTCCGGTTTCGGGTCAGCCTTGACGTTGGATGCACCCAGTGCCCAGTCTGCCATGCCGAAAACAGAGTCGATCCGTCGTCCGGCAGATAGCGTACCAGGTCGGGTCGTACAGACCCAGGCTCATGATCTCTTCCATCACGCCCTCAGCCTCTTCAATTGCCGGGCTGCTGATGTTGTTGGAGAACTTTGTGCCGTCATACTTGATAAAGGTCTCACCTGTGGACTGCACCATTGCCTGACCGAACCAGCCGTTGATGCCGTAGCGGGTCTCGCCGTCCTTGGCGTTGGAGACAAACGTCTTCATCATATCCATGAAGGTATCCCAGTCCCACTTGTCCTTCTTGTACAGCTCGTACGGGTCATCCAGACCGTTTTCCTCACAGAGCGAACGGTTATAGGTGATGAGCAGCGGGTCAGACAGGCAGTACGGTACTACGTAGTGCTTGTCCTTATACTTGAACATTTCGATAACGTCCGACATATCCGACCAGATATCGTCGTTCAGATCCAGATAGTCGTCCAGCGGCTGATACTGCTCCTTGGTGACGCCGTTCGGCACAGCATCCCACTCATACGGGAACATATCCACCGGGTCACCGCCCAGAATGCGGCTTGCCAGCGTATCGAACTTGGTGTCAGAGGTGCAGGAGACATACTCCACCTTTGCGCCGTACTTATCCTCAAACAGCGACAGTGCAACGCTTCTGTCCTGGTTGTTCTTCGGGTTGATGTCATAGTCTGCCAGCCAGTAGATGGTCTGTCCCTTGATATCCGGGTCATCCTTGACCATATCGTCCACCAGAGATGCGTCTACAGCGACATCATCCTTTTCCTTATAAGCAGATTCTGCCTCCGAAGAGGATGCGCTCTTCGAGCTGTCAGAACCGCCGCAGGCACCCAGTGCGCCCATCATTGTCAGCGCCATCAGCGCAGCCAGCATACGTTTCAAAGTTTTCATTTCCGTGAAAGACTCCCTTCCAGTTTTAATCGTACCAAAAAACGATTCGTTTTAACGAATCCAACACTTGTATTATAGCATAAAAAGCGGCACAGGTCAAGCTTTTCAGCCAGGCAACTTGCACAAATCGTGGGTTCGTTTTTTGGACTGCCGCCGGATTCGTCACCGGATTTTTCCCGGACTCTGCACGAATCTGCCGCAAAGCAGTTGCACAGCCCGGCAATTTATAGTATAATAGAAACCAGACACATCACACAGGAGGAAACGTATGAAAACAGTAGAGATCTTTACCGACGGAGCGTGCAGCGGCAATCCCGGACCGGGCGGCTGGGGTGCGATCCTGCGCTACGGCACAGCCGAAAAGGAACTTTCCGGCGGCGAACACGAGACCACCAACAACCGCATGGAGCTTTCCGGCGTGATCGCCGCACTCTCCGCCTTAAAAGAGCCGTGCCACGTGCTGCTCACCACGGACAGCAAATACGTGGTGGACAGCGTCACCAAAGGCTGGGTCTACGGCTGGCAGAAACGGGGCTGGGTGAAGTCCGACAAAAAACCGGCACTGAATGTAGACCTGTGGAAACAGCTGCTGCCCCTGCTGGAAAAGCACCAGGTCACCTTCCACTGGGTCAAAGGACACGCCGGACATCCGGAAAACGAACGCTGTGACCAGCTGGCGGTCATGCAGCGTGACCGGAACGCATAAGAGCTTATAAAAACTAGTACTTTGTAAATTCTAAAACTTTGTAGATCAGGCTCCCTTGAAAAGGGAGCTGGCAGCCGTAGGCTGACTGAGAGATTTTGCTGTGATATTCACAATTCAGGAGAAATTTCACCAGAATCCCTCCACCAGCTTCGCTAGTTCCCCTCGTACTGAGCGGTCCCCTCTGCCCTGTGGGCATCTCCCCACCCCGTGGGGAGTCACCCTTTTCAAGGGAGGCTTATTCCTATAGTTTTAGCCGTTACATCACACTAGACAATTATAGAAATATTGCCATGTCCACATAAACGGAAAGCCCTCACTCTTTCGAGTGAGGGCTTTCCTGTATTATAGGGGTAAAAATGAAAAAATGAGATTGTCTAAAATAATAGATTCCAGAAGTCAATTACTTCTTCTTTCTGGTGATGGTGTATGCGCCTGCGCCCAGAGCCGCAGTTGCTACTGCACCCAGTACGACTGCTGCAATGCCGAAGTCACCGGTCTGAGAAGTGGTCGCATTGTTTGTGGAACCATTGCTGCTGCCGGAGCTGCTGCCATTGGAAGAACCGCCGTTGCTGCTGCCGCCGTTGGAAGAATTGTTTCCGCCGTTGCTGCCGCCTGCTGCGGTAGTCGTAGTTTCACCTGCCGCAGTGGTCTTGCTCGGATCTGCGGTTGTGCCGTTCGGATCATTGTTCTTCGGTGCCTCAGTGGTAGATGCCGGATCAGTGGTTGCAGTGCCGCCGCCAGCATTGATGCCGCTTACAGCAAAGTCAACAACAACCTTGTCTCCTGCTGCCAGACCGCCCGGAACATTCGGGTCAATGTCTGTTGTATTCTGCGCAGTAGCCCATGTATTCAGAATGTTTACACGAAGTGTGCTGCCGTCATCGTTCAGGAACATAGAATGTTCAGACGGACCATTATAAGCAATTGCAGCCTCTTCACCGCTGCCAACTCTTACAACTTTAATCGAGTTGATCGTGATTTTTGCAGTGCCGTCAGCAACCGGATTGGAAGTTCCCTCCGGCGCAAACGCATACGCATTGATGTCTGTAGACAGCATCAGAAATTCAATGGTTTCAGAGCCCTTATCTTCCGGAATCGTAACAGAAGTGGAATAAACGCCGTCTCCGGTAATCGTAGCCGACTCTGTTTCCCAGTCGCCTGCTTTCCACTGTGCGTCACCGCCGGCAGAAATGCAAAGATATGCAGTGTACGGCGGCTCGTCTGTCGCACTTGCGCCCATGCTGCCCATACTTACCAGAGAAACTGCTGCTACTGCGGTTGCAGCTGCCATTGCAGCGATCTTCTTCATAAATTTCATCGTAAACTCCTCCTAATTTTCACACACCGCCGAGCAGTGCATACCACATTCTTTTTGTATTATAGCATATTTCAAAAAAACTGTCTATGCACATTTTGCCTAAATCTCAAAGTGAAATCCGTTGATTTCGCCGAAAACCATACAAAATTGCAGTCACTTTTCGGCGTTTATCTGCATTATTTGATACCATTCCCGGTTTTTTCCAATATTTCCAGCACATCCCGGAGCAGTTCAAGCGGCGGTTCGTCCTCCAGTCTGACACCCAGATAGGACTTCCTCACACTGCCGAACTGCACTCTGCCCCGGTATTTCTGCGACAGCGCCCCGATCATCTCCGGCGTGGGATGTGCCAGATAGAACAGCATCACGCCGCCACGCTGATTGATCTCCGTGATGCCCAGCTGTGCCGCCGTGTTCCGCAGCCGGGAAACGGTGATAAGCCCCACCACTTCCCTGGGCGGCTCGCCGTAGCGGTCGATGAGTTCGTCCAGCAGGTCCATTTCGTCCTCGCTGTTCTGCACGCTGGCGATCTTCCGGTACATATCCAGCCGCTGGCTCAGACTCTCCATATAGCTTTCCGGAATATGGGCGCTGATCTGGATATCCACCGTACACTCTGCGGTTTTCTGGATCGGCTCGCCCTTTGCCTCTGCCACAGCCTCGCCCAGCAGCCGCAGGTACATATCGTAGCCTACCGACTCCATGTGTCCGTGCTGCTGTCCGCCCAGCAGACTGCCTGCGCCACGTATTTCCAGATCACGCATGGCAATGTGAAAGCCGCTGCCGAACTGGGTGAATTCCCGCATTGCCGCCAGCCGTCTCGCCGACTCGTCCCGGAGGACTTTGTCCCGCTGGAATGTGAAATAGGCATATGCCCGGCGGTTGGAGCGTCCCACACGTCCCCGGAGCTGATACAGCTGGGAAAGTCCGAAACAGTCCGCATTTTCAATGATGAGCGTGTTCACATTGGGAACATCTACACCAGTTTCAATAATGGTAGTGCAGACCAGGATATCCGCCTCGTGTTCCACCAGCTTGCGCCAGATCTCCGACATTTCCGCCTCACCCATCCTACCATGCGCCACCAGGATACGGGCATCCGGCAGGTATTTCTGCAGCTTGGATGCGGTGAACTCGATGGTGTCGATGCGGTTGTGGATGTAGTACACCTGACCGCCCCGTTTCAGTTCCCGCTGAATCGCCTGCACCAGCATCGGTTCGCTGTATTCCATCACATAGGTCTGCACCGGATAGCGGTCCTGCGGCGGCTGGGAGATGACGGACATATCCCGGATGCCGCTCATCGCCATGTTCAGCGTCCGGGGAATGGGCGTCGCAGACAGGGTCAGCATATCCACGCCGGCAAACATCTGCTTGAACTTCTCCTTGTGCGCCACGCCGAACCGCTGTTCCTCGTCCACAATGGCGAGACCCAGGGCGTGGAATTCCACGTCTTTCTGCACAATGCGGTGGGTGCCGATGATAACATCCGCCTTGCCGCTTTTGATCTCCTTGAGGATCTCCTTCTGCCGCTTTGCCGAGACGAACCGGGACAGCATCACCACATTCACCGGGAAATGCTCAAACCGCCGCATCGCCGTCTGGTAGTGCTGCATGGCAAGAACCGTGGTCGGCACCAGAATAGCGCACTGCTTTCCGCTCATGACGCATTTCATCGCCGCCCGGAGTGCCACCTCTGTCTTGCCGAATCCCACGTCGCCGCAGAGCAGCCGATCCATGGGGCGTTCTCGTTCCATGTCGTGCTTGATCTCATCAATGCACGCCATCTGATCCTCCGTCTCCACATAGGGAAAACGTGCCTCAAAGTCACGCTGTTCCTGGTCGTCCGGATAGAACGCAAAGCCCTTGGTCTTTTCCCGCTTGGCATAGAGCGCCAGCAGTTCGTCTGCCATATCCCGCACCGCACGGCGCACGTTGTTCCGGGTCTTCTGCCACTCCGGCGAGGACAGCCGGCTCAGCTTTACGTTGGAATCCTCACGGGGTCCGATATACTTGGACACCATATCCAGCTGCGTGACCGGCACATACAGATTTTCCTTACCGGCATACTGGATGGTGATATAATCCTTAGTCACGCCCTCCAGTTCCAGCTTGCGGATGCCCAGAAAGCGCCGATGCCGTGCAGAGCGTGTACCACCAGATCTCCCGGCGTAATGTCTGCCAGGGTGCGTATCTCTTCCCCACGGTGATGTGTCTTTCGGCGGCGTGTACCGGAGCGCAGCGTTCTCGCCTGGGAAATCAGCGCTGTCTTGATCTCCGGATAGGCAAACCCACCGGAAAGGCTGCCGGTGCGGAGATAGACCGTGCTGTCTTTCCAGATGCTGTCCGGCTTCGCCAGTTCGCAGCAGATGCCGCTTTCCCGGAGATCCTGCTGCAAAATGGGCAGCGTTTTTTCACTGCCGGCATAGAGCATGGTGCAGTAGCCCTGCTCACAGTAGGCTTTCAGATCCTCTGTCAGCTGACGCAGCTCACCGCCCCAGGGCGCATTCTGCACCGCCTGGACGCTGAGCAGTTTCTGAAATTCCACGTGTTCGCCGCCCTGCAAAAAGTTGCTGAGATACACCTGAAAGCGTTTGTCCAGCTGTACGGCAACCTCCGTGGGATTCTGATAGTAGCCCTCCAGCCCACGGCAAAGGCTGCCCTCTTCCAGCAGCAGCTTGCAGTCCTCCTGGTACTGCGCCATCAGTCCACGCTGGCTCTCCACGATTGCGCCGTATTCGCTCCAGCAGACCGTCCCGATGCCGAAATCATAGAGCATGGACGGCTTTTCCCGGAGCAGCGGCGCATATTTGTCCAGATGCACCGGAAGCATCCCGGCGTCCAGCTGGTCGGCATCGGCATACAGCTTTTCCCGTGCCAGGTCTGCCCTGCGGCTGCGCAGGGATTTTCCCAGTTTCCGGATCTTTTCCGCCAGCGCTGCCGGGTCGCACAAAGTCTCCCTTGCCGGCGGAATGCGCACTTCGTCAACAGCATCCGTCCGGCGCTGTGTCTCCGGGTCAAAATGTACCATGGTGTCGATGGTATCATCCCAGAACTCAATACGCACCGGCGCATTCAGCTGTACCGGGAACACATCCAGGATATCGCCCCGGACGGAAAACTGTCCCTGTCCGGAAACGCTCTCCCCACGGACATAGCCGCAGGCAGAGAGCCGGCGGATGAGTTCACCCAGATCTGCCGTGCCGTCCCGGCGCAGCAAAATCGTGGAGTCGTCCAGCTGTTCCGGTGAAAGGGTCGGCTGCAAAAGTGCCTCAATGCTGGCGGCGACCACCCGGCACTGTCCCGTCCGGAGCGCCGTCAGCGCAGCGATACGAGCGTGTTCATAGGCGGTGGTGATGCCCTCTACCGGCGTCAGAACCACTTCCTTTGCCGGAAACATCCATGCCGCCGTTTCATCCAGCATGGCGTTGATGTCATCGCAGAGCCGCCGTGCCTCTGCCTCCTCGGCAGTGACCACCAGCACCGGTGCATTTTCCCGGCACAGCGCCGTCAGCAGATGCGCTTTGTGGATCTGCGACACACCGGTGAACGAAACCGGCGTGACTCCTTCCTGCTGTGACCGCACCAGTTCCCGGTATGCTGTCAGCTGTTCAAATGTAGCTGCAAAAAACTGCATGGCTGTCTCCTTTCCGTGTTGCTTTTGCTCTGCTGTTGCTTAGTGACTGTACAGATTCATGGCGCCGTTCATGTCGCCGCTGACGATTTTCTTCGCTGCATCCGCTGCGTGTTCCAGCGCCGGCTGGAGTGCCTTCATATCTTCCTCGCTGAACTTCGACAGCACCCAGTCCGCCAGATCATACTGGGGATTGGGCTTTGCGCCGACACCCACCCGGATCCGTGGGAACTCCTCCGTTCCCAGCTGGGCAATGATGCTCTTGATGCCGTTGTGACCACCGGCACTGCCCTTTCGGCGCAGGCGCAGTTTTCCCGGCGGCAGAGAGATGTCATCATAAATGACCAACACCTGCTCCGGCGGTATCTTGTAGAAATTCGCCGCCGCCGCAATGGCATCGCCGCTGAGATTCATATAAGTGGTCGGTTTCATCAGCAGACAGCGCACCTCGCCCAGCATCGCCTCGCCGCAGTCCGACTTGAACTTCATCTGATCCAGCTTTACGCCGCACTGTTTCGCCAGTTCTTCCATGGTCAGAAATCCGGCGTTGTGCCGGGTGTTCTCATATTCCAGACCGGGATTGCCCAGCCCGGCAACGATCCAGGTCAGCTTGCCGTGCAGATTCCCGGCAGACCCCGACTCGATCTGCTTGAATAAATCAAAAATACCCATTTTCTCTCAAACCTGTTTCATGCGGCACCGGAAATGCCCGATGCCGCATGAATCCTTTCGTATTTCAAAAAGTTGTCCGCACCAGCCCACGGATGGACTTTTACTTCTTTGCGCCGTCCTCCGGGAACAGCTTGCTCTTCAGCTTTTTCAGGCTGTAGCCTTCCTTGACCTTGAGGTCTGCACGCTCCACAGCCAGGGCATAATCCGGCACGTCCTTGGTGACGGTAGAACCTGCGGCGGTATATGCACCCTTACCCAGTTCCACCGGAGCAATCAGATTGGTGTTGCAGCCGATAAAGCAGTTGTCGCCGATGACACAGCGCTGCTTTTTCAGACCGTCATAGTTTACTGTAACGGTACCGCAGCCGAAGTTTACCTTCTTGCCCACATCGCTGTCGCCCACATAGGTGAGGTGTGCGATGGCGGTCTGCTCGCCTACGGTGGAGTTCTTGACCTCTACGAAGTCACCGATCTTGACGCCGTTCTTGAGGTGCGAGTTCGGACGGATATGAACGAACGGACCAGCCTTGACCGCATCTTCGATCTCCGACTCAAACGCCTGGACATAGTTCAGTGTGACATGGTCGCCGATCTTGCAGTCCTCGATGAGGCAGTTCGGGCCAATGGTACACTTTGCGCCGATCTTGGTTTTTCCTCTTAAAATAGTACCGGCAGAATGGTAGTCTCTGCGCCGATCTCCACATCATTTCCGATGATGATGCCGTCGGTGCTGACGAAGTTTACGCCGTTTTCCATGTGCTTATCCAGCACACGCTCCTGTGCCACTTTGTTCAGATGCAGCAGGTCTTTTCTGGTGTTTGCGCCCAGGATCACATCCGGGTTCTCGCTGCGGTATGCGCTTGCCTTCCAGCCACGCTCCAGCGCCAGACCAACGGTGTCGGTCAGATAGTATTCGCCCTGCGCATTGGACTGGGACAGACCGCCCAGCAGTTCCAGCAGTGCCTTGGTTTTGAACCAGTATGCGCCGGAATTTACCTCGTGGATCTCACGCTGTGCCTCGGTGGCATCCTTTTCCTCTACGATAGCCGCAATGCCGGTCTCCGTGCGGAGGATTCTGCCGTAGCCCTTGGGCTGTTCCAGATTTGCTGTGATAACTGTGACAGCGTTCTCCTGTGCCTCATGCAGTTTCAGCGCATTGGCAATGGTCTCGCTGTCCATAAACGGTGCATCGCCACACAGCACCAAGGTGTTGCCGTCGGTGAATTCCTTCATGAACTTTTCTGCCTGCATCACTGCATGACCCGTGCCCAGCTGCTCTGCCTGGAGTGCAGTGCGGTAGCGGTCGCCCAGATACAGCTCACATACTGCGCCTTATAGCCGGTGACCACACAGATCCGGCTCAGTCCTGCGCCCTCACAGGCACGGATGACCCAGCCCAGCATGGGAACGTCCAGCACCTGGAGCATAGGCTTCGGGATTGCTGCCTTCATACGATTGCCGTGTCCGCCGGCAAGAATAACAACTTGATTCATAGTTCTGTTCCTCCTGTAATGTAACATCTCGTCCGGGATATGCGCCGGACAAGGAAATTGGCTAGTATCCCTTTCCCGGATGCGCCATCCGAAAAAGTCCCTTTTTACATTATGACAAAATCTTGAAAGGATTGCAAGCCTTTTTTTCAAAAAAAAATCGTGTATTGTGATTTTTGTATAACTTGCAACAAAAAAAGGCGCAATTTTTTCTTGAAAAGTGTATAGTATTTTCATCTGAAATATGCTATAATAATAATGTGCCGGTTGAAAGCGGGAATTTTGCCAGAATCCCCCGGACGCAATCACGCAGCCGGCCATAGAATCGAATATTAAAATTGGAGGTATTTACCAATGGCAAACAAATGGGTTTATATGTTTAGCGAAGGCGACATGACCATGCGCAATCTCCTCGGCGGTAAGGGTGCAAACCTGGCTGAGATGACCAGCATCGGTCTGCCGGTACCGCAGGGTTTCACCATCACAACTGAGGCCTGCACACAGTACTATGAGGACGGCCGCAAGATCAGCGACGAGATCATGGCACAGGTTATGGACGGCGTCAAGAAGATGGAAGAGATCAACGGCAAGAAGTTCGGCGATCTGAACAACCCGCTGCTGGTTTCCGTTCGTTCCGGCGCACGTGCATCCATGCCGGGTATGATGGACACCATCCTGAACCTGGGTCTGAACGACGACGTTGTAGCTGCTATGATCAAGGGCAACCCGGATCCGGCTTTCGAGCGTTTCGTATATGACTCCTACAGACGTTTCATCCAGATGTTCTCCGACGTTGTTATGGAAGTCGGCAAGAAGTACTTCGAGCAGCTCATCGACAAGATGAAGGAAGAAAAGGGCGTTAAGTTCGACGTAGATCTGACTGCTGCTGATCTGAAGACTCTGGCTGAACAGTTCAAGGCTGAATACAAGAAGCAGCTGGGCACAGACTTCCCGTCTGATCCGGTAGAACAGCTGAAGCTGGCTATCGAGGCTGTATTCCGCAGCTGGGACAACCCGAGAGCAAACGTATACCGTCGTGACAACGATATCCCGTACAGCTGGGGTACCGCAGTAAACGTAATGCCGATGGTATTCGGTAACCTGAACAACGAGTCTGGTACCGGTGTAGCATTCACCCGTGACCCGGCTACCGGCGAAAAGAAGCTGATGGGCGAGTTCCTGATCAACGCACAGGGCGAAGACGTTGTTGCCGGCGTTCGTACTCCGATGCCGATCACACAGATGGAACAGGAATTCCCGGAAGCTTACCACGAATTCATCAAGGTTTGCGAGACTCTGGAAAACCACTATCACGATATGCAGGATATGGAATTCACTGTTGAGAACAAGAAGCTGTATATGCTGCAGTGCCGTAACGGTAAGAGAACCGCTCAGGCAGCTCTGCAGATCGCTTGCGACCTGGTAGACGAAGGACACAAGACCGAAGAAGAAGCAGTTCTGATGATCGATCCGAGAAACCTGGACACTCTGCTGCACCCGCAGTTCGATGCAAAGGCTCTGAAGGCTGCTACTCCGATGGGCAAGGGTCTGGGCGCATCTCCTGGTGCTGCCTGCGGTAAGGTCGTATTCACTGCTGACGACGCAGAGGCTTGGAACGCTAAGGGCGAAAAGGTTATCCTGGTTCGTCTGGAGACCTCTCCGGAAGATATCACCGGTATGAAGGCATCTCAGGGTATCCTGACTGTTCGTGGCGGTATGACTTCTCACGCTGCCGTTGTTGCACGTGGTATGGGTACCTGCTGTGTATCCGGCTGCGGCGACATCAAGATGGACGAAGAGAACAAGAAGTTCGAGCTGGCTGGCAAGACCTTCCACGAGGGCGACTACATCTCTATCGACGGTTCTACCGGTAACATCTACGACGGCATCATCCCGACCGTTGACGCATCTATCGCTGGTACATTCGGCCGTGTCATGAGCTGGGCAGACAAGTACAGAACTCTGAAGGTTCGTACTAACGCTGATACTCCGACAGACGCTAAGAAGGCTCGTGAGCTGGGCGCTGAAGGTATCGGTCTGTGCCGTACCGAGCATATGTTCTTCGAGGCTGACAGAATCGCAGCATTCCGTGAAATGATCTGCTCTGACACCGTTGAGGAAAGAAAGGCTGCTCTGGCTAAGATCGAACCGATGCAGCAGGGCGACTTCGAGGCTCTGTACGAGGCTCTGGAAGGCAATCCGGTTACCATCCGTTTCCTGGATCCGCCGCTCCACGAATTCGTACCGACCGAAGAAGAAGATATCAAGAAGCTGGCTGATGCACAGGGCAAGACTGTAGATCAGATCAAGGCTATCATCGCTTCTCTGCACGAATTCAACCCGATGATGGGTCACCGTGGCTGCCGTCTGGCTGTTACTTATCCGGAAATCGCTGAGATGCAGACCAAGGCTATCATCAAGGCTGCAATCAACGTAAAGAAGAACCACCCGGATTGGACCGTTAAGCCGGAGATCATGATCCCGCTGATCGGCGATGTCAAGGAACTGAAGTTCGTTAAAAAGGTCGTTGTTGAAACTGCTGACGCTGAGATCGCTGCAGCTGGTTCTGACCTGTCTTATGAAGTTGGTACCATGATCGAGATCCCGAGAGCTGCTCTGACTGCTGACGAGATCGCAAAGGAAGCTGACTTCTTCTGCTTCGGTACAAACGACCTGACTCAGATGACTTATGGTTTCTCCCGTGACGACGCTGGCAAGTTCCTGGCGCATACTATGACGCTAAGATCTTCGAGAGCGATCCGTTCGCTAAGCTGGATCAGACTGGCGTTGGCAAGCTGATGAAGATGGCTATCGACCTGGGCAAGCCGGTCAACAGCAAGCTGCACTGCGGTATCTGCGGTGAGCACGGCGGCGACCCGACATCTGTTGAGTTCTGCCACGAGATCGGTCTGGACTATGTTTCCTGCTCTCCGTTCCGTGTGCCGATCGCAAGACTGGCTGCTGCACAGGCTGCAATCAAGAGCAAGTAAGCCGCAAAGCGCATTGCTTTTCTAACGTAAATTATTTTTCGTTCGTTTTTCAAAAACGGGGTTTTCCCCGATTCCGGACAAGCGCTGTACCCGGCGGACAAGCTGCGGACAATCCGCTGTCGAAAATGATTCCCGAACAATAAACATATAAAAAATCGCCTGCGCCATCGGACTGGATGGACAGGCGATTTTGTTTTTTGCGTTTTCTCAAAAAGGGTAAAAAAAGACCCGTTTCCCAAACAGGAACGGGCAAAAACAAAATATAGAACAAAAGAAAGGAGACAACAAAACGAGTGATAATCGTTTATGAAAAAATAAAAAAAGCAAGGATTTTATCAATCCACAGCCACTCCTCTTGCACGGAGTTTTATTATCACTGTTCTTATTATACACGATTGCACGCACGCCGTCAAGTGAAAATAAAATAAAGCAGGTTTTTTCTACGCTTTTTGTAGAACTGCACAAAAAGCAGGATATGAAATCCATGTTCCTTATGAAAAAATACGTCGTATCAACGCAACTTTTTGTCGAATTTTCACGAAATTTGCGATTTCTTTTCCCCCAGCCGGCGTATAATTCCCCGATCCCGTGGGAAAACTAACCCTGTGCAGCCGTGAAAAGCGGACAAGTATTTTTACAGGGGGCTGCCGGAAAGAGGTGGATTTTGTAATGTGGGATAAACTCGCACTGATTCTGCTTATCATCGGCGGTGTCAACTGGGGTCTGGTCGGCGTGTTCGAATTCGACCTGGTGGCATGGCTTTTCGGCGGTGCGGCGTCTTTCATCAGCCGTGCCATTTATATTCTTGTGGCGATCGCCGCACTGTGGTGCATGACCTTCCTGTTCCGGCAGGAGGCGCTGACAGAGCCGGCAACCGCAAAGCAAAGATAGCCTTTTCAACAGGCAATGGTTGAACGTGAAAAAGTCTGCCCGAACAGGACAGGCTTTTTTGCATATCCCCGGCTGCGGCGGCATATGCTGTCAAAAAAGCAACAGGAGGCTATCCCTATGGAAAAGACCCCGGAAGAATACCAGGCAGAATTGATGCGGCTCTATCACACTGTGCAGGCATCTGCACCGGAAACGGCATCATCTCCCACGCCAGCGCCTGCGGCAGTCCCGCAGCCAGCCGCCGAACCGGAGATGCAGCAGCCGGAAACGGAACCCGAAGAGACGCCGCAGCCGCCGGACGCTGTGCCGGAATCGGAAGAGACAGCACCGCCGGCAGAAACCGTTCCGCCGCCGCAGCTGGAAATTGACGAGACATCCCCGGAACAGCCTGCCATCGGCTGGCTCCAGATCATCACACGCAGTGCCGGCAATGCCCGTGCCCTTGCCGGTGTGTCCGTGCTGGTGACCAACGGCACGGAGGAACAGGTACATCTGAAACACACTGCCGTCACCAACGAAAGCGGCGAAACCGGAAAAATTCCGCTGCCGGTGCCGGCGGCTTCTCTCTCACTGAACTGCGACGAAACCCGAAAGCCATACAGCACCTATGATGTCAGCGTCTATGCGGACGGTTTTACCGGCAGGTCAGCGAAGCTGTACCAGTATTCGCCGGCACGACCTCCCGACAGATCTTCCACATGATTCCCCTGCCCAGCTACTTGCAGGAGCCGCCGAAAACCATTGTCTACCAAAACACCGAACCCAATCTGTAAGGAGGGCTGCCAGATATGCCAGTCGGAGAACCCTTTATCCCCAGAGATATTACCGTGCATCTGGGGCGGCCGGAGGAAACGGCGAACAACGTCACCGTTTCCTTTCCCGATTACATCAAAAACGTGGTATCCAGCGAAATTTACCCCACGTGGCCGGAAAATGCCATTCGTGCCAACATCTACGTTATTGTCAGCTTTGCCCTCAACCGTGTCTATACTGAGTGGTATCGCTCCCGCGGGTATCCCTTTGACATCACCAACTCCACTCAGTTTGACCAGAAGTACATCTACGGCAGAGAAATTTTCGAAAACGTGGGGCAGCTGGTTGACGAACTGTTCAACTCTTACGTCCGGCGGCAGGGCAATGTGGAGCCGTTGTTCACAGCGTTCTGCAACGGCACAACGGTAACCTGTGACGGGCTTTCCCAGTGGGGCACCGTGCCGCTGGCACAACAGGGCATGACTCCTTATGAGATCCTTACCACATTTTACGGCAGCGACATCGACATTGTCACCAATGTTCCCGTAATGACCAACACGCCCTCCTATCCGGGATTTGATTTGCGGCTGGGACTTTCCGATGATCCGGTCCGCACCATTCAGGTACAGCTGAACCGCATTTCCAGAAACTATCCTGCCATTCCAAAAATCGGCGAAGCTGCCGGCGATTTTGACTATATCACACAAGATGCCGTCATTGCCTTTCAGGAAATCTTCGGGCTGCCGGCAACCGGCATTGTCAACGAAGCCACATGGTACCGGATCTCCTATATTTTTACCAGCGTGAAAAACCTGGCAGAACTGAACTCCGAGGGGCTGACCCAGCAGGACATCGAGCATACGCACACCGAGGATCTGCACTTCGGCATGCAGGGAAAAAACATCCGTGCCCTCCAGTATCATCTTGCAGTGGTGGGAGCCTACTATGCCGCCATACAGCCGGTGGAAATTACCGGCTATTTCGGCGAGCAGACTGAGATTTCCGTCAAGTCGCTCCAGCAGACCTTCGGTCTCCCTGTCACCGGCATTGTGGACTACAACACCTGGAGTGCGCTCTATGACGCATACCTGGGCATCCTGGAATCCGTTCCCCTGGACACTACGGTGAACGATGTGGTGCTGTATCCGGGCGTTGTCCTGCGGGAAGGCACGACCAGCGAATACGTCCGGCTCATGCAGCAGTATCTCACCTACCTCCACGGCACGTACCCGGAGATTCCTGCCGTCAACGCCACAGGCTATTTCGGTCCCATGACAAAATCCGCCGTAATGGCATTCCAGGAACTTCGGCTATCCGAAAACCGGTGTGGTCGCGTCGCCGTCTGGAACGCCATTGCCAGCCTGTACTCCGACTTAAAATACGGTTATGACAAACAGCCTTTCCAGGCACCGGGCTATATCATCACCTAAGGAGGCATCCCATGGCTTATACAGACGAACAAAAACGGCAGCATATCCTGGAATTGCAGGCATATCTCCACGGCATTTCTCACCAGAGCCAGCTGCCGCATCTCATTCCGGACGGGGTATACGGCGAAAATACGGCAAACGCTGTCCGGCTGTTCCAGCAGCAGAACCAGCTGCCGCCACCGGCGAGACCGACACCGCCACCTGGAATGCCATTGCACAGGCATACCGACAGGAAGTGCGTCCAACCGTACTGCATCTCCGGCTGTTCCCCACCGGCATCACTGCCTATGCCCCGGGCGACAAGGGCAGCGCCGTCTTTGTGATACAGGGCGTTCTACAGGCGATCCACAGTGCGTTTCCTGCCGTTCCGCAGGTACAGAGCAGCGGCGTTTACGACACTGCCACCAAAATGCGGTGCAGCAGTTCCAGGAGCTGACGCCTTTGCCGCCCAGCGGCACAGTAGACGCCGCCACCTGGAACCACCTGCTTGCGGCACTGCGCCCATAAAAAAGATAGTTTCTCATGCTTGACGCTGTGAGAAACTATCTTTTTTGTTATCATGTTATTTCAAACAACAGGCAGTGCTGCGGAGAAATTGGAAAGGAGAATGTTCGATGCCTTTTCTCAATCCAGATACTTTACAAATGCCTTTTCCTTTTCATCTGTATAGCCCAGCGACCGGTAGAAATTCTGCGCCCTGGTATTTTCCTGCAAACATGTAAAATAAATGATCTCGCAGTCGTTTTCCCTTGCGATCTTTTCGATCTCCCGGAACAGCAGACGTCCCACGCCTTTGCGCCGCACTTCCTTGCTGACGCAGACGTACCAAAGGGTCATGATGGGACGGCGGCCGTCAAACAGGTTGTGGAAAATGTTGATCGAGGTATACGCCACGACCTTCCCCTGGGATTTTCCGACCAGAAACCGATAGTGCGCATCATTCCTGCACAGCTGAAAGGTCTCCTCGATCTCTTCAAAAGCAAACGACTCCTGGAATGTTTCCATGCACAGGTCGTAAACCTCTCTGAGATCCTCTTCTTTCAAATCCTCGAAATGTACTTCCATTTCTGCCGTCTGCTTAGTCAATCGGAACGATCCAGCCGAATTCATCCGGGATCTTGCCCCACTGGATGCCGGTCAGGGTATCGTAGATCATCTGAGAAACCGGACCGATCTTGTTGTTGTTGATGGTCATGACCTTATCGCCCCACTTGAGGTGACCTACCGGGGAGATAACTGCGGCAGTACCGGTACCGAATACTTCGGACAGCTTGCCTGCGTCATAAGCATCTGCGATCTCCTGGATGGTGATACGGCGTTCCGAAACCGGAATGCCCTTGGAGCGGCACAGTTCCAGTGCAGACTTTCTGGTGATACCGGACAGGATAGAGCCGGTTTCCAGAGACGGTGTTACAACTTCGCCGTCGATAACGAAAGCGATGTTCATAGCGCCGACTTCTTCGATGTACTTCTGCTCTACGCCGTCCAGCCACAGAACCTGGGAATAACCCTGGTCATAGGCATCAGCCTGGCTGTGCAGAGATGCCGCATAGTTGCCGCCGGTCTTTGCATAGCCCATACCGCCACGAACGGTGCGGACATACTTGTTTTCCACATAGATATTGACCGGATCCAGACCGGAAGCATAGTACGGACCGGACGGAGACAGAATAATCATGAACAGATAGTGTTCGCCCGGGTGTACGCCCAGGAACGGATCCACTGCAAAAATAAACGGACGAATGTACAGGGATGCGCCCTCTGTGTGGGGAACCCAGTCCTTTTCCACAGAGATGAGTTCCTTCAGGCACTGGAGACCCAGCTCTTCCGGCAGTTCCGGAATAACCAGACGCTCGTTGGAGCGGTTCAGACGCTTGAAGTTTTCGTCCGGGCGGAACAGCTGTACACCGCCGTCAGCACGGCGATAAGCTTCAGACCCTCGAAAACAGTCTGACCGTAGTGCAGGCACATTGCAGACGGCTGAGGGTAATGTCGCCGTACGGCATAATTACCGGATCGTGCCAGCCCTGTCCCTCATCATAGGGCATTACCAGCATATGGTCAGTGAAGATATGACCGAATCCCAGCTTGCTCTCGTCCTTGGGTTTTTCTTTCGGACAAGTCGTCAGTTGTTTTTTGATTTCCATGTCAAAAACCTCTTTTTTGATAGTTTTGCCGCAAATCGCTGTGCGGTTGGACGGCTCTGATACTATTATAGCACATTTTTCTTCATTTTGGAATAGTTTTTTGAAATTTTTTTTGGATTTTAGATTGTTTTTTTCAAGTGCGGGCAGGGTTGCGGCGGTTCGGTGCGTTCTGCTGTCATAATCCCATGCACTTGTACGCAGTATACTATTATAAATATAGAAAAGCAGACAGAATAAAAAATTGTTTCCTGTATTGCTGCTTTTTCTGTATTTTTATTGACAAACGCACCGCAATATGCTATAATTTATGGTGCGACACAACTCAATACACTTTAAGTGAAAGTATACACTTTTATCAATTTCGGTAAAAGTGCATACTCTATTTTCGTATGCTTTTTCTTAAAGTGTCGAGTTGTGTCGCAACAACCAGAGTTATGCATTTTTCAGTGCGTGGCTCTTGGCTGCGCACTTTTTTATATCATTTTTAGGAGGAAAAACAATGAAAAAGAGGATTATGGGTATTGCACTGGCTGCTGTAATGGGCGTGGTAAGTATGACCGGATGCGGTTCTGGCTCTGATAGCAAAAAAGACAGCACAAAAGTTAAAGTACAGACAACCTTAACCGACAACGGACTTTGGGATTACGAGATGTTGGTTGATGGTAAGGTGTTAAAAGCTCCAATCACATCAAAAACATTGAACGCCCTGGGATACGAAGTGTCTGATAATGATAAGAGTAATGGAGATATTGACACAGAAGGCGTCTATATGTATGCTATGAACTGTGTTAACAAAGATACCGGGGTCACTATAGGAACCAGCGCATTGATTAACAATGGTAATAAAACTATGGACTATGCCAGCTCTTTTGGCTCAAAAGACCTTGAATTCTACAAGCTGATGTTTTCCGGCGGTGACAATGAAGAAAATGACTATAATTTTGAAATCACGAAAGGTATCACAATCGGTTCTACCGAAGATGATGTAAAAAACGCATTTGGCGAACCAGATTATGTTACATATTACGACGCATATATGTACTTTGAAAATCCTGATGCTGTTTCAGATAAGTCTGAGCCTGATTGCAGAGAATCCGGATATGCGTCCTTTAATTTTAGTGATGGCAAAGTTTCGGCAATTACTTTGTCTGCAAAAATGAATCGTGAAATTTCGCAGCAATAAACCAATAAGGATTCCGAATCCTAATCATTCCCATTCTTTCAACCGAACTATATAAACAAAAAACGCTGTATGAAAGTCAATCCACTTTCATACAGCGTTTTTATTTTACAAGTTGAAAAGACTATCCTTACCCTTCCCAGGCTCCTGCATACTCCGACTTCACGCCCAGATATTCCTCCAGCGTCAGTCCCTGGGACATGATCTCCTTTGCGGTGTCCACGCCCACATAGCGGATGTGCCACGGCTCGTACTGATAGCCGGTGATGTTCTCCTTGCCGTCCGGGAAACGGATAATAAAGCCATAGTCTGCGCAGTGCGCCGCCAGCCACTTCGCCTCTTCGGTCTCGCCGAAAGCATCATCAATGGTGTTGCAGTCGATGGTCAGTCCGGTCTGATGCTCCGAATAGCCCGGACGTGCCGAAAAGGTATCCGCCATCTCCCAGCCGTACAGATCGTTATAGTTGTTATAGATCTTCACCTGGTACGCATAGTCCCGGAAGTCCGAACCGATGTACAGATTCAGTCCTTCCTTTTCTGCGTCAGCCTTCATCTGTTCAAAAGCAGCCTTTGTGGTAGCATCCAGACCCGGATCATAGCTTTCCGGCAGTCCGTAACTCTTGTTCACGATCAGGATTCCGTCTACATAAGTGCAGCCGTCTTTCTGCTCCAGGTGGCGCACTGTCACCGGAACGGTCTGGGCGATGGCGTCATTGCCCTTTACCGAAACCGTGATATCGCACTTGCCGGCTTTCACGCCGGTCACATTGCCGGAGTCGTCCACGGTGGCAACTGCCTCATCGCTGCTGCTCCAGACCAGATCGCCGGCAGTCGCTGCACCGGTGGTGGACATATTCACTGCAATGGCAGCCGTGCCGCCTTCCAGCACAGCCAGATACGTCTTGTCCACGCTCAGATCCAGAATGTTCTCGTTGGTAGTGGCTGCCTCAGATGCCGCACTGCTCTGTGCGGATGTCCCCTGCGCCGATGCCACAACGCCGTTTCCGTCCGGAATGATGCTCGTGCCACGCTCGTCCGAAAAGAACAGCAGCCGCACCGCAAATCCCAGAATAATAAACATCACATATAATAGTACGAGGATGACACCCAGCCGGGAAAACTTGTCCCAGACGCTGCCTTTGGATTGTTTTGCCATAATGATCCCTTTCTCTTTCTCATTCGCTCTTTGTTTCCAAATTCCCTGTTTTTTCTCCAAATTGTAATAATTCTAACAGGAAACCACTCTAATTCTTACAAAGCGGTTATATCCCTTGTATTATACCACACTTTTCCTCCCATGTCATTTGATATTTTCACCAAACATCACACTTGTGATTTGTGCATTTTTAAGCACTTTGTGCATTATGTCACAAAATTGCTCTCGCAACCAGATAGAATGCACAAAATTTCAGCAGATGTGATTTCATTCTTGAAAAATATCACAACCCGTGCTATAATAAGTAAGAAATGAAACCAAGCCGAAGTCGGCTCAAAAGAGCCGTGGCTACGCTTATTTTTGGAAAGGGGAAACTCCATGACGAAAAAGAACAAATTCATCTCCGTTCTGACCGCAGCAGCCTGCTGTGTACGGGGATCGGCACTGCCGGCGTGACGACATCGCTGCACGCAGATGCCGCAGAGTCCATTGAATCCTCTATGGATTGGGACACACTAAACATTGCCGGCGGCGGCTTTGTTTCCGGTATCATCACCGGCGACGACCAGATGTATGCCCGCACCGACGTAGGCGGCGCATACCGCTATGACTACGAGCAGAAAAAATGGGTACAGCTGCTGGGATTTCTGAACGATGCCGACAGAGGCTTTCTGAGCGTAGATGCAATGTGCGTTGATCCGAACGACGACGACACGCTGTATCTGCTGTGCGGCTGCGCATATTTCAGCGACGCACGGACAGTTATTTTCCGTTCCCACGACGCCGGCGAGACCTTTGAAGAGATCGATGTCACCGATTTGATCCAGGTACACGGCAACGGCTACGGCAGACAGACCGGTGAAGCAATCGCAGTCGATCCGGACAATCCGGACATCATCTACTGCGGCGGCGATGCCACTGCCGGCGATTCTGCCCTCATTATGAGTGAGGACGGCGGCGACACCTGGAGTCCGGTCATGGGCTATGACAAGCTGGGGCTGTTCGAATACAGCATCAAGTGGCCGACATGGACAGAACATATGGCAAGATCTGTCGCAGATGACGAATACCTGAACGTCAATGGTATTGCTACGATTAAAATTACAGACGGCAAGGTCTACGTCGGCACTTCCGTCAAGGGCAAGGCAAACCTCCACGTGGCAGATGTGGGAAGCGATGACTTCCAGCCGCTGAGCGAAGATCTGCCACCGAGCAGATGCCTTCCAGAATCAACCTGGATGCAGACGGCAACCTGCTTATTACCTATGTAAACGGCTTGATGTTCGACCGTGGCACTGGCTATGCTTACAAGTACAGCCCCAAAACCGGCGAGCTGAAGGATATCACACCGACAGAAGGCATCAGCAGCAACACGAAAAAACTGAATGTCGGCTACGGCGCAGTGACCAGCGACAAAAATGATGCCAACAAACTGGTGGCAACGACCTGCGCACAGTGGTACTCCCAGTCCTGGACGGAAGATGCCTGGGATCGGGATGCATTGCATGGGGCGACCGTTTCTTCAAGTCTGAGGACGGCGGCGAGACCTGGACGGAAATGACACCGGGCAACCGTGCCAGCTGGGGCGGTCCGCTGATTGCAAACTACCTGCAGGACGGCGGTCACAGCTGGATCCGGGACAAGGCGATCCACTGGTCCGGCTGCATTGCACTGGATCCGAGAAACAGCGACCAGTTCTGGGTCGTTTCCGGTAACGGTGTATTCACCTGTGAGGACACCTGGCAGAATGCCCCACCATCCGTTTTGCCGCAGACGGTATTGAAGAAGTGGTATCTCTGGACTTCATCAGCCGTCCGGGCAAGGATCCGGTTTCGGTCATCGGTGACTATGACGGTTTCTATCATAATGCAGACGGCACAGCGACCCAGCTGACACCCAGCATGAACAAGCTGACTGACACCACTGCATCCACCGGCGGCATCGCATACTGCCCGGCAAATCCGGACGTAATGGTACGTCTGTCAGAGGGCAGCGCAAAGGGCTACTACACCACAGACGGCACTACATGGCAGGAACTGCCGAACATTCCCTGCTCCGGTGCAAAGGCTGCCATCAACAGCTGGAGGACGGCTCTTACCGCATTCTGGTCAGCAGCAGCGGCAAGATCTCCTATACCGATGACTTCGGCAAGACATGGAGCACTGCTTCCACCAGCGACAGCCTGAGCAGCACCATCTGGATGTGTGTAGACGAAAAGAATCCCCAGTATGTTTACGCATACGGCTATTACTACAACCAGTATTATTTCTACAGCAAGCCCAAGGCTGACATCACAGACGCACGCTACATTCTGATGGTCAGCGATGACTATGGCAAGACCTTTAAGGATGCCCAGACCATCTGCCAGTACGATGAGTGCGACAACGCATATCGTATCGCTTATCTGGACGAAGGCACATTCGCCATCGCTGCCGGCTACTACGGCGCATATCTGGTAACCGACTACGGCAAGACCATCACCAAGATGGACAACGTCAGCTACTGCAAGACCATGGGCTACGGCGCAGCACAGAAGGAAGGCGACCCGTACACCCTGTATATGTACGGCAAGCGGCAGATTCTGACCCGGAGGCATCTATCGCTCTACCGACTGCGGCAAGACCTGGGTACTCATCAACCAGAATCACCTGTACGGCGGCACCGGCAACGGTAACTATCTTGTCGGCGATATGAACACTTTCGGCACGGTTTATATGTCCACTGTCGGCTGCGGCATCGTGGTAGGCAAGATCAACGGCAGCGAAGATCCCAAGCCGGTCACCTCTTCCACCACAACGACAAAGCAGACCACGACAACAACAACAAACACCACGACTACAACGGCAAAGACAACCAGTGACATCGCAACCACCTCTGCAACCGATAAGGCGACCTCGACCGCAGAAAGCTCTGTTTCTGCAACGGGAACGGTTTCCACAACCTCCGTCTCCGCTACAAGCGGCTCTGTGATCGCCGGTTCGATTCTCTACGGCGACGTCAACCTGGACGGCAGAGTAGATATCACAGACGCAGTCCTGCTGAACAAGGCAGTTGCCGGCGCAGTTTCCCTGGACAGCACAGCACAGAAGAACGCTGACTGCGATGCCAACAACGAGACCGGCGCAAATGATGCGATCCTTCTCCTGCAGTTCCTGGTTCACATCATCAACTCGCTGCCGTATACCGCTGAATGATTCCGATAATCTCATCAGAGAACGTTTCTCTTCTGAACAGATGCAAATGAGCTCTGAAACATCCTTCTATACAAACACCTGCATTGGCAAAACCGCCGGTGCAGGTGTTTTGTTTTGCCCGAAACTGCACATACTAAGCGTGTGTGCGGTTTTCGCTTTTCAGAATGCTGTCCGGCAAAAAAAGCAAGTGAAAAAAGATGGCTTTTGTACCGTTTTCCCATAAGCAAAAAAGCATTTACACAAAAGAAAGAAAAGAGTTTTGGAAAAATTATAGAAAAGGAAATCACTTTGTGATATACTAGGAATGTTAGGGCGCTCACACGGGGGATCGTGTGCGGTGCCGTGTGGTACGCAGGGAAAGCTGCGGACACAAAAACTGTCGAAAGACGAGGAGGTTCTATATGAGAAAAGTACAGTTTACAGAAACCGTTTTGCGTGATGCAAACCAGTCTCTTATGGCGACCCGTCTGCCTTATGCGACTACGCCGATATTCTGCCGACCATGGATAAGGCAGGGTACTATTCCATTGAGTGCTGGGGCGGTGCGACCTTTGACTCCTGTTTGCGGTATTTGAACGAAGATCCGTGGGAACGTCTGCGGAAACTCCGGAAAAACCTGCCCAACAACAAGCTGCAGATGCTGCTGCGTGGACAGAATCTGTTGGGATATAAGCACTATCATGATGACGTTGTGGAAAAGTTCATCGAGCTTTCCATCAAGAACGGCATCGACATCATCCGCATCTTTGACGCACTCAACGACTTCCGCAACTGCGAAACTGCGCTGAATGCAACCATGAAGTATGCCACCAAGAATACCATCGCTTCCGGCTGTATCTGCTACACCCAGAGTCCGGTGCATACCGTAGAAAAGTATGTGGAAATGTGCAAGGAACTCAAGCGCATGGGATTCCAGACCATCTGCCTGAAGGATATGGCAGGCACGATGACTCCGTATGAGGCAGAACACCTCATCAAGGGCATCAAGGACGCTGTCGGCGATATGCCGCTGATCCTCCACACCCACAGCACCACCGGTATGGCGTATATGACACTGACCAAGGCGATCGAGTCCGGCATTGATGTCATCGACACCGCTACTTCCTGTTTCTCCGGCGGTACTTCTCAGCGTCCACCGAGACCATGTTCTATGCCTGCCAGCAGTACGGCATCGAGACCGGTCTGGATGAAAAGCTGCTCAACGAAGTCAACGACTACTTCAAGCCCATCAAGCAGAAGTATATCGACAACGGTCAGATCAACCCCAAGAGCCTGGGAACAGACGCACAGGCGCTGGTCTACAAGGTTCCGGGCGGTATGCTGTCCAACATGATCGCAAACCTCACCGATATGAAGGCAATGGACAAGTTCGATGCTGCTCTGGCAGAGATTCCGCAGGTTCGTGCTGATATGGGTTATCCGCCGCTGGTTACACCGCTGTCTCAGATGGTGGGCAACCAGGCAGTTACCAACGTTCTGGTGGGCGAGCGCTATCGCCAGATCTCCAAGGAGATCCAGAACTATATCAAGGGTGAATACGGCATCGCCCCGGCTCCGGTCAGCGAGGCGCTCCAGAAGAAGGTTCTGGGCGAAGGCGGCAAGCCGGTAGACTGCCGTATTGAAGACCAGAAGCGCACCGGACAGGAATTCGAAGATGCCAAGAAGGCGCTGGGCGATCTGGCTCGTTCGGAAGAGGACATCATGAGCTATATCTGCTATCCGGATCAGACCGTGAAGTTCCTGGAAAACCGGAAGGCACAGGAGGAGAACGAGGCCGTTTATACCATCAAGGCCATGTAAGGAGGAACAGCTATGCCACTGAATGTGATGAGCGCATCAAACATGGGCATCGGCGAGGCAGGCATCACCGCCATTTTTGGCTACTGTGTCGTTTTCGTCGGACTGGTCCTGCTGATGCTGGTACTGTATATTATGGGTGCCGTGTTCAAGTCAAAGGCAAAGAAAGCGGAGGCACTGAAAGCTGCGGAAAAGGCTGCCGCTCCGGCAGAAGCACCGGCAGCAGAACCGGAAAAGCCGCTTGCACCGGGTTCTGCCGGTCACATCAAGCGTTTTGATGTACCGGACAAGGAGGCTGCAATGATTATGGCGATCGTTGCGAACAAGCTGGATACACCTTTGAATGAACTGCACTTCGTATCGATCAAGGAGGTCAAAGAGGATGAAGTATAAAGTTACGCTGAATGACAAAGTATATGAAGTAGAAGTCGAGGCAGGAAAGGCTGTCCTGCTGGACGAATACGAGGCTTGTGCGCCGGCTCCGGCGGCAGCTCCTGCCGCAGAGGCAGCTCCGGCAGCCACAGCGGCTCCTGCACCGGCTCCGGCGGCAAAGGTGGATCTGAAGGCCGGCGAACCGGTAAATTCTCCGATGCCGGGAAACATTCTCCGTGTCGAGGTCAAGGAGGGCGAACAGATCAAGGCCGGACAGCTGCTGGTCGTTCTGGAGGCCATGAAAATGGAAAACGAGATCCTGGCACCGCACGACGGCACTGTTGCACAGGTCGTTGTCTCCAAGGGAACAACTGTAGAGACTGGTTCTCCGCTGATCGTCCTGGCGTAAAGGAGGGGTGTATTCATGAATATGCTTGAAACCCTCCAGAACCTGCTGAATGACTCCGGTTTTGTCAGCTTTTTCGCCGACGGCGGCTGGAAGAACCTGGTCATGATCGCAGTCTCCTGCCTGCTGCTGTACCTGGGCATCAAGAAACAGTTTGAGCCGCTGCTGCTGGTGGGCATCGCTTTCGGCTGCCTGCTGGTCAACGTCTCCAACTTCTTTGTAGATGGCGCAAGCTCCGCCAACGCCCTGTACCATCCGGAATTGTGGAATGCGTTCCTGGAAGAAGGCGGCGAGTATTACCACAGCTACGGACACATCATGGCGAACGGCGGACTGCTGGATATCCTGTATATCGGCGTAAAGTCCGGTCTGTATCCGTCTCTGATCTTCCTGGCATCGGTGCGATGACCGACTTCGGTCCGCTGCTGTCCAGCCCGAAGAACCTGCTGCTGGGTGCAGCCGCACAGATGGGTGTATTCCTGGCGTTCTTCGGCGCAGTTTGCCTGGGCTTTGACGGCAACCAGGCAGCGTCCATCGGTATCATCGGCGGCGCAGACGGCCCGACGGCAATCTTCCTGACCAGTAAGCTGGCACCGGAACTGCTGGGACCGATCGCTATTGCAGCATACTCCTATATGGCGCTGATCCCGATGATCCAGCGCCTCTGATGAAGCTGCTGACCACCAAGAAGGAACGGGAAGTCAAGATGGAAATGACCCGCCAGGTCTCCAAGACCGAAAAGATCATTTTCCCGATCGTCGTTTCTCTGGTCGTTATCCTGCTGCTGCCGTCCACCGCTCCGCTGATCGGCTGTCTGATGCTGGGCAACCTGTGGCGTGAATGCGGCGTGACAGAGCGTCTGTCCGATACCGTACAGAATGCGCTGATGAACATTGTCACCGTATTCCTGGGCATCTCCGTTGGTGCAACCACCGTTGCATCTTCGTTCCTCACACTGAACACACTGAAAATCGTTGTTCTGGGTCTGCTGGCATTCTGCTTCTCCACCGTTGGCGGCCTGCTTGGCGGTAAGGTATGTATATCGTTACCGGCGGCAAGGTAAATCCGCTGATCGGTTCTGCCGGTGTATCCGCAGTGCCGATGGCAGCCCGTGTTTCCCAGAAGGTTGGTCAGAAAGCAAATCCGGCTAACTTCCTGCTGATGCACGCAATGGTCCGAACGTAGCTGGTGTTATCGGTTCTGCAATCGCAGCCGGTTTCCTGCTGGCAGTATTTAAGTAAACTTCCTCGTTTGCATATCATTTCCCGTTCCGTATCCTTTCGCACAACGGATAACGGAACAGGTTCTAAAAACAAAACGCCCGATACAAGCAATATACGGCTTGTATCGGCGTTTTTGTGTTAGCAGGAGAAAGAGACACCGGAAATCATGGGAAATCGCTCACAGCAGGCTTTCCGTGGATTCTGAGCGATATGCAGTCTGGCAGTTCCACATCGCTGTGCAGGAAAGCTTTGCATTGGCTCTGTCCGGCGCAGCGATTTACCATAACAAACAAAAATCCCCGCAGGCAAACACGCTGCGAGGAACAATGCAAATATTCATTGTTGTGTCAAAATCAAGATGTATGGTCACTTCCGAACCGGAAGCTCGTCACCCCTGTGGTGACGGCGAATCAAAAGAAAAGATAAATTGTAGATCGAAATTTCAGAATCAAAAACTAATAGATGAGTTTATAAAGGTTGGGGAACAATGCCAGGTATTCGCTCAGCTTTGTACGCTTGCTGGAACCCGGATCGTTGATGATAAAGTTTTCTGCGGAGAACGCAGTGCCTTTTGAACCAGTGTAACCGGTAATCAGCACGTAATGCTGGCTGCCGTTGGACTTCTTTGCACCGATCACAACCGGTGTGTTGTTCAGCAGCTGATCGTAAATCTTCTGCATCACCTTCTGTGAAATGCTGCCACTGACATCCTCTACCTGGTATCCCAGCTTGGTGCAGGACGACCAGATCAGATTGTCACTGCTGTAGGTCAGCTTGGACACCATCTTATCCGGTGTAGTATTCGTGCCGGTCTGGTAAGAATACTTCATCGCCAGCGCTGTGGTCACACAGCCTACCTTTCCGATGGTAGAATAGTTGATAACCTTGTTGCTCCACTTGGAGTCGAACTGTTTATAGTCCACCACGTTCAGCTGTACTGCCTGGTGACCAGTCTCTGTCATGATGCCGGTCGTCGGATCGAAATAACGGGAAGTGTCCCCTACGGTCACCCAGCCAGTCTGCATGAAAAATGTGGACGGGTTAAAGTAATAACGTCTCCGTTAATGGTGATGAGTCCAGACGCTGCTGCACCGTTCTCAATCATGTAGAGCTTGCTGCCGTCCTTTGCGGTCCAGCCGGTATATGCTGCGCCGCTTGCCGGATTGAAGTAGTACAGCTTTCCGCCGATCTCCTGCCAATCTGTAAGACGAACGCCTGTCGCAGCGTCGAATCCGTAAACCTTGCCGTCAATGGTCTGTACGCCGGTTGCCACGCCGTGAGTGGTCAGATACAGCATACCATCCTCTGTCTCCAGCCATCCTGTGTGCAGGGCACTGGTAGAAGGGTCAAAATAGAACCGTGCGCCGGCGATTTCCACCCAACCGGTCTGAAGTGCGCCGGTCTCTTCGTTGAAGTAATAATAGCTACCGTTGATCTCCTGAAGTCCGGTCTGCATTACGCCGTTGGCGTCCGCATAATAGGTCACGCCGTCAATGGCGCATATGCCGGTCATCAGATAACCCTTTTCACTAAAGCAATAGGTCTTTCCGTCGATCTGTGTCAGTCCGGCAGCGAGAACGCCGCTAGCATCTGCCCACATGGCAGAAGAGCCGTCTTTGATCCAGCCGGTCTGCATCAGCTTATCTGCGGAGAAGTAGTAGTCCTTGCCGTTAATGGTATAACGTCCGGAAACTGCACCCTTGTCCGCTGTGAGGTAATAGGTTCCGGCATCTGTCACTGCCCAGCCGGCAGCCACGGTAGCATCCTTGTTGTAGCAGTACAGCGAGCCGTCATCATACGTGATCCAGCCGGTCTGTACGCATCCGTATTCATCGAAGGTATACGGTGTGCCGTTGATGCTCTGCACGCCGGTCAGCTTTCCGGCATCCTGGTCAATGTAGTACAGGGAATCCTGGTAATTCATCCAGCCGAACACTGGTGTGCCGACCTCTGCGTCATAATAATAACGCTTTCCCTCGACCGTCTGCCAGCCTGTCCGCAGTGCGCCGTCCGAGGCGAACAAATAAGTATATCCGTCGTCCAGCGTGGTCTCTTCCTGGGCACAGCTGCCGTCGTTGTAATAATAATAAAGGCTGTCGTCATCCGAAACATACCAGCCTGTCTGTGTGATCTGGTCTGCGTCACAGCTGCCCGTCAATACACGGTTGCCGCTGTCTGTCACAATAAAACGGTTCAGGTGCAGTGTCGTTTCCTGCACATCCGTCTCCTCTGCCGAAGCAGAAACTGCACCGATCAAAAGCGATGCGAGCAGTCCGCTGGCTGCGGCAAGGAGTATTTTGCGCATCGGTTGCGCCATTGGTTTCACGTCCTTTCGTGTCAAAGGAACACACGCCCGCCCGGGCAGCATTCCTTTCTAGCGACCGCTGTTTCCATTTTGCAATCGCTGTCGTCTGCGTTCGTATCCAATTGACAAAAATTCGCCGTCAATTGTAATCGATTTGTCATGAATCCACTATTTATTATACCGATGTTTGATGCTGCTGTCAATCAATTTGCCGCACAGATTGAAAAAAGTGTCGAATTTTCGGCGCACTGCACAAAAAGCAGATGACACGCTCGCCCATTCTGCACAATTTTTCAAGCTAATGAAACCCATTATCTGGAATATTCAAAATGAAATATTGGTAACAAAACAGTTATTTCGGCAAAACTATCGCTGCCGGACTGCTGATCGCACCGTAATATTCCGGCCGTCTGTCCCGAAATACGCCCCAGCTCATACGCATTTCTGCCATTTCATCCAGGTCATAGGTCTGCATGACAATGCCTGCTTCGTCCCGTCCCAGCTGCTGCATCACAGCGCCGGTGCAGTCCGTCAGAAACGATGTGCCGTAGAACGACAGTGCCGAGGACTGCTGCTGGTTCTCTTCGTCCGGCGTGATCGTCTCTGTGCCGATGCGGTTTGCCGCAATGACCGGCATCAGATTTGCCGCAGCGTGTCCCTGCATACAGCGCTGCCAGTGAGGCGCACTGTCCACCTCCAGGATCGGCTCAGAACCGATGGCAGTGGGATAGAACAGCAGTTCTGCGCCGGCAAGCGCCATACAGCGTGCCGCTCCGGGAACCACTGATCCCAGCAGATGCCCACACCGATCTTGGCATACCGGGTGTTCCACACCTTAAATCCGGTATCCCCCGGCGTGAAATAGAACTTTTCCTGGTAGAAGTGGTCGTCCGGGATATGGGTCTTGCGGTAGATGCCCAGGACGGTGCCGTCCGCATCAATAATGGCAACGGAATTGTACAGCACATTGCCTGCCTTTTCATAAAAGCTGACCGGCAGCACTACGTTTAATTCCGCAGCACCCGACGCAGCTGCTGAATCGCCGGATTTTCTGCCGGCGTGGTCGCCAGGTCATAGGACGCATAGCGGCGTTCCTGGCAGAAATAAGGGTTTTCGAACAGTTCGGGCAGCAGAATGATCTGTGCGCCGTCTGCCGCCGCCCGGCGCACCATAGTTTCAGCGGTGCGGCGGTTTTCTGCGGCATCGGGGACGCACGCCATCTGTACAGCGGCAACAGTTACTTTACGCATGAGAATTGCTCCTTCCTTCCGGTATCTGCTGTGTGATACAGTGAATATTGCCGCCGCCCAGCAGAATTTCTCTGGCGGCAATGGGAATGATCTTTCGTGTGGGGAACTGCGCCGCCAGGATCTCGCAGGCAGTCTTGTCCATCGGGTCGCCGAACTGCGGCACAAGAACGCTGTCGTTGGCGATATAGAAATTTACATAGGATGCCGCCAGACGCTCATCCACGCTCCGGGTCGGCTCGCCGTCCCAGAGATCCAGCGCATCGCATTCCTCCTGGGTAACGCAGACCGGCGTCTGCGGAATGGGCAGCTGTGTCACTTCCAGCTTTCTGCCCTTTGCGTCCGTCTGCTGTTCCAGATAGTCGGCACAGGCTTTAGAAAGGGCATACTGCGGGTCGTTTTCGTTGTCCGTCCACGCCAGAACCACCTTGCTGGGCGCAGTGAACGCACAGACGTTGTCCACGTGTTCGTTGGTCTCATCTCCGTAGATGCCTCTGGGCAGCCACAGCACCTTTTCCGCACCCAGCATGACGCAGAGTTTTTCGGTGATCTCCGCCTTTGTCATCTGCGGATTGCGTCCGGCGCTGCACAGGCAGCTTTCCGTGGTGAGGATAGTTCCCTCGCCGTCGCTGTGGATGCTGCCGCCTTCCAGGATAAAGTCCCGGCTGTCGTAGGTGTCCGTCCAGAACAGGTCGCAGACCTTCCGTGCACATGGTTGTCCTTGTCCCACGGAAAATACAGCCCGTCCTCCAGACCGCCCCAGGCGTTGAAACCCCAGTCGATGCCACGAATGCCTCCGGCAGCGCTGCGGACAAAGGTGGGACAGACATCTCTCGCCCAGGAGTCGTCCGTCTCCATTTCCACCAGACGGATCTCCGGCGGCAGCATGGCACGTGCCGTCTCGTACTGTGCCGGAGAGACCAGCATGGTGACGGTTTCCGACTGTGCAATGGCAGACGCCACCGCCACAAATGCCTTTCGTGCCGGCCAGCCGCCGCTGCGCCAAGAGTCGCCCCGTTCGGGCCAGATGAGCAGACAGCCTGCGTGCCGGTCAAATTCCGCCGGCATGGAAAAACCATCCGTTTTTGGTGTTGTATGTAAAATGTGCATGGGATCGCTCCTCTCTGAATTGCAAGGAATATTATAACATATTTTCTTTGGGAATGCAATCGAATTCTATGGGCGGTTTTTCACGAGATTGTGGAAATGGTGTAGATTTCGTGGAAGGCAGGCTCTGAATCCTGTATAAAATCTTTCCGGCGGCACACAATACGTTGGGAGGTGATGCAAAATGACAAGCAAAGAATTGCTATACGTGGAGGATGCACTGGGACATGAAAAGTATTTTCAGACCAAGTGCAATGAGGCTGCGCAGCAGATCCAGGACGAAACGCTGAAACAGTGCGTGATGCAGATGGCAGAAAAACACCGCCAGCTGTTCCGGACATTCTACGGACTGCTGTAGCGTGTGTTCCCATAAAATGGAGGAAACAAAAATGGACGACAAAAACGTAATGGAAAACATTCTGCTGCTGGAAAAGGGCGTGTGTGACCTGTATATGCACGGCACCATCGAATCCTGCACCAGCAACGTACACCAGGCGTTCAGCCATGCGCTGAGCGACTCTCTCGCCATGCAGGATACGCTGTATGACCAGATGGCTGCAAAGGGCTGGTATCCCACCGACCGTGCCGAGATGACAAAGATCCAGGCGGTCAAGAAAAAGTTCCAGTCCATGCAGGGCTGACCCAGACGCAAAAAGCTGCCGTATTTCTGCGGCAGCTTTTTTCATTACGGAATCAAAAGGTTCTCCCATTTCAGCGAAAACACCGGCACATCCTGCATTCCGGCATAGGAGACCATGCTCCGGTTTGCACTTCTCGTCCCGAATATCACAAGTAGATCACTGGCGCTGCACATGATGCGGTCTGCCGCCTCATAGCAGTCCGCCGTTTCCTCCGGCTCGGCGCAAAAGACTTCGTCCGCCTTTTCCAGAATCTGTTGAAACGTTCCCGGAGTTCCGGTTTCCACCCGGCGTTGTGTTCCGGATAGGGCTGCACCAGATGCAGCGCAGCGCCGGATGGTAGAGTTTCAGCGCACAGATCATCTCCGCCGACCAGAACGGGATGCCGTATGCGCCGTTGACATAGAAGTCTGTATATCCCTTTTCCACCAGGGTGCAGAGGATCTCCAGCAGATTGCACTTGAGAATGGACAGCGCATTTTTCGGAAAGCGCTCCGGCGGAGCGATCTGCAGTGCCAGCAGCAATTCAAATCCACGTGATGTAATGGTACAGGTCATCGCAGCACTCCCCTTCTGTCGATTTGCACCCGTTTTTTCAGAACAGGTCTGCATCTGTCAAGCCGTGAATAACAGTTTCCATTTAACTATACCACAAAATTCCCTTTTTGTCAACTCAGCTGAGTTAACCTTTCATACGCCAGATTTCTTATAATGAACAATGAGGGATTCGCTGGAAAGTGCCGTAAGCGCCGGTTTCAGCGATTTTCTTTCCACATCGTTACTAGGAGATTCAATACATGACGTTAACGGAAGCGATCCAACAGCGTATCCGGGAACTCTGCCGGGAACGGAATATAACGCTGAACCACTTGTCCATGCTCTGCAGAATGACCCAGTCTACCGTGCATAATATTTTCGCACGCCCCAACAACAGCCCCACCATATCTACCATTAAAAAGATCTGCGACGGACTGGATATCACCCTGGGTGAGTTTTTTCAGACAGAGTATTTCGACACGCTGGAACAGGAATTGCAGTAGAGCAGCAGGAATGCTGCTCTTTTTTGCAATGATTTTTGCAGGCAATATCAAAAATTGACGTTTGATACAAAGCATGATACAATAAAGACAACACTACACAAGTCTGACAGGCTGACTTTGTACGATGTCGTCTTAAACATGAAATATCATATAAAGGGGATACTATGAAACGGACTTTTTTATGCAACATATTGTTGACTTCTGCACTTATTGCAATCTGCATGGCTAGTTTTACCGGTTGCTTTCATGAAAACATACGTAAAGATACCTCGCATATCTCTGAAACTGAACTGAAACAACTTGAGGGAAATGCAGAGGATGTTGTAAAAGCATATTTTGAAGAGAAATATGACGTACAGGCTGCGGTTACCCATCAAGCTATTGCCGGAGGCGTTTTTTTAGGACCAGATTCGTCAGCAGAACAATATTATAATTTGACTGTCAGCATTACAGACGGCAAGTACTACACGGAATGTAGCGCAGAGGTATACGGAAAACGAGTCAATAAAGAAATAGAATTATATGTAAAAAACGAATCTTATTACGGAAAATTGATGAAGGATAAAATGATTCAGTGGATAGATCCGTATATCTTACAAGCCGGTTTAGATGATTATATCATAGAATATAGCTGCACAGAAGTATGCTTTCCGTCAGAATATGCTACAGACCTCACTGCGGATACGTTTATTTCATTAACTTCGAAAAACAGGAAATTATCTGCTTGTTTTAATTTGTTGATTTCAAAATCAGAATATATGCAGCATGAAAATCTATCAGAGGAATTTAATGACTTAAAAAGCCATCTAAAACAAATCGACGGTGAAATCACATTGCACTTGTATGTGTATGAGGATAAGGATTATACCCAAATAAAAAACGGAAACACTTCTCACTTTAACAGCATCCTATCATCAAAAATTCTTAGCTATACAGAATAAAAGAATTACAGCAGCACAAAGCTTATTCGCAAAATGCGTGTTTGATTCTTCGACAGCTTTTTTCGGCGGTAGTTTTGACAAGTTACACAAAAAATCTTGACATCCCATGTAAGATATGATACAATAAAAATAATTGGACAATTTCTCGTGTACAAAGCGTACCAGTATTTTTGGAAAGGAAGGATGATTGTCTATGAAGAAGTGGATTGCCGGGATTTCCGCCGCTGTGCTGGCGTTTACCGGGGTCGCATCCGCTGTTCCTGGCGCCGTGGTCACTGCTGCGGACAGCAACAGCAAATACAATTACGGAGAAGCACTCCAGAAGTCGATGTTTTTCTACGAGGTACAGCAGAGCGGCGTCAAGCCGGACTGGAACGAGGTCAGCTGGCGCTCTGACTGTATGACAAACGACTATGTGCCGGGCGGCTGGTTCGACGCCGGCGACCATCTGAAGTTTACGCTGACCAATGCGTATTCCGCAGCGCTCCTGGCTGGGGTCTGCTGAACTACGGCGACGGCGTAGACAAGGCTGGTCAGCGCACCATGTACGAGAACAACCTCCAGTTTGCGCTGGATTATCTGGTGGGCTGCGACCAGGGCGACAACATCGTATACATGATCGGCGAAGGTTCCTTCGACCACGTCTGGTGGGGTTCTGCGGAAGTGTATATGGATAAGTACGAGCTGATGAAGGGCGAGACCCAGCGCCCGTACTACACCTGTGAGGACAGCTGCATCGAGGCAGACATGGCGCTGCGCTTGCCACCGGCTATCTGAATTTCAAGGATTCCCAGCCGGAAAAGGCAAAGGAATACCTGGAACACGCCGTTGACCTGTTCGACCGTGCCGACAAGCTGCGTTCCATCGGCGACGACCCGGAGGAACAGTCCTACTACAAGATCACCACATTCTACGATGACCTGTTCTATGCTGCAAACTGGCTGTATATGGCGACCGGCGAGCAAAAGTACCTGGATCTCTGCAAGACCGACTATATCCCGAACCTGGGCAAGGAAGAGCAGTCCAGCGAAATGAAGTACACCTGGGGTATGTGCTGGGACGATGTGATGCAGGGCGGTATGCTGCTGTATGCCATCAACACCGGGGAATCCCAGTGGAAGGATCAGTTCACCAAGCATCTGGAATACTGGACCACCGGTTACGGCGGCAAGCAGATCACCTATACGCCGGACGGTCTGCCGTGGCTGTTCCAGTGGGGTTCGCTCCGCCACGCCACCACCACCGCTTTCCTGGCATATGTGGCAGTGGATCAGCTGTATCAGGATGACACCGCTAAGGCTGAAAAGTACACCAAGTTCGCCGACAAAGTCATGAACTACTGCTTCGGCGACAACTCCAAGAATTTCAGTTATGTGGTCGGCATGGGTGAGGATTATCCCCAGGCATGGCACCACAGAACCTCCAGCGGCGCATGGAACGACAAGTGGAGCAACATCGGTCAGACCGAGGGCGAGGATGCAAAGCCTCATGCACACATTCTGTACGGCGCTCTGGTGGGCGGCCCGGATCAGAAGGACGGCTATTCCGACAAGATCGGCGACTATCAGTATACCGAAGTTGCCATCGACTACAACGCAGGCTACACCGCTGCGCTGTGCGCTATGGTAGACAAATACGGCGGCACATCCGACCCGGACTTCCCGCCGACAGAGACACCGAAGTGGGATGAGTTCTTCATGAAGGCATCCATCAACCAGTCTGCATCCAGCTATACCGAGCTGAAAGTATTCGCCATGAACCACAGCGCATGGCCGGCAAGAACCATCAAGGATCTGTCCTACAACTACTATTTCGACATCAGCGAACTGGTAGACGCAGGCTATTCCATCAATGACGTCTCTGTCAAGGTTGGCTATGACCAGCACAGCGGCGACAAGGGCAAGATCTCCATTTCTGACCCGATCCAGTATGACGGCAACATCTATTATGTCAAGCTGTCCTTTGCGGACGGCAGCGTAGTGATGCCTACCGGTCAGTCGGAACACCGCAGCGAATGCCAGTTCCGCATCTCCATCCCGGACAACATCCAGGCGTATGGGATCCCACAAACGACTATTCTTATGCCGGTCTGGAACAGGGCGGCGAAGATGCAATGGTGGCGACCGACCATATCACCATGTATGACGGCGACACTTGATCTGGGGCGTAGAGCCGGACGGCACCAAGCCGGACGTTACCACACCCACCACAACCAAGCCGTCTACCACGACGACCACGGAGACGACCACAACTACCACGGCGACAACAAAAGCTACAATGACGACCACTTCAGACGATATTATCTATGAATCCGAGGGCGCACTTCTGCTGGATGACGAGCCGGAGAAGCTGACCTATCGTGTTGGGGAGGATCTGGATCTCACCGGACTGCGAATTTCCCTGAAGTACTATTACGGAAAAGACAGCTGTGATGTGATCTATGACAAGGTATCGCCTGCCGATTATCCGGATAAATTCACCATAGACACTTCGGAATTTGACAGCTCCAAGCCGGGCACATATACCATTCGTGTGAAAGCAAGCTCGGATTTGATCTTGAACTATCGGTTGTCCTTTGCCGAGGTTTCTTTCAAGGTGACTGTTGAAGATCACGAGAATACAACAGAAACTTCATCTGTCACCACAACCACAACCACGACAACCTCTTCCACCGGTGTGATGGGCGATGTCCTCTACGGTGACGTCAACCTGGACGGCAGAGTGGATATCACAGACGCTGTCCTGCTGAACAAGGCAGTCGCAGGCGCAGTGGCACTGGATGACACCGCAAAGCGGAACGCAGACTGCGACGGCAGCAACGAGGTCGGCGCAAACGATGCTGTGGTACTGCTGAAATTCCTGGTACACATCATCAACTCCATTCCGAGCGCAGACTAAACCAAAATATTTGGAAAGGCAATACCGCACAAAGCTTGTGCGTAAGATGCGCAGTCGGATTTTTCGACAGATTGCATAGAAATTCCGCAGGCAGACTTTGTGGTCGCAATCAATCCTAGTGCGACACTCCTTTGTTCTCGGGCAGAATCCTGCCTCGAACGCAGTCGTCTGGCAAGGGATTTCTGGGCAATATGGCGGAAAATCAGCAAGCAGATTGCGTGCAAAGCCGTCAGGCGGGCTTTGTACGGTATTGCCTTTAGAGCAGATGCCGTTTCGTGCGGTGTCTGCTCTTTTTCTTCGCTGTGGTTTGACTTTTCCGATAAAATATGGTATATTGAAGAAAGAGTATTTTGTGCGGAAGGAGGCGGCGCTATGCCGGATATCATGGATCTGATTGCAGAGATCCTGGACAACCCCAAACTGAAAAATGTGGCATCGAAGATACAGAGCGAATATCACGACGAACCCATCCTGCGGACGGCGGCGCAGATGGCACGCCGCCTGCCCAAACCGCTGGCAGATGCCAAAAAGCTGGCGCAGCGTCCGAACCAGTATCACTATTCCTACAACGAATTGTTTCTGCGGCAGGCAAAGCTGCTGGAGGACTTCACCGACAACGCACCCGAAAGCGCAGATTTCTTCTCCTACTACCCCACCTACCGGGACATGAGCGACCGCCAGCTGCGCACCTATTTCACCTGGCGGACAAAGGTACGCCGGGGCATTGTGGAACACATTCCCCTTTCCTACGCTGAGGTGTACTGCTTTGAACTGCTGAACCAGATCGGCGTACCCGACCCGGAGACCGGCTTTCAGATGCTGCGGCAGTTCTACTACGACTACGGAAAGGTCGATCCGCACAACGGCTTGTGCTATTTTTCCAGCTGGATGCACGACTATGTGATCTACTACGGCATGGACGCCGCACTGCTGGAAGAATTCGACGCCGGTCACGGCACGGCGTTTGACACTTACTTCCCCGTACTGCTGGACGAGTCCGAACACAGCAAGGAGGAGATCTTTTCTGCGCTGTCTGCCCTGTCCGGGCAAAGCATTGTCCGTTCCCGATTCTACCGGGACGAGACCCGGCTGATGGAACAAGGGGCTGTTTTCTGTTTCCACGCCCTGTGCGTCTACTTCGAGAAACACAAAAAGACTTCCTTCCTGGAATATCTCTTCGGCAGGCAGAGCGAACTGCCCTATCATATGTTCACCAACGCCGTATTTTTCGAACAAGACCCGCACAAGAACTGCGACTTTGTTCTCAGCCCCTGCCACGCCTATCACTGCCGGAACGGTGAGTGGACGTGTGAGACCTATTTCGACTACAGCAAGGGCAGCAAACGCCTGGGGCTGTTTCTGAAAACCATCGACCAAAAGCTGCGCATTCTGACGGACTACGGGCATCCGCTGAAAGAGACAGAACTGCCCAAGTATATCCAGCAGGCACTGGACAAGGCGCTGGCGGAATTTCTGGAAGAGCGCCGGAGAGCAGCAGCGCCGAAACCCAAGCCGATACAGTTCGACCTTTCCCGGCTGCAAAACATCCGCCAGGCGGCAGATACCACACGGGACAAGCTGCTGGTGGATGAAGATGTGACCCAGGAACCCGAACCGCCCGTTATTGCCGCACCGACCCCTGCGCCAGAGTCGGAACACACGCCGGCTCAGGACAGCCGGCTCAGCGAGACTGAGACCGCATTCCTGCGCTGTCTCCTGGACGGGACACCCTACGCCGACCTGCTCCGGCAGCGCAATGTGATGCTGTCCGTCCTGGTAGACCACATCAACGAGACTTTGTTCGATGATTTCGGCGACACGGTGATCCTCTTTGACGGTGACACGCCGGAACTGATCGAGGATTACGTCGAAGACGTTGCAGCATTGCTGGAAACGTCTGTCTGAAACCGCATAGAAAGGAACGATCACTATGAAAATACCAAAACGAATCGCATCTGCGGTCATCAATTCGCTGAAAGGCGGCGTAGTTCCCCGCATCGGACTGCCCTATATTACCGTAGGCAGAGAACAGGAGATCAACGCCCTGCTCCACGACGTGGACATTATCGCAGACGGCGGCGCATCGTTCCGGTTTATCGTGGGCAAATACGGCAGCGGCAAAAGCTTTCTGCTCCAGACCATCCGCAGCTATGTGATGGACCGGAACTTCGTGGTAGTGGATGCCGACCTTTCCCCGGAGCGGCGGCTCCAGGGAACGAAGGGACAGGGACTGGCGACCTATAAGGAACTGATCCGGAATATGTCCACCAAGACCCGTCCGGACGGCGGCGCACTGACGCTGATCCTCGACCGCTGGATCAGCAGCGTACAGAGCGAGACCGCAGCGGAGTCCGGGCTTTCCGCAGACGATCCCCTGTTCCGGAAAGCTGTGGAGCGAAAGATCTACGAGGTCATCGGCACGCTCCATGAAATGGTACACGGATTCGACTTTGCCAAGCTGCTGACACTCTATTATAATGCCTACTGGGACGGCGACGACGAAAGCAAGGCAAAGGTCGTCAAGTGGTTCCGGGGCGAATACACCACCAAGACCGAGGCGAAGTCGGAACTGGGCGTGAATATCATTATCAGTGACGACGACTGGTACGAGTATATCAAACTGTTTGCCATGTTCCTGAAAAAGGCGGGCTACAGCGGTATGCTGGTGCTGATCGACGAACTGGTGAACATCTACAAGGTTCCCAACAGCATCACCCGGCAGTATAACTACGAGAAGATCCTCACCATGTACAACGACACGCTCCAGGGCAAGGCGCAGTATCTGGGCATCATCATGGGCGGCACACCCCAGTGCATCGAGGACACACGCCGTGGCGTATACAGCTATGAGGCGCTGCGCTCCCGGCTGGCGGAAGGCCGTTTCGGACGAGAGGGCGTAAAGGATATGCTTGCCCCGGTGATCCATCTGACGGCGCTGACAAACGAGGAACTGCTGGTGCTGACCGAAAAGCTGACGGATATCCATGCCCAGCTGTTCGGCTATACGCCGACGCTGACCCAGGAAGAACGCATCCAGTTCCTGCAGATCGAATTCGGACGCATCGGCGCAGACTCCCACATCACGCCCCGTGAGGTGATCCGGGACTTTATCGAATTGCTGGACATCGTCTATCAGAATCCGCAGCTGAACGTCTCCGAACTGCTCCGGTCCGACAGCTTTTCCTATGCCCAGGCACAGCCGGAGGGCGACAACACAGTCGCACCGGAATTCGCCGAGTTTGACATTTAAGAGGTTTCCCCATGTCCATTTTCGAACGCTATGCCCCATTTATCCAGGACTTTATCTACCAGAACGACTGGGAATCCCTGCGTGCCATCCAGGTCGCAGCAGGCGATGCCATTTTCAACACGGATGAAACGTCCTGCTCTCCGCCTCCACCGCCTCCGGTAAGACCGAGGCGGCGTTTTTTCCCATCCTCACTCAGTTTTACGAAGACCCGCCCACATCTGTGGGCGCTATCTACATCGGACCGCTGAAAGCGCTTATCAACGACCAGTTTCTCCGGCTGAACGACCTCTGCGCCGAGGCTGGCATCCCTGTCTGGCACTGGCACGGCGACGTTTCCCAGTCCCACAAGGCAAAGATGCTGAAACATCCCTCTGGCATTTTGCAGATCACGCCGGAGTCTCTGGAGGCGATGCTGCTCCACAAACACGCCGCACTCACCAAGCTGTTTCACGACCTGCGGTACATAGTCATTGACGAGGTGCATTCGCTGATGCGTGGCGACCGTGGCGGTCAGACGATTTGTCTGATGGAACGGCTCTGCCGCATGGCTGGGGTGAATCCACGGCGCATCGGGCTTTCTGCCACCATTGGCGATCTGGAGGCGACCGGCGCATTTCTGGCTGCCGGAACAGGCAGAGGCACGGTGATCCCACGCATCGAAAGCAAGGGCGTGCGCTGGCGGCTGTCCATGGAACATTTCTATGTGCAGGATCAGCAGGCAGCGGCAGAGCATCTGCCGGAACAGGCACTGCCGGAGCTTGCCCCCAAAACGGACACTGCCCCGGCACACGCAGACCCCGGCATCGGCTACATCTTCGAGCATACCCGTGGGAAAAAGTGTCTGGTCTTTGTCAATTCCAGAGAGGAATGCGAGGCGGTCACCACGACCCTGCGGCAGTACTGCGAGGCACGCCACGAACCGGATCGGTTTCTCATCCACCACGGCAACCTGTCTTCTGCCTACCGGGAGACGGCGGAAACTGCATGAAGGACGACGACCTGTTTCTGACTACAGTCACCACTGCCACCCTGGAACTCGGCATCGACATCGGCAGACTGGAACGGGCATTCCAGGTGGATGCGCCTTTACGGTCTCCTCATTCTTACAGCGCATGGGACGCACCGGACGGCGTGATCTGCCGCCGGAGATGTGGTTCGTCATACGGGAAGATCCGCCGGAGGCACGGGCGCTTTTGCCCACCACCATCCCGTGGAAACTCTTACAGGGCATTGCCCTGGTACAGGTCTATCTGGAAGAGCGCTGGGTCGAGCCGCCACGGCTGGACCGGCTGCCCTACAGCCTGCTCTACCACCAGACCATGTGTACCCTGGCATCCTGCGGCGAAATGACACCGGCGGCACTGGCATCCCGTGTGCTGACGCTCAGCTATTTCCACCGGGTCTCCCAGGAGGATTTCAAGCTCCTGCTGCGGCATCTGCTGGAGATCGACCACATCCAGCGCACTGAGACCGGCGGTCTCATCGTGGGCATTGCCGGCGAACGGCTCACCAGTTCCTATAAGTTCTACGCCGTGTTCCAGGAAAATGTGGAATACACCGTGCGTTGGAACTCCCAGGAGCTGGGAACGATCGTTCAGCCGCCGCCGGTGGCGAAAAGATCGCCATTGCCGGTCATGTCTGGGTGGTGGACGAGATCGACCACAAGCGGCACACGGTATACTGCGAACAGATCAAGGGCAAAGTGCCGGCGTACTTCGGCGAATGCCCCGGCGATATCCACACCCAAATTCTGGAACGCATGAAACGGGTGCTGCTGGAATCCAGGCAGTATCCCTATCTCATGCAGAATGCGGCGGCACGATTACAGCTGGCACGGCACACGGCGCAGAACTCCGGGCTGACGGAAGAGCCGCTGATCTGTCTGGGCGGCGATATGTGGTGTCTGTTCCCCTGGCTGGACGTACGCCTTTCTCGCCATGGAGCGCTTTCTCAAGATACGCTGCGCCGAATCCCTCACCCTCACCGGGCTGTCCCCGTCCAGACCTTATTTCATCCAGTTCAAGATGAAAGCGGACAAGCGTACCTTTTTCCAGGTGCTGCTGGAACAGGAGCGCAAGCCCCTTGATCCCATGAAGCTGGTCTATCCCAAGGAGATTCCCATGTTCGAAAAGTATGACGAATACCTGCCGGATATCCTTATCAAAAAGGGATTTGCCTGCGGCGTGCTGGGCATCGACGAAATGCGGGAGCGCATCCGCAGCTGGGAAAAGTATACATAATCGCCGATGATGCAGTGTATCCGGTAAAGTTTTCAAAAAATACACATTCCCACTGCATTCCTATGCTATAATTTTCTTCATAGAAACAAAACAGAACCGCTACAATAGGAGGAATCCATATGGCAAAAAAGAAATCCAAACCGGCAGCAGACGCTGCTCCGGAAAAAAAGGCGAAACCGGCGAAACAACCGTCCCGTGCCAGCGCAGTGTTCGGCTCGATCCTGCTGTTTCTGCTGACACTGCTTTTCAGCATTGCCCTGCTTTGCAGCAGCATCCTGCACAGCCTTTTGCCCCAGCACACCCTTTCCGGCTCCATTTCCCAGATGGACCTGTCTCAGGTACAGCTGAAAGACAACGGCAAAACCGAACAGCTGGGAAAGTGTCTCTATGACTGGTACTTCTGGGATGCGCCGAATCTGACGGAAGAATACGCCGATGTGCTGGTACAGCAGCCGGAGTTCAACGCCCTTTTCTGCAACTATCTGGATGACCTCAGCGATTATCTGACCGGCGACAGTTCCGAACTGCCGAAAGCGAGCGTGGAGGATATCGCCGATCTGATGCAGAACGACCTGGGCAGCACCATGCGGAAAGAGACCGGCGTTGTTTTTGCTGAGGCAGACCGCCAGTCTCTGGAATGGACTATGGGCGATGATATAAACGCCTGGAACGATGCCCTGGACAGCGCCGTCGGCAGCGGTTTCAAGCAGTTCGCCGCACGGATGCTGTGCGGAATGTCCGGCATCATCACCTTTGGCGTTCTGACCATTGGCTGCTTTGTCCTGTGGCTGATCCTTGCAGTGAAAAAGCACTGGCGCAAGGCAGGATGCTTGCCGGCTACGGCTGGGCTGCGGCGATTCCCGGACTGCTGGTACTGGCAGGCTGCGGCGTGACCCTGCTTTTGGTTGAGGCGTTCCATGTGCCGGATGCCCTGCTCTTCACGAAAAAGGGACTCCCGACGCTGGTACAGCCCACAGTTCTGGCAACACTGATCCCCGCCGGATACGGCGTGATCTTTGCGCTCATCGGCATTTTCACCAACGCCGCCGTCAAGAAAAAGCAAAAGAAAGCGGCACTGCAAAAGAGCACCGACAAGCCGGCTGCGCCTGTGGAAACACCGGCAGCGGAACAGCCGGAATTCCACTACACAGAAATGACCGGCGACAGCAAGAAAGACAACACAGATGCCTCTGCAACTGCAAAGTTCTGTCCGCACTGCGGCGCACCCAATGCGCTGAACAGCCAGTTCTGCGGTTCCTGCGGTCAGAAAATGAAGTAAACCGGAATCTTCAAAAACGAATCCATACAAAAACGCATGGCAGCAATACCATGGCGTTTTCTTGTACAATTAAATTTTCTTTAGCCTCTTCTGCCTCTACCAGAACTTCATTTTTCGTCTGACAGTAGCTGTCCAGATATGCCAGCATTCCAAAGGCGATCAGCGTCAGAACTGCACCATGAAGGTACAGTATTCCTGCCATCCAGCCGCTGGGCAGCACCCGGAGCGCCTGCGTCAGCAGTGCCGCCAATGCCGACAGGAAAAAGACAACGGCATAGAACAGACAAAGGAGTTTTGCTGCCTGTTGAAAGCGGGACGGCACATAGACATATTCTCCGTCGGGCAGTTTCGGATCACCAGCCATCAGAAACGCCACGGCTCACCGTTCAGTTTCCACGCAAATACAGCATCTGTGATTCCCAGAAGAAGAAAGCAGCCAAATGCGATCCATCCACTCACGTTTCAGCACCTCCCATGCAGTACGGTCTCTGTCAGTCCACCTTGACCGGCTGGATATCCCAGATGTTTTCGGCATAGTCCGCAATGGTACGGTCAGAGCTGAACTTTCCGGCATTGCAGATGTTCAGCCACTGTTTCTTGGCGAATGCCATGCGGTCGGTGTAGTCGCCGTTGCAGCGCAGCTTGGCTGCCACGTAGGATTCCAGGTCACCCAGCAGATAGTAGTTATCCGGTGTGTGCCAGCTTGCGCCGTCCAGGAGCGAGTAATACAGCTCCCGGAAATCGCCGCTGCCGCCGTCACAGCAGGTGCCGTCGATCAGCGTCTCTACCACACGGCGGATCTTTGCATTCTCAGAGAACAGCTTGCGGCTGTCATAGGTCGGCATGATCTTTTCCAGTTCTTCTACCTTTGCGCCGAAGATATAGTTGTTTTCTTCGCCAGCCTCTTCCACGATCTCAATGTTTGCGCCGTCATAAGTACCCAGGGTAACTGCACCGTTGAGCATCAGCTTCATGTTGCCGGTGCCGGATGCCTCTGTGCCGGCAGTGGAGATCTGCTCGGAAACATCAGCCGCAGCCACCAGTTTTTCTGCATAGGAAACATTATAGTTGGAGACAAATACCACCTTGATCTTCTGTGAAACTACCGGGTCTGCCTCTACCAGCTTTGCCACCTCGTGGATAAACTTGATGATTGCCTTGGCACGGCGATAGCCCGGCGCAGACTTTGCACCGAACAGGAAGGTCACCGGTGTGATATCCGCAATGCTGCCGTCCTTGAGTCCGAAGTACAGGTACAGGATGGAGAATGCGTTCAGCAGCTGGCGCTTGTACTCATGCAGCGCTTGATCTGAATGTCGAAGATGGAATTCGGGTCGATCTGTACGCCCTCTTTTTCTGCGATATATGCGGCAAGCTGTTCCTTTTTGGTCTGCTTGATTGCCAGGAAACGCTCCAGCACAGCGGTGTCATCGGCATAGCGCTCCAGCTTTTTCAGCTCGTCCAGACGAATCTTCCAGTCGTCAGAGCCCAGCAGCTCGGTGAGCAGTCCAGACAGTTCCGGATTGCACAGTGCCAGCCAGCGGCGCTGGGTGATGCCGTTGGTCTTGTTCTGGAAACGCTCCGGATAAACCTGGTACCAGTCTTTCAGCACGGAGTCTTTCAGAATCTCGGTGTGGATCGCCGCAACGCCGTTGGTGTGCGCAGACGCATACACAGCGATATGTGCCATATGCACCATGCCGTTCTGCACCAGTTTCATGCGGTTTGCCTGCGCCTTGTCCACGCCCTTCTGGTACATCTCGGTCATAAACTGCTCTTCGATGCGCAGAATGATATCATAGACTGCCGGCAGCAGCTGCTGCACCAGATTGCAGTCCCACTTTTCCAGTGCCTCCGGCATAACGGTGTGGTTGGTGTAGTGGAAGATCTTTCTTGCCATGCCGAATGCCTGGTCGAAGGTATAGCCGTTTTCCGGCAGCATCAGCTGGCGCACCAGTTCCGGCACGGAGATGACCGGATGGGTGTCGTTCAGCTGGATGGCAAGCTTGTCTGCCAGGTTGTCCAGCGTGCCGTAAACTGCCTTGTGCTTTTTCAGAATGTCCTGGAGCGATGCGGCGCAGAAGAAATACTGCTGTTTCAGCCGCAGCTTTTTGCCTTCCCAGGTGTCGTCGTTCGGATAGAGAACACGGGAGATATCCTCTGCATAGACGGTCTCAGCGGCAGCCTCCAGGTACTTCTGCTGATTGAACAGGTCGAAGTCGAATGTATGCACCGGCTCTGCCTGCCAGAGGCGGAGATTGCCGATGTGCCTGGTCTTGCAGCCGATCACCGGCATATCATACGGCACGGCACGAACGGTCTGTCCCTCGAATTCCACCAGAACAGCATCCTCGTCCCGGCGCACCGACCAGGCATCGCCGTAGCGCATCCAGTCGTCCGGCACTTCCTTCTGGAATCCGTCCTCGAAGTACTGCTTGAACAGACCGTACTTGTAGCGGATGCCATAGCCATCCAGCGGCAGATCCAGCGTTGCTGCGCTGTCCAGGAAGCAGGCAGCCAGTCTGCCCAGACCGCCGTTGCCCAGAGCGGCATCTTCGATAACTTCCAGGTCTGCCAGCGAAACGCCCAGTTCTGCAAAAGCGGCCTCAGCCTCTTTCATCACATCCAGCACCAGCAGGTTGTTGTAAACGGCACGGCCCACCAGGAACTCCATGGAGAAGTAGCAGGCACGGCGGCTGCGCTCGTGTGCGTCCATGCTCTTGTTCCAGTCCGGTGCGATTGCCTCCATAATGGTTTCACCCAGCGCCTGGTGCAGCTGCTGCGGAGTTGCCGTCTTGGGGTCGATTCCGTGCAGGGCGTTCAGAATGCCGCTTTTCAGTTCTTCCTTATTCATCATGACTTCTTCTCCTTCTTCTTCAGTTTCATGGATTCGTTTACCGCAGCAGCTTTCTCTGCTGCCTTTTCTGCTGCTTTCTGCCGTTTTTTCGACAGCGGCTTGGGCGCTGTCTCCTCCGGCAGGCGGTTGTACAGTTCATTCAGCTGGTAGATCCGCTTTGCCAGTCTGGGGTTAAAGTCGCTGGTCAGTGTGCGGTACTGCCAGTTGCCGCCGGTAGTGGACGGTGTGTTCATTCTGCCCTCCGGTCCGGCATCCAGGAAATCCTGCATCTGTGCCACCGCAAGCTTTGCCGTGCTGCTCCAGGTGAGCCGCAGGATGGCTGCCGGCAGATCGTTTGCGCTCCGGCAGTGGAGATAGCGCTTGGCGAAAGCGATGGTCTTTGACGGCGAACCGTGGATCCAGCCACGGAGCGTCATATTATCGTGTGTCCCCGTATAGGCGATACAGTTGGAAGTCTCAAAGTTCTGGGGCAGATAGGTACTCTTGGGGTCGTCGTCAAAGGCGAACTGGAGTACTTTCATGCCCGGATAGCCGGAGTCTTTCAGCAGCTTGCGCACTTCCGGCGTCACAAAGCCCAGGTCTTCGGCGATGATGGACAGATCGCCCAGCGATGCCTTGACCGCATCGAACAGCGCCATGCCCGGACCTTTCCGCCACTCGCCGATCTCTGCGGTCTTGTTGCCGTAAGGATGGATAATAGCTTTCGAATCCACGGAAATGGTCGATGCGCACGGTGTTGTACAGCGTGGATGCGCTCTTCAGGCGGTCGATCCACCAGGCAAAGCCGGTCTCCTTGTGATATGCCCAGTCATACAGCGGATTGCCCCACAGCTGACCGGTGGGCGAAAAGACATCCGGCGGACAGCCGGCAACGTCGATGGGCTTTCGCTCTTTGTCCAGGAGGAAAAGCTCCGGATTTGCCCAGACATCCACACTGTCATATGCCACATAAATGGGAATATCTCCCACAATGGAAATGCCGTTCAGATTGCAGTAGGTCTTGAGTTCGCCCCACTGCTGGTAGAACCAGTATTGCAGCACGCTGTAGAAGTCGATCTGGTCGGAATAGGTCTCCTTCGCCTTTCCCAGTGCTTTAGGATCACGCTGCGCCAGTTCCGGTTCCCACTGATGCCAGGGCTTTCCCTCATGGGCATCTTTCAGCGCCATAAACAGGGCGTATTCCGGCAGCCATGCCTTTTGTGCCTCGCAGAAGGTCAGATAGCCCGGATCGTCCTTCCGGAAACGGCTGTATGCGGTCCGGAGTACGTGGAAACAGTAGTTATACACTCTGGCGTAGTCGACCCGGCGGGGATCATCGCCCCAGTTAATATCCGCATAGTCCGGCGGCGCAAGATAGCCCTTTTTCTCCAGGCGCTGGAAGTCGATAAAGTAGGGGTTTCCGGCGTGGACGGAGAAGGACTGGTACGGAGAATCGCCGTAGCTGGTAGGCGAAAGCGGCAGGATCTGCCACACCTGGACACCGCAGTCCCGCAGGAAGTTGGCAAACATATAAGCCGAATCGCCCAGCTTGCCGATGCCGAACTCAGACGGCAGACTGGAAATGTGCATCAAAATACCACTTTTTCGCATTGTGATACCTCCTCAGATAGTTACAGCATCGTTTTTTCGGTTGCAGGCGATGCCGCTTTGTATATTTTTGGTTTTCAGCGCAGACTACAGACAGCATCAAAACAAAGAGGTGATCCCTTGAAACTGCATCACAAGCCCTATGAACTCTGCTGGTTCTTTCTGCTGGGGGCTTTTACCTATAGTCTGCTGGAAATTGTATGCCGTGGATATACCCACTGGACCATGACCCTCACCGGCGGTGCCGCCGCCGTGGGACTCTATCTGATCCGTGCCGCTGCGCCGCCAAAGACCCGGCTGCTCCAGTGTCTCTGCGGCGCTCTGCTCATCACGGCGCTGGAATTCACCGTGGGCGTTGCGGACAATCTTGTCATGGGATGGAACGTGTGGGACTACAGCGATATGCCGCTAAACCTCTATGGGCAGATCTGTCTGCCGTTCACCGGACTGTGGTTTCTGCTGTGTATTCCGGCGTTCGGCATCTGCCGCATCGCCGAAAGGCGGTTCCATCCGGCAGGGTGACCTCTGCCGTTCCACAGGAAGTTTCTACCCTTTTAGTATAGCACAAACCAAATTTTTGTGCAAGGGGAATCACAGAAAATAAACCGGATTCGTGAAGAATTTGTACAATTCAATCATGAAACAGCCATATATTTGTGCAAAAAAAGCATCGTTCCCCGACTGCCGCACGCCAGTCCAATCGTGTATGCAGTCGGGAAATGATGCTTTTCGCTTATTCAGAAATTCAGTGTTCCATCAGCAGGCGCTCGTTGCAGAACTCGCATTCCAGCAGAGAATTGCCCAGCGGAATAAAGCTTTTCGGGAGATATGTCTCTGTACAGGTGATGCAGTTGGGGTTCTTGCAGCTGCGCCGGGGAAGGTCTTGCCGTGCAGCAGTGTGGTGTGGGTGTCCAGGTTCAGCATAGTGATGATAAGCGCCATGCGGACGTACATACCATACTTTGCCTGCTTGAAGTACATGGCACGAGGATCATCGTCCAGAGCCACTTCAATTTCGTCTACACGGGGCAGCGGATGCAGTACGATCAGATCCTTTTTCGCTGCCTGCATCTTCTTGACGGTGAGGATATAGGTGTCCTTCTGTGCCAGATATTCCTCACGGCTGGCAAAGCGCTCCTGCTGGATCCGGGTCATGTACAGCACATCCAGCTGCGGCAGTGCCTCTTCCAGAGAAGAGATCTCCTCATACTCGCAGTTGCTGGCGTTGAGAATATCCTTGACATAGGACGCAGACCCAGTTCCGGTGTGGAGATCAGAATGAAACGGTTGCCCTCAAAGCAGGACATTGCTTTCAGCAGAGAGTGTACCGTTCTGCCGTTGATGAGATCGCCGCAGAGACCGATGGTCAGATGATCCAGTCTGCCCTTTTCGCATTTCAGGGTCAGCAGGTCGGTCAGCGTCTGGGTCGGGTGGAGGTGACCGCTGTCACCGGCGTTGATGACCGGACAGTCTGCGGACAGCGCCGCAGCCTTTGCCGCACCGGCAACCGGATGGCGCATGACCAGGATATCCGCATAGCCGCTGACGATCTTTGTGGTGTCCTTCAAGGTCTCTCCCTTGGAGACGGACGAGTTTGCCGGGTTATCGAAACCGATCAGTCTGCCGCCCAGACGCAGCATTGCAGTCTGGAACGACATCTGGGTACGGGTGGACGGCTCATAGAACAGGGTCGCCATGATCTTGTTGCTGCAGGCGCTGCGTAGATCTCCGGGTGATTCTTGATCTGCTCTCCCAGGTCTACCACCTGTTTCCACCAGGAAACAGGATAATCGTTCAGGTCGATCAGATGCGGATACGGTGAAATCATGATATTGTACCTCCGTTGTTTTCTCCGAAACCGTACATTGATTCCGGGAATCTATGGCAATGCCGCCGGTTTTCGGCGGTCTTGTCGTCTTATAAAATATTGCTGCCGTTAATGTACATCTTGAATTTCTTGTCAAAGAACAGCGCTGCACGCTTGGACAGCAGCATTCGCTCCATGAAGATCTCGAAATATTCCAGCACGGAAGAAATCTCGGTGTCAATGGTCAGATCCAGTACGATGGACTTCTGGTCATCGCTGAAATGCAGGTTGGAATATTCCACCGCATAGTTGACACGGTCATGGATATCGAACGTCATGAAATCGGTATTGCGCACACGGCTGCGGCGCACATCGGTTTTATCGGCGATAATCAGCGCTGCCGAAATGGCATCCACCGGCTGTGCCGTTCCCTCATCGTGGTTGCCGATGGCGGAAATGATGGAACAGATCTCATCCACCGGCATTTCCAGACGGTCCAGGAGACGAAACGCCATGACTGCGCCGCTCTGGGCGTGGTCGTTCCGGTTGATGACGTTGCCGATATCGTGGAGAAATCCGGCGATCTTTGCCAGCTCCACCTGGCGTGCCGGATATTGCAGCGTCTCCAGGATCATGGCAGCATTATGCGCTGCCTTTTCCACATGGGCAAAGGAATGCTCCGTATAGCCGATCGCTGCCAGGGACATATCGGCACGGCGGATATACTCCCGGATATCGGGATTCTGCCGGATATAGGCATAGGTTACATGGCTTGGCATAGGTCTATCCCTCCTTTATCCAGCGCTTATGCGCCGCAAGCCTCCGGGAAGTAGATCTGATACCATACCAGGAACATATACAGCGTCCAGATCTTCCGGCTGTTGTCTGCCTTTCCGGCACGGTGATCGTCCAGCAGGCGCACCAGCTTTTCCGTGTGGAAAAAGCGGTTTGCCTCGTCGCTCTCAAAGCGTTCCCGGACGATGCTGTAGTACTTGTCTTCCTTTAGCCATACACGGATCGGCACCGGGAATCCCAGCTTTTTCTTGGCTGCGGTCTTGGCAGTCTGCGGCGGTGTATCCTTCTTGGCAGCCAGACGCATGGCATACTTGGTGATATACGGGGTCTTTTCGTCGGTGACAGCCTCCCGTGTCACACGATAGCGTGTGGGAATCTGTTCTGCCAGTTCCATGACTTTTTTATCCAGGAACGGCACACGCAGCTCCAGGGAATTCGCCATGCTCATCTTGTCGGCTTTCAGCAGGATGTCGCCCGCCATCCACATATGGAGATCCAGGTACTGCATCTTGGTCACGTCGTCCTGATCCTGCACCTTGTCGTAGAACGGCTTGGTGATCGCCATGGGATCCGGCGCATTAGTGCGAATCTTCAGCAGTGCCTTGCGCTCTTCCGGGGTGAACATATAGGCGTTGCCGATAAAGCGCTCTTCCAGATCCTTGCCCTTGCGTACCAGGAAGTTTCTGCCACGGTGCGCCGGCATTTTCTCTGCAATGTGACCGATGCCACGGCGCAGTCCACGGGGCAGCTTGTCATAGGCAGACCCGCCCGGTTCGCTGTAGACATTATAGCCGCCGAAGATCTCGTCTGCGCCCTCGCCGGACAGCACGACTTTCAGCGACTGGGATGCCAGATTGCACACGAAGTACAGGGCAATGGCTGCCGGGTCTGCCAGCGGTTCATCCATGTGGTACTGGATCATGGGCAGCTTTTCCCAGTATTCCTCCGGGGAAATGACCTTGTTGTAATTCTTCTTGCCGATCGCCTCAGAAAAGCCCTTTGCCCAGCCGATCTCGTTGTAGCGCTCTTCCGTGCCGAATCCCACAGTAAAGGTCTTATCCACATCGGCGATAGCTGCCACATAGCTGGAATCCACGCCGCTGGACAGGAAAGAGCCAACTTCTACATCGGCGATCTTATGCGCCTTTACGCTGTCGTGGAAGGTATCGGAAATGCGGTTGACCCAGGTATCCAGGTCGGGTTTCTGGTCTGCCTTGAAATGCACATCCCAGTAGCGTTTCATCTCGAACTTGCCGTTCTGATAGGTGAAATAGTGTGCCGGCGGCAGCTTATACACGCCCTGGAAAAAGGTCTCGTCACAGGGCGAATACTGGAAGGTCAGATAGTTTTCCAGTGCGGCGGTGTTCAGCACCTTTTTGAAGTGCGGATGGCACAGAAAGCTCTTGATTTCCGAGCCGAACAGGAATGTCTCTCCCATCTGTGCATAGTACATGGCTTGATGCCAAAGAAATCTCTTGCGCCGAAGAGTTTTTTCTCACGCTTATCCCAGATCACGAAGGAGAACATTCCACGCAGCTGCTGGAGCAGTTCTGCGCCGTACTCCTGGTAGCCGTAGATCAGCACCTCGGAGTCGGTCTGGGTGGCAAAGTGATAGCCTGCCTCCATCAGACGGGAGCGGATCTCCTGGTAGTTATAGATCTCGCCGTTGAACAGCAGCGCCAGATTGCCGTCCTCGCTGTACAGCGGCTGTGTGCCGGCATCCGAAACATCGATGATGCTCAGGCGGCGGTGTCCCAGTGCAATATCCTCGTCAATATAAGTACCCTCAGCGTCCGGGCACGGTGCTTGATCTTATCCAGCATCTCGCCCAGGACCACGTTTGAGTTGTCAATATGATTGGTGAATCCTACAAAACCACACATAGAAGTAACTCCTTCCCATCTCTACTTTTTAGATGTATCTACGGTTATATTTTGAATATATCGGCACTTCGGATAATTTTCACAACCATAAAACGAATTGCGATATATATACCTTTCTTTGCTTTACGAACCACTAGCTTTCCGCCACAACGTGGACAAATTTTTATATCTTGTTCAGTACCCTGTGTTTCTTCTTTATCATTTTCGCTTTTTGGAACACTTTTCTCAAAAGCAGTTTGCCACGCATCCGCTTTTTCCACATTCCATTCCATAAAGTTTTCCGCAATTTTCAAGCAATCCTTCTGATTGTAAGAATCAATCTTTGCATTACGATTCATTTTTTTAATTGTAGAAATTAACTGGTCTGCACGAATAACTTGTTGCGAAATCTGCTTATCCTTACTGTAATTTCGAATACAATTTTTAGGATTTGCTAAAACAACAAGAGATTGATAGTAATCCGAAAACCAATGGTCAAATGCAAGTCGCATAATTGCATTTTCTTATGATTCATGACAACATCATGAATCAACTGCAAGTGTCGCTGATTTTGTGTAACTGGGGAATAAAAGCCCTCTTTTATTTTCTTTCCATAATATTCATACTTCTAATAAAGCCATTATTCTCGTCAATTTCAATATCTCCAATCAAATGTTTACTTTCAATGACAAAAATCAATTTTCTCGTCACTACAAGAAAGTCAATTTGAGCAGAGCGGTCGCCATCCTCTAAACGAATGTCATGCAGAATATACATATCAATTCCGCTGTTTTTCAACTCAAAAAGAATATTTTTCTCGCCAGTCTCTCCCTCCTGCAACAATTTTAACTGACTTTTCAATTTTATTTTTTCTGGTTCAGATGCCATATCAACTTGTTTTTTACTGCATCAATTTGCTTTGAAAGCTCTCCGTCTTCTTTTAAAACAATTGGACCGAATTTTCTCTGAAATAGCATTTCTTAATTCCCTTCACTAAATTATCCCTACATACTGATTAGCACTTGCAAAATTTCATTTTATCATTTATAATAGTAGCATAAGTTTCAAACCTACTGGTTGAAGGAGTCCTGTATCATGCGCAAAAGACAAAAGCAGCTGCACCGAATTGATGATATCCACAAGCCGAAACCGTTTCTGCGTTTCCGGCTGCGTGTTGTGATCGCTTTTTTCATTATATGTATGCTTGCCTGTCTGGTGTACTATATGATCCTCGCAAACGCAGACGCAAGCCATGTCATCACAGGCTGAGCATTCGCTCCGCCCGCTTTGTCAGATCTCCGTCGGCACGTCCTCCGGGTATACGGTGGGACGGTAGCCGGCGGTTTTTTCGTCATAGGCATATGCCGCCTTCTGCGGCGGCGTATCTGCGGTCAGAAACGGCGCAAGTTTCGGCTCGATCTCCAGCGCACGTGCACAGAGACCAGCAGGCTGTTTCCGGGATTGGACAGTTCCAGCCCGGTCTCGCTGCCCTGGAGCAGCTGCCAGCCGGTATCTTTTTCCGCACAGACATTGTCCGTGCGGAGCAGCAGCCGGATCTCTCCGGTCTCATAGGCACGGCGTGTCAGATAGACCAGCCGGCAGTTCTCCGAAGATGGTTCTTGTCTCATGTTTGTTGCCTCCCGTTCCTGCGTGACCGCAGAGTCCTGTCGATACCGGCAAAACCGTACAAAGCCGGCCGACGGGTTTTGTGCGGAATTGCCTATACTATTATATCGCAGTTCTGTGGAAATTGCAAGCCGGCAAAAGGGGTTGCCGGGCAAAATGGCAATATGCACAAAATTCACAGCCGATTTCCTCTGAAAATCGAAAAAAAACTGCGGATTTCGGCTTGACATTTCGCCCGATTCTGTGGTATAATAATTCTTGTACTGTCAGAGAGACCGGTTATAATCTTGCGAAATGCCGGCAGTGCAGTCTAACCCAACTGCCCTCTGCCTGATCCCGTTTTTCCGGGATCGAGATTATTTTTGATAGAAGTTTCAATGGAGGAATTGACTATGGCAACAACTATGCCGAAGGCTGGCGAAGTAGATCGCAAGTGGTATGTGCTGGACGCTGCCGGCAAGCCGCTGGGCCGTGTGGCTGCAAAGGCTGCACACCTGCTGCGTGGTAAGCACAAGCCCACATTCGCACCGCACGTTGACTGCGGCGATAACGTAATCATCATCAACTGTGACAAGGCAGTTCTGACCGGCAACAAGCTGGAGAAGAAGTACTATTACTGGCACACCGGTTGGATCGGTGGTCTGAAGAAGACACAGTATAAGGTTATGATGGAAGAAAAAGCAGATGAAGCAATGATGATCGCTGTCAAGGGAATGCTCCCCCACAATACCCAGGGCGCAAACCAGCTGAAGCGTCTGCGTACTTATAAGGGCGCAGAACACAAGCAGGCGGCTCAGAAGCCGGAAGTTTGCGAGTTCTAAGGGAAAGGAGCAGAAAAGATGTACGAATCTAAGGTTAAATACTATTATGGCACCGGCAGACGGAAGCACTCTGTAGCAAGAGTTCGTCTGTATCCGGGCAACGGCAGCATCACCATCAACGGCAGAAGCATCGATGAATACTTCGGTCTAGATACTCTGAAGCTGATCGTTCGTCAGCCGCTGAATCTGACAGAAATATGGACAAGATGGATGTTGTCTGCACTGTTGCAGGCGGCGGTGTTACCGGTCAGGCTGGTGCGATCCGTCACGGCATCTCCCGTGCGCTGCTGGTTTACAGCCCGGAACTGCGTCCGATTCTGAAGAAGGCTGGATTCCTCACTCGTGACCCGAGAATGAAGGAACGTAAGAAGTACGGCCTGAAGGCTGCACGTCGTGCACCGCAGTTCTCCAAGAGATAATTTTATCCCGTTTGGGAGTGCTGAAAATCACCTGTTTTGCGTCGTTTTTGTCGTTTCGATTTTGCCTAAAATAGGGTGTTATTTAGGCGGTAACTAACACGTAACTAACAGGTAACTAACAAAAAAGAAAGGCATCTGTTCTTTGAACGGATGCCTTTTTTGATAAAAACATTGTCAAACCTGTAGGCGATATTGAACTGTATATTGTATAAAAAGCTGAGACCGAAGTCTCAGCTTTTCTTATATCTTATTGATCGCCTCCAAAAGCTCTTCCACATTTACGTGTGTATAGACCTTTTCAGTAACCGACATTGCGCCTGAATGTCCTACAATCTTCTTTATCAGTGTAGGATTGACATTCTTTGCTGCCATCATAGAAATACAAGTATGGCGTGTATCGTGGAGCTTGTGCGTGCATCCGATGCGTTTCATGATAGGAGTCAATAGGAATCGTAGTAGTTGCGATATGTAAAGTGACCTCCATCGGGTGTGTGCAGCAAATACTCACAGCCCTCTTCATACCACTTTTGGAATATGGGATAGGTCTTGTCATGTATCGGAACCATTCTGATGCCACTGCTGGTCTTGCTATGCACAACGTTGAAACAATGCTCGTCTATGTGAACATCCTCACGTTTCAAGTCGAGCAGTTCTGACACACGTACACCGCTGTAGATCAGCATCAGTACGATCTGCGCATAGATATCGTCCTTCTGCATCCAAAGAGCCTGGAGCTCGCCTTCTGTGAATGGCGTGCGATCCATTTTGTTTGGATTCTTGTTCTTGAATTTCTGGATATTCACGTACTGTGAATAGTCCTTGCTGCAAAGCTCGTACTTCATAGCATAGTCGTACATCTGGTTCAGCAGCACCTTCAATTTACGAAGTGTGGGATAATTCTTTCCGCAGGTGTCTACAACGCTCTGCAGATCCATCAGTTTCAGATCCTTGAATACTCGGTTATGCAGCGGCTGGCAAGCCTTATAGGATGCCTGATAGCCCTTTACATTCGATTCCGAAATCGTCGGAAATTTCTCTGATGCCCATTTGTCGAACACCTCAGAAAAAGTGATCTTTGATACCGCAATGTCATATGGATTTTTGTTGTACTCCATAAGCATTTCAAGACCCTTTGCTCTTGTCGGAGCATAACCGATGGTAACGCAGACCTGTTTGCACTTGCCGGTTTCCACATCGATCTCCCAACCGACTGTTTTGCGTACGATGTACGGATTACGTCTTTTGCCGGACAGCTTATAAACTGTACCAACGCCGTTTCCCAGTTTCATTGGCATCATCTCCCTTCTTTGCCTTAAACAACTTTATACTACGTCGTCATTGCTCATATCCTTAAAATAGCCGGTCTCCTCCCATACCTTTTTGTCTGGGCAGAAGTAATTGTATTCGCTGGATCCTTCTTGTTTGAGGGCATATCCAAATTGAAGGATACGTTTCTGAATGCCAATGCGTATAAACTGCTGGCTCTTGCCGGTTGCTTTTGCGATTTCGGTGATAGGGACGTTTCGTCCAGTAAATTTAGGTGTTTCCATGTTAAATTCCTCCTTTTAGGATATAGCCAGATTATTCTATCATGACTATAGTATACAACTGAAATAATAGCACCTGTCAATAGAAAAATCATTCTCCCCTATTGACAAGTGCTTATAGGTAATGGTATAATTAGACAAAGGCTATGTTGAAAACTTCAACTTTTGCCTTTATTTCGTACGCAATTCCTGCTGCCTTCAGTATGTCATTGACCGTACTGATTTGAATGTTGCTGGTGAGCTGTTTGCCATCATTGTAAACCTTGGTGCTGTTGCAGGCAACCTTCAGCTTTGCTTTGAGGCTGTCAAGGCACTCGGCGTTCTTCTCAGAGTTCTTGTATGTATCAAAAGCCTCTGCAGCCTTCGTCTTGAAGTCAAGGATTCTGTCATAGTACAGGAACATATCGTCTGAGATGACTGGCTTTTTACCATAGAGTTCAAGGACAGCCTGGGCAAAGGCATGAGGCTTTTCGGGGTCTTTTCGCAAGCCTCTGAGGAAGGCAATCTGATACGCAAGCGCCTTTTCTGCCATTGTATTTACAACAGGATGCTTTACTTTACTATCGTAATATACGAGTGCAGGATACTTCGCTGCATACTCCAATGCCAGATCCGGATCTGCTTTGACCTCTTTGACCATTTTCATTTGCTGCTCTGCACTTGCGATCGCACTGCCAATGTCGGTCATAGAGTAGTCAGGAATAAGAACCGTGATCCCTCTGGGATTCTTGCGGTTGACTCTCGCTCTGCCAATCACCTGCTTTAGTGTGATTGGATCCAATGTTTCGACAACGATCAGATTCAATTCATCGTCGTGCAAGGACACTCCGTTCTCAGCCACCTTGGTGGTGATCAGGTTTCGATCTGAAAATCTCTCATTTTGAGCGATCTCTGCAATTTCTGCACGTTTGTCTTCATCTGAGTAGATGTGCTGGGTATTGCCTAACACTTCTTGAAGCACTTTTCCCTTGCTGATATCATTTACATAGATCAGGCTTTTGGTGCCCTGCTCATTTTCTCGTTTGATATAATCAGCAAGTTCCTTTGTGTCGTCTGGGATGTATAGCTTGAAGTTGATATAGTTCCAATTGCTTTCCATCGAGTAAACCATCTTCAATCTTGTTTTGTACGAAGCATACGCATGGAAAACAGATTTTACATTGGTATCCCAGTCCATTGCAAAAAGCGCTTGCTCTTGTCCTGATTCACATTCTATTTCCGCTATCACAGGAGTAACTGCATCTGGTGTTGCCGTGAGGTAAATTCTTGCGGTATTGTCACGATTTGCTTTCAGATACCGAATAATTCTCTGCGTACACCGAGAAATTTGCATCTTCCAGCAGACAATGACTTCGTCAAGTATGAGAAGGTATTTTTTGCTTTTATACTTATACGTTGTCTCAGCAAGTTCTTG